>Ga0080006_1142599_pt1 | contig 15411 bp, 10 predicted proteins | sample RS3BMetagenome_FD_69209 | JGI IMG/M metagenome (GOLD analysis project Ga0080006, IMG submission 69209) | Ferric oxide microbial mat and aquatic microbial communities from Rainbow Spring, Yellowstone National Park, USA - RS3B (SPADES... ... | reverse complement strand
AGCTTGAGAGCGAAGATGGAACTTCGCGAACTAAAGGCGCTGGTCACGCTGATGCGCAAAAGCGGCCTGGTCGAACTTGAGATACAGGACGAGAAAAGCCGCGTGCGCTTGGTTCGTGCACCTAGCATCGCTACCAGCGAAATTGCGGGCCGAGTCGGCGCGACAAACCCGATTCCGGTGCAGATTGCGCCTACGTCGAAAATCGACAACTCTGACCAGGAGCCGGAATTGGCTGAGGGACAGGTCCTGGTGCGCAGCCCGATGGTGGGCACGTTCTACCGCGCGCCGTCGCCTGATGCGGCACCATTTGTCGAGGAAGGTGACCAGGTGCACAAGGGCCAGGCGTTGTGCATCATCGAGGCGATGAAAATGATGAACGAAATTGTCGCCGAAGTGGCTGGAAAGGTGAACAAAATCTTGTGCGAAAACGCGCAGCCGGTTGAATACGGGCAGCCGCTGATGGTGCTAGAGGTTTAGCGATCAGTTAGAATAAGACGCTTAGGCGGCGGGAGAGAAGGTGTTCAAGAAGCTATTAGTAGCCAATCGCGGTACGATTGCGATTCGGATAATCCGCGCGTGCCGAGAGCTGGGGATCAAGACAGTAGCCGTTTATTCGACCGCTGATCGCCGCGCATTGCACGCGAGGATGGCTGACGAGGCCGTGTGCATCGGCCCCCCTGCGGCCGAGCATAGCTACCTCAACATCTCGTCGATCATTAGCGCGGCTACGGCCTACGGGGCCGAGGCGATCCATCCGGGCTATGGCTTTCTTTCCGAGAACGGCGACTTCGCCGAGGCTTGCCAGCGCTCCGGTCTGCAGTTCGTAGGGCCGCGCGCACGTCATATCCGCTTGATGGGCGACAAGCCACGGGCCCTGCGAATTATGAAGCGCCACGGCGTACCGGTGTTGCCGGGCAGCGAGGGCACTGGCATCACCGAACTTAAAACCGCTGAGGAAGAGGCGCGCAAGGTCGGCTATCCGGTGGTAATCAAGGCTGCGGCCGGCGGCGGCGGAAAGGGAATGCGGGTGGCGTACAACGCTCAGCAACTGGCGCGGCTTTTCCCGCTCGCCCAGGCCGAGACCGAAGCGGCCTTCGGGTCGCGCAAGATGTACCTGGAAAAGTATATCGAGAAGGCGCGCCATGTGGAGTTCCAAATCCTAGCTGACAATTATCGCCAGGTGATTCATCTCGGCGAACGCGACTGCTCAATTCAGCGCCGACATCAGAAACTGGTCGAGGAAGCGCCGTGCCCGGTGCTCAGTGCCCGTCTGCGCCAAAAAATGGGGCGCGCGGCAGTGCGCGCTGCCCAAGTGGTGGGATATTCCAATGTCGGCACGGTCGAGTTCCTGCTCAGCGAAGACGGGAATTTCTACTTTATCGAGATGAACACTCGAATCCAGGTCGAACACGGCGTTACCGAAATGGTCACCGGCGTCGACCTGGTCAAGGCAAGTCTGCGCTTGGCTTTGGGCGAAAAGCTGTGGCTTAAGCCGCGCGAGATACCGCTTAACGGCGCTGCGATAGAGTGCCGTGTCTACGCCGAAGACCCGGATACCCATCTGCCGTCACCCGGTGTCGTATCCAACCATCACCCGCCGGGCGGTCTCGGTGTCAGAGTCGAGACCGCGCTCTATGACGGCTACCAGGTCCCCATGCATTACGATCCGTTGGTTGCCAAACTTATCGTGCACGGCGAGGACCGCCCGGCCGCGATCGCGCGCGCCCGAGCGGCTTTGCGCGAATATGTGATCGACGGAATTAAAACTAATATTCCGCTTCACTTGAGAATTCTGGAGGAGTCGGACTTTCAACGAGGGTTGGTTTATACGGATTTTCTTCGGCGCTTCGAGGCACGTGAAGAGATGGGAGAAGTGCGCCGGGCGGGGTAGCGCGCCTGTGCGCAGCATGGGAATCGAACGTATGTCTGTCGCTGCGCCTGTGCCTGCGCTGGCTGGCTCGGCTGAGGTTGTCAGTTGGGGACGAAGAGCGTTGTTGGGCCGTAAGCTTGGATATTGTTTCATGGGGCTGCTCTTGGGTCTGACAGCGCCCCTGGCGCCAGCGGCTTTTTGTGCCGACGCCTTTGCCGGATCGACTTCTGCCGCCGAGGCAAATCCCACCGCGACCGAAACTGTAGCAGAGCCTGCACTTAAGACGGCCGTCCCCGCCGGACCGAAGACCGAGGCAAGCGCGCCGAAGGTCGAGTTAGTGGCGCCGGTCTATGACTTTGGCACCGTGGTCGAAGGCACACTGGTTCAGCACGTCTTTACCATTCGCAACGCCGGGCGCGGCGAGCTACTTATCAAAGCCGTCCATACCTCGTGCGGATGCACTGCTGGGAAGCCGACAAAAGTCAAGCTCGCGCCCGGCGAGAGCTCCGATTTGGTGGTGACCTTCGATACTCGCTTCGAGAAAGGCCATCGTTCGCGGACGATCACGGTTTATACGAATGACCCCTCAAACCCGGCAGCGGTCATGACGATGCAGGGCGAGATCAAGGTCGTGCTCGAAGCGGTTCCGTCGGAGGTAAATTTCGGCACCGTGCGGCGGGGGACCGAGCAAGCGCGCCAGGTCAAGCTCTTGTTTAGCGGCGAAGGACCGTTGAGCCTTCGGAGCATTTCCAACGCCAACCGGAATATCAAGGTTACCGCTGAGCCGACTAAAGATGGCGGCGCCGACCGAGTGATCGAAGTGGCGCTGCTCAAGGCCATGCCACCCGGGCCGTTTTACGACGCCGTGCAGCTAGTTACAAACCAAAAGACCGTCTCCATACCGGTCTTCGGACGGGTCGCCGGAGACCTCAGTACTGAGCCGCCCCAGGTCTCATTCGGCATCGTGCCGCGTGGGCGAGGCGCAGAGCGAATCCTGAGGCTTACCAACTCCGGACAGCGACCGATTAAAGTGTTGAGCGTCAGCAGTTCAAGCCCGAGCGTGGCGGCCAAGGCTGAAGAGACCAAACCCGGCAGGGAGTATAAGATCACCGTGGAGCTGAGCCGCGGTGCGCCGCAGGGACAAGTGCGCGGCCAACTGTTGATTACTACCGACGACCCGCAAGAAAAGTCGCTAAGCGTGTTTTTCTACGGCATCGTCGGCTCGCTCAGCAGTTGAGGCGTGTGGGATTAGAGGGACGGACCGCGTCCTCTGCCATGTCGCGCTTTTAGCGGCGTCCGATTATGCGCGGCGTCGCCGGTCGGCCTCAGGTAGGGCGGGGTCCGCAGGTAGGCCAGAAGACGCGCTATGGAAAAGCTGGGCCTCACCCGGTCAGACTTCGAAGTGTTCAAGGTCGAGGGGTTCGCCGACCGAATGACGATGATCCTCGAGCAGGTGCGGCCGAAGCTGGTGAAGCTTGGGGAGCACCTCGCGCGCGAACTTTCGGGCAAGCTTGACTTGGAGGTGTTTGCGCACATTGCCAAGCATGCTCGACGCACCGTCAATCCGCCTCCTGAGACTTGGTGCGCTTTTGGCCCCTCGCCCAAGGGATATAAGCGCTACGGATATCTCGCTTTGTGCCTCTCGGCCGCAGGAGCGCACGCGCGCATGGTGGTCAAGACCGAAGCGGAGCGGCGCGTGCAAATCGCACAGCTCTTGAAACAGCGCGGCGCTGAGCTAGCGCATGCGTTTTCCGGCACGCCGCTTGCGCGCTACGATCAGTGGGACTTTCGCAGCCTACCTCGTCCCGCAATCGCGGACCAGCGGTTCTGGCACGAGGTAGCGGCTCTTGTCGGTAAAAAGACCGGCGTGTTGGATGTGGGCTTTGGATGGACTGTGCGCCAGGCTATCGGACTTGACCGCGCCGAGTTGCTTGATGCATTCCGCGAGCTAAAGCCGCTCTACGAACTTTGCAGGGTCGCCTAACCTGATTTACTCAACTCGCGGCCCAAGTCGTTGCTGCGGCGGTCCTCGCAGCCCGTCGCATTGCCAGCGAGCACTTTGGCCATTACGGTCAAGGGAATGATCGAATCGGATGCCGAGCCGCGGATAGTTGTCCTGGGCGCCGGTGCCTGGGGTACCGCGCTGGCGCTCATTTTGGCGCGCCATGGGCGGCGGGTCACCCTCGGCGTGCGACGTCCGGAGCAACTGGCAGCCCTGCGCGCGACGAGAGAGAACGCGGTCTATCTGCCCGGCGTCAAACTTGCTGCCGAGCTTGACCTGACCGATAAGTGGGCGGAGGCGGTGGCTTCAAGCAGCGTAGTGATCTGCGCCGTGCCGTCGCGCTTCGCGCGTCAAGCAATTAGCGCGGTTGCGGGCGCTTTCAGGCCCGGCGTCGCTCTGATCAGCGCGGTTAAAGGAATCGAGGAGGGTTCGGCCAAAACGATGACTCAGATGATGGCCGATTTCGTGCCGACCGATGCCCGGTTGCTGGCCTTGTCCGGGCCCGGATTTGCGCTGGAAGTTGCCCAGGGAATGCCGGCTGCGCTGGTCGCTGCAGCGCGCGATGAAGCGGCGGCCCGCGCCGTGCAGCGCTTGCTCGCAGTGGGACGGCTTCGACTTTATCGCAGCACTGATGTTACCGGGGTCGAGCTCGGCGGGGCGGTTAAAAATGTGATCGCCATAGCCGCGGGCGTGTGCGATGGCCTAAAGCTCGGCTTAAGCGCGCGAGCGGCCTTGATTACACGCGGGTTAGCCGAAATTACCCGGCTGGGCGTGGCATTGGGCGCGCGCCCGCAGACACTTTCGGGTCTCTCCGGTCTGGGAGATTTAGTGCTGACGTGTACCGGAGAGCTTTCCCGTAACCGCGCCTTCGGGATTCGTTTGGCCCAGGATGAGGCGAACGCTCGGCGCGAGCTGACGCACACCAGCGGTTCAATTGTCGAGGGCGTCACCACCGTTCGGGCCGTCAAGGCCTTGGCGGATGCGGTTAAGATCGAGATGCCTCTGGTCAATGCGGTCTTTGCTTGTCTGTACGAGGATCGGCCGGCGTCGGCGATGGCCGAGCTACTGCTCCAGCGCGAGCTCAAGGCCGAGTTTTACTAGCGCGCTGCGCCTTTGAGGGGGCGTAGAAAGGCACGACGTACGGCCCTTCGGGAATGACCGCGATAGCTGCGCGGCCATTGCGCTCGAAGCTCTCTTGGACCGCCTGTTCCAGCGAACTGACAAGGTTGACGCCGGTCAAGCGGCGGTCGTCTTCGCTGAGCCCCTGGGTGTATAGCGCGATACGGGCGCGACACATGGGCTTAAGCTGCATCTCGGTCTGCCACTCGTCGATATCCGCGAGCGTCTTTCGCTTGAGGCCTTCAAGAAAGGCCTCAGCTCCCAACTCGAGCAGCCGACGTTGGGCCGCGCGAAACTCCTTTGAGCCCAACCCCTCGGAACAAGCCGAGGCAACGATCAGGTCGGCGCCGGGCTCCAGAATATCCATCGGTGCCACCATTCCCTTGACGGTTTGGTAGTAAGTTTTGTCCAGCGGATGACCCGCCGCGCAGGTGACCACGGTCTTAAACCTGCGCGAAACCGGCACCTCGGCGCTGTGGCGCGCGAAATCGACGGCAGCCAGATGGCTGGCGACTATCTCGCCGAAGCAGACCTGGCATAGGTCGCGTGATTCGTCGAGGACTACGTTAAGGCCGTAAATCTCACCGATCATGCCCACGATCTCGAGCTGCTCTTCGCGCAGCGGGTTGCCCTGGAGATTGCACTGCCGAGCGCCCGAGTCTTCCATGAAACGCGCGCTATGAAAGGTGCGAATGGTGTCGGCATGGGCGACTCCAGGCGCCACGACCTTAGGCCCCCCGGAGTAACCGGCCATGAAGTGCGGCTCGACCAGGCCTGTCGCGATACGCAAGTCGGCCTCGACAAAGCGCCGGTCGATCTTAACCGGTGTGCCACGACCGGTGGTGCGTCCGAGATCAACGTGGTCGGCATCGCACCGTGCGGTGTGGTTAACCACTTGCACGTTCGCAAGCACCCAAGGGTCGCCGACTAGCTCTTCGAGCTCCGAACCCAGATTGGGTCGGTGGAGCCCGGTCGCAACCAGCACCGTGATTCGGTCGGCCGGCACCCCAACTCGCAGCAACTCAACGATAAGAGGTCGCAGAAATAGGTGATTGGGGGCGGGGCGAGTAACGTCGCAGATCAAGATACAGGCGCTGCGTCGCCCGCGCGCTAGTTCGGCCAGGGGTGGCGAACCAATCGGGTTGTTGAGCGCGCGGACAACGGCCGCTCTGGGATGGCGCAGCTTGGTGAGCCGATTTTTGCGAATTACCGTGACTTCCGCGTCCTGCGGCAGGTTCACAGCTAGGGCGCCACGCCCGTAGGCGATTTCGACTATCATCTTGCTGCCGCCCTCTTTAAGCTTGATTTTACCCGAATCATTCAGTTGCAGCAGCTTAAGGTTCGACCTATTGGGAATGTCGACGCCGGGTGTAGCACGGCCCGTGGTCGGGGGCGTGTTACTGGTCGTCAGCCGACTGCGCTGTTATGTTAAGCTGGGCGCGGAAAATAAATCGAGGACCGCGGTTGCTCGACCAACCCCGCAGGGGGACTTCCGATAGCTCGACAAGGAGGGGGATATGAGCGTCACAGTACCAACGATAGATCAGCTCCGCGATATAGGTGAACAGTGCGGACTTTCGTTGAGCGACTCCGACTTGGCGTCGTTTCGGGCGATTTTGACGCCTTACATTGGCGCCTACAACGTGGTCGCCAACATGCCGGATGAGTTGCCGGCAGTAAAATATCCGCGTACTCCGGGCTACCGGCCGGGTCCGGAGGAAAATCGGCACAACGCGTGGTATCGCAAGACTTCGGTTAAGGGGGCCACAAGCGGCAAGCTCAAGGGCAAAAAGGTGGTTCTCAAAGACAATATCATGCTGGCCGGGGTGCCGATGATGAACGGGGCTTCAACGCTGGAGGGCTTTGTCCCGGATTTTGACGCGACGATCGTCACGCGGATGCTGGATCAGGGCGCGGAGATCGTTGGCAAGGCGCACTGCGAGTATTTTTGCTTATCCGGCGGGAGCCATACTAACGCTACGGGCGCAGTGCATAACCCGCACAAGATGGGCTACTCGGCGGGCGGCTCTTCTTCAGGTTCGGCCGTGCTCGTGGCGCTGGGCGAAGTTGATATGGCGATCGGCGGCGACCAGGGAGGCTCGATTCGCATCCCGTCCTCCTTTTGCGGCGTGTACGGCCTTAAGCCGACCTGGGGTTTAGTGCCGTACACCGGAATCATGCCGATCGAGATTTTCGTTGACCACACCGGACCGATTACTGCCAGCGTAGAAGACAACGCCCTGCTGCTTGAGGTGATCGCGGGCGACGACGGCTATGACCCGCGAATCAAGGCGCCCAAGCTGCACGAGTACTCGCGTACCTTCCAGGGCGGGGTCAAGGGTATGAAAATCGGCATGGTCAAGGAGGGCTTCGGCCATCCCAATTCGGAGCGAGCAGTCGACGATAAGGTGCGAGCCGCAGCGCGACGGCTGGCCGAGCTAGGAGCGCAAGTTGAGGAGGTCTCTATCCCCATGCATCTGCTCGGACCCGCTATCTGGACACCGATCGGGACCGAGGGTCTGACGCAGACCATGATGTACGGCGACGGCTATGGGGTGAGTCGGGACGACCTCTACTCGGTGTCGCTGATGGACTTTCATCGCGGCTGGCGGATGCGCGCCAACGAGCTGTCCGAGACGACGAAGGCGTTTTTGCTGTTGGGAACCTACGCCCGCGAGTACTACGGTTCGCGTTACTACGGTAAGGCGGTGAATCTGGTGCGCCGGCTTAGGGCCGCGTACGACCATGAGCTCACTCGCCACGATCTGCTGTTGATGCCAACGCTGCCGATGAAGGCGACGCCGCTGCCCGGCCCCAGCGCAAGCCGGGAGGAGTACATCCAGCGGGCGCTGGAAATGATCAGCAATACCGCGCCCTTCGACCTTACCCATCATCCGGCAATGTCGATCCCGTGCGGGATGGTCGACGGCCTGCCCGTGGGCCTGATGCTTATCGGTAAGCACTTCGACGAACCGACGATCTATCGCGCGGCCTATGCGTTCGAACAGTCCGGCGACTGGAAAAAATTCTAAGCGCACCAGCCGCGCTAGTGCAGCGCGGCTGGCCTACGCACCGTCCAGAGAAAGGCCCAGTGGATGGCTGGACAGGCCGTCTAGCGTTGACGCGGGCCTCTGCGGCGCGACGGTGGTCGCGGCGTCGGATTCTCTGGTTTGTGCGGAGTTGGCGGCGAGGCAGACCCGGGATGGCCAACGGGCGGCGCTTCGGCGGCTGGACCTGTGAGCGTCGAGGGCCCCGGCTGGTAAGGCTTTGTGGACTCGGTGGTGGCGCGTGTCGCAGACGCGCCGCTTAGTAGGTCGCTAGACGTTTCCTGCCCCGGGCCTTCGGCGGTGCCTTCGTTTCGTGACGGCCCGGGCGTGCTTTGGCTCGCGGGTGTCGGCTCCGGCTCGACTAGATGCTGCTTGCCTACTGTGTCGCTCGCTGCGGCGCAGGAAATTGCGGTGAGCGTCCTGCCGACCTCAACCTCGAGCGCTTCCCGTCCTTGTGCCGCCCGCGCTAGGTCAGCCAGTGCGACCACGCCGCTTATCTTGCCTTGCGCATCGACCACTGGTAGGCGGCGAATCTGATGCGCGCGCATCAGTCTGTGCACCACTCCAAGGTCATCGTCAGCGGTGACGCAAACCGGCTCGCGCGCCATCGCACTGGTTACCAGGATCGACCCCAGCGGCAGTCCCTGTGTATACGCGGCCATGCAGATGTCGCGGTCAGTTAGAATACCCACAGGCTTTAAGTTTTCGTCGACGATTGGCACCGCGCCGCAGTTATTTTCCCACATAAGCTGAGCCGCGGCGTTAGCGCTAGCGTCTTGACGGCAGTACAAAACCTTCTCCGTCATCACTTCGGAAACCTTCATCGTTAAATCTCTCCTTAGACCTTCAGGTATAGCGCGGGGTCTTGTCGGTCGGCGCAGTTGCTTCAGTTGTTAGGAATTATCTTAGCTGATTTTCGTTAGGAACAACCGTTCGCCAGGCCGCGGCGCAAGCTGGTCGCCGCCCGACTCAAAACCACCCAGCAGCACAACTTTTGAAGCAGCCAATCCTTGCGCGATTCCTCACCAGCGGCAGTTTTCAATTGTGGAGCGCCAACACATCCGGGGCGCGAAAGTGAAAAAAACTAGCGTGCCCCCTATCCTCGACGCCGATGCAGTACCGCTTGTGTATTTAACGCCCACTCAATCGCGGCTTGGACCATCACGAACAGCACATTATGTGCCAGCGAATTTGCGGCTCTAACCCGCGGAGGCACGCGCTTTTAAGGAGTCAAGAGGGGACTGGGCGCCCCGTCTGGGACATCGAGTACCCATCGGCTGCAAGGCCGCTCGCCTCCAGATGGCTGCCGACAAATGCTATTCAGTGCAGACCCCGTGGGTCCGGCCTGGAACAGGCGCGCTTGTTTAGCCGGAATTTCCGTTCGTATCCGGCTTTGCCCTACTAACCGTGAGTATTGACCAGTGCGGCAAGCCTGCGCTGGCGCAAATGGCGCGCTCACGATGATTGATTCGGCGTCACGGGCCAAAAGACAGGCGAGTGCGGGCGCTGGGTGCTGAACGCCGGTCACACGTAGGGGCGGTCCGAAACGGTCCTGGGCCGTGCTCCACCCCTTGCTTTGCTTGATCCATTGTTCCCCTGTCCCGCGCTTCGCCATGTTTTGTGGCGATCCGCTACGGCCGGCTATCGGCGGGACGCTTTGAGGCTGGATCGCGCTAATTTTCGGTTTTGGCAAGATATTTGCTACGCTAAAAGAAAAAAGCGAAATAGGAGTCAAAGATGAGAGCAAAGGTCGGCGAGCAGGACGCAAACTGGGCGTTAATCTTGGCTGGGGGAGAAGGTTCGAGACTACGCGCGTTGACGCGTCAAATAGCCGGCTACGAATTGCCTAAGCAATTCTGCCGTCTCATCGGCGGAGACACATTGTTGGAACAGACCCATCGGCGAGTCTCGCTCGTTATCGAAGAGGCGCGGATGGTCACTGTCGTGACGCGGCCGCACGAGCGCTTTTACGCGCCGATTCTAGCCGGAACGCCCGCCGAGCAGATAGTAGTACAGCCGCAAAACCGGGGCACAGCGCCGGCGATCCTTTACGCGCTTGCGCGTATGGCAAAAGTCGATATGAACGGACGGGTCGCAATCCTACCCTCGGACCACTACGTGAACAGCGACGAGGCGTTCATGCGGCACGTTGAAGCGGCCTTTCGCGCTGTGAGTGCGCGCCCTGAATTGGTTGTATTGCTTGGGATTAGGCCAAGTGCGCCTGAGTCTGCATATGGCTGGATCGAGCCCGCTGACTTAATTCCAGGGACTGAGCTTTTGCGCGTCCGGCGGTTCTGGGAAAAGCCCTCGTCGGAAATGGCCACCAGTTTTTGGCGGGCTGGATTTTTATGGAATAGTTTCGTGATGGTGGCGCGGGTGTCAACCCTGCTCGAACTGCTTCGCACCACGATACCCGAACTTTACGCTTCGTTCGAAAAGATTAGCTCGGATCTCGGCACAGCCGACGAACAACGGGCGGTTGAGACGCTCTACGCAAAGCTAGGCGCAGTGAGCTTTTCCGATGAAGTGTTGGCCAAGGCCCCGACAAGCCTCGCGGTTTTGCCAGTGAACGGCGTGGAGTGGAGTGACCTGGGTGAACCGCGGCGGGTGTTTGAAGTTCTGGAACGAGAAGGCATGGACGGGCAGTGGGTTGCGGCTTAGCAACGTGACAGTGCGAGCTGACAAGTCTTTCGCCTTTTGCCTAATTATAAAGCATTTGTCGCATTATGCATAACTTGGCGTACGAGCTTAAAATCCGCACGCCGTTGAGCCTGTGACCGAGATCTAATTCGTCCCTTCGCCTCAAAATTGGGGCAGTTCCCGTGGCAAGGCACAACCGCATTCGCAGCCTGAGCGCGCGCAAAGAGGGCGCGGGGACTGCCTTGCAATGCAATCTGCGTTCTCCTCCTCGCCGGCGCATTCGCTCGGAGGGCTCGTCTGAAGGCGCCTCTAGGTTAGTGTAGCGGTGGTAGCATAAGCTTGGCGCCTATCACTGATTCGCACCAGCGCGCGTGCGCGAGGAGTCGGTCTTCAGCAAACGGCGGACCAATTAGCTGAATGCCTACTGGAAGGCCTTGGGAATCAAGGCCGACCGGCATCCCAATTACGGGCATCCCGGCGAAAGTCCACGGTGCGATAAATCGTGGATCTCCGGTTGAGTTTAGGCCTTTGGGCGCGCTGGTTGGCGTCGAGGGCGTCAGCAGAAGGTCGACGTGTTCGAAAAGTTCTGTCACCTCCTCGCGTAACCGGTCTCGAAGTCGTTCTGCTTCTTCGTATTGTGCCGGCGTAACTTTTAGGCCGTATTCAATTAATTCGCGGATCTGCTTGCCGAGCAGAGCGCGATCGCGGTCTGAGAACGATTGACCCCAGGCGGCGGCTCCGTAGGCGACTTCAACCGCCAGCGCCTGCGCGGTATGAGGCAGGCTTTGCGGCGGGTCGATTTCGCTCAGCGCGGCGCCGGCGCCGACAAGTCTCTGCGCCGCGTTGTCGACGCACGCTCTCACCTCTTCGTCCGCATCGGTAAAGATGCCGGCGCGCAGCACACCGATTCGTGGCGGTGTCGGCGGATCTTTAAGCGCGGCCAGGTAATCTGGCACCGCCCGAGATGACGCGCGGGGATCGTCCGGGTCGTGTCCCGCCAACACCTGCAGCATGAACGCCGCGTCGGTTACCGTGCGCGCAAGAACACCCACGTGGTCGAGTCCTTCAGCCAGCGGTATCACGCCCGCGCGGCTGACGCGCCCGTAGGTTGGCTTCAAGCCGATAATTCCGCAGTATGCGGCCGGGCGAATCGTCGAGCCTACGGTCTGCGTGCCTAAGGCGCCGAAGCACATCCTGGCCGCCACCGCCGCAGCAGAACCGCTGCTCGAGCCGCCTGGAGTATGTTCAAGCCGCCAGGGATTACGCGTTTGCGCCGGGTCGAGATAAGCAAACTCGGTGGTGGCCGTTTTTCCCAGGATTAGCGCGCCCGCCTGCTTGAGCCGGCGCACGGCTGCCGCATCGCGAGGCGGAATGAAATCGGCCAGCAGGCGCGAGCCGGCCGTGGTTTTTAGTCCCGCGGTGTAAAAAACGTCCTTGATGCCGAGAGGCACTCCATGAAGAATTCCCCGCACAGCGCCGCGCTCGCGCTCGGCGTCTAGCTGCGCGGCTTGGCGAAGCACGTCGCCGCGGTCGATCGTCGTCCATGCGCGCACCCGCGAATCCAACGCATCGATCCGCTCCAGGCATGCTTGGGCCAGTTCGGCGCATGACACCGCACCTTCTCTGATACGCGCTGCTGCTTGTGCCATGTCAAGTTCACACCATCCTGCCATGACAAAACACCGCCCTGATGAAATTCGCGCATCCCGCGCTTGTCGGCCAAAGTGCTTCAACTATGCCGGCTTCTGGCTGCGCCGGCCGCGACGGCTGCACGGCAAAGCTTGCCGGCTCTTCGAGAGCACCGAGCGGCGCCCTTCACTTTTTAAGTTGTGAAGTCATGCTGGCGAAGAAACTCCTCGACTGCGCAGGCGCATAGCGCCGGCTGCTCGAACTGAAGAAAATGAGTCGCGCCAGGGATAGCCTTAAAAGCAAGGCCGAATTCGTCAGCAAGAGCGCGGTCCACCTGCGACACCACGTTGAGCGCCGCGTTCGCCGGATCCCCGCAGATAAGCTTGACGGGATGCTCAAGGCGTCGTACTTGTTTCCAAAACGTTACTTCGTCGCTGGTGGCGTATATTCGCGCTTCCAGCTCGCGGGGGCAGCAGAGAATATAGCCCGAGCCTGCCGTGTCGCGGCGCAGCGTGGCGTTTGCCACTGCCGCGTACGCTTGCGGGGCCCATCGCTGAAACGCCGGGTTTTGTTGCAGGCGGCGCGCGAACTCCATCGGCTCGCTGAACCGCTCTTTGCGGCGCGACGTGCGTTGAGCAAGCTCGCGCTGCTGCGCAAGAAAAGGTTCTCGCAGCGGGTGACCCACGGGCGGGGTAAGCGGCGGATCGAACAACGCCAGCAAATCCCACGGCTCGCCGCTCTCCAGGGCCTGACCGATCGCGACTATCCCCGACAGCGAATGAAACACGCCGGCCGCGGGCTTCTCGCCCCAGTTCGCGGCGATGCCTTCCCAGATTGCTCGCGCGTCCTTAACAAAGGTTGGCCAGTTATGTCCTGTCGGGCCGTGGTACGGATTCTGCCCGTGATTACGCAGATCGAAGACGATCACTTCGTACCGTTCACAAAACAGGGTCCAGAACAACGCGTAGCCGTCGATCGCAAGCCCGTTGCCGTGGCTCAGCACCAGGCGCGGGCCGCTTGGGTTGCCGTGGCGCCGTATGCGAATGATCGCGCCGTCTTCCATACGCAGCTCGACCGCGTCTGTGGGTTGTGGAACCTGAATAACCAAGAGCTGTGCTCCTTTCAGCAGGCTAAGAGACCGTCGCGCTCGCCACTAATGGCGGGCAGTGAGATTTCTTGTCCGCGAAACCCCGGGATAATTTCTCGCTAGCGCGCACTTTCAATGATAAGATGAACGCGAAAGCATCACCAGGCGATCAGAAGGAGATTTTGCGAGATGGTGAGTCTGCCCAATAAATCGGTTGGAGCGACGAGTCAAACGCTGGCGCAGTGGGTAGGCGAGGTCGAGCGGTTGACGCGGCCCAAGCGCCTGGTGTGGTGCGACGGATCGCCGGCGGAACGGAACCGTCTTTTGTCGGAAGCTACGGCCGCCAAGGTGTTGCTGCCGCTCGACCAGCGTCGGCGCCCCGGCTGCTACTTGCATCGTTCCAACCCTAACGACGTAGCACGCACCGAGGACGCGACTTTCATCTGTACGCCAAGCAAAGAAGAAGCCGGGCCGACAAATAACTGGGCGGAGCCCAAACAAACTTACGAGAAGCTGGCGGGATGGCTTGAGGGTTCGATGGCCGGTGGGCCCATGTACGTAGTGCCCTATGTGCTCGGGCCTTTGGGATCGCCCTTCGCTAAAGTGGGAGTCGAAATTACCGACAGCATCTATGTCGCGCTGAGCATGGGGATTATGACGCGGATGGGCGCGCCGGCGCTCGACGTGCTGGGCTCCGCGAGCGACTTTAATCGCGGCCTGCACTGCACCCTGGGTTGCGATCCTGCACGCAGGCTAATCTGCCACTTTCCCCAGGACAATGTCATCTGGTCCGTGGGCAGTAATTACGGCGGCAATGCTTTGCTCAGTAAAAAGTGCTTCGCTTTGCGCATCGCAAGCCACATGGCCCGAGACGAGGGTTGGATGGCGGAGCACATGCTGATTGTCGGCGTGCAGAACCCGCAGGGCGAAACAACGTATGTCGCAGCGGCGTTCCCCAGCGCCTGCGGCAAAACTAATCTCGCGATGCTGACGCCGCCACCGGCCTTCCACGGATGGCGGGTTTTTACGGTCGGCGACGATATCGCCTGGATGCGCGTCGGCGCCGACGGCAGGCTGTGGGCGGTAAACCCTGAATTCGGCTACTTCGGCGTCGCCCCTGGAACTAACGCGCACTCCAATCCCAACGCCATGCGGATGCTGGAGCATGATACGATCTTCACCAACGTCGCGCTCACGCCTGCCGGCGACGTATGGTGGGAGGGAATCGGCGTCGACCCTCCGCCGGGCACCGTCGATTGGCGTGGTCGCCCATGGAGGGCAAGTTCCGGAACCAAAGCGGCGCATCCGAACAGCCGTTTTACCACGCCTATGACGAACAACCCCGCGCTATCGCCGCATGCCGACGACCCGCAGGGTGTGCCGATTTCAGCGATTATCTTCGGCGGGCGGCGCGCCTCTACGGTGCCGCTCGTGCTCGAGGCCTTTGACTGGAACCACGGCGTCTACCTCGGCGCGACGATGGGCTCGGAGACAACCGCCGCCGCGACCGGCAAGGTTGGCGTGGTGCGGCGCGATCCGATGGCGATGCTGCCCTTTTGCGGCTACGACATGGGCCGTTACTTCGGCCACTGGCTGGCGATGGGTCGGAAGATACCGCGCCCGCCGAAGATTTTCATGGTCAACTGGTTCAGAAAGGGTGCCGACGGGTCTTTTTTGTGGCCCGGTTATGGAGAGAACATGCGCGTGCTCGACTGGATTATCAGACGCGTCAACGATGGCGCCCGCGCCGACCAGACGCCCGTCGGTCTGGTGCCGCGCGCCGCAGAGGTGGCACTCGACGGTCTGGACATCACGGATGATCACCTAAAGCGCGCCACCGCGATCGATGCGCAGGAGTGGGAGATTGAACTGGAAGGCCAGCAACGGTTCGACGGTCGGGCCGATCGGCGAGGACCAGCGCTACTTCCTCGAATCCCGTGGCGTCGAGCCCGAGCGGGCGGAACAGCTGATCGTGGCCGGCTTCTTCGACAGCATCGCCGACCAGGTGCCGCTGGCG
>Ga0080006_1145895_pt1 | contig 15414 bp, 18 predicted proteins | sample RS3BMetagenome_FD_69209 | JGI IMG/M metagenome (GOLD analysis project Ga0080006, IMG submission 69209) | Ferric oxide microbial mat and aquatic microbial communities from Rainbow Spring, Yellowstone National Park, USA - RS3B (SPADES... ... | reverse complement strand
CGCATCTCAGGGTTCCCGAACAGCCACTTCTACGCGCGCGGTCGGTTGGTATTTTGCGGGGCGATTGGTCTTCATACGATTATCAAAATATGAAATAAAGGCGCCACTGGAATCGCTTACCGGCCACTAGATAGGCGGGGTTCAACGCCGATGTCAACAAACTCGCAAGAGGGCGTTCGAATTCCACTGCTTCCACGGCTAATTTTTGGACCCGAAGCGGTGCAGAAGCGCGTCGATCCGTGCGGCACCTTCAAGGCTGCGATCAAAACTAAAGCTCATTTGTGGCGTAACGCGCAGACCGAGCACGCGTCCGACATGCTGGCGGACAAAACCGCCAGCGCGCTCGAACCCAGCGAGCGCCTGCGCCGCTTTAGCAGAACCTTCCAGGTGCGAAAAGAAGACCCGGCAATGTCGCAGGTCCGGGCTCACTTCGACTCGCGTCAGGGTGACGCCGCGCAACCTCGGATCTTTAAGCTCGCGCTGCAGCATCTCCGCGATCTCTCGTAGTATCGCTTCGGCAACTCGCTCGGGGCGCCTGCGTTGCTCGTCCACTGACATCGTCGTTGTCCATCAATAGCATCGGCGCAATAACGTTAGCGCCTGTTCGGCAACAGACAGGATAAACCAAATATGAGATATTCTGGAGCCCTTGCAGGCACAGCCGCAAGCAGTGCCGTCCTCAAGGCTTCGTCGAGCTAGGCCTGCCCCCCGCGCGAACAGCGGGAGACAGTCTCTTTAACAGTTGAGGATTTCTAAATGCTCTTCGCCGAGCAGCGCTAAACGCATCGAGTCGATGAAGTTGACAACTTGGCGCAGCGCGCTGTCGACGAAAGCGCGGTCGGTTCCAAGCTGGCAGATACCGAGCTCGGCGCGCTGCCAAAAGTCGTGATGATCAGATTCGACAATCGAGACGTTAAACTTGTTTCGCACACGATCCTTGACGGCGCGCAAGACTTGACGCTTGCCCTTGAGCGATTGGTTCTCAGGTAAAACCAGGGTCAGCCGCAATATCCCGACCACCATGTCGGCACCTGCCCCAGTACACAACTGCGTCCGGCGTCGTCCAGAACTTGTCCTACCCGCCAACCTCTAGGATCACGGACTGACGCTGTCGCGCCCTAGGCTATTGTGGTCTAGAACTGCTTTTCCAGGCCAACTTCTGCGTTAGCAAACTCTCGACTAGGCGTACTTAGGCGACGTGCGACCGCCTCGAGTTCGAAGACCTCGATAATGTCACCCGGCTTGACGTCGTTAAAGTTTTCCAGGCCGATGCCGCATTCGTATCCGGATTGCACCTCTCGAACGTCGTCCTTGAACCGCCTAAGCGACGCTATCTTGCCCTCCCAGATCACGCTGCCGTCACGAACCAGTCGCGCTTGATTCGAGCGTCCAATCTTGCCGTCCAACACCATCGAGCCCGCCACCCGAAGCCCGGAAACAGTGAAGACTTGGCGCACCTCGGCGCGGCCCAAAGGCTTCTCGCGGTAGCTCGGGGCGAGCAACCCTTCCATCGCTTGGCGTACTTCGTCGAGGGCCTGATAGATCACGGAATAGAGACGGATATCCACGCCTTCGGCCTCGGCCAGCGCTGCAGCCTTGGGCTCGGGGCGGACGTTGAAGCCGAGCACGATCGCTTTAGACGCGGTTGCCAACGTAACATCAGTTTCAGTAACTCCTCCGACCGAGGCGTGAATGACGTCGAGCCTGACCTCCTCCGTAGATAGCCGGCGCAACGCTTGGCTGAGCGCCTCCACCGATCCCTGGGTATCACCCTTGACAATCACCTTGAGCTCTCGCGCCTCGCCGGCTTTCAGGCGCTCACTAAGCTCTTCTAACGAAAGCCGGCTGGTCTTTTGCAGGTCACCCTCGCGCTGTTTGGCTTGGCGCAATTCGGCGATTTGGCGAGCTTTAGCTTCTTCGTCGACCGCGTTAAACGTAGCCCCGGGCTCGGGCACGCTGGAGAGGCCGAAAATCTCGACCGGGATCGAAGGTCCCGCTTCTTGGACTCGTTCGCCGCGATGGTCGACCATGGCGCGCACGCGACCGAACGAGGTGCCACAGACAAACGCATCTCCTTGACGCAGCGTCCCGTCTTGCACCAACACCGTTGCCACCGGCCCGCGCCCGCGGTCAAGCTTAGACTCGATCACGACGCCGCGCGCAAGCCGCTTGGGGTTCGCCTTGAGCTCCAATACCTCCGCTTGGAGCAAGATCATCTCGAGCAACTGCTCGATGCCTTCACCGGTGCGCGCCGAAAGCGCGACTGTAATTGTGTCGCCACCGTATTCTTCCGGCGCCAATCCGCGTTCGGCCAGTTGCCGCTTGACCCGCTCTACGTTGGCGTCAGGCCGGTCAATCTTGTTAATCGCCACTATAATCGGCACCTGAGCCGCACGCGCATGGTCGATCGCCTCCTCGGTCTGCGGCATAACGCCCTCGTCAGCCGCCACCACAAGCACCACGATATCGGTCACCTTAGCGCCGCGCGCGCGCATCCCGGTGAACGCCTCATGCCCCGGCGTATCGATGAAGGTTATCGTCTGGCCCTGAACGCTAACTGTATAGGCGCCGATATGCTGAGTGATCCCACCTGACTCGCCAGCGGCAACATTGGTATGGCGGATGGCGTCGAGCAGCGAGGTTTTGCCGTGGTCAACGTGCCCCATCACGGTAACCACCGGCGGCCGCGGTACGAGCTGCTCGGCCGGCGCCTCGGCCTCTTCGCCCATCAGCGAATCGACATCAAGGGCAGAACTCTCAACCTGATAACCAAACTCGCCAGCGACCAGCGCCGCCGTGTCAACGTCGAGCCACTGGTTCACCGTGGACATGGTTCCCAGGTCCATGAGCTGCTTAATCACCGCTGCGGCTTTGATCCCCATGCTATGGGCCAAGTCGCCGACCGAAATCCCCTCGGCGATGCGCAGCGTGCGCTTGGACGCCTTGGGCGTAGTGATGGTCGTCTTCTTTTGTTCCTTGCCCGGCAGCGCGCGCTTCTTCTTTGGAAAGCGAAACCCGCGTACTTCGCGCTCGGAAAGGATTTCGCTGCTCTCCTTCTTGACGACGCGCTTTTTCTTGAGCACCCGAGCGCCGGGCTTGGCTGCGCCCGGTAGGCTGATGTCCACGCTGACTGCGGCCGCGGGCGGTCCGCCAGTGGTCTGAGCACGGGCGCCAGTACCAACTGCTGGAGCCGGTGGTGGTGTGGGCGCTCGATGCAAGTCTATCTTGCCAAGCACCCTAGGCCCGCGCTGAGCCATGTCGTCCAGGCTTGGGCCTGAGGGGCGCGCCGCAGGCCTCAAGTTAAACCCGCCCGCGGCGGGGGGTCGGCCTTCCTCTCTAAGCGCACGCTGAGCGGGTGGCGGCTGTGCCAGACGCTGGTCTGGTCTTTCGTAGTCATGTTCGGTTGCACGTCCGACAGCACCGGGCAGAGCTTCCTGTCGTGTCGTCTGCTCTTGCGCTGGCTTCTGCGCACGTTGCTCTTCGGCTCCGGCTACCTCAAACTGCTCGCCCTTCTGACCTGGCTCCGAGTCAGTCCGGCCTTGCTCAACGAACTCTGCAACCGACAATGGAGGCTGCTCGGGCGCAGGCGGGACAACTTCGGGAGCCTCAGACACGGCGTGGGGTGTCGCAGCTTCTTCCTGCTCCAAGACCTGAGGTTGCGCGGGCACTTCGATTCCCGGCGGCAACTCGGGCTCAGAGCCTTTGACTTCCTCGAGAAACAGGTCCGGTGGCGCCTCAGCGGGAAGCTCCGTGCCAAATGCAAACGTCTCTTCAGCTTTTAGCGGCGGCGGTTCGGCGTGGCGGCGCCTGACGACATTAGCAGCCAGTCGTTTCTCGACCATCACGCCTGACTCGGTTTCAAATACCGCTTCGCTACGAAGAGCTGCCGCTCGATGAGCCCGCGCGTCAATCTCCGCCTTGACGCGCTCGGCTTCCTCCATGCTGAGCAGGCTGGACTCCGAGCGTGCGCTGGCAAGTTCGAGGCGTTTACAACTGGCCAACACCTCTTCGGTGCTGATGCCCCAATCGGCCGCCAGGGTCTTGATTCTCTTTCGCGCCATTTTCTTTAACTTAACTTTGACCCTCGTCTGACAAGCTAACCAGATGTTGAAGTTGCTTCGCAAGCGCCTGCCGCTCCTCGCGGCTTAAGCCTCGCCGCAGCGACACAAAGGTCTTGCGCTTAGCTGCGACAAAGAGCTCAACGCAATGCCTTCGCGGATGCAGGTAACCGCCGCGACCGCCAAGACGGGCGCTGGGGTCGAGTTGCACCCGTCCGCCGTCCACGGCCACGCGCACCATCGCAGACTTGATATCGGCTTCGCGGCACCCGAGGCAGGTGCGAATCGGTTTACGATTTGACCTCGGCTGCGGCGCTGGTCTCACTCGGGCTTAGGTTAACCGCCGGTCGGTCGGCGGTTCCCTCCACATCAGGCGACAGCGATGGCGAGACGGTCTCCTGCGCCTCGGAAGGCCGGAGCGCCGACGCGGCCTGTTCAGCCGCTTGCTGCACGGCTTTTTGCTTTTTCTCAACGTGAGCACCTGCGGCTGCAATTAGCTGGCGCGCGCGCTCACGACTGATTCCTTCAATTTCAAGCGTCTCTTCGTCGGTCTCGGCCAGTTGCTCGGCGGAACGCAAGCCCCACTGATAGAGCAGTTCGGCGTTGATCTCTCCCACGCCTTGAATCGCATTGAGCGAGGCCCGCGCTGCCCGTGCCTCTTCTTCCGCCTCTGAGTCGCCGCGAACCTCAAGTTTCCAGCCGGTTAGGCGATGAGCCAGCCGCACGTTCTGCCCGCGTTTACCAATCGCGAGCGACAGCTGGTCGTCCGGCACAATCACCTCCATCGAGCGCTCGTCTTCGTCGAGGATAACCTTGGAGACTTTGGCGGGCGCCAACGCACGACATACCAATTCGGCTTGATCCTCTGCCCAAGGGACGATGTCTATTTTTTCGCCGCGCAGTTCCTGAACGATAGCCTGTACTCGCGTACCCTTCATCCCCACGCAGGCGCCGACCGGATCAACGTCGGAGTCCTTTGAATAGACCGCCACTTTGGCTCGCGCGCCGGGTTCTCGAGCGCACTGGCGAATCTCAACTATGCCCTCGTAAACCTCGGGAACCTCTTGCTCGAATAACTTGCGCAAAAACTCCTCGGACGTACGAGAAAGCACGATCACCAAATCACGCTCGGTAAGCTGAACGTCTGCGATAAGCGCGCGGATTCGGTCGCCTTGCCGATAGCGTTCATGGGGAATCTGTTCTTTTTCCGGTAAGACAGCTTCGGTTCGGCCTAGATTTACGATGATGTTTTTGCGCTCGAATCGCTGCACGGTTCCAGATACTATCTCACCTTTGCGATCTTTGAACTCGCCGTAAATCTGCCTACGTTCGGCGTCGCGTATGTGCTGGATAAGGTTCTGTTTCGCTGCCTGTGCAGCAATTCGACCCATCGCGGCGGTGTCCAGCTTGATGAGGATTTGGTCGCCAATACGAGCCTCAGCGTCATAGCTAGCTTGGGCCATGCCCAGCTCTATCTCGACCACCGGGTTTGTCACCGCCGCGACCACATCCTTAATCTCAAACAGTTCGACCTCGCCCAACTCCGGGTTAAAGCGAGCCTCGAAGCGACGATCACCGCCGAACGTCCGCTTGGCCGCCGACAGCATCATCTCTTCGACCGCCTTGACGACGATCGTCCTCTCAATGCCTTTCTCTTTTGAGACCTGATCGATAACGCGGCTCAGATCGATTTGCATCGCGTCTCCTCAGACTCGCGAGAGTCGCTCGGTGCGCAATCAGCCACTGTTTAATTTAATGACGGCCCCCCTCTTTTTCGGAGGGTTCTCTCGGGCTGCCCGTTTAACCGCAAGTTAACCGCAAGCATCAGATTCCCGCTCATTCAAACTCGTATTCGCGGTTGGCCGCCTTGATTTCGCTGAACTCCAGCCTTTGACGTCGCCGACTAAACTCATCATCAATCTCAATCGCCTCAGGATGGGTCGCGGCAAGCAGCCCCAAAAAAGTTTTCTGACCGTCGCGCGGCGTCCGCACGCTGATTCTCACCCGTTGGCCCCGACATGCCTCGAAGTCGCTAAGTCGCGAGAGCGGTCGGTTAACACCAGGTGACGATACCTCAAGCACATAGCTGCCCTCGAAAGGGTCGTAAACGTCGAGCAACCCGTCAAGGACGCGACTTGCGCCCTCGAGCTCATCGAGCGTAATTCCGCCGCCGGGGCGGTCAATCAATAGGCGCAAGAGCCCTCCGCGAGGTCCTTTTTTGCATTCAATCCACACCAATTCAAAGCCTTGCAGCGCTATATGAGGCTCAAGCAACTGAGCCACCTTACGCGCCATTGGCTCGAGTTGTACCACCATCCCGGACACGGTCGCGCCAACGATAGCCAACAAAAAATGGGCCCGAAGCCCACCTTACTTTTTTACGTTAACTTAAATGAAACAATCTTTCAAGTTAGCCATCGGCGCGCAACGCCACTTTACACGCCTCGGAGGGATGCTTGGGCACTGCGGCGCGTTGCCGACTGCATCGTCCGCAACGCGCCGCGATATAATCAACGGAGAAAAGGCAAATCGCAGCTTCGCAAGATGGTAGTTGCGAAGCGCAGACCTCGAAAGTTGACCTTAGGCCGTTCTCGTAAACGCCCACCGGGCCTGATCAAGAACAGGCCCCCTTCGGTAACCTCCTAGGGACTGTACAAAAGCCCGGCCCCCGTCGAACGGCGCACGTAGTGTGTCACGCGCCGTTCGCCCCTCCGGTCAAGCCGCCTGTCCCCACTCAGTTGCGCTCTCTTATCTTCGTAGCACGCCAAAGGCAATTTCTGAAAAGCTTTGGCGCAACTCACTTCGGGCCAGTTATACCGGGTTTTTCGACATAACTATCCCGACTCACTCACCACCTATGAATCCAAACCGCGAGAGCTCCAGGCAGGCAGTTGTATAGCGCCTACCGAGACACGCCGTGGTTGCCCCGGCGTGTCAGATTCACCCGGCCCGACCCTTACTCAGAAGGGGAGCCAAGCCTTACGTGCTTCGTGGCCAGCTTGGTTGAAGATATCGATGGCACTGTCGTAGTCACCATCCTTCATTGCTTCCTCACCTGCAGCGTAGAGAGCTCTTGCGTGCCTCACATAGCGCGGCCGGTTGCCATCCTTGGCGGCCTTATCAATGAGTTTCTTGGTTTTGGCTGCCACCGCTTCGGCCTGTTCCTTTTGCAGCGCGTTTTCCTGTGCCCAAGCTGACACGCCGGAGGCACCGACGATCGCCAACGAAAGCAACACTGCCGCAAGTCGTCCAGCTCTAGAAGTCTTCATGCACTCGACCCCCTTTGTGTTAATGGCCCACGCGGCGTAGACGCCCGCGCGCCCGTTTATTAAACCCAATTTAAGTACCATTAAAGGAAGATATACGCAACAATTAAAACCGCATTCTTGTGGGATTACGGCAACTGCCTGCCAGGCTTAGGCGGGTGGCGCTCCAAAGGCTTTCCACCATGTAAGATAGGGCGTCAAATCACGCTTGCCGCCTAGCGAGGCTACGCTTTCCTAATAACTTCGCTGGCTAGCCGCCGCCAGCTTGCTGATTTGCGACGCCAGCCGACCTTACCCACACGCTGCGACAAAGGAGCCCTTGACGGCAACTTCCGCCTTCTGATTTATCGCTTCGAGCTCGCCCTCAATTCGGTTCTCGCCCTGCTCTTGGTATTTTTTGGTGACTTTGCCGCGACACGTGATCGTATCTCCCGGCCACACACGCGTGGTAAAGCGCACCTTGAAACGACGCACCTGCCCGACGCCCACGTAGTCGGTTAAACAACGGGACAAGAGACCTGCCGTGAACATCCCTTGCGCGAAGACAGTCGGAATGCCGACCGCTTCGACAAAGGTCTGATCGTAATGCAGCGGAACAAAATCGCCCGACGCGCCAGCGTAGCGCACGAAGTCCATCCGAGACACACTTTCGACGGTTAACGCCGGAATTTCGTCCCCGACCGCGACCTGATCAAACCTTAATTTCTGCACCATAGGCCTAGCCCTCGAATCATCGTTCTCCTTGTTGTCGTCAAATCACAGCGACATCAACGATCGTTCAGCCATCGCTTGCATCGCTGTTTTAGCCAGCCGCAACGGTCTTGCCGGTCTCCACGATAACGGAGCGCGCGACGGCAACTTGTTCACCTTTATTGTTGGTATATGTCGTTTCCAGCACAGTAAAAGTCATCGTACCGCCCCGTCCGCCCGTTTTGTCGTAGACATCGGCAACCCGAGTGACGCCGGTGAGCACATCGCCAACATGGATTGGTTTGAAGAACTCGAATTCCTGTTCGCCGTGCAGCACCCGGCCTAAGTCGAAATGGACAGCGGGCATCGACTCCTCGTCTTGCCAAAAAGCGCTGGTCATCAGAAAGGTGACCGGGATTGGCACGCCGCCGTATTCACGCTGCGCCAGTTCGAGATCGAAGTAAGCTCGATTAGGGTCCTTGATCGCGCGCTCGAAGTCGCGCACCTTTCCCCACTCGATAGGCATCCTAAACGGTTTGCCACTTTTGCCTATCGCGCCTTTGTCAGCCATCGGTTCCTCCTCCAACTAAATGCCATAGTGTGCCTTATGCGCCGGGCGAATGTGCGAGCGCACTGTCTTATCGCGCGACCGTTAGAAGCCGTGGCGCAGACTTTCTCCACCGTCGATAACCAGCGTGGCGCCGGTGATGTAAGCGGACGCTTGCGCGGCTAGAAAAAGGCAGGGCCAGGCGACCTCCTCGACCCGACCGAATCGCCCCAACGCTCGAGAGCGAGCAACCGCCTGTTTGACTGTCTCGTTCGGCCATACGCGCGGCGCCGCGCCTTCGGTGTCAATCGGTCCGGGCGCGATACAGTTGACGCGAATTCCCTGCGAGCCCCACTCCGCGGCCAGCGACTTGGTTAGATTCACCACGCCGGCCTTGGCGGCGCCGTACGATGGCATCGTCGAAGACCCCGAGATACCCGCGATGGATGAAATATTGATTATGCAGCCGCCAGTCTTTTGCGCCACGAACTGGCTTGCCGCCGCCTTCGAGCAGAAAAATACGCCGTCAAGGTTTATCCCAATTACCGCGCGCCAAGCGTTCGCACTGAGCTCGAGCGAGGGCGCAGCGATACCCGCGCCATGGTTGTTGATCAATACGTCGAGTCGGCCAAAGTGTTTGACCGTCTCGTTAACCAGAGCCTGACACGCCTGTAAGTCCCGCACGTCGCAGACGAACATCTCGCACTTGCCGCCGGCGCGCCGAATCTTATCTCGCATCGGTTCCAGATGCTCGGCCTTGCGGCTGGCGATCAGCACTGGCGCTCCACGTAGCGAGAACTGTTCCGCAATTGCCGCGCCGATCCCGGTGCCACCTCCGGTCACGATCGTCACCTTGCCTTCAACGCTGAAAGGATCTTTGTTCGCGGCGTTCATCGGATCTTTGTTATCTCTCCTCGGTTAGATTCTTTCGACCCCCGGGTCGAATCAAAGACGCTCATTGCGCTATTGCCTCAAAACAGAGTTAACGTTGACGGTTGCCTAACTCCGTGCCGTTCCACGGCACGCTAGCTTAAGCAGAACTGTTCGGGCCAACCATTCGAACCCTTGAGAGCCACGTGAGTGTCTTCTTTCCCAGCGCGCTACGGAGCGCATAAAGCGAAACGTCGTCGCTATTGCTGCGGCTCCAGATGTGCCAGCGCCTTTCGCGCGCGGTCGGCAAGCGCCGGGTTGTCTTGGATGGCGAGCACTTCGGCGCGTCGGTAATGTTCGCGTGCAAAAGCGCGCTGGCCCATCGCCTCGTAGACCTGGCCTAGCTTAAGCTCGATATCGGCGTTCTTTGGGCACGCGGTGGCGGCATCTTGGTAGTAGCTTAGCGCGTGCTTAAGATCGCCGGCTTTCATCTCTCGCGCGCCCTGTTGAGCAGCCCGCTGGGCCAGTTGCGAATCGCAGGCACCGGAGACGTTGGCCGGCGGAGGGCCCGGGACCGGGGCGGGACTAACGCCGCCGGTCTGCGCTTGCAGCGTCGCCAGGTCGCGCTGCATCTGTTCCAGTTCAGCCTGTTGCTGCTGCAGCAGTCGCTGATTTTCCTGTGCCGCTTGGCCAAAGCAACCTGCAATCAGCGCGCTGCTCAAAGCGACCAGCCCAAAGGCGCATCCCCAACTTTCCACCCGCCGAATAGATCTACGTTCCAGCCTCCCTTGCATAGCCCTTTGCAATCCCCCGCGCAACTTCAAACACCCAACCAACTCGACATTCTACGGCGTAACAATAACACCGGCACTGCCGCTGGCCGAAAGGCCATCTGCGGTGGTCACTATAGCCGTCACGACATAAGAGCCCGGCTGGCGGTAAGTATGAGTGACCACCTGGGGTGGTCCAACCATCGCGTCGCCGTCGCCGAAATTCCAAAGATAGTTTATAGCCCCCGTATCCCGCAGGCCGCTCACGCGGGCGTTGACCGCTACGGTCAGTGGCGACCGCCCATACGCCGGCACCGGGACCACGGCGACTGCGAAGAGCTCCGCCGCGGTCGACCTGCTTTGCGTGGGGACGTCCATTCCACCTTGCCCGCGCGCGGCATTGACGCCGACCCATGATAATGGAATCAAAACGCTCAGCCAAAGCGCTGTCAATCGCGACCTAGCGCGGTCTTGGCCAACGATCCTGTCAGAGTCGGCCTTTGTTTTCACAGCCTGCTTTTCACACTGAAGCAAAGTTCGTGATAAGTCGCGCCACTGCCTAAGACCGTGGCGGCCCAATCAGCGACGATACGCCCTGGGGTCTTCAGCCTCGGTAAAGCCATTCGCTGAGATCCAGCGTCACGCTCTTATTGTCGGTCAGCACCAATGACTTGGGGGAGCATTTTATTTGCACGCTGGACACGTCAGTGTCGGTCGGCAACGCGAACACAACCTCGCCTGCCAGCAGCGATATCAGACGCACACGCTCTTCGACTCGCCGGCCGATGCCGCCCACCTGATACGGGTCGACAAAATAGGTGTAGCCGCGCGCTTTGACGACGTAGTTGTCGCACGCCTCGATCACGCCGACGAACAGCCGCGTTGTGTCTTCGCGAAACAGTCTGCGGTCGACAACCAGGATACGATCGTTCACGCTAAGTGGCGCCATTGGACTAATTGCTGGACTAACCCGCCGAATACTCACCACTACCATGCAGAGCTGCGCCGCCTCGGCGTCCACCGGCGCGCGTTGATTTATCTGCGCGCGGGCTCAGCGTCCAGCGCGTGCGCGAGGTGCCGCTCGGCTGCCTAACTGTTCAACTCGAGCGCAAAAGCCCTCACATCCTCAGCCAGAGCTTCAGGCTGTTCCATCGCAGCAAAGTGGCCGCCCGAGGTCATTTCCGTCCAGCGCCTGAGGTCATATAGTCGCTCGACCCAACTTCTCGGCGGTCGCAGTATCTCCTTGGGGAACACTGCCAGCGCGGTGGGCACGCCCACTTTCTCTCCTTGAGCCAACCGCCACGGTCGGCGCCGCTCCTCGCGATAAAGGCGTACTGAGGAGCCTATAGTTTCGGTGAACCAGTAGATGAGGATATTGGTTAAGAGCTGGTCCTTGGTAAAGCAGCGCTCGATCTCGCCTGCGCAGTCGCTCCAGGTTCTGAATTTCTCCACAATCCAGGCCGCCAGTCCGAGCGGAGAATCGTTGAGCCCATAAGCGAGTGTCTGCGGCTTGGTGCCCTGGATTGCCTGATATCCCGCTTCGACGTGACGAAAGCGCTCCGCCTCTTTAAGAAATTGCCCTTCCTCTTCGCTGCCGTTTGAAAAATTTCGCCCCTGCGCCGGAAACGCACCAACCATGTTAAGATGCAGCCCCACGACGTGCTGGGGATGCGCCCAAGCCAGGCGCGAGGCGATCACCGCGCCCCAGTCCCCACCCTGAGCGAAGAAACGCTGGTATCCGAGCACCTCGGTCATCAGCTTGAACATTATCTCGGCAATCGCAGCAACGTTCATCCCAGAGACGCGCGGGCGCTCGGAAAAGCCGTAGCCGGGCAGCGACGGGGCGACGACCGTGAATGCCTCATCGGCGCTCGCTCCATGAGCAGCAGGGTCAGTGAGAAGCGGCATGATGCGCATAAATTCGTAGATAGACCCGGGCCATCCGTGCAGCATCAAAAGCGGCTTCAGAGCAGGCCCCTGGCCGATCTGATGGATGAAGTGAATCTCAAGGCCCTCGACCTCTGCGGTATAATGGCTTAGACGATTAAGTTCCTGTTCGTGCAAACGCCAGTCATAACTATCACGCCAGTAATCCAGGAGCTCTTTTATGTACGCGAGATTAGTGCCGTATCTCCAGCCTGAGTCGGTGATCTCGTCGGGCAGGCGCGCGCGCTTCAGACGCGCGCGCAAATCGTCCAGCGCCTCTTGCGGTATCGCTACTCTAAACGGTTTTGCGCGGCTGAGATTCAACGGTCTTGACTTTCTTTAGCCCTGGCCGAGTGCCTGCTTCACCATCTCGCTTGCGGTCTTGCCGTCCAGGCGCGCCCCGAAGCGCGTTTTGAGTACCTTCATGATATTGCCGAGTTGGCGCTCTCCCTTATCGACTTCAGCAGAGATCGCCGCCTTAAGCTCACTCGGGTCAAGCTTTTCCGGCATATAGGCGTCGAGCACTGCGGCTTCCCGTTCATACTGTATGACGAGTTCCTCACGCCCCGCCTGGCGGGCAAACGCAAGCGCCTCGTCGCGCCGCGATCTTTCGCGCTTGATTACCTGGAGAACTTCGGCCTCATTGGCAGGACGGCGCAAATCCTTTTCTAGGCGCGTAACCTCGGCGAGTATACCGCGAAGCGTCATCGTGCGGATCGTGTCGCCTGCTTTCATCGACACTCTGAGGTCGGATTGAATTCTGTCCTTCATAACATTCCAAATCGTCGGTTACTCACAAGCCCCCGGCCTTGAAGCCATCAACGTCGCTCAACCGAGCATCGACGCCTAATACTTGCACGCTCAATTGCGCTTTCGCCGGCGCTGAATTGCCTCCTCGATGAGCATACTCCACGGGACACACGGGTGCGAGTTGAAAGCGTTGAAGTCCGCCTGGCTGGCGACCCTACCCCTTCACCGCGTACCAGCGAAAAAGCATCAGATATACGACCACGCCGGTCACAGATACGTAGAGCCAGAGCGGCAAGGTCACGCGGGCTATCTTGCGATGCGCTGCGAAGCGGCCACCGAAGGCGCGCCGCAACGTAATCAAAACCAGCGGTATTATCGCCACTGCCAAGCTTACGTGAGTGATAAGAATCGTGAAGTAGAGCGGACGGATCCAGCCCTGGCCGCGAAAGGGAACGTCTCCGACGTGGTAGTGAAAGATGCAGTAGGAAACCAAAAAAGCGCTTGAAACGACGAATGCCGAAAGCATGCACGCGCGATGGCCTGGGATATGCCGGCGGCGAATGAAAGCGTAGCCCGCCACCAGTAGGCAGGCTGCCAGGGCGTTCAGACCGGCATTGAGCGCCGGCAAATCGTCAATCGCAAGCATTGCTGATAGCCAAACTAAAAGCCTCGTAACGCGCTGAACGATGAAACCCTTCCCGCCCCTTCACCACTGCTGACGTCGAAGGCGGCTGCTTAGTCAGCTCGAGACCCGCAAGCGATTCCTCAATATAAACGCGGTCAGCCGCATCCATCGGCGCCAATTCTCTTTCAGACCGTTGTCGGCTTTCCTTCAGCGTTATGAGTAGAGATGTTCGCTTCGAGGTAGATAGGCACAGGGTTGTTAGAAATCCCCAGGCTTCTCAGACCCGGTCGAGGACAAGCACAAGCAGCACGAGCGGGAGGTAAATTAGCGACGCAAACAGAAGGTGGCGTGCCGCATCACGCTCGCCCGGGTGGCGCACCATCGCGACTCCGTAAGCGAGCATCGCCGCACCTGCCACGGCGGCGACCAAGCCGTACACCCATCCTGCCGTACCAACGACCAGCGGCATCAGGCTAACCACGAGCAGCGCCACACAGGTTTCGGTCACCCGCCGCCCGGTCAACCGACCTTGTTCGTCAACGACCGGCAGAAAGCGTACAGCGGCGCGCGCGAAATCTTCGCGATAAAGCCTGGCGATTGCGAAAGTGTGCGGAAACTGCCAGAAAAACATTATTCCGAACAAGAGCCAAGGCGCCGGGTTAGCTAAGCTGCTTGCTGCCGCCCAACCCGCCACCGGCGGCAAGGCTCCGGACACCGCCCCGACCGCCGGACAGAATGGCGAATAGTATTTAAGCGGCGTGTAGACGAGCAGGTAGATCATTCCGACCGCAACGGTGATCGCAGCCGCCGGCCAGTTAACCGTGGCAGCGAGCAGCGTCCATCCCGTCACCAACAGGCCGAGCCCAAAAACCAATGCCTCTACTGGGCGCAAACGCCCGTCTGGCAGCGGCCTGCTGCGCGTGCGCAGCATCAGCGCGTCGCTCTGCCACTCCATGTATTGATTCAGAGCCAGCGTGCCGGCGGCAGACAGCGCGGTGCCGAGCAGCAATTTAACGGCTAACAGTGAATCCAAGCCAGAACCTGAGGCGAGGTAGAAGCCAGCTAACGAGGTCACCAGGACCATCGCCACGATCCGCGGCTTGGTCAGCGTAAAATAGTCAGCCGCCCGATGGAGCGGCCGCGCCATACCCAACGCGGTGTCCGCGGCCGACTGGTTCACGCTCCGGCTCGGCCCGAGGCCGTCTCCATCTCTGCTCGTTGCCGGGCTTTGCCAAAGGCCATCAACGGGCGGCGCAGGGACCGTGCCCTGACTGCCAGCGTCAAGCTGGTTGCCAACAGCGCCGCACCGACCGCAACGTGGGCGGTCGTCGGGATCACCGCTCGGTGGCTCCAAACCGTTAGAGCGCCCAAGCCTATCTGCAAGGCCAGTAACGCACCGAGCATGAGCGCCATGTGATAGAGCCTGGGCTGCCGGCGATGGAAGCGCAGCGTTCGAGCCACTGTCCAGGCGACCAAGCAGGTCACGAAAAGGGCACCCACACGATGGGCGAAATTAATAATTACAGGAGTTGGCCAAACCGGCGGTACCAGGTGGCCAAAGGAGAGCGGAAAATCAGGAATTGCCAGGCCGGCACCCATATGGCGCATCAGCGCACCCACTAGAATCTGCGCATAAATCGCCACAGTTGTGAACGCAGCTAAACTTGCGAGCGGAAAAGCAGCGGGGTCGAGTGCCGCTACCTCCTCTCGCCCCCAGCGCGGATTGGTTACGACGCACAAAGCAACCATCAGGCAAAAAAAGGCCTGTGCGCAGCCAGCGTGCGCAACCGCTATCGCCAGGGGCAGCTTGAATAGCACGGTGAGCCCCCCTAGCAGCGCCTGCACGAGGATCAAACCTAACGCGGCCATCGCCATCGCCCGCACACCGGCGCGAGGCTCTCGACGCACAACC
>Ga0080006_1136936_pt1 | contig 15427 bp, 19 predicted proteins | sample RS3BMetagenome_FD_69209 | JGI IMG/M metagenome (GOLD analysis project Ga0080006, IMG submission 69209) | Ferric oxide microbial mat and aquatic microbial communities from Rainbow Spring, Yellowstone National Park, USA - RS3B (SPADES... ... | reverse complement strand
TGCCATCTCGAAGATGGCGCTGTCGCTGCGTCCCCCCAGGTCATCACGCTCGGCAACTGCAATGACGTCGTAGCCCGCCTGGCGCAGCAACACCGCGATCTGCGGAGAAAGCTGTTCGTCCAGCAGCGCCTTCACGCATGCAGAGAGCGCGCGCCAGCTAGGGCCAACGCACGCCCGCGTTCGTACTCGGCCTCGTTGAGCTCGATTTCCTGGTCGATCTCGTCACGGTACTGGCCATAGTAGGCGACAGCGGCTTCCACCAATCCAGTTGGGACCTGAAGATATTCGGCTGTCTGAGTAATCGATCCGTCATTGTCACGTATCGTCGCGATGACCTCCCACACATCTAGGCCATGTCCCACAAGACTTGCGCGCCGTCCACTTGGCCCATCGAGGAATTGAATCAGTGGATGCATATCGTGACGGAGACCCTCTTCCACGTAACGCTGCGCGAGGGTCCGCTCGGGAAGACCAGCACGACGCGCTCGCTCGATGAGTCGCTGCCTCTGGTCCGGTGCGAGTCGCAAGGTGTAGTGATCGGTCACAAAAACAAATATAACACGCGGTGACACTTGGTGACACTGTGGCAGAATCTCAGTACCCGAATCTCGGTAGGACTCGTGAACTGCCTACAATCAGCACCGTCGCTCTTCTGGGTAGATCAAATTGAACAATATGGATAACACAGTAATTATACTTAAGTATAATTACTGTGGCGATATCTGTATCTTCACGCTTATTCCTGTCGAACAGATCCATCAAGATGGTGATGATGTTTATTGCTCGCCTAGGCTCAGTGAGAATGTTGCGCTCAGCGCTAGGAGAGGTACTCGGATCCCCAGGTCGTGCCATTGGTTTCGTCGCAACAGCTGCGGGGGTAACGCTGCTCTATAGTATCCTGTTGCCTTTTGATTATACAGAACATTTAGGATTGGCCAATTGGCAGTATCTCGATACCTATCTGATCACTTGGGCGGTAATCCTCGGGGTCGGAATGGGCCTAGTCATAAACATACAGGTGTATGCCATGCACCAGGTTGCCATCGCTCGAACCGCTAGCGGGACAGCAGGGGGAGTAGCTTTCATTGCTAGCTTGCTACCGAGCTTTCTATGCTGTACGCCAATTATCTCCACCTTCCTCGCCTTCATTGGGATATCAGGAGTGAGTCTGTACAGCACTGCCGGCGTCCTCCAGCACTTCTTTGCCACCCATCAAAGCGAATTCCTCGTCGGCAGCGTCATTTTGCTCATCCTCACTGCTTGGAGGGGTCTGTACAAAGTAGCAACCGCGTCCTGCCTATCCGGAGATGGCTGCGACATCGAACCACCTTGTCTCGAAGCTACAGAGGCTACGGATAACAATAGCCACTCCGCTATCGAGGAGAACGAGGAGATCGAGGAGAGGGCTTTGCGATGAACCAAATGGGCGCTGCATCGCACAACAGACAAGATCGCTCTGGGGAGCGGCTAGAGACGACCTCGGCTCGTTGGAGGAAACGGGCTTTTGGCGCTATCGGCATAGCCATTCTCCTTATCATCACAGCGATCCTTGGGTTGCACTATGCGAACGAGCCATCGAACTCTACCGCAGTCAAGCAATCGGGAGGGATTCCAGCCGGTTCATTCCTGCAGCCTCCCCAGCCTGGCCAAAGAGCACCAGGGGGAACCTTCATCACCCCTACCGGTACCACAGCTACGATAGCCTCACTGCGAGGCAAGTTAACCATGCTATGGTTCGTTGCTGATAGCTGCGCTGGTTGTGCAGCAAGCATCTCTGCAGTTTCCTCCAATCTGCAACGAATCACCGGTAAGGGTGTCCAGATCCTAACCCTCGGTCTCTATGGCGCTTTTCCACCAGGGAAGAGTGGGATCGCCCAGTTGCTAAGGTTTGGGCGTGCCCATGGAGGTCGGATGGATGTAGCCGGATGGCGTTGGGGCATGGCAACCAAGGCACTCAGCATGACCTACGATCCCCTGCACACCCCCGATGAGTACCTGCTCATCGGACCTGATGGACATATCCGCTACCGCAACGATACACCAAGCTTCACTATGTCCCAATTGCTTGCCGCTGCAGGTGCTTAGAAGGGAAGACTGGCAGTCCGACCGTTGCGAGGTTCTGAAAAAGAGGCCATGCTCACGAGATAATCACGGCAACCAACTGCCAAGGCATGACATTGGAACGAGTCACAATATTCTTATCTTATCGCATAAGTAGCTTCACAATAAGTTCACGTAATATTTGCCCAGAATTGCCACGATAGTCACCCTCTATTCATCTAAATGCTTGATGATTCAAAACAGTAGCTCAGAACCACGATAGCTATAACTGCATAGATGCAGGTGCAATCTTGAACCTTGCAGGCAATTCCCAAACCATCGTGAGAAAGGACGAGGTTATGACCTATAAGCAACAAGGCGACAACGATAAAACTATCTCCTCGCTCTACAGGACTTTGGATGAGGTTTCGATCAATAGAAAGCACTGGCTCACTGTGCTCACTGCAGGCATGGGTTTCTTCACCGATGCTTACGACTTGTTCATCATAGGCACAGTAACAGCCATCCTCACACCCATATGGCATCTAACAACAGGTGAGCTATCGATTCTCAACTCCATCTCGTTGCTAGCAGCGGTGCTTGGAGCGCTGGTTTTTGGGAAACTAATGGATCGCCTAGGTCGTAAAGCAGTATACGGCATCGAGATCATCCTGTTGGTATTCGGTGCCGCTGCTTCAGCCTTTTCCCCTAACTTCATTACGCTGCTCGCCTTTCGTGTGTTTGTAGGTATAGGGGTGGGCGGGGACTATGCTACCTCTGCTGTAATCACCACTGAGTATGCCAACAGAAAAAATCGTGGTCGCCTCGTAGGAACGGTCTTTGCCATGCAGGGATTCGGGCTTCTTGCCGGTCCTGCAATAGCTGCAGTTCTCCTAGGATCTGGCGTTACCCACGCTCTCGCCTGGAGGCTCATGCTCGGTTTAGGAGCTATACCCGCAGCGTCTGTTATATATCTTCGCCGCCGTATAAGAGAAACCCCTCGATACACCCTTGCAGTCCAGGGTGATGTCCTCTCCACTGCCGAGACGGTGCATTGGACCACAGGACAAATGCCAGCTATCCATGCCAAGGAGTTTGCACCTGCCGATCCTCATCGCTCCAACAAGACGAGACTCTGGAACAAGCCCTTCATGCTCCGTCTGATAGGCACTGCTGGGAGCTGGTTCCTCCTGGACATAGCATTTTATGGTAATTCAGTATCAAGTCCGTTGATCTTGAGGGCTCTACAACCACACGCGACATTGCTCAACAACACTTTGATTGCAGGGGCTATCTTCTTGGTATTCGCTCTACCGGGATATTGGATGTCTGTCTGGCTGATGGACAAGATAGGCCGTAGACGCATACAGTGGCAGGGTTTCTTGGTCATGGCAGGGGCATTCGCTGCAATAGCTTTCATACCAGGACTGACCAGGAATGTCTGGGCATTTCTGATTTTGTTTGGCATGAGCTACTTATTCATCGAATTTGGCCCCAACGTAACCACTTTCGTCTATCCCGGTGAGGTATTTCCCACTAGCATACGAGGCACGGGAGATGGAATATCTGCGGCTAGTGGCAAGATTGGGGCATTCTTAGGTGCTCTTGTAGTCCCCACTCTGCTCAAGACAGTTCATCTCTCTGGAGTGATGGGTATTATGGCTGGAGTATCATTGGTTGGAGTTTTCCTTACTCTTTCAGCCCTGCCTGAACCAATGGGCAAGAACTTGGAGACTGCCTCGGCTGAAGAAGAATCTTCAACAGAGCCAGGGATCATCTCAGCAGTCGGATAGCTTCGATAAAAAAGCTTCAGTAGATAGCTTCGATGAAAGGCTGTCATGGGTAGCTTCGATAAAAAAGCTTCAGTAGATAGCTTCGATGAAAAGCTTCATGGAGAAATAAGGCATTTAGGATTGGCCAAATGAACGATAGGCAATTTTCTTTTCCAACAGATTTAGCAGTCAGCGAGAGCAGCCAGGGTTCGGCAGATTTCGTGACGCCGATAACCCAAGGTTCCGATCCGCTCTACCAGTGCCAATCGCTGGATGCGTTGCAGGTTGTCGAACGACGCTGCACATTCCACATGAAGGCCCTCTTCGTTGCCCAGGGGAATCTCGGTTGGGATCTTACGTACCGTGCGAGTTATCGGTGCCACAACGATCCCGTTGAGCACAGGAATCGCTTCATCTCGTGTGACCACCAAGACCGGTCTCCGTTTGTCCTCGACCTCGGCCCACCAGATCTCCCCTTGGGCAGGAAGGGCTACCACGGCTCCTCTTCGATCAAGGCGCGGGTAGCCTTGTCCAGTCCAGCTAGTTCATCTTCGGTTTGGGGTTGACGAGCATAGCCCTCCACAATGGCACGACCTGTCTGCTGCCGCCGATAGCGTTCCACAAGGCCTTCGAGGCCCAGCCTAACCGCTTCCGAGCGAGTAGAAACAACTCCTTCCTTGACGAGGGCATCCACCGCGGTGAGGAGTTTGTCATCCACTCTAGTAACTAGCTGTGTCATACAATTAGTATAGCGTAATGTTATGCAAACAGTAAAGGACGCCATCTACAGGGTTGGTTGCCTGGCAGTCACCACCTATAGGTGAACGTCGTGGAGGGCCTGCATGTCCAGGCGATGAGCAAGAACGGTTTTCCTTGCTCTTTCAGCCCTGCCTGAACCAATGAGGAACCAAGGGCAAGAACTTGGAGACTACCTCGGCTGAAGAATCTGCAAAAGGGCCAGGGATCATCCTCGCAGTCGGATAGCTTCGATAAAAGGCTGCCATGGATAAATGACGGTGGATGCTCCAGAAAGTGGATTCATCACACCAATGTGATCTCGCCAAATGGACTGATGAGGTCGTTCATTGGCGTTTGGATCCACCTAGGAACAAAATAAAGAACAAAATGATCAAGTACTTAGGCTCGAAGCGACGGCTCGTACCAATTCTAGGTGAGTTGTTCGCGCTGTCCGGTGCCGAGAGTGCATTGGACCTCTTCACTGGCACAACACGCGTTGCCCAAGAGTTCAAACGCCGAGGTGCTTACGTAACGGCAGTAGATATTGCCTCTTATTCCGAGGTCTTTGCCCAATGCCACATAGCGACGGATGCTACGGGGATCGACAAGGACGAACTGCAACAGTCGCTAGAGTACCTTCAGTCCCTGCCTCCAAAGCACGGCTATTTCACCGAGACGTTCTGTGTCAAATCCCACTTTTTCCAACCATTCAATGGTGAGCGTATCGATGCAATCCGTGATGAGATCGAAAGAGCGTTCAAGAACACCGCCTTCTATCCTATCCTGCTCACTAGCCTTATCTATGCAGCAGACAAAGTAGACTCCACAACAGGGGTCCAGATGGCGTATGTCAAGAACTGGTCGCCAAGGTCTTATAGGCCACTCGAACTGCTGCCACCAACACTGTACCCAGGAAAAGGAAGAGCGCTCAAGGGGGATGCAACTAAGATCGCCAAGCAACTGCCCAAGGTGGACTTGGCTTATTTGGATCCCCCTTACAACCAGCACCGTTACTTCACGAACTACCACATCTGGGAGACACTTACCAGGTGGGATGCCCCAGCATTTTACGGGGTAGCATGCAAAAGAGCCGACAGCAAAGACCCCTCGACCAAGAGTGCTTTCAACTCAGTTCGGGAGATGCCTGCATCGTTGTCCAGGCTCATAGAGGAGGTACGAGCAGAAGTGCTCATCCTCTCCTACAACAACGAATCATGGATCACTCTTGCCGATCTTATCGAGATGTGTTCGGTCAAAGGCGAAGTGGAGGTTCTTTCCTTCGAGCAACGTCGTTACGTCGGGGCGCAGATCGGCATCTACAATCCTAACGGTGACAGGGTAGGGAAGGTGTCCCACTTGCACAATGTCGAGTACGTGCTCGTTGCCGGTCCAAAGGACGTAGTTTCACCGATGGCTCGCATGTTGACCAACTCCTGATTACCGTTCTCGGCAGCAGAGATCCGCAATCCTCGTCCGTTAGGACAAGGTAGTTCACGCTTTCCGGATCACATCACAAGCGCTCACTTGGACACAGCAGTGACCAATGGCGCGTCGAGTCAACTACTGGTATCCAAAGCAGTTAGCCATCCTGATGTCTGCACTCCGAGAGCACTCTCGGAGTGCTCCGAGAACGTCTGAGTGATACATGCTTACAGTATTGTAATTACATGTAGGTAGATACAGAGAATCAAAGATAGACGGCAACAGCTCGTCAACATATTCCACAATTTATCCACAGGTAGGGCAATGTTAATCAGAGGTTATTCAGTGAAGGTTCACAGAAAAGAACAGGTTTTCCATATGGCAACCCACAAGCCGAATCTGTCAAGGTAAGGAGATGATCAGGTCCCTGGAAGACATAAGCCACAGGCAGCATGGAACAGTTCCATATGCAGCAGCTCGGATACCCCCACACAACCTTGATGCCGAGCGCTCCCTGCTTGGCGCAATGCTACTTTCTCAAGATGCAATTGCCGAGTGCGTGGAGGTATTGAAGAGCGATGACTTCTACTCAAAGGCTCATGGTCATCTTTTCGACTCCATGTGTGCTCTATACAGCAGAGGTCATCCTGTAGATCCAGTTACAGTAGCAGAGGAGCTGAATCGCAGAGGTCTTTTGGATGCCGTTGGCGGGCTACCGGTTTTGGTTTCATTACAAGCCAACACCCCGTCCATATCCAATGCCGGTAGATACGCTGCTATCGTCGCCGATCATTCTCTACTCCGAAAGCTGATAGAGACCGGGCGTAAGATAGCCGAGCTTGGGGAGGAAGTGCCCGAGGACATCCCTTCATTGGTGGACAAGGCGGAAGCAATGATCTTCCAGGTGGGTCAAGATCGAATGGCTGACACACTTACCCCCCTCAAAGACCTTCTCGAACAAAGTCTTGATCGGCTCAGCCAGCTGTATGATCGTGGAGAAACAATAACAGGCGTGCCCACAGGGTATAGAGATCTCGATGAACAGCTCCAAGGGCTTCAACCATCCAATCTCGTGATCGTAGGAGCACGTCCAGCCATGGGCAAGACCAGCTTTGCTCTGGGCATAGTCGAACACGCTGCCGTTGATCACCGCATACCTGTCGTGTTCTTCTCGCTCGAGATGAGTCACCTAGAGGTCACCCAGCGACTGCTTTGTTCACGTTCCAGAGTTGACGCGACACGACTGCGAAACGGCAAGTTGTTGGAGACAGACTGGCCAAAGATCACTAACGGCATTGCCGTTCTCGGAGAGGCACCTATATACATAGACGACAACCCCAACTTGACAGTCATGGATATCCGGGCCAAGTCGAGACGTCTAAAGGCAAAGGAGAATTTAGGACTCATAGTAGTCGACTACTTACAGCTGATGTCAGGACGAACCTCAGCAGAAAATAGACAGGTAGAGGTTTCAGAGATATCCAGAGGACTCAAAATATTGGCCAGAGAGCTCAACGTTCCAGTAGTTGCACTTTCCCAGCTTTCCCGTAACCTGGAGATGCGGTCGGACAAACGTCCGGTCTTGGCCGACCTGCGTGAATCAGGCAGCCTAGAGCAGGATGCCGACGTAGTTATGTTCATCTATCGTGACGAGATCTACAACCCTGAATCGGAGGACAAAGGAACTGCCGAGATAATAGTTGCCAAGCATCGCAACGGCCCAACCGGTTCGGTTCAACTAGCCTTCGTCGATCACTACACGCGATTCGCCAACATGGCCAAGCTGTAGATCGATGCTTGCCGAGGCGGCTTGTGCCTTGCTTGCCGAGGTGGCTTGTGCCTTGCTTGCCGAGTAGATGAGGCCAAACTCACTGGACTGAACGATACCGGAGAAAAAAGTCGCATACCATCGCCGTATGCTTAGACACCTGACTAAAAGAAACCCTCACGGTGGCATAAACTTGTATTACAGCTCATGAGATCGACTTTTCAGCTAGTCAACCAGCAGATATGAAACTTTGAGGTGGTAAGCGTGTCGGATATGATCAAAAAAATTCAGCTAAGATTCGCGTCTTACCTAGCCGTAGCGGTATTACTGCTTCTCACACCCTTACTCTCCGCATGTGCATCTACCTCTTCTCCAAAGTCAACCGCTGTGCCAGTTAAGGTTCAGCTGACCACAGAGGCTATCATTGCCCTCGCCGGTTCTCCTCCTGGCGCCGGTAACACGGTACTCCCTATGAACCTGGCTACAAAGCTAGCGGGACTACCTATCACCGTAGGAACTTATCCAGACTCCATAGCAGTAGCTCCATCAGGAAAGATGGCCTACATAGCCAGCTACGACAGTAATGAGGTCACTCCCGTTAACCTCGTAACTGGCAAAGCAGAGCATCCCATACCTGCTGGCAACGGTCCTGCTGACATTGCCATTGCTCCTAACGGCAAGATGGCCTACGTTACCGACGCAGGACAGGCCAATTCACTGGGCGATACGGTTACCCCCATCAACCTCGTGACCAACAGGGCTGAGCCCCCAATAAAAGTAGGGCCTGGACCTCAGGGTATCGCTATTACTGCTAACGGGAAGATGGCTTATGTCACTGATGCAGGTGCTATAGTAGCTGGTCAGAGTGGCCCCATTGGAAATACGGTCACTCCCATCAACCTCGTAACCGAAACAGCAGAAAAACCCATTACCGTCGGCAACGGTCCAGCAGGAATAGCACTCTCACCGGGTGGCGTATACGCCTATGTCGCCAACTTGGATTCCGGGAGCATAACCCAGATCAACCTACTTAGCGGCATTCCTGGTCCCTCTATCCCCGTGGGGAATGGACCGCTCTCCATAGCAATTGCAGCAAACGGGACATCTGCTTACGTAACACTGGTAGGAGCCGGGCCATCTGCACCTGGAGAGGTCGTTCCGGTCAACTTAGTCACCGAAAAAGCTGGGACACCCATACCAGTTGGAAATGGACCCCAACAAATAACCATAGGTCCAAATGGAAAACATGCTTATGTAGTCGATTCTAGCTCGAACGCTATTACGATCATCAACCTGACCACCAATACACCATCTGCACCAATTGCAGTTGGAAGCGGACCACAAGCAATAGCCATTGCCAAAGTCCCTAGGCAGGTATCAACCACGCTGACGTCCTCCCCTGGACATCAGCCAAAGCGCTAAGGTGAAGGCGGGATGAGCCTTAGGTTGAGCTTATATCAGTTGCTCACTACTTCAACAGATATCTCTGCATCCACCTCTGGGTGAAGGTGAACTCGCACTAGTCGTGTGCCGAGTGTCTTGATTGGCTCCTCTAGGATCACCTTGCGCCTATCGATCTCTAGTCCAATTTGGACCTTCAATGCCTCTGCTATATCGCTGGCAGTAACAGAGCCGAACAAGCGACCTTCCGTACCTGCTCTAGCCTCAATTCGTAGCTGATGAGAGGTCAACAGCTCTGCCAACATGGCTGCATCGTCACGCTCACGATGCTCTTTCAGCTCTCGTACACGTCTCATGGCTCGAGCCTGTACGTCTATCCGAGGAGTAGCTACCTCAGCACGACGAGAGGGTAGTAGATAGTTACGCGCATAGCCATTGGCTACCTCTACTACATCTCCACGTCTACCTAATCCCTCTACATCGCTTCGCAAAAGCACTTTCATCCTAGTTGTCTTCCTCCGCTTTGTCTTCCTCCGCTTCAGCGATCGTATCGTTTGACTTGGACGAGGAAACATGAGCTCCTGCAGGGTCATCCAAAGCATCCGAGAAAGAAGAGAGGCTTGACGTGGAGGATCGAGGCACCTTGCCCTCATCGGTGCTTCTGGCCTCATAACCACTGGCCATATCCGGCTCTACAGCGCTATCTTCGGTATCGGCGTAACGAGCGAATATATCATCCAACTCCTCATCCGACATCTCGCTGTCTTCGTCCATTCCCACTGGAGAGATGAACTCATCGTTCATGAGATCAGCTTCGAAGAAGGACTCTCCTTGTGTCATTGGATATCGGCGATGATTTTGGGTCCTCTCCCCGGTGGTGCGCTGCGTGTAAGGCAATAAAGCCAATTCCCGAGCTGTTTTGATGGCCATGGCTATATCATGCTGATGCTGTGCACAGTTACCAGTGACTCGTCTGGCTCTTATCTTTCCTCGTTCACTCATGAACTTGGTCAATAAAGCGATGTCTCTGTAATCAACCCAATCGACCTGATGCCGGCAGAATATACACGGACGTTTCTTGGTACGTCGCGTAGTTTCCTTGACAATGCGACGGCTCTTTTCCCGATCGTTTCTTCTAGCCATTAGAAGGGCTCCTCATCGATAAGTTCATACCTTCCTGTCATGTCGTCATAGGTACCTAGATCTGATTCAGTCGGTGGAGGTGTGGATCTTTTCATACCTGTATCCGTTCCACTCGCCTGTATGGTACGGCGTTCGTTTCTAACTATTTGGGCAGTTGCCCACCGCAAACTAGGACCAATCTCGTCAGCTATGACCTCTATTTTGGACCGTTTCTCCCCGTCAGGAGTTTCCCATGACCGTTGTTCCAATCTACCACAGACAATAACTCGAGCACCCCTGACTAGGCTCTCGCTTGCGTTCTCTGCCATCTCGCGCCAACAAACGATGTCGAAAAAAGAAGTGGACTCCTCCCACTCCTGAGTCTGTCGATTTTGCCAACGCCTATTCACGGCTAGACCAAAGGTAGTCGTAGGTTGTCCAGTCGGTGTAAACCGCAGCTCAGGGTCACGGGTGATATTTCCAATCAGCACTACCGTATTACCATTTGACATTATTGCTTACTGCCTCCCTGATCGGCACTTCAACTTCATGCATCGACCCTTTTAAAATACATTCTCGATCTCCATGAGCACTTCGGCTCTTCGTATGCTGATCCGATAGTCTGCTGAGTTGACATGAGCCATACAGCATGTTCCTGAGCTATCGAAGCCAATACCATGTCAATACCATTACGATAAGCAACTTCTTTCAAACTCTCATCATCAGTACAACTCATCATCGGAGTCAAAAGAGTCGGTCAATAGTTGTGCATGCGGCAAAGAGCTAGGTCTGTTACTTACCGCACTCAAGCTCACATCCGATGGAATCCGCCGAACAGGCTGCTCGGGCATACGAATAACCTTATGCCTCAGCACACGTTCGTCCAATGCTATGGCTCTGTCCAAATTCACTACACGACTAGGTTGAAGAACAAACGATACAACTACGTAGTACCCCTCCCTTTGATGTGCAATCTCATAGGCCAAGGTGCGTTTCCCCCAAGGTTCAACCGACCGTACCTCTCCCCCCTCGCTCACGACATACTGCTCTAGCTGAGCTGTCGCCTTGTCAATCTCTTCGTCGGTCATAGTCGCCTTTAAAATGGCAACCAATTCATAGGTACGTACCATACAAATCTCCCTCTGGTTCTAGCACCACTGTGCTCAGAGCCCTTCGCAGGGCAGGGTTTACACAACACAAGCTTTACACAAGCTCTGTCCATAGGTCTATTGCTCAGAAAAACCTCCCTATAGATTATCGCATTTGGAACAGGAGAGAATTCCATTCATAACGATGAGACGGTCACCTTCCGACAGAGCCATTCTCGTCGTCTTGCAATCGCTTCTGCAAGGCATCGAGTACCTCAGCGCTCAAGTGATAGCTCTCTTCCTCGGAAGGGAATGTCTTGGCACGTACATCCTGAGTGTACCTTGCTAGCGCCTCTACAGCACGCTCACCTAAATTATCGTACTGTTTGACAAACTTAGGCTTGGTAGCCCCAACACTCAAGCCAAGGACATCGTGGAAGACAAGAACCTGACCGTCACAGGAGGCTCCTGCTCCTATGCCGATAGTCGGAACATCAACCGACTCGGTCACTATAGAAGCAACCACATCTGGCACTCCTTCCAATACAATTGAGAAGCATCCTGCATCTGCAAGCAAACGAGCATCTTCTATCAGGCGAACTGCGCTATCCAGCTCCCGTGCTTGCACTTTGTAGCCACCCATGACATTGCGTGACTGCGGTGTTAGACCCAGATGTCCCATAACTGGAATTTCCGCATCGATCAAAGCAGTAATCATGGCAACTCGCTGGCGCCCACCCTCAAGCTTCACTCCTTGGGCACCTGCACGAATCAACGCAGCTGCATGGTGCAAAGTCTCTGCTTCGTTCACATGGTATGTCATCCATGGCATATCGGAGATAACCAGAGCGTGCGGTCGGACCCTAGCTACAGCTCGAGTATGATGTACCATGTCATCAATGGTGACAGCCAAGGTATCCTCATAACCGAGTACCGTGTTGCCTACCGAATCACCTACTAAAATACCATCCACTCCAGCGTGATCAGCTATTCGCGCTCCAGGGGCATCATAAGCGGTCACCATGACCAGAGGCTTGGCACCAGAGCGCACTTTATTTGCGCGAAACGCGGGAACGGTCATATATGTCTGCCCGTTCATGGAGTTATGCTCTATCCCTACTGTCTCTTGCTTCGAAGTTTTTCATCCTATCGCTTATCACCCTCTTTTAGTTTACGGTTCTCAATGTTGCCTGATTTCCCAAGGTTTCCTTATATAGACAACGGATAGACAACGGATTAGATCCATGCAGGAATCAACCGTCCCCTCTCTGTTTCCCCTCGCGATTCATACGAGCCGTCGAGTTCTTGCGAACATCCTCGATCTCTTCATCTTTATTGGCAAAATACATGCGGACCAAGTGATTCCAGGCGCAGGATTTGCAGACCTCGACCACATAGCAGGCAACCTCGCCGGCTTGGTTGGTGATCCTGACAAGCTCCTGTGGGGAGGTGATGCAGCGTCCCCCAGGAGGGAGCCGCGGTCCAAATACATAGGTAACGTATGCTATTCGCTTCTCTCCGCAAATGGGACAGTTATCGCCCGTTTCCAGACCAACATAACGAGCCGCACGCAAAAGTTCAGGGTGCGCATCGCACACGTCGCGTCGGCTCAACCTTCCATGCTTGAAAGCCTCTATAGTAGTATTACGTGCTAATCTGTATTCAATATGCCCAGCTATCCCATGGGAATTCCTTCCGAGATAGCGAGGCGTAAAGCTACTCACATCACTAGGGTAGCTTCCTTTGCCAGACTGAGTGTACTCAACGACTCTACTCGTTCCCATCTCCAAAGTGTCCCAAGGGATCGACAAGAAAGGTTGTCGATATATCATTTCGATATATCGACAACTAATCTAAGATGCTATACTGAGACTCAGTAGCACTCCACTGGGTAGTAATCGCACTCAGAACCACATACAGAGGAGGCCATGACGGTGATGGAGCTAGCAATACTAGGGTTGCTCAAAGAAGAACCCTTGCACGGCTACGAGCTGAGAAGGCGATTGCGCGAGCGCTTGGGTATTTTGGCCAATGTATCTTTTGGATCGCTATATCCTGCTCTAGCCCGTCTGGAAAACCTCGGTGCCATCACCGCTACAGAACCTAGCGACATTCCTCCAATTCCAATGACAGGTTCGCTTCATGGGGAACGGGGGGTATTTGATAGGCGACATTTGGCTAAATCAAAGCGTTCATCTGTAACGGCTCGCAAACGAAAGGTCTATGCAATCACTCCTTTAGGTGAGGAACATTTCGCTAAAATGCTTGCAGACATTCGTGCCGTTGACAACGAGCGAACCTTTGACATCCACCTTGCGTTTGCTAAGTATCTGACAGCACAGGCACGCTTAGCTTTATTAGAACGTAGGAAATCATTCTTGCTAACCAAGCTAAATCGTATCAACTCGGAAAATATTGAGATAGGTTTACATGTAAACCAACAGACCAATATAGATCCATATGCTAATCTATTACGCGATCACTCTCGGTCAAGTCTAGAGAATGAAATTGCTTGGCTTGATGACATAATTAAAGCAGAAAACTATTCCAATGGCTTAGGTTCAGGTAGTTCTTCTTCATTCCCATTAGCTAAGGTTAGCAATACATCTACTACAGCTAATACTGCAAGCTAATTCACAAACATTTATACAATAAAGGAGTTATTCATATGAACAGTATCAAGGTGGCAATTGCAGGAGTAGGCAACTGCGCTAGTTCTCTAGTCCAAGGGCTTGCATACTACCACGATATCTCTGACACCGAACAAGTGCCAGGATTAATGCATCCCATACTAGGGGGATATCGTATCAGTGATATTGAAATAGTTGCAGCATTCGATGTAGATGCAGCTAAGGTAGGTATTGACCTTGGAAAGGCAATTTATTCAGGGTACAACAATACGATTAGGTTTGCCAATATTGGCAATTTAGGGGTTCAGGTCAGTAGAGGACCCACCTTGGATAGCCTAGGAAAGTACTACAAAGAATCAATTGACGAATCACCTGAACCACCTGTCGATGTTACGGAGGTGCTCAAAGACAGCCAGGCTGATGTACTCATTGCATATCTACCTGTTGGTTCAGAGATTGCTCAGAGACATTATGCACAAGCAGCACTCTCTGCTGGTACGGCATTCGTCAATGCAATACCTGTATTCATAGCTAGCGACCCCTCTTGGGCTCATAGGTTCGAACAGTCAAATATCCCTATAATAGGTGATGATATAAAAAGTCAAGTTGGAGCTACGATAGTCCATCGTGTATTAGCCAGATTACTAGAAGATCGTGGTATAACCATAGATCGAACCTATCAGCTCAATGTTGGGGGCAATATGGACTTCAAAAATATGTTAGAGAGGGAGAGATTGGAATCAAAGAAACTCTCTAAGACTCAAGCAGTTACAAGTCAAATACATGGTGGAATTAGTGAAGATTCTATCCATATCGGACCGTCAGATCATGTATCCTGGTTGACCGACCGCAAATGGGCATACATACGACTAGAAGGTAGAGGATTTGGGGACGTTCCATTCAACATGGAAGTCAAACTAGAGGTATGGGATTCGCCCAATTCCGCTGGGGTCATGATAGACGCTATCCGTTGCGCGAAGATAGCACTGGATCGTGGCATAGGAGGACCCCTCATTGGACCATCTGCTTACTTCATGAAGTCCCCTCCTCGGCAGTATCACGATGACGAAGCCGCGAGGCTCGTCGAGGAATTCATTGCTGCTGCGCCCACCAGGCCATAAGCCGTTTCGTAGCCTCTTCCTCTCCTAGAGGACCCTCATCGAGCCTCAACTCGAGAAGGAACTCCAAGGCTTTGCCCACCAAAGGCCCAGGAGCAATGTTGAGTAAAGCCATTACTTGATTCCCATCGAGATCTGGCCGAATCTTGTCGAGTTCTTCTTTGGTACGCAATTCCCGAATACGTTCTTCCAGTTCATCGATGCGACGAGACAAGGCCAGAGCCTTTGTACGATCACGAGTCGTACAATCGCATCTGGTCAGTTCATTGAGGCGATCGAGCAAGGGCCCGGCATCTCGCACGTATCGCCGAACCGCTCTGTCTGTCCA
>Ga0080006_1261951_pt1 | contig 15432 bp, 15 predicted proteins | sample RS3BMetagenome_FD_69209 | JGI IMG/M metagenome (GOLD analysis project Ga0080006, IMG submission 69209) | Ferric oxide microbial mat and aquatic microbial communities from Rainbow Spring, Yellowstone National Park, USA - RS3B (SPADES... ... | reverse complement strand
TATAGCTTCCGTCGCAGCAAGAAGACGTTCGGCGGAAGGCCATCCACGTTCTTCAAGAACGTCTCGGGAATCGGCACTTTCGCTTTTTCCGTAGTAACGGGCATTGGTTCCTTCAAGCGGGTCTCCTTTCTTTAACTTCGGCTTATCTTTGGCAGGGTTCCTTGGCTCCACGGGAATTACCCCGCTTCACAGCTACTACGAACCCATCCGACTTCCGAATCGGCACACCACCACAGTTATGGATTCCCGCAGGGTGCTGGGGCATAACCCCCGACCGATTCGGATCTCTCAGTTCCCAGTCTGGTCTGTCGCTACGCGCCGTTCCCTTGCACCCCGCCGAGCCTGCCGGGCTTATTCCTGCTTGGTTCCCGGCAGTGTTAGGCTTCACCCTTACCGACGGGCTGGCCACTCGGAATTCCTATATCGAGGCTGATTCGGATTCACTTAACGTTACGGCTCATAGCTTCACGCACATGGGGCTTCGTCACGCCGGTTGCCCGAACGTAACGCCCACGTGGCTACATGGTAAGCAGGTTATTCCATGGTGAGCTCCTTTCATCTCACAAGACACACACTGGTTTCACTGACGCACCGGCGCGCCGGGACTCTATGCTGCCGAAATCCGTTCTGCAGTGGTATAGTTCAATCGCGGATTATCGGCCATGGCCCGCAGAATCTGTCACGCACCCGCCGGTGTTGTGTAAATACATTTGCCGGATGCCGCGGTACCACGTTTCGATGGCAAATCAATCCGGGAACAAAACTATTCCTCTTTGGCCCGCACTTTAACTCAGTGCGGAGACTCTGTGCCGAGGCAGTCCCAGGTACGGCCATCGCGTGCTAATAATTCATCGGCGGCTTGCGGCCCCCATGATCCAGGTTCGTAATTAGCCAAAGGCGGCGTTCCAGCGGACCAAGATTCTTCGATGCGGTCAATAATGCTCCACGCGCTTTCCACTTCATCACGGCGGATAAACAACGTGGAATCGCCGAGCATGGCATCAAGCAACAGCCGCTCATAGGCCTCGGGGGAATAGCTGCCGAAGGCTTCGTTGTATTCAAAATCCATGTGCGCAGGGGCGATGCGTGTGACTGTACCAGGGCGCTTGGCATTAATCAGTAACGAAATACCTTCCTTGGGCTGAATCCGCAAAGTCAAAATATTGCGTGCCAGATTGCCTCCCGGGGCATTAAATAAAACGCCGGGAGCACTGTTAAAGTGGATACTGACTTCCGATCCCTGCCGCTTGAGGTGCTTGCCGCTGCGTAAATAAAATGGCACGCCATGCCATCGCCAGTTGTTAATATCCAGTTTGACGGCGGCGTACGTCTCGGTCTGGCTGTCCGGTGCCACGCCCCGCTCCTGAAGGTATCCAATGGTCGCCTTGCCATCCACCGTGCCGGGTGTGTATTGACCGCGTACCGTGTGCAATGCCACTTCCTGCGGCGTGAAGGGTTGAATGGACTTAAGCACGCGGACTTTTTCATCACGAATGGCATCACCATCGAGAGCTACCGGCGGTTCCATGGCAATAAGTGTCAATAACTGCATAAGATGGTTCTGCACCATGTCGCGCAGCGTACCGGCATTTTCAAAATATCCGCCCCGCCCTTCCACGCCCAGGGTTTCACCGACGGTAATCTGAATGTGATCCACATAACGGCGATTCCAGATGGGTTCAAAAATTCCGTTTGCAAAGCGGAAAACCAGCAGATTCTGAACCGTTTGCTTGCCTAAATAATGGTCAATGCGATACACCTGTGATTCATCAAACACGCGGTTGACGTGTTGATTAAGTTCCCGCGCGGTAGCCAAATTGCGGCCGAATGGCTTTTCCACAATGGCTCGCCGCCACGCCTGGCTGTTAAACGGGTCAATATTGCCCAGCCCGGCATCACCCAATCGTTCAACAATTTGGCCGAACTCCGTGGGGCTGGTGGAAAGGTAATAAAGCCGGCGGCCACCGGTATTAAATTTTTTATCCACATCCGCCAGGCGATCGGCCAAGCTGTGATAACCATCCGCATTTTCAAACGTGCTTTGATGATAAAAAATACGTGGCGCCAGATCACGCCATAACTCGGCGTCCGCCGGTTTGCAGCGCGAAAATTTATTAATGGCATCCAGCATTTCCGCACGGAACTGCTCATCGGTTTTAGGCCGACGGGCAAAACCGATAACTACTGTGGACTTGGACAATAAGCCGTCGCGCGTAAGATTGTACAGCGCGGGAAGGAGTTTGCGGGCGGTTAAATCGCCGGTAGCGCCGAAAATCACAATAGCGCACGCCGGTGCGGAAGTTACAGCATTTTTTTCCCCAGCCATTTTAAGTGTTCCTTTCAGTGAGTTTTCTACCCGAACAAAGATGGGTATTCTACACGCCTTGAAGTCCGCTTCAAAAGCGCCGGGCGAAGAATATGCCGCAAGGTGTTGAAATGGATTTTTAACTTGGAGCTTTTTATGGCAGATACGCTTTGGGCACCGTGGCGGCTGGACTATATTAAAGGCGTAACCGGACAGAGTGCAGAGTGCTTTTTATGCGATTTGGCGCAGCACCCGGAAAAAGATGCAGCCAATTTTGTGGTTCGCCGCAGTCAATTCGGCATGTTGCTGATGAACCGGTATCCGTATGTTAATGGCCACCTTCTCGCAGCGCCGTATCGGCATACACCGGATTTGCCGGAATTATCCGCCGAAGAACGTGCTGACATATTTGAACTCGCGATCCTCGGCCAACAACTTCTGACCAAAGCCATGAATCCGCAGGGATTTAACATCGGGATCAATATTGGCCGCTGCGCCGGGGCGGGCGTGCCGGGCCATGTTCACACGCATGTCGTGCCGCGGTGGAATGGGGATGTGAACTTCATGAGCGTGGTGGGGCAAGTGCGCGTCATTCCGCAGGCGGTGGAAGAAGCGTATCGGCAAATCATCGAGCAGCTTGAAAAGCCGCCAACACGGTAGTCGCTGGTGAGGGCGTATTGCAGCGTTACCGCAAAAGCACCGGAGCGGCGGATTAATTCTGGGGATTTTTCACACCAGGCATGCCTTTGAAGCCGTAGCATTTCCATACATCCAGATGTTTGACGACCACGCCATAATAATAAAGTGGTACGACGAACATCTTGCTGACATGCGCAAAAGAGGGCTTGATGAGCCGATCAAATACCTGTGGCGAAAACGATCCGGTTAATACGGCGTTTTGACCAAGATAGCGCAGCTTCCCCGTGCGGGGATTTATTTGATTGGGGCCGGGCCAAAGATCAAACTGACAATGTTTTCCGCCCATGGCTGTTTGCAGACAAAATACAAACGGATGTCCCGGCAGATAATAACTTAATGAACTGGAGGTATCCCAACGATCATCCATAACCATCGGCAACGGGCCGTGGCCATTCCACATGGATAAGCGGATTTTTTGAATGGCCTGACCACGGACTTTCAGAGCGTGGAGGCGAAACGCCGGATCAAATTTCTTGGCGGGGAAATGCCTGCCATTCGGATCAATTTTGGCCATTACCGGATACAGCAGTTGCACATTTTCAGCAAACACAAACAGTGCAAATCCCCAGGCAATACCGGCAATAATCCAGCGCCGCGCCGCTTTACGCTTTGGCAGCGGCTGATTCCACCAGCGTGTGGCAATACCCGCAAAAAGAATCATGCCGGTAAAATACCCCCCTGCCGGCCAATTGGGTTCCACCTTGCTCCAGAAGCTTAATAGAAAATACAGAATAAAAATCGGCAGTGTCATCCAAATTAAAAAATCCCACACCGACCGGGCCACCGGATCTTTTATTTTCTTGCCATCGCGCATGGCCTCAATGAAGGCCAAGACCAGAAGCACGAACAAAATGCCGGCAAAAATGCCGGCCTGTGAAAGCACAAACATGGTAACGTTCAACGGCGCGTGGCTTAAATGCCACCAGACTCCCTTAGCCCCCCGCAGCCCCCCTTCGCCACCAATGGCGCGAAACATAATCCAATGATGTTGCGCATTCCAAATGAGTGTCGGAATCTGAACCGCGAGAGCCAGAATTGTTGCGCCCAAGCTGTGCCACGTTGCCAACTTCCGTCGCAGATACGTGTTGGACCATGCCGCGATGGCCGCCGACGGCGGAATCAGCAGCAGCACCGGCTTGCATAATATTCCCAGCCCCACCAGAAGGCCCGCCAGATAGAGCCATCCCGCACCGGCGCGGCCCGGTTGTTCCGGCAACAATTCTCCGGAGGCGGCATAGCGCGGTTCCACGGCCAGCCACAGACATACGCATGCCCATGCCCAACATAAATACATGGGTGAATCAATGGTAATAATCAAACTGCCTACCGCAAAAACAGGCACACCCGCGGATAGCGCAATAACCATCAATCCCGCACGATCATCCCGAAACATGCGTCGCGCCAGAAAAAAACTGGCCAATCCGCTGAAAAAAGCGAATATGATGGCCGGCGTGCGGATAATGGGCATTGTGGCATGTTGCCCGAACCAGTGCCCCACCGTGGTCGCCGCATAGATAATGGCCGCAATCCCCGGTCCCTTGGAATAATATCCCCAAGCCAAATGGCGGGACCAGAGCCAGTATTGGCTTTCATCTTCGGAAAGATCAAAGGGGCAATTGTGATATAAAAACAGGAGATTGGAGAAAAAGCCGAGAACCAACAATCCCAATGCGGTACGAACGCACCAGGCTTTGCGTATCCATGCGTGCGTGGAAGTCGTCTGCGTTTCTTGCGTCATTGCGTTTCCTAATACAAACCCGGAAAGACCGAGGCACAAATGACCTCATCGCCAGGAACATTTATCTACCCCGATACTTTTCTTCCGCCATTTTTCTACGCCGCCTGGGCTGCTCTTGTTTTGGGCCATAGGTCATGGCACGCCGTTACTGAACGCCTGCCGTCAAAACCAAGCGAATATGTTCCGCAGTTTGCGGTAAATGTATTGTTGCTTTTCCGAAGCCCTGCAATGCTCCCGCGGCCATTGCTTTGGCTTGTGCATCGGGCAGATTGCTTACCAACATCAACGGCGGGCAATCGGGAATTTGCCGCAATTGTTTGATCAGTTCAATTCCACTGGAACCATCGCGATCTAAAATGCGATTAATCAGCACAAGATGGTACTGGTTCATTTCCAGCAGCTTTTGGGTTTCTTCCGCTGTGCCGGCGGCATCCACGGTGGCCGAAACAACATGTTGAATAAAATCATGGATGGCGGCGTGATCAAATCCACATTGCCCGACATCCAAAATACGCACATCCATTCAATTACCTTTCAAAGCATTACCGGGGAAAAAGTATAGCAGATTTATCAAGTCTTTTGGCATTTTCCAATCGATCAACCATGGGTGCTAGCCAAATCTTAACCGTTGATTTTGACTCTGTACCACCTTATGGCCTAAACTTGCGGACATGACAACACTGCATACAGATATTCCATCGGCTACAAAAAACGGCACATTTAATCGCAATGATCGCCTGATTGTGTGCGATCTGGACGGCACGCTGATCAACCGGGAGCACAAACTCAATAGCGCCGATATTGACGCTCTGGCGCAAGCCCGGGCGGCGGGGTGCACAGTGAGCATCTGCACGGGTCGCAGTATTCGTGAAGCCCTCGATATCATCAAACCGTTGAATCTGATGGGACCGGGCGTATTTATTACGGGAGCCGCCATTTGTGATCTGGCCACCGGCGCGACGTTGCACCGGCAAAGCATCCACCCGACAACAGTGCAAAATCTTATCGACTTTTTTGGCAATCTTGGCCACGCCGTACTGCTGCTGGTGGATACGCCGGACAACCCAGGGCCGCGATATATCATGACCAGCCACGGCCCGATTCATGCGGCCTCGGAGGAATGGTTCATACGCAATAAAATGCCGGCCCAAATTATGGATGATCCGGACGCACATATACTTTCAAACGTGTTGCGCCTTGGTATCGTTGTGGATTTACCACAAAGTGCCGAAATCACAGCGCAATTGACCAGCCAATTTGGAGCCCATATCAATTTTCTGGCCTTACGCGCACCGGCGTTTGAATGCCATGTCATTGAGGTTTTTGCTCAAGATGTTGATAAATGGACGGGCCTGCAGCGGCTTTGCAAGCTGCTGAATATCGACAGCAGACTTGCCGTACCCATTGGTGATGATGTCAATGATCTGCCGATGTTGCGAAACGCCACGTTGAGTTTCGCCATGGGAAACGCCGCTCCGGAAATTCAACGCGCCGCCAAACACGTCACACGGTCACAAAGTCAGGCCGGGGTGGCCGCAGCCGTGCATCAGGTCCTTTCCGGAAAACTGCCGTAAGCAGGTATCCGCTGGTCCCGATATACCAGTATCAGAACAATCCAACCCGGCCTCGACGAATATAGCGTTATTGGCCCATCGCCTGCATGGCGTGAGTTAGCATTTTCTCCGCCGCCGTGACGTTCGCGGCTGTAGCCGTAGAATTTCCCAACACAAGTTCGACGGCATGAACACAATAATACAAATGCGATATGGCGCGTTGCCGAGGTGTGTAGTGCATCGGTACCACCGGCACCGGCTTGACCGCTTGCTTTAAAATGCCCTGCGCCCGCACAAGCAGTTTGGACAATTGCTTCATATTCGGTAATTGCCGCACGGGCCATTTCACATCCTGCCGCATGACAACCATGCCGTTGGCTGATATGGCTCCGAGACCGATATATCCACCGGATTTCCTTTTGTCCGAAATCTTCAGCGTGAAGCGATCAGTATTACCGCCTTTGACTGGAACCATCGTCTTTTTTCCGAGGTATAGGATATAGTGCGTGGCGTTGGGATATGGATTCCAAGCCAATATAACATTCTTGCCGTGATAACTCGCGACGACATGAAGTTGTTTAATGGCATGACCCGCAATCATCACGTTCTGGAAATGAATATTTCTGGCATTTTTCAACCAAACCGCCGGCGCTTTAGCAGCCAGGGAGCCGATGGTAATGTTGCGTAACACCACATTTTCAATGGGAGAGGGATCCAAATTCACCAGGGCAATGGCCGCCGAACCCGTTGATTCAATGCGATTGATATGTACATCACTAATGGCCCAATCAGAAATTTTTGGCACAAAACCCGCATTTGGCAGCTTATACCCGCCGGCCCATGCAATGGCCGGCTGCGTCAAGCACCGTACCGAATCGGCGGTAATTCCGCGGATGTAAATGTGTTTAATGTATCCGCCGCGCTCACCGCCCCACTTCATGTAAATAATATTTGCCGAGTTTCCAAACTCATTATCCAGTTCAAAGACATTTTTTATTCCGCCGGACATTTCACTGCCGAAGCCAATATCATGTGACAGCCAATTATGCCGGATGATGATATTTTCCGACGGTCTGCCGCCGTTGACGCTCCATGCATCGGCATTCCTTCCGGATTTGATAACGATGTTGTCATCATCATTCCGGATGCAGCAATTTTGAATCAGAGTGTCATCACAGGAATCAACATCAATGCCGTCATCCATATTTTTGACATGGTTGTAAACCGTCACGCCTTCAATAGTGACGTTTGTGGAAAAGCACGGATGAATGGTCCAGAACGGCGTATTGGTAAATGTCACGCCGCGCACCAGAACATTCCGACACTGTTCAAAATCACAGAATTCGGGCATTAAATGCCACCCGGTGCCAAAAATTCGCTGGCGCATGGCGGTGAGATGATCCGAATAGGCCCAGTTTACCAGCCGATCTTTCCACTTAAGCTTCGCCTGTGCGTTATACCAGTGAATCCAGGTGGAATTGGGATCGTTGCGTTGACCATTGAAAACACCTTGCCCGGTTACGGCCACGTTGGTTTTGCGAAACGCATAAATCAGCGGTGAATAGTTGTAACACCAGACACCTTCATACCGCACCAGCACACATCCATTCAGAATCCCTTTACCCACAAGATAATCACCGGGATTAAACCCAAAGTTAATCTGCGATCCGCCATTGAGGTGAAAATTCACGTTCGATAAAAGCGTGATCGGGCCATTGCATACATATGTACCCTTGGGCACAATCACCGTTCCACCACCGGCAGCATGACAGGCCCGAATCGCATGGTTAAAGGCCAATGCACAATCCGTTTTCCCATTCGCTTCGGCACCAAATTTCAGCACATTAAAATCCCGATTCGGGAATGTTGGAGCATGAATTTTCCGCAAAATGGCATTGTAGAGCGGCGCGTTCCACACCATTGGCCGCACTGGGGGCACTGTGGGGGCAGCCAGCGCAAAGCGTTGGCCCGTCCATTCCACAGTTATCCCCAAGACAAGCAATCCGACAAACAATGCGGCCTGGAACAATTGCGGTCGTGATCGCTTCGCCACCGTTTGCTCTGCTTCGTTGAGGTGCGATGAGCACATCAGCGCTGGCATACGACCAAGCCGGAGTCCCGTTACACGGCGATACCAATTATCTATTACAGCCTGAACGCTTTGCCCGGCCCCTGAAATCCAACCCGTTAAAACAGTTTCGCGCATGGAATACTTCTCATTTTAACAATAGACATTTCAAGGACACGACTTAAACTCAAGCTTACCGCCCCGCGAGCCTATGCGTCAACTCGGTTTTATGCCGCCGTTGAATTAATTCGCAGTCGATGTGTTACGCGGCGGGACGGCGTACATGCCCCGCTATGATTGCCTGCATGCGCCACCGGCTTTTTTATGCACGTTCAATCAGGGCTTTGATACGTCGGGTGAATCCTGATCCAAGTATCCGGCAATATGATCAATCGCGGCGTCCATGGAATCATCACCGCCCAGCAGCAATTCCGTGGCACATTGGCGGATGGTGCTTTTGAGATGCTCATCGATGATATATTCGACGGGCGATTTGCCGTCGATTCTGGCAAGAAGCAGAGCCGCGAGAATTTTACCGCCGCGGTTCGATGCCGCCGCGACCAGCGTCTTGGGCGCGGTTTCACGATAGGTCTGCCAGAAATAATCCGCCGCAATCATTGCGGCGCGCCAGCGCTTTCCAAAATAGAACGCCTTGAGCAGCAAATGATTAAGCAGCGTAGCAACGTCGAAAGCGGGATTGCCGTAGAATGCGACTTCAAAATCCAAAATAAAAAATTGCGCGATCTGGTCTTCTGCCGGTGCCCGCCAGAGCATATTTTTGGGTGAATAATCGCCGTGAATCAGGCACATCGGTGAACGCAAAAGAAGTGTTTCAACATCCTGCAATACCGCAGATACCGATCTATTTTTTTCGCCGGCAAACCGCAGGTAGGGATCGATGCGTTGTTGTATAAATCCCCTGGAATTACCAAACCGCTGCGCCCATTTGGCATCATCCATGGTTGTAGAATGCAGGATCGCCAGAATGCCCGCTGCCGCCTCGGCCGCGCGCCGATCCACCTGTCCAGTCAACAACTGCTTTTTCCAGTTCACCACCCCCACGGGTGCCACGGACATTGCCAGAACACAATTCTCCTGATCATGCCACAATACAGTGGGAAGCCTATCGGCTGGAAGAATTTCCCGCAGCATCAGCAGCGCATCACGCTCCACCCACACCCGGTCACGATCCACGGCCCATTTGGCAGCGGTACGAAACTCCGCCAGCGGCTGTTTGACAACAAAGCAGGCACCGGCCCGCATGCGCTTATCCGGCACGCCGCGTTTAATCTGCGCCGCCGTGCGCATATCGGTTCCAACCGGATCGCCGGCGTTCATGTCCATTATTTTGAGCACCACATTGGCGACCCCGCCGGATAAGTTCTGCACCAGAACTTCGCCCTCCGGGGAAACACTTCCGCGCTGGCGCAAATATGCTAATGCGTTTTGTTCAGTTAGTTCAATCATATTGTTTTATCAGCCGGGCAATTGCCGCACCTTCACACGTCCGGGCGTAACGGTGTAAAGTCGTTTGGGCGAGAGTCGTTTGTAGCGTTCAAAGAGGCGGTCCACCGCCGTGCCGTGTTGATCCGGTTGCGCAATCAGCAGCACCATACAGAGATTAAATTTCAGGCCCTGATCATAAACCTGATGTACAAAATCCCGATCTGCCGTCAAAAGGCACCACTGCCGGTGCGCCAATTCGCGTAACAATTCTTCTGGCGAACTCGGTGCGGGGGTTTCTCCCGCAAGCTCTGCGAGCTGGTGCACGCGATGCCCCTGCCGCACCATCGCCTCACCCACCTCCGCCGCCAAACCGCCATGAACTAAAAACTGCATTCAAAAATCCCGTCCGCGACACCGCGCCTCAAAAACATTGAGATTCCCCGGTGCCCCAACGCGCCAGGACAAATCTCGTCCGGGGATTATCCACACAATCGGCCAACCAGCCAAGCGCCGGAGAAGATGTTATTTAATCCACGCGAGGAAAATGCGCATGGACCGCCAACGCCATGGCCGCCAATTGCACATGATGCACCCGATGCACCAGCACACCGCGCTGCGCAGCCAGGGCGGTCACCAACGCTGTGGCCGTATCCCTTTGGTCCCAAGCGACAGGCGATAAATCCGGGATGACGGCTGATAAAAATCTCTTCCGCGACGCTCCGAGTACCACTGGAAAACCCTCCGCTACCAACTGGCCGATATTGGCAATTAAGCGCCAATTATCTTCCATCGCTTTGCCAAAGCCTATTCCCGGATCAAGCAGAATCCGATCCTGCGCAATACCTTTCGCCATGGCCATTCGGGCACGTTGCCGCAGATACCCGAATACATCGTCGCATACATTTTCCCGCGCCAATGGAGGATACTGGGGGTTTTCCATCCACATGTGCATTAAAACCATAAAGCATCCATGCTCCGCGACAATACGAAACATTTCCGGATCATGCTCGCCCGCCGAAGTATCATTAATCATGCTGGCACCGGCGGAAATCGCAGCTTCCGCAACCGCACTGCAACGCGTATCGACACTGATAATCGTCGCGGGATCAATTTCCGAGGGTTCACGAACGCGCTTTCTCAATCCGTTAATCACCGGTACAACCCGATGAATCTGCTGATCCGCCGGAACCGGCAATACTCCGGGCCGATGAAAAGAGGATGCTTCACCGCCGATATCCAATATTCTTGCCCCCTGCCGCGCCAATGCAATAGCTTGCTCAATGGAGGCCTGATGATCAATTCCCGCGGCGGTGGAAAATCGACCACCATCGCTGAAGCTGTCGGGAGTCACGTTGACCACACCCATAATTGTTGGCCGCATTATTTGGACATACGCTGTCATAACCGTCTCCGTTTCCACCAGACTTCGCCATTGTGAATTGCAGCTAAAGCAAACGCATTGTAACGCGCGATTCAGGGTTTTGTCACCGCATGATAATGCGTTGCTTCGCGCTGGGGCATCCGATAACCATTTAACTTGAATTTAAGGTCAACTTACCGCTCCTTTATGCCGAAGAATACAACAGCCCGTTCGGGGAATCTTATCAAACAGGATTCCCTGATAGTTTGTACCGTTCCGGGCTGGATAAAAATATTGTCGGAACCGTCTTTTATTGATGGAGGTCTTTTCATGGAAACGCAGGAACAACTTACGCAACTGGAACAAAAGCAGCGACTTGGGAAAATCCGCTTTCTGGCTTCTCCGGAGAGCGGCTGCAACAATTGCACCGTTATTGAAGGACATTATGAAGCCTGCGGGCACTGTCCACCGCATTACCATGATTGCGATGAGGTTCTGGTATTTCTCGAAGGCGAGGGGACACTTTTTGTCGGCCAGGAACCACGACCCGTTTTTGCTGGTACTACGATAACAATCCCGGCCGGCACGCCGCACTGCTTTTACAATACCGGCATCGGTCATGTCCGATTGCTTTCATTCCTGCCCAAAGCCAATCCGGAACACGTTTTTGTAGATGGCCTGTTTACCAGCGGCCCACCGGTGATTGCCACAGAAGAAATGTTCGCCGGCATGCTGTGATGGCAAGCCCGCGCGTTTTAATACTTCTATGGCAGCAACCGCGCACGCATGACCTGAAAAGCTGACCGAATTCGGGTTTACATGCCGGTAAATCTCTGACGTAGCTATTTTGGGCATAGACCTTTACCATGATGCAAATAAATGTTCGTTCGGTAAAGGAAATTCAAAATGCCCCAATCTGAAGTAACAATTGCACAGGCACCCTCCGCGCTGGCAGAGTTGTCCGTGCGGGATTTCCTCGCAGCACTTGCCGCACGCACGCCCGCACCGGGTGGTGGATCCATGACTGCATTAGTTGCAGCTTTGGCGGCGGCGCAATTGCAAATGGTTATCAGCTACACCCGTGGTAAGCCCCGATTTGTCGCAGTTGAAGCCATTCTTACCGATTACGATACGCGGTTAACGCGAGCCGGTGAGGTACTGCGCGAACTTATGCAGGAAGATAAGGCGGCATATGAGGCGTTAAATCCGTTTATGAAAATCCCCGTTTTGCAGCGCCATGCCGACGCGGCTTATCCGGCGGTTGTCGCGGCGGCGATTCGAATTCCACAGGCGGTGGCGGCCACTGCGGCCAATATTATAGAGGCGGCGGAATTTCTACAGGATAAAGTCAATCGAATGCTGATTTCGGATTTGGGCGTGGCCGCCGCAACGGCCATGGCGGCGGTGGAATCCGCGGAACTCAACGTTCTGGTAAATCTTCCACTGCTGGAGGATCCTCCAGCCGCCAAGGCTATCGCGTTGTCCCTGATCGATTTGCGCAAAGAATCGTGCCGTCGGTATAGTCTTATAGCGGAAAATCTTCTAAGGGAATTATCCACCTCATTTTTCGCTGCGACAGTTCACAGCGCCTGAACGGGAATAGTGCTCAATTTGGCGGATTACCAATTATCTCAGGGCACCGTCACCGCCGAAGCTGTTCTGTATACTTAATTGGCGTCTGTCAATTGCCGTCTTGCCAAGACGACTGCGGCGCGGTAATAAAATAGGTAGTTATTTCTGTGGAGTTGCATGACCCAAACTGCGGCACAACGTATGGCGATCATCGGCGATGGAGCCACGGGAACATTGTTCGGTTCCATTGCCGCCCATAATGGCCTGCACGCAACGCTTTGGGGCCGCCGGGCCGAACACATTGCCGAGTTGGCCGACCGGCGTGAAAACGTGACTTATCTGCCGGGCTTTCCAATTCCGCGGGAACTGCAACTGACATCGGATGATTCCTCCGCATTTTCCGGCTGTCAATTCATTATCTGCGCTGTGCCCACGCAGTTTATCCGTGCCACCCTGCAACGGCTCGCACCGTATATCCCCGCTGGAATTCCAGTCATCAGTCTGGCGAAAGGAATTGAAAACAACACGCTGCTGCGACCTACGGAAATTGTCGAACAGATATTGGGCGTGCGGCCAATCGTCGCCATTGCCGGCCCGGCCATCGCCGGAGAAATTGCCTCCGGCCACCCTGCAACCATCGTCGCTGCAACGCATGACCCGTCTCTCGCTCAACGCACCCAACAAATGTTAAGCACCTCCAACCTTCGCATTTATACCAATGATGATGTTATCGGCGTGGAACTTGCCGGTGCCACGAAAAATATTATCGCGGTGGCCGCGGGCATACTGGATGGAATCCATGCGGGGGTGAACGCCAAAGCATCGCTGTTGACACGCGGACTGGTGGAAATATCCCGCCTCGGCGCCGCCATGGGGGCCAAACCGCTTACCTTCAGCGGCCTGGCGGGACTCGGGGATCTGGCGACAACCTGCTTTTCTCCCGGCAGCCGCAATCGCAGTTTTGGACAATGGATTGGACAGGGCCTTTCACGCCAGGCGGCGATGGAAAAATTGTCCGGCATTGCCGAAGGTGTCGCTACCACTCGAAGCGTGGTCGAACTGGCTTGCAGATATAACATTGACATGCCCATCACCCGCTGTCTTCACGCCGTACTGTTTGAAGGCAAAAAGCCTGCGGAAGGCATTGCTGAACTGATGAGCCGCCGGCAGCGCGATGAGCTGCAACCAGGAAGTACGCCGGCGGCATCCACTGGTGACTGCACATGAAAATTGTTTCGCTGTTATCCGCCGGGACGGAAATTCTCTGCGCCTTAGGCGCGGGTGCAAACCTCGTGGGCCGATCGCATGAGTGCGACTATCCACCGACGGTAAAATCTCTGCCGGTCATTACCCGCCCTACGTTTGATATCTCCATGTCCAGCCGAGATATAGACTCGGCGGTACGCAGGCGTCTGGCATCTGGCGAGGCGTTGTATCACGTTGATATTCAACTCCTGGAATCGCTGCAACCGGATGTGATTATCACACAATCACATTGTGTTGTGTGCGCTGCCGGGGACCATGACTTAGCGCAGCACTGCCAGCGGCTCAGCGGACAAATTGTGTCTTTGAAGGCCGGAACGCTGGCTGAAATTCAGCGCGATGTGAAGAGCGTTGGTGACGCTATCGGCAAACAAATCCAGGCGCAGCGGTACCTTGAAGCGGACGCTCGGCGCCGCGCCGAAATCGCACGGTCCGTCGCGGGCCGGCCCCGGCCCAGCGTGGTGGTACTGGAATGGATGGATCCCTTATTTGCCATGGGTAACTGGGGGCCGGAAATGGTGGAACTCGCAGGCGGAGCTTGTTTACTGGGCTGCGCTGGTAAGCATTCAGCAGCCATTGATCCTGAACCGCTTGTAAAAGCTGATCCGGATATCATCATTATCGCTCCCTGTGGTTTTGACACTCATAGGACCCGACGGGAATCGCAAGTTCTACAACATATTCCGGGATGGAATAAATTACGGGCCGTGCATAGTGGCAGCGTATTTTTTGCCGACGGCAACCGCTACTTTAACCGCTCCGGCACCAGTATCACCGACAGCATCGAAATTCTCACCCAAATTCTTCATGGGTCCGGCAAGTCGCCAAACCATGAAATATGGCAAGCGGCATGATGGCCACATTCCGAACGCCTCTCCGATCGGCAAGGGCCTGGAAACCTGGTCCTACACGGGCCCCGTTCTTGGCGGCACGGATTTGTTCTGGACGTTGGGGCCGAAAATTGTACTGCTGCTTCTACATGAATCCATCGCCGTCGGCTATTGATAGACTGATTTGCGTGGATTACAGGGAAGTGGATTTTACAAGTGTTGCGTTAGGGAGGCCTGATTATGAAAGCCACATTTGTCGACCTGCGGAAGCGATTCGGAGAAATAATCGACGCGCTGAACCGGAATGAAGCGGTCACGGTTTATTATCGCGGTAAACCCAAGGCTATCATGCGCCCGATTGCAAAGGTACCAGAAAAACCCGCGCGCAGCGTCAAGCACCATGCGTCGTTTGGAATGTGGGCAGATCATGACGATATGGTGGATGTTGCCAAGTATGCAAAAAAGATGCGCGTTAGGCCGGAGTTTAGCCCGCAGAAATGATAAAACCCTTGCAGTACAAGGGTTTGGTTCATTTTGTCACTTCCCGTTACTGGGTACACTCCAGTAACTCAAAGGCCCGCCGTTGCAGGACGGTGGG
>Ga0080006_1240515_pt1 | contig 15432 bp, 15 predicted proteins | sample RS3BMetagenome_FD_69209 | JGI IMG/M metagenome (GOLD analysis project Ga0080006, IMG submission 69209) | Ferric oxide microbial mat and aquatic microbial communities from Rainbow Spring, Yellowstone National Park, USA - RS3B (SPADES... ... | reverse complement strand
TTCGACGCTGGGCTTCGACCCCGCCCGTTTCCAGACGACACCGCCAGCCTGCTACCGGGCCTCCTGACAGCTACCCGGACCGGACTCACACCGGCAAACGACGACGAGCTTACGAATCAGCCATCAATCGTTCACACGATCAACCACCTTTCACTACCGGACGCACAGGAGAACGACACATGACCACAGCCCGCCCCGCCAAGACTCGCGATGAGGGCCAGTGGGCGCTGGGGAATCGTGAACCGCTCAATGACGCTGAGCAGTTCAAGCACGACGACGCCCCACTGAACGTTCGGGACCGGATTCTCAACGTCTACGCCAAAGAGGGATTCGACAGCATCGCTAAGGACGATCTGCGCGGCCGCTTCCGCTGGATGGGCCTGTACACGCAGCGCGAGCAGGGCTACGACGGCTCGTGGACCGGCGACGAGAACATCGACAAGATCGAAGCCAAGTACTTCATGATGCGAGTGCGCTCCGACGGCAAGCCGATGTCGGCGCAGACGCTGCGCACCCTGGGTCAGGTCTCCACTGAATTCGCTCGAGACACCGCCGACATCGGCGACCGGGAGAATGTGCAGTTCCACTGGATCAACATCGAAGACGTCCCCGAAATCTGGCGCCGCCTGGAATCCGTCGGCCTGACCACCGCCGAGGCCTGCGGTGACTGCCCCCGCGGCATCCACGGTTCGCCGCTGGCAGGCGACTCGCTTGACGAGGTGCTCGACCCCTCGCCGGCGGTCGACGAGATCATCCGTCGATTCATGATGAACCCCGACTATGCGAACCTGCCCCGCAAGTACAAGACCGCCGTCTCGGGCCTGCAGGACGTCTCCCATGAGACCCACGACGTCGCGTTCATCGGCGTCAACCACCCCGAGCACGGTCCGGGCATGGACCTGTGGGTGGGCGGCGGGTTGTCGACCAACCCGATGCTGGCCCAGCGGGTCGGCGCGTGGGTTCCGCTGGATGAGGTGCCCGACGTCTGGGAAGCGGTCACCCAGGTGTTCCGGGATTACGGCTACCGCCGGCTGCGCGCCAAAGCCAGGTTGAAGTTCCTGGTCAAGGACTGGGGCATCGAAAAGTTCCGTGAAATTCTGGAAAAGGAGTACCTCAAGCGCAAGCTGATCGACGGTCCGGCCCCCGAGCCGGCCAAGCTCCCGATCGACCACGTCGGTGTGCAGAAGATCAAGAACGGGCTGAACGCCATCGGCGTCGCCCCGATCACCGGACGCGTGTCGGGCACCACCCTGTCCGCGGTGGCCGGTCTCATGGAAAAGGTCGGCTCCGACCGGGCCCGGTTCACCCCCTTCCAGAAGCTGGTGATCCTCGACGTGCCCGACGACAACGTCGACGAAATGGTCGCCGGTCTGGACGCGCTGGGCCTGCAGTCGAAGCCTTCCTCGTGGCGCAAGAACACGATGGCCTGCACCGGTATCGAGTTCTGCAAGCTGTCGTTCGCCGAAACCCGGGTGCGGGCACAGACTTTGGTCCCCGAACTGGAAGAGCGCCTGGCCGACGTCAACTCCGAGCTCGACGTGCCGATCACCGTCCACATCAACGGCTGCCCGAACTCGTGCGCTCGGGTCCAGACGGCCGACATCGGGTTCAAGGGCCAGTGGATCGACGACGGCGAGGGCCATTCGGTCGAAGGCTTTCAGGTCCACCTCGGCGGTGGTCTGGGTATTGAAAGCGGTTTCGGCCGAAAAATACGCCAACACAAGGTGACCACCACCGAACTCGGCGATTACATCGACCGGGTGACCCGCAAGTTCCTCGAACAGCGCGAGAGCGGCGAACGATTCGCGAACTGGGCACTGAGAGCCAGCGAAGACGACCTCAGATAAATGCTGACACTAACGAGCTACTAACGAGCTAAGGACCGACTAGATGACCGAAGTGTTGCACCGTTTCACCGAGCAAGAATTACGGGAGTTGGCGGAGCGCGGCGCCGCCGAGCTCGACGGCGCCAGCGCGACCGACCTGTTGCGCTGGACCGATGAGAACTTCGGCCCCGTCGACGGACCCCGTGAATGGGCCACCTGCAGGTACGTGGTTGCGTCCAACATGCAAGACGCCGTATTGGTTGACCTGGCCACTAAGGTGCGCCCAGGCGTACCGATCCTGTTTTTGGACACCGGCTACCACTTCCCCGAAACGCTCGGCACCCGCGACGCGGTCGACTCCGTCTACGACGTGCACATTCTCAATGTCACCCCGGAGCGCACCGTAGCCGAGCAGGACGAGTTGCTGGGCAAGGACCTGTTCTCCCGGGACCCCAATGAGTGCTGCCGGTTGCGCAAGGTGGTACCGCTGCGCAAGGCGCTGAGCGGATACGCCGCCTGGGTGACAGGGATTCGCCGGGTGGACGCACCGACCCGCGCCAACGCCCCGTTCATCAGCTTCGACGAGGCGTTCGGGCTGGTGAAAATCAACGCGCTGGCCGCCTGGACCGACGAGGAGATGCAGGAGTACATCGACCAGAACGGCGTGCTAGTTAACCCTCTCGTCGACGAAGGCTACCCGTCAATCGGCTGCGCCCCGTGCACCGCCAAGCCAGCCGAGGGCGCCGATGCGCGCAGCGGACGCTGGCAGGGGCAAGGCAAGATCGAATGTGGGCTGCATAGCTCGTGAGCACGCTGATCCTCACCGCGCACGGCAGCAGGGATCCGCGATCAGCTGCCAACGCACACGCCGTAGCGGCGCAGTTGAAGAGTATGCGACCTGGGCTTGACGTGCGCCTGGCGTTCTTGGAGCTCAACGAGCCCAACCTCACCGAAGTACTTGCCGCATCGTCGGACAGACACCGCACGGTGGTCGCTCCGCTGCTGCTGGCCGGTGCCTATCACGCGCGCCTCGACATCCCGGCGCAGATCGCCCGCGCCGGCGCCCACGGCGTCCGGCGGGCCGAGGTCCTGGGGGAAGACGATCGGCTGGTGACGGTGCTGCGCGAACGCCTCGCCGAACTCGGCGTTTCGCCGCACGACGACGACCTCGGCGTGATGGTGGTGGCGACGGGCTCGTCTAACGCCGCAGCCAACGCCCGCACCGCGAGGGTGGCGTCCATGCTGGCGTTGGGCGCCGAATGGGTCAGCGCAACGACCGCCTTTGCCACCCGGCGCGATCAGTCGGTGTCCCGCGCCACCGGCTATCTGCGCCGCCAAGGGGCCCGCCGACTGGTGATCGCGCCGTGGTTTCTGGCACCTGGGCTGCTTACCGACGGGGTATTAAAGTTCGCGCGGCACAGCGGGATTCCGATGGCGGCGCCGTTGGGCGCGCACCGGCTCGTCGCCGAGACCGTTCTCGACCGCTACGAGCAGGCGCTGGCCGAGCCGCACGCCGCCTAAAGCTGTTCACCACGGTTGGTTTGGCTTGTGATGTGGCTCAGCAGGTCTCGAATCGCTCCGGCGGGCGGCGTTCGCCTGCCGACCCAAATGGCGCGAAACTTGCGCCTCAAGTCCAACTCCGGAATGTTGATGGCACGCAATCGCCCAACCGCGAGATCGTCGGCGACGGCCAGTCGGCTCATCGCCGCCGGACCTGCGCCGGCGAGCACTGCAGCGCGCATCGCCGCAGCGGAGGTCAATTCAAGCACGGGCGTCGCTTGTTCCATGTCGTCGCCGAGCACCTGACGCAACGCGGCCGTCAGCGAATCGCGAATGCCCGAACGGGGTTCGCGGGCAACGAGCGGGGTTTCCGCGAGTTCGCGGGCGGTTACCACCCGTTCCCGCCGGGCCCACTTGTGGCCCGGCGGCACCACGATCACCAGTTCGTCCTGCCCCACCACGCAGGTCCCCAAGCCCCGGGGCGGGCCCGGGTTCTCGACGAACCCCAGATCGACGGTGCCGTCGCGCACAGAGGCGATGGCGTGTTCGCTGTTCGTGGCGGTCAGCACCACCTGAGGGACGACTGCGCCGCGGCGCGTCTCCTCACTCTGCAGCGACAGCAGCCAGTGCGGCATCAGCTGTTCGGCTATCGTCTGGCTGGCCGCCACCCTGATTCGCTCGCGGCCCTCCCTGCGCAGCGAACCCAGTCCCGCGTCGATTTCGTTGGCGACATCGAGCAGGCGGGACGCCCACTCCGCGGCGATGAGCCCGGCGGGCGTGAGTTCCGAGCCACGCGTCGTCCGCACGGCCAGCGTCACGCCGATCTGCGCCTCCATGTACGCGAGCCTCCTGGACACGGCCTGTTGGCTCATTCCCAGTTCCCGCGCGGCACGGCCCAGGCTCCCCGTCTTCGCGATCGTCAAAAAAACCTCGAATGATGCGAGTTCGGGCATTCGGGCGCTGAGCGGCATGCTGGTCAATTCACAATCGAAGGTAGGCCACAACAATAGCTTGTGACTCCACAACTCCGAAACCTCTAGTCCTGCGGCTCCGGCCCGGCGACCATGGAAAGTATGACCCGTACCTACCATGTTGCGATCGTCGGTTCCGGCCCGTCGGGGTTTTTCGCGGCAGCGTCGCTGCTCAAAGCCGACGGCGCCGCAGACGGCGCGCAGGTCGCCGTCGACATGCTGGAAATGCTGCCCACGCCCTGGGGCTTGGTACGTTCCGGGGTAGCACCCGATCACCCCAAGATCAAATCGGTCAGCCAGCAATTCGAAAAGATCGCGGCAGACCCACGGTTCCGCTTCTTCGGAAACATCCGTATCGGCGCGGATGTCAAGGCCGCCGAACTCGCCGAACGCTACGACGCAGTGATCTACGCCGTGGGGGCGCAATCCGACCGCGCCCTCAACATTCCCGGTGAGGACCTGCCCGGCAGTGAGGCCGCGGTCGATTTCGTCGGCTGGTACAACGCCCACCCGCACTTCGAGCACATGGCGCCGAACTTGTCGGGTTCCCGCGCCGTCGTGGTAGGCAACGGCAACGTGGCCATCGACGTCGCCCGCATGCTGGTGACCGATCCAGGGGTGCTCGCACTTACCGACATCGCCGATCACGCTTTGGAGTCATTGCGCACCTCCGGTGTTGAGGAAGTATTGGTCATCGGTCGGCGCGGCCCACTGCAAAGCGCCTTCACCACATTGGAATTGCGCGAGCTGGGAGATCTCGAGGGAGTCGACGTGGTGGTCGATCCGGCGGATCTGGAAGGCATCAGCGATGAGGACGTCGCGGCGGCCGGCAAGATCGCCAGGAACAACATCAAGGTGCTGCGCGAATACGCCAGCCGCACGCCTCGACCGGGGCACCGGCGAATCGTGTTGCGGTTCTTCACCTCCCCCATCGAAATCAAGGGCGACGGCAAGGTAGAGAGCATCGTGCTCGGCCGCAACGAGCTGGTCACCGACTCCGGCGGGCGGATGGTGGCCAAAGACACCGGCGTCCGCGAGGAACTGCCCGCGCAGCTGGTGGTGCGCTCGGTTGGTTACCGCGGCGTGCCCATCGAGGGGCTGGCGTTCGACGAAAAGACCGGAACGATTCCCAATACCAACGGCCGGGTCGAGGGCAGCCGCAACGAATACGTGGCCGGCTGGATCAAGCGCGGACCATCCGGCGTCATCGGCACGAACAAGAAGTGTTCCCAGGACACCGTCGACACCGTCCTGGGCGACTTGGCGGGCGCCGCCGAGCTTGTCGACCGCCCCGGCGACTACGGCGACGAGCTCGCCGAATGGCTCAAATCCCGGCAGCCCGAACTGGTCACCGCCGCACAGTGGCAGGCCATCGACAACTTCGAACGCCAAGCCGGAGAAGCGCGCATGCGGCCACGAGTCAAGCTGGCCAACCTCACCGAGCTCCTGCGGATTGGGCACGCCTGAGCACCGATAGCGATAAGGAAGGACGGAAGATATTCATGACATACGTGATCGCGGAACCGTGCGTCGACGTCAAAGACAAGGCATGCATCGAGGAATGCCCCGTCGACTGCATCTACGAGGGCGCCCGCATGCTCTACATTCATCCAGACGAGTGCGTTGACTGCGGCGCCTGCGAACCGGTATGCCCGGTCGAGTCCATCTACTACGAAGACGACCTGCCCGGCGAATATAGCCAGTACACCCAGATCAACTCGGACTTCTTCACCGAACTCGGTTCACCCGGTGGCGCTTCGAAGGTCGGATTAACCGAGAACGACCCGCCTGCCGTCAAGAGTCTGGAAAGCCGCGCCGACGCGACATAACCATATCCTGAATGCCCGGGTCGCTAACCGGGAGGTGGGCAACTCCGCACATCCGGGCCCCATCGTAAGGTGTCCGGCATGCAGAGAGCTCGAACCCTCCATATCGTTCGGCAGGTCGGATCCCTGATCGTCACGGCGGTCACGGCGACATCGACCCTCAATGCCTACCGCCCGCTGGCGCGCAGCGGGTACCCGTCGCTCTTCTCGTGGATGTTCGGGCTGGTCGTCACCGAACTGCCGCTTCAGACCCTCGCGAGCCAGCTCGGCGGCCTGGCATTGACGGCCCGCCGCCTGACCAAGCCGGTGCGGACTCTCGCATGGCTGGTGGCGGGCGTCTCGGCGCTGGGCCTGCTGAACTTCAGCCGCGCCGGCCACCAGGCCAACCTACCGCTCACCAAAGCCCTCGATGGCAGCCTGGGACCCGATCGGCGCACCGAGTCCGCGGACTTGTGGCGGCGGCCCGCCGGCGCCGGCACCGCCAAGACGCCCGGCCTGCTGCGGATGATGCGGATCTACCGCGACTATGCCCACGACTCCAACATCAGCTACGGCGAATTCGGCAGCGCCAACCAGCTGGACATCTGGCGGCGTCCCGACCTAGACCCGAGCGGCAAGGCGCCGGTGCTCTTTCAGATTCCCGGCGGTGCATGGACGACGGGAAACAAACGCGGACAGGCACATCCGTTGATGAGCCACCTCGCCGAACTCGGCTGGATCTGCGTCGCGGTCAACTACCGGCACAGTCCGCGCAACGCCTGGCCCGCCCACATCGTCGATGTCAAGCGCGCCCTCGCCTGGGTCAAACACCACATCGCCCAGTACGGCGGCGACCCCGAATTCATTGCCGTCACGGGTGGTTCGGCCGGCGGCCACTTGTCGTCGCTGGCGGCGCTGACACCCAACGATCCGCAGTTCCAGCCGGGATTCGAAGACGCCGACACCCGGGTGCAGGCGGCGGTGCCGTTCTACGGTGTCTACGACTTCACGCGCTTCAATGACGCGATGCATCCCATGATGCCGGGCCTGCTGGTGAAATCGGTGATGAAGCTGCGGCCGTCGACGAACCTGCAGGCCTATCACGCCGCGTCGCCGGTCAACCACGTTTCCCCGGACGCTCCCCCGTTCTTCGTGCTGCATGGCCGCAACGACTCGTTGGTACCCGTCGAGCAGGCGCGCGCATTCGTCGGTGCACTGAGGGAAGTCAGCAAGCAACCCGTCGCCTACGCCGAATTGCCATTCACCCAGCACGCTTTCGACATCTTCGGATCGGCGCGCGCGGTGCACACCGCGATCGCCGTCGAGCAGTTCCTGGCGCAGGTCTACGCGGACGCCACGCTATGACGTCGAACGCACACCCGCGGCTTCAGCGAACCGTCACAGTCGCGGTGTACGTACACGTCGGATTGGGGTCGTCGCCGACGATGCTGGCGTAGGACGTGGTGATCGTCGTCGTCCCCGGTTTCAACGCACTGAACGTCCAGGCTTCGGTGCCGGGAGCGCCCAGCGCGTCGGAAGTCGGCTGCACGAACTCGTGGCTGTCCTGCTTGAGGACCGACGGGTCGCCGATCTGCGTCTGCGGCTTCCATCGGTAGGGCGTCGAGTAGTTCGAGCCCAACTTCACCACGAGCTTGTTCCCGACGGCCAGGGTGATGTCTTGCGTGATGACGCTCTGCCGAAGTACGTCGTCCATGGGGACCTGGAGGGTTTTAGTTGACGGCGGGTTCCGGGACGCAAAGTAGCAGCCCGCCACCATCGACGATGCGAGCACGACGACTGCCACCAGCAGCCTGCGCTTCACGCGACGCCTCCTTCACTCCCACTAGAAATCCCCACCGAACCCAATATTCCAGGCCAGCCTCCGCGCGCGTGGAATGCTTCGGCTCTGCGTTTGCTGGCTTCGCCCGCACCATCGCTTTTGCAAGTCAAATACCCGCGACGGCTGGTGTGCAAGTGATGGGTGTGGCAACAGCGCACACCGTCGCCGCTGAAACCCCGAGACGTACAGGCGTGAGCGAGTCCGGCAGGATCGGTGTGGTGTTTGGCCTCGTCCTCATCGTCGCGCTCGTATCCACCGTCATCGTGGGGACTGTCATCGGCCGGCGCTACCGCGTCGGGCCGCCGCTGCTGCTCATCCTCTTCGGCGCACTACTGGGGCTGATCCCTCAGTTCGGCCACGTTCATATCGACGGCGAAATAGTGCTGCTGTTGTTCCTGCCGGCGATCCTCTACTGGGAGGGACTGAACACCAGTTTTCGCGAGATCCGGGCGAATCTGCGCGTCATCATCTTCCTCAGCGTCGCCCTGGTGATCGCGACCGCGGCCGCGGTGTCGTGGACGGCACGAGCGCTGGGCATGGAATCGCATGCGGCGGCGGTCTTGGGCGCCGCGCTTTCCCCCACCGACGCCGCCGCCGTCGCCGGCCTTGCGAAACGGTTACCGCGCCGATCGTTGACCGTACTGCGGGCCGAGAGCCTCATCAACGACGGCACTGCCCTCGTGCTGTTCGCCGTCACGGTCCACGTCGCGATCGGCGGGGCCGCGATCAGCCCGGCCGACCTGGTTGGCCGATTCGTCGCCTCCTACCTCGGCGGAATCGCCGCAGGACTGCTGCTCGGCGGGACGATGATACTGGTGCGCAAACGAATCGACGCGCCCCAAGAGGAAACGGCCTTGAGCCTGTTGACGCCGTTTGCGGCGTTCCTGCTGGCCCAGGCAATCGACTGCAGCGGCGTGGTCGCCGTCCTGGTCGCGGCGCTGGTCCTCGCCTACGCCGGGCCCTTGATGGTCCGAGCCCCAACCCGTCTGCAGTCCCACGCCTTCTGGGACATCGCGACCTTCCTGCTCAACGGCTCGCTGTGGGTGTTCGTCGGAGTCCAGATCCCCAACGCGCTGCACGGCATATCGGACGTCGTCGGCGGATTGCGGCATGCCGCATTCGTCGCCCTGGCCGTCACCGGCGTCGTGATCGTGTCCCGAATTTTCTGGGGTGAAGGCACCGCCATGTTGCTGCGCCTTCTGGACCGCCGCGAGGCGCGGCGCGCCCGTCAGGTCACTTGGCGAATGCGTTTCGTGACGGTCTGGGCGGGGTTCCGCGGCGCCGTTTCGCTTGCTGCGGCACTCGCCGTCCCGACAACCACGCTGAGCGGCGCGCCCTTCCCCGACCGCAGCCTGCTCATCTTCATCGTGGTCGTCGTCATCCTCGTGACCGTGCTGGTTCAAGGGACCACGCTGCCCGCCATCGTTCGCTGGGCACGGTTGCCCGACGACGTCGCCTACGCCGAGGAACTGCGACTGGCCCGTAAGCGGGGTGCCCAAGCCGCTCTCTTGGCCCTGCCGGTCGTCGCCGGCGAGGTCGGCATCGGCGAAGACCTGCTGCGGCGTCTGCAGAAGGAATACGAAGAAAAGTCCGCACTGGTCTTGGCAACCGAAGACGGTTCGACGAATAGCACCCTGGCTGACCGCAGGGATCGGGTCCGGCGGATACGTCTTGGCGTACTCGAACACAAACGCCGCGAAATCACCGCGCTGCGAAACCAAAACCTAATCGACGACATCGTGCTGCGCGAGTTGCAGAGCGAGATGGACCTCGAGGAGGTCCAACTCCTCGACCCCACGGAGGGCTAGTAAGCATTCATGGAGTGTTCAAGCCCGCGTCGATTCGACCTCGTTAACTGCACATGCGCGCCGCGTGTCCTCACGGTATGCGTGTCGTGCAGGTCGCCAACTTCTACGGCCCACGTTCGGGCGGCCTTCGCACGGCGGTGGACCGGCTCGGCGCGGAATATTGTGCTCACGGGCACGAGGTCTTCCTGCTGGTGCCCGGTCAGTGTGCGGAACGCACCCGCCTGCGCACCGGAGTAGTTCGAATTATGTTGCCTGCCATGTTGATTCCCTTCACCGGCGGTTACCGCGCTGTGTTGCCCGGACCTGTCAAGGCGATCCTGCAGGCGCTGAAGCCCGATGCGCTGGAAGTCTCCGACCGGCTCACACTCAGGTCGCTGGGACGGTGGGGTCGCGAGTACGGTGCCACGACGGTCATGATTTCCCACGAGCGCCTCGATCGCCTGGTGGGGCAAGTACTTCCACGCGGGCCCGCGCGGAAGTTCGCCGACATCGCCAACGCACGCACCGCCGCCGACTACGACACCGTGGTGTGCACCACCGCGTTCGCGCGCGAGGAGTTCGACCGCATCGGCGCAACGAACACCGTCACCGTTCCCCTGGGTGTGGACTTGCAGACCTTTCATCCGCGCCGGCACTCGTATCTGGTGCGGCGGCGCTGGGCCGCACCGAGCCAGCTGCTGCTCGTCCATTGCGGCCGGCTATCAGTGGAAAAGCGCGTCGATCGCAGCATCGACGCACTCGGCGCGCTCTACCACGCCGGCGTCGACGCCCGGCTCGTCGTTGTGGGCGAGGGCCCGTTGCGTGCCAGGTTGGAGCGACATGCCACCCGGCTGCCAATCGACTTCACCGGCTTCATCAACGACCGGCACACCGTCGCCGGCCTGCTCGCCTCGGCCGACGTCACGCTGGCGCCCGGCCCGCACGAGACGTTCGGGCTCGCCGCCCTGGAATCACTGGCGTGCGGAACACCCGCCGTGGTGTCACGCACGTCGGCCTTGACCGAGATCATCACCGCGGACAGCGGCGCGTTGGCCGACAACAACCCAGGCGCCATCGCGCACGCGGTCGGCGCCATCGTCGACAGACCTGAGTATCACCGCCGGCGGTCCGCCAGACTGCGCGCCGAGAAATTCACCTGGCACCGGGCGGCGGCCGGCATGCTGGCGTCGTTGGGTGCGCCGGCAGTGCGGGACCATCCTGGCGAGGCCGGACACACCGCATAGGCACACGTCGCCGCGAAATCCGGCGGGTCCATCTGTCGTCCATACGAATTTGCCCCGGCAAGTCGCCGGTCACGGCGAGCTATCGGAAGGAGCTACGGCCCCCAGATCAGGAGGTCCTCCATCCCGTTGTTCATCGTGACGGTGGTCGGCGCCGGACCCGTGACATCGAAATGAATTTTGCCGGTTGATTGCGCACCTTCGGGGATGGTGGCACCGCTGATGTTGGTGGGGCTCAAGACGTACCACAAAACTCGATAGGCGGCTTGGTCGGGGGCGACGGCGTTGAACTGCGAAATGGCCGGGGTGACGCTGCCCCGGATCGCCCTGACAGTAGCGGTGGCTTCCCACAGCTTGCCGGCCGGGGTGTAGCCCAGCGTTGGGTCCGTGCTGGGTTTGAGATCGGCTACCGTCCAGGCAAGGACGACCTGGCCCACACTGTCGGTCATCGTCAGCTCGCTGCCCAACTTGCCTACGATGGGATAAGCGGCTGAGGCACTTGGTGCATCGGCGACACCGATCATTGCCATGACAACGGCCGCTACCGCCACGATCGTTGTAGTAAGTTTCACCAGTGTTCTCCCTTCTCGTCGAAGCAGCGAACCCCGCCGCCGCCAATCGACGCCGGATCGATAATTTTGTCGGCTGCGGCTGGCTTCCACTAGAGCAATTCGGCCCAACACCCCTGGGATCTAAGTCAACTGAATGCCGACAGTCGCTTTACCCGCATTTGGATTGGTCTCATGTTCCATCCGCGCAGCGCCATCAATAATGTCGCGGCAATGCCGCGACCATCGATTCGACCTGAGCGCGAGTCAGCGTGACGACGCTGCCGTCGGGCAGCCCGAGGATTCGATCGATCGCAATGCCATGCAGCCTGAATCGTGTTGTCAAAGAATCGATTGCCCGCTCCCGGGCGGACTCTTCGGGCACCTGCAACACCTCGACGATGTTGGAGTTCGTCCGCGCCGCAAGGCCATAGATCATGTCCGCGACACCTTCGGGATCGAATGTGTCGAAGACGCCGGCCGCGACCCCATCCACTATCAGCCGCGTCAGCAGCGGCCGGAACGGTGCTTCCTCGACGGCGAGAATACGGGCATACAAATGGGCATTGTCGGGACGCAACAACGAGGCCATGGCCGCCAGCTGCTCGGGCCCGCCCGTTTTCATATTGACTTCGAAACCGGCCCGTAATGCCGCATTGAGGCGGGCCAGCGCGTCGCCATCGCAGGCGGTGGCCGCCTCGTCGACACCGGCGAAGGCTGCGCGGGCGCTGCGCTCGGTCAAGGCCGCTATCAGCGCGTCCTTCGACGGGAACCAATGGTAGAAGGCGCCTTTGGAGACCCCCGCATCGGCGATTAGGTCGTTGAGGTGAGGCTCACATTGTCGTAGCCGTGGTCATTGGTCTACCTCCGTGGGTCGTCCACGAAGCGTAAACCGACCACTGGTCGGTTTACCGGACCGACGGTCTGCTCGGTCGACGGAAACGGCGTCGCCTGCGTCACCCGTTGCCGGTCGGCTTTGCGGAGCGATGCTTGTCGGGGCAGTATTCCGCGGTGGCTGCACCGATGAACGTCTCGGCCTGCGTCAAGGTCAGCTTGTCCTCCCCCGTCAGCTCGTCCACCTCTTCCTTCTGGCTGTGGCCCTCCTCGAGGTCCTGACACATCGTGTGCGCCATGTTCACCGCCAGGGACGCGCTCGGGAGATGAATGCCGTGCGACTCCAGGTACTGGACGAACTCGGTGTCCCTGATGTCAGCGCGCGCAACGGCCGAAGGCACCAGCATGGCCGCCACGAGCACGCCGAACACGCACGTGAAGAAGTTCTTGGTCATTTCGTTCATCACTTTCGAAGCTTCAAGCTCGGATCAACACAAGCGCTTTAGGCGACGATGCCCATGTGCAATATTTCCACGCCCGCGGGTTGGCGGTCAATAGCCTGCTCGCCGCATGCTGCCAAATATTCAAAGATACACCCACCGTTAACTTTTAATTTTTGTGACGTTTGATTTCGGACGAGGTCGTTTCCGTGAATGCAACCGGGGAGGGGCACTCGGAGGTCGCGATCGGGTTCTGATTACGGCCACCGACCTGGCGCGGCCTACCTGCGAGGCGACCTGACGGGCGCGCGGCCCGGTTCCGCCGGGCGGCGTTGTCCGCCGCGTTCCTCAGCCGGGGTTGCGCAACCCTGAAGAAGTTGCCGGCGTGCGTGAACGATTTGGCGCGCTGCAGGGTCGCAGCGTGCCGGACCCCCTTGCGCAAGCATTGCCGAGGTAGTTGATGCCATCAAGGCAACGGTGGACGTCTCTGCCGCGGCCGATATTCCCGGGACGACGGGGCGAAACGTGCTGCCCTGGTGAAGCTTCCACCGGTCGGCTGCCGCCGCGTTCCCGATTATCGGACGCAGTCCGCCGTCAGCGACTCCCGAAACCACCAGTACGATAATGGAAAAGGCGACTGGGAAGCGCGAATCGGGGTCCTCGCGGGCGGTCGCGTTGAGCAAGCCAATCCCAGTCATGGCACGACCATCTTCTTGTGACCGACCGAGCCGGCGGAAAAATGGGTCCACCGCGCCCGGACGGATCGGCGGCTGGCTGGAATCCGGTTGTGCCCGTAGTTAACCCGTGCTGCACGGCAGCCGTTTGATGCCGTGAAAGAACGAAGAGCGTAGCCGGTCGGGTGGCCCGGTCACCGTCAGGCCCGGCACGTTCGCATGCAGCTCTTCGAGCATCACACGCAACTCGAGCCGCGCCAATTGCGCCCCGAAGCAGAAGTGCACTCCCCCACCCCCGAAGGCGACGTGGCCGACGTCTGGGCGCGTGACGTCGAACTCGCCGGCCCGATCGAACACCTCTTCGTCGCGGTTGGCGGACAAGTAGTGCATGAGCACCCAGTCGCCGGCAGGGATCCGCCGGCCGCGGATCTCAACGGCACGGGTGACCGTGCGCCGGAAGTGCATCACCGGGGTTGCCCAGCGCAGCAGTTCCTCCACCGCGGGCTTGACCGCATCGCGATCACGGGCCAGCAAGGCGCGTTGCTCTGGGTGTTCCGACAGCGCCAGGATGCCGTGACTGAGCGTATTTCGGGTCGTCTCGTTGCCGGCGATCGTCAGCAGTAAGAAGAACTCGTTGAGCTGGTCACGGTTGAGCTTCTCCCCGTCGACCTCGGCGGCCAGCAACGCTGACAAGATGTCGTCGGTGAGGCCGCGCTTGCGCCGGCGTTCTATCAATCGGTCGCAGTAGACGAACATCTCGGCCGCCGCCTGCCCGAAAGCCTTCGGCGTGGGAGCATAGTCGGGGTCTTCGATACCGAGGCTGCCGATGGCGTTGCTCCACCGGAACACCTGCATGCGGTCTTCGGCCGGCACGCCGAGTACGTCGGCGATCACTTGCAGGGACATCTCGGCGGAAATGTCTGTCACGGCGTCGAACTCGCCCTTGGCGGTGATCGCGCCGACGATGTCGCGGGCAACCGTGCGCATCCGGGCCTCGAGGCGCTGCACGTGACGGACCGTGAAGCCCTGGTTGATCAGCTTGCGATAGTGCGCATGACGCGGTGGGTCGACCCCGGGCAGCATCGCCGAATTCGGCCCCGCCTCGGCCTCCACCAGCGTGTTGCCCTTGTTGCTGGTAAAAGTGTCGGTGTCGCGGCTGACCATGCGGACGTCAGCGTGTTTAGTCAGCAGCCAGGCTCTGGGGAGGCCGGGCAGCTGCACCGGGTGCACCGGCGAGGTGGCCCGCAGCCGCGCCAACGCGTCGAACGGCGCACCGGTGACAAAGGTGTCGGGGTTCAGCACCGCAGCGGCATCGCGGTCGGCCGGAGTGCACTGATTTTCGACGACCAGAGACTCGGGCAGATTCGGCTTCGGAATGTTCATCGGTCCTCCGCCCGAACCTCCTCGTCGTTAATCGGGTTCGAGCGTCGTTCGAATCTACGCCGCAGCGATGCCGCGGAAGCCCGCGGGCCTCCCGGTAACATTGCCGCAATGACGAGCCGGCTCGAGGGCAAGGTCGCCATCATCACCGGCGCGAGCAGCGGCCTGGAACCCGTGTGCAACAACGCTGCGGCGCCCGGCCACGAGTCGATGCTGCGGCGCAGGCGGGCCGTCGCGCTGGCAGTGGGTGCGCACGGGCATCCGGCGCAATTGCATCGTGCCCGGCACTAATCGGCACCGCGCCAGAGGATGTCGCGAACCTTGCGTTGTTTCCGAGCGTTACCCCGCGCTGCGAGCCACGCCCGGGACCGCCGGTGCGTGGACCTTCGGATCGAGCACCGGCTGGAGCCACTTGCCGGCGCGATGGCGCACGGAGCACCAGTAGATGGACTTGATTTCCCCGAGCGGGACCTAGAGTCATCGTCGTTAAAGATGTTTCGGTAATATAGTGAGTCGTTGTCATAAAGAAAGACCCGTGTGGGCGAGGAAGGCGAAACACAGCTCGTAGTTGGAGCCGACGCGGGTC
>Ga0080006_1163321_pt1 | contig 15433 bp, 10 predicted proteins | sample RS3BMetagenome_FD_69209 | JGI IMG/M metagenome (GOLD analysis project Ga0080006, IMG submission 69209) | Ferric oxide microbial mat and aquatic microbial communities from Rainbow Spring, Yellowstone National Park, USA - RS3B (SPADES... ... | reverse complement strand
TGGCTAGTCACTACCAAGCAACGGAGTGCCACTGAGCTTCCTCAAATCATAAAAGGCTCAGAGTTTGCCATGGATGTTGACATTATAGTCATGGCCATGGGTTTTCGCTCCGATCCAGCTTTTCAAGAGAGGGTACTACCCGGTACTCCTTTTAGACCCACTCCATTTACGAGCGAAGTTCCTGATCGTAGCTGGCAGGCCAGTGGGATCTTCTCCTCCCCGGTCTCCAAGGTAGGCTTTTTGGCTCGTGATCGAGAAAAGGCACTTCAAAGAGCTGAACAACCATTTGGTTGGCGAGTGTGGGCAGCTGGAGATGGTTTGGTTGGTCCAAGCACAGTGGTAGCTGCAATGGCTCAAGGTAAGCGTGCAGCCCAATCAATATTGGCCAGATTAGGGCAGTCCTCATCGACCAAGGCAAGAGTTTCAGTTAATGCTGCTTCAGCCGATGGCAATGGCCAAGCTGCTCCAGAGGCAGCTGGTTCCAGTGGGATACGCAAAGTGAGTCGCTGACCTATATAGCGTAATCATGGTAGAGCGACTATCGCTATACCATGATTCTTCTTCTGACCTATATAGCCTAATATGAGTATGGCGACTATCGCTATACTATGATTCTTCTTCTCAAGCTTTTATTTCAAAAGGTTCGGGGTCACCAGTTCATAACCCTTGGCGCATTGGCCGCTAGCTGTGTAGTGCTGGGTGCTTTTTTATTCTCAGTGACACAGCACGTATCTATAGGTACCTCGTTGTACTGGGCAATAACTACTGCTACAACGGTTGGATATGGAGATGTAACTCCACACAACGCTAGTGGGCGGATAGTGGCCGTTGGTGTGATGTTAACGGCTGTACCGCTGTTTGGTTCTCTCTTCGCCCTGATGGCTGGAGTGGCGGCAAGTCTCAGAATTCGGAAAGTATTGGGTATGGACCATAAATTCCCATCTAGTCCCTATCGCATCATCTATGGGATGCATCCAGTCGTGCCGAGAATATTGGAGGAACTGATCAAGAGCAAGCACAGTGTCGTGTTGGTAGCTGATACGGATATCTCTTCTGTCCCACCAGAGGCACACTTCATAGCTGGAGATCCGACCAGGGAAGAAGTTATCAAAAAGAGTCATCCTGACCGTGCCGAACAGGCCCTAGTTGCTTTGGAGGATGATGGGGATGTGTTGGTTTCCGTAGTTACATTGAGACATGTTGCTCCTAGACTTCCAGTATCAGCACTCACCAGGTCTGCTAAGGTTGCCGCGGCGCTAGCCGAGCTTGGTGTAGAACGGACTTTATCAGCAGATGATCTGCTTGCTCATACGATGGCCAAGACCCTCGAGACTCCTCATGCGGCCGATCTATTGATGAGGATGGTAGATTCAGAGGAGTATCAGCTGGCAGAGATTCCCGTGAGTGAGTCCTGGGTGTCCAAACCTTTTAGTGAGGTGCGAAGGGATTATCCTGCTGTGACCCTTGCCTTGGTCCATGAAAAAGAGGTCATATTAGGCGTAGAACGAGATCCAATAGTAGAAGCCGATGACTCTCTCCTTGTCTTAAGACCAACGACCAAACAGGAGAGGTCTGGGTCTGCTAGCAGTATGAAGCGTCCACAGGAGTAGGCCAAAGATGGTTATCTCTCGACGGCGTAAGCTTTCCATGAACTATCCAAAGGAGCGTTATCCTGCAGTGGAGATTCGTTACTCCTCGAAGCGCCGCAAAACTGCAGGCGCTAGTTGGGAGGGTGAGCGGATCGTGGTGACAGTGCCAGCTACTCTCCAGGGCGACGATCGAACAGCGGTTGTAGATACGCTGGTAAAAAGGTTGTTATCTGTTAGGCCATACACTGGAGCCTCAGATGATGACCTGGCATTGCGCGCTCATGAGCTTGCTGACAGATATCTAGAGGGAGTTCGTCCTGTTACGGTACGGTGGTCTAAAGGGCAGTTCAAGCGATGGGGATCGTGCACGACCACTACTGGTGCCGTACGGGTCTCTGAACGATTGAAGATTGCACCGAGTTGGGTCATAGACGGAGTGCTAATACACGAGATGGCTCACTTGATAGAACCAAACCATTCGGAGAAGTTCAAGGTTTTGACTGCACGGTACCCCCGCATGGCCGAGGTCCAAGCCTTCTTGGAAGGTTTTTCCTTGGCCGCCGAGCACCTGCGTAATAATGCAAAATAACAGACCCCTGTTGCTAGCAATCCAACAGGGGTCTGTGCAATGATCTTGTTCTATATACCCTATATAGTTTGGAGCAATCAGCCTCCCCGAGCGTATGTTAACTACTGAAGGGGTAAAGCGGTAAGACTGTTCGTCCGAATACAGAGTTGATCAAAGTTGCTGCCGATAAGTACCAAGCTAGGACAGCGGTTAGCATACCGAAATAACCACCGGCCTTTATAAGAGAGGTGTTGGTAGCGAAGTTTCCTATGTCCAGTAAGATGACGGTGACATCCAAGGCAAGGAAGGTCGCCAGCAGTGCTCCGTTGAGCTTGAAGGTTGGTATGGTCAGATAAAAGATCACTACCGTCCACATCACAAGGAATATGCCAGTAACCTGGCCGCCAATGGCAGGAGGCAATGTCGGTACAATGAAGTGCACATAAGCGGCAAAGCTCATCCAAAATGCACCGAAGCTGGTAAAGACCATCGCTCCAAACATGTTGTTTCTGCGTATCTCCCACATACCTGCCATGAACTGAGCAAGCCCGCCATAGAACAAGGCTATGGGCAAGACCACACCGAATCCCTTAGCATGTGGTATTCCTGCATTGTACAGGCTCAATGTAAGGGTGGTAAGAGCAAATCCCGCTGCTCCTATCGGCAACGGATCTGCGAGAGCTGGCGTCTTCACCACTTCTACGCTGTTTGGGCCTGCCAAATCTGTAGATGACATCGACGTAACCGCCATGTAATCCCCCCTACTGTCTATGTAGCTACAAACTCTGCTGGTTGAGAATCACCATCAAAAATTTATAGCTACTTGGTTGTTTCCGATACTGCTTGATGCTTGATAATACATTACACATCTTTTTCTGCAACTTCCAGGATTTAGCTGTTTCGTCTCCCTGCTCATTGGGTATTCGAGCCCCTCCCATGGACCTCTGCATACGTGTGCGCATCAAGAATGAGCAATTGCAAAAGGAGCTGGTTCACTCACCTGTCACATTCATGCGTCCGGTGAACCTTCCCTGCTTGAAGGCAGGGGAGGTTTGGTCCACTGGGTCGAATGGATCCAAAGTCTACACTCCTTTTGGGGTGCTAACTGCTCGTCTGTTTGTAGAGAACATGCGCAGGTAGCTTTGCTAGGCCATCTAAAGAAAGGATGCAGGAATGACGATGCCAATTGAAGCTAGAGAGGCTAGAGAGACTAGAGCTAGAGAGAGACCAGGGTCTTTGGAATGGGAGTAGGTGCATTGGAGTCCTCGATCAATGGCATCCTCGATGTGGAGCAGTTGAGCGCTTTACTGGGCTCTCCACCCAGTGAAGAGGCAGCAAGAATGGTAGTAGCTCAAGTTCCCCGGGAAAGATGGAAGGAGCTGGTTGCTCCGATACTGAGTCTAGATGGTGCCTCTGCCGATCTCCTCATGGAGGTAATGTGGTCTTATTCTCCCGGTCATTTACTTCTTTTAGCTCTTGCCTCTAAGTTGGCAGATCGTTTGCCCCGAGAGTCGTTACTTCGTTGGGCCGACCGCTTGCGTGAGCAAGGATTGGATGATACTCGACTGAGATCTGTGGATAGTGATGCCTACTACCTTCATCAAGAGCTTGAGTTGGTTGAGCTCGTTCCAATCAAGGCGAGGCGTATCTTGTTGATAGGAAACAATCTTGGGGAACTGAAATCAGGTCTTTCGAATCGCCAGCCATGCGAGGTATCAAGCATCGAGCTGAATGATTTCGGAGTCGATACTCCCGAGGAAGCAGTTGCAACTTTTGCAACTGCTCTACGCAAAGCGATAGAGGAAATCGATGACTTGTTCGATGTGATTATCTGTCTCTTCATGCTCGAGCGATCGATCGATCCGTGGAACCTGGTCAAAAAGCTGGCCCAGAGGCTTCGCCGTGGAGGAACTCTGTTGGCCAGGGTGTCCAATGCTGGCAACTTGAGGATACTTGCAAGCATGCTTACAGATGGCTGGAGGTATTCCGATGGAGGGCCGTTGGACAAACAAAATATTCGCTTCTTCGACCGCCAAGGTCTCGAAGGGCTCATGGCAGGTGCCGGATTGACCGTCGAAAGGATGATTCCTCTTGCAGATGAATCCACTCCCAAAACAACACTACCCTCTGAGGGGATCGTCTCCCTTCAGTACCCAGGCGTTCATCTTGACTTGAACGCCGAGCGTCTCGAGGAGTTGACCGCATCGGAGTGGTTAGTCCTTGCTCGTTTGCGCAAACCAAGCATGACCAAAGGTATGGGCAAACGACCGACCGTATGGGATGTGTTTCCCTTCTTCAACGAACTAGACCTCCTGGAAGCTCGGTTGGAAGAGCTATACTTAGTAGTTGACTACTTCGTCATCGTTGAAGCCAGTCTGACCCATCGTGGAAAGCCTAAACCGCTCTGGTTCGCCGAGAACAAAGGTAGGTTCTCGGCTTTTGCAGACAAGATAGTTCATGTCGTAGCCGATCTCTCCGATAGCAGGTATACGGCTTGGCAACGGGAGGCTGCTCAACGCGATGCTGCGCTTCCAACTTTGGCAAGGGCGAACCCAGAGGACTTGGTCTTGTCCTGTGATCTAGACGAGATCCCTAATGGGGATAGGTTCCAGGAGATATTGGATGCGAGCGAGGACGGTCCGGTCGCCTTGGGTATGGCCGCCTACTACTACACTCTCAACTGGCGTGCTCCATTTGTCTGGAGACATCCTAAAGCTGCGAGAGCGAGAGATCTTCCTCCTTCGCTCAGCCGTTTGCGCATGGTAGACCAGTATCGATGGTCTTTTCTGCCCATGATAGAGAATGCTGGTTGGCATCTTACTTACTTCGGTGGAGCGCAAGCAGTACACGAGAAGTTGAAGGCTTTTGCCCACTCTGAAGTGGATACTTCAGCAGTACACCAACAGGTGGGCTCCATGATAGCTCAAGGCGTAATCCATAACGGCATCCGGCTCACTTGGGTAGAGGACCAATTCCCTGAGTCGATAAGAAGTCGTTTTAGCGAGATGAACTACGAGATGAACTAGAGGCAACCGGATGGTTGTATGTGGGTGGATATATGTGGCTGTCGAGTGATGAGGTGTTCGCAATCTCCGTTCGCGGGGTGGGGAGGTTGATGTGAGAAAAGTTCTATGCTCCCTTGGTATTGGCACTCATGCTGATCTACTGGAATTGGCCAAGTCAACGTATGAGACCTATGCACATCTCCACGGATATGACTTGGCACTGAGCGAGCAACCGCTGACAGTTGATCGTCCAGCTGCCTGGAGCAAAGTGCTTCTAATTCGTCAGCTTCTCGATCGGTATGAGTTGGTCATGTGGATAGATGCTGATGCCATGGTTGTAAACCCTGAGGTCGATATAGTAAATGCAATCGACGATGCCCACTTTCTCTGGATGGTGGAGCACCATGTCAGCGTACAGGACGAGCCCCTCTTCAACTCAGGCGTAATGGTCGTCAGGTCTTCTGAGGATGCAGCATCCTTCTTCGATGAGGTGTGGAAGAGCGTTGAGTTCATAGATCACCCATGGTGGGAGCAGGCTGCCATAATGTCACTTCTCGGCTTTGATCTCTCTGTACCTGGTCTTGCCAAACTGGTACATCCTACGCCGTGGTTCGACAAGGTGGGCAAACTGTCCATCGAATGGAACAGCATGATCGATGATCCCCACCCATCTCCCAGGATAGTGCATTTCCCAGGTATGTCCTTCGAGGATCGACTGGAGAGGATGGCCGATCAGCTCAAGTTGTCAAGTTCTACCTTGACTTGGAAGATGCCCGCCTTCTCTGGCAGGCAAGCATCGAGACGACCAGGGGTGTCAGTGGTTCTCCCGGTCTCGAAGGGGCCTCCGGAGCCCATCCTGGCTAGCCTGGTTGCCCTCTCCTCTTCGGACCTGACCGACGAGGACGAGGTGATAGTTGTAGATGACGGTTCTGAGCTAGGTGGAGTCATGGCAGCTGTTAGTGGAGCCAGAATCATACCATGTGCTCAAGCCTTTGGCTTGCTTCATGCCTGGCAGACTGGATGGGAAAAGGCTTCCAGGGAAGCGGTCGTCCTTCTCTCTGCTCCTGTGCGGCCTATGCCTGGATGGCTGGACGGTCTTGTAGCAATGCTCGATGATCCATCGGTGGGAGTAGCCATCACAACCGAGATCGGAGAGCGCTTTGGCCGCTTGTGCCTACTGGGGCCTGGCGATACAAGCGTATTAGTTGCCAGGCGTAGTGATCTTCTGAGAGTTAAACCTGTCCTAGCAGGTAGCTCTGGGCAAGAAGGCACCATGCTCGCTCTGGAACTAGTCGCCAATAGGCATAGAGTTGCTCGCTGTCCAGTGTCGTTTGTTCATCCCCCTCTGGATGTCGGAGTTACCCCTAGGTCCATCCCTCCGCCTGCCTCAGCAGCGGAGGTCATCCCTTGGTACCGTTGGACCTACGGTCGTTCCTTGTCCAATATCCCCTGTCGCGAAGAGTTCCCATTCTTGCTCAATGCGAGAGGACTTATGGGCACGGGAGTGGAGGTAGGGGTACAGAGAGGATTTTTCTCTGCACATATCCTAACTCATTGGGGAGGAGACAAGCTTATCTCGGTAGATCCTTGGCTTGCTCAGGATCAGGACTCTTATGTGGACATCTCGAATCAGCCCCAAGATATCCAGGACCGTTTCTATGCAGAAACAGTTGATCTATTGAGCATTTACGGAAGTCGCAGTGAGATATGGAGGATGTTCTCGACGGATGCCGCTGCTTTGATCACTGAGGGAGTATTGGACTTTGTGTACTTAGATGCTAAGCATGACTATGAATCGGTCTTGGAGGATCTGGAGAGTTGGTATCCTAAGGTTCGTCTTGGTGGAATAATAGCTGGTCATGACTGTATAAACGGTGAAGTTCCTGAAGGCAGGTTTGGTGTGCGCAAAGCCGTCGACGAATTCTTTGCCCGTCAAGGGCTGACCGTTCATATGACCACCTCCGATCCCCCCTGGTTTTCGTGGTTGGTGGAAAAGCAGTGATTCAACGCTCAACAACTAACTCGGTTCCGACGTCACGGCGTAGACGTAGGTGTAGTGAGGGTAGCAGAGTGATTCAACGCTCAACAACGAACTCGGTTCCGACTTCGAACTAGCCGACTCACGTGGCCACTTGGAACGCGGAAGAGAGTCGCATAGTGATGCACCTTAGGCCATTGGGGGAAAGCACCGTAGAGAAAGCACCGTAGAGAAAGCACCGTAGAGAAAGCACCGTAGAGATAGTAGAGCTCGGTCAGTCTTTGAGCCTCTTAGCCGGAGAAGAAATTTTGACAAGAGCGCAAGCCGGAAATAATCTACATTATATACGGTTATAAGGATATGTAAATGAATACGAAAGATACTATGCTGCCCTAGCAGTACAGTGAAAAGGAATCCATGGACCTTGTCCCGGGAGGATGCAAGAGTAGCTGGGGCGCTCATGGACAACTTCGAGGAACGACGTCTACAAGGAGGACGACCATGAATGCCAATTATTTACGCCCAGCGATTCTCGAGGTCAACGGCATGACCTGTGATGACTGTGCTCATCATGTCATGAGTGCTCTCGAAAGCGCTGGAGCAAGAGAGGTCTCAGTAGCTTGGCGAGATGGAAAAGCTCACTTCATGTGGCCAGATCTAGTGCCAGAGGCTAATCTGCGAACAGCGATCACCGAGGCAGGTTACCGACCGGGGAAACTCCACTTGGTTGAATCTGTCGGAGGACGAGTAGAGCCAAGAGACGATGTAGAGTTCGACCTGGTAGTCATAGGTGCTGGCTCAGCTGCATTCGCGGCAGCAATTAAGGCCACTGAGGCAGGATACAGCGTTGCCTTGATCGAGCACGGCATACTTGGGGGGACGTGCGTGAACATCGGCTGTGTGCCATCGAAGGCCCTGCTCCGAGCCGGTGAGCTCAACTGGGCAGCTAGCCATCACCCCTTTCCCGGGCTATCCATCACCTCTGGGCCGGTGGATCTTGCCGCTTTGGTTGCCCAAAAAGATGAGCTCGTTGGCGAGCTTCGTCAGATGAAATATGCCGACTTGGTCGAGGACTATGGGTTCAGTGTGTTAAAGGGCCATGCTCGCTTCATCAGTCCTGAAGCGATCGAAGTAGCCGGTCGTTCGCTGCATGCAAGTGTTTTTCTCGTTGCTACCGGAGCGTCGCCAGCCGTTCCACCGATCCCAGGGCTTGCTGAAGCTGGTTATCTCACCTCCACCACCGCCCTGGAACTCACCAAGGTGCCTAAGCGTCTGGTGGTGATTGGTGCTAACGCAATTGGTCTCGAGCTCGGTCAGTTCTTCCTCCACATAGGGGCTGAGGTCACCTTCGTGGATGTCGCTTCGCGGATCGCTCCTTTCGAAGAGCCTGAGGTATCGAACGCTCTCAGCGAGATTCTTAGAGCCCAGGGTGCTACCATCCACACCGACGCTCAGGTAATCGCTGTGAACCGGTCCGATGGGCAGGTGGATGTGATGCTCCGAGTTGGTGATCGGCAGTTCGAGGTTGTGGCTGACGAGATCCTCGTTGCCACCGGACGGCGTCCCAATACCGGGGATCTCAACCTTGTGGCTGCTGGAGTGGATGTCGATGAGCGTGGAGCACTCGTGGTCGATGATGAGCTGCGTACCGCCAATCCACGCGTTTTTGGAGCGGGAGACGTGACCGGAGCCCCACAGTTCGTCTACGTCTCTGCCTACGAAGGGGCACTCGCAGTGGACAACGCACTTCTCGGCGCTCATCGGAGCGTTGACTTCACTGGACTCCCCCGGGTGACCTTCACCGCACCGCAAATTGCTTCAGCAGGTATGACCGAGACAGAAGCTCGAAACGCTGGATATGAGGTGGAAACCTCTATCCTCCCTCTTTCTGCTGTTACGCGTGCACTTGTCAACCATGATACGCAAGGGCTCGTGAAGCTGGTGGCAGAGATGGGCACAGGTCGACTGCTTGGTGCTTCGGTCCTTGCAGAGGGTGCTGGAGATGTGATCCAGTCAGCTGTGCTTGCCATCCGACACAACATCACTACGAGTGAGCTAGCTGCTACCTTTCACCCCTACCTCACCATGGTCGAAGCACTGAAACTAGCTTCCCAAACATTCACCCGGGATGTGAGGAAGCTCTCATGCTGCGCAGCATGAGAGCTTCCTCGGATGTCAGATGACAACCCGCCATCTCTTTGGTGCTCCCCCAACTTGGAGCAATGGGCGAGAAGCAGTGACGGTTTGTCTGTATAGGCCGAATCGCAGGCGGATAGGGATGATTGCAGCTGTTATCGGTACTGTTCTTGTTGGCATAAATCAAGGATCCATCCTTGCCAGCGGCCATTTGGATTGGGTGGTCTGGCTTCGAGTAGCACTCGACTATCTGATTCCTGCGTTCGTATCGACTATGGGCGTACTTGCTGGTTCTCGGTGTAGCAGTAGTGATATCCAGCAGCAGTGATCTTGGAGTTGAAGAAGCACATCGTGCTGTGCGGTTCCCTTTGTCACCTCGGACTACTGAAGATGAAATAGACTGTACACTAGTGATACTTGAGCAGGTACTGGAAGAATTTGACACAACGGTACGCTTTATACCCTGCGAGTAGTGCACCTGGGCCATCAAGCAGTTCTACTGACCCGGTCAGCACGCCATCTCAGAGCACAACCGAGGACCCCTCTCATGTCCGCGTAGCAGTAATTGATCTTGGGAGTAGCTCCTTTCATCTGTTGATCGCAGAGGCCAGCTTGGATGGGCAGATGATCCCTACCATTGTTCCTGTTGTTCGTCATCGGTCCATGCTGCATCTAGGGAAAGTTGTAGCCGAGGAGGGCTATATACCGCGTGATGTCGTTAATCATGCTATGCAAGTGGTGCGTAGGCACAGGGCTTCAGCTCAGCAAGAAAGGGTAACAGCAGTAATTGTCCTGGCAACAGCAGCGATTAGAGATGCCGCTAATGCCGTTGAGATCATTAAAAGGCTTGAAAGAGCCGCGGGTACGAATGTACGTCTGTTGGAAGGCCATGAAGAGGCTCGACTGATATTCATAGGACAACAGGCTGGACTTGCAAGGCTCATCACTGATGCTGCTGGTATATCTCTAGAGGATTCAGGTTATTCGTCCTCGAACGCATTGCTACCCTTGAAACAACGCTCTGGAGAGCGGCATGCTCCCCACTTTCCTCACTCTATACTCACCATGGATTTAGGTGGTGGTAGCTTGGAGTTAGCTTTTGGCAGTGGAGACACCCCTCATTGGGCAAGTAGCGTGCGTATAGGTGTTGCGCGTTTAGCAGGTGAATTCGCTAGTAGCATTAGTCCAAGTGATCCACTTTCTTTACATGATCGTCGGAACATATACAGGAAGGTAGCCAAATCACTTGAGCCGATAAAAGATTACTTGCGCGATTCGCATCCGCAACTAGTGTCTATGAGTGGTGGTACGGCCCGTGCGCTTGGGCGACTAGCTGAGGTAATTTACAAAGGGTCGAGAGATGGCTATGAGTATAGGGTATCCAACAGCAACGCTGATAGTAGCAATGCTTTACTACTGCGGGGCAGAGCTGGCCATCTCCCAAACATTATCCAGAGGATGCCAAGTGGATCCATGGTTCAGGAGTCGGTGACGGATACAGGTAACTACGATGCACGAGCATCCATCAGCAGAATTGATTTGCGAGGAGCGAATAACAGATATGAGTTAGATGCTGGTAGTGGCCTCGGTTCGTCCTCTTCCGGCTTGGGACTCCTCCACCTGCACAGAGTGTTCAGTAGCTACGTAGTGGATATCAACACAGTTGGAAAGCTCGCTTCCATGCTGTCGTCGCTAGATCTTCCTGCTCGCTTAGCTCTCGCAGGAGTCCAAGCACGTCGAGCACCGTTATTGCCGATAGGGGCATGCATCATGCACGCTGTGATGGAAGAGCTATCATTTGACTCTCTGGTCATCAGTGAGTGGGGTTTACGCGAAGGGGCTATTGTAGATTTCCTCCTTCAATCGTGAGTAAAAACATAAAACAATAGCAAAGGCACTAAGGTTAGATAACTTTATCGAGAAAGGCTTTTCAATAATTGATTCACCTCGGCAGGTGGCAAAGGTGGACTGAAGTACAGTCCTTGAGCTTTGTAGCACCCATGCTGAAGTAGTAGATCTTTTTGATAGACAGTTTCAACGCCTTCAGCGATACAGTCAAAGCCTAGGCTAGTGGCCATGGATATTATAGTTCCAACCAGTGCTCCCTCAGGATCTCTAGCCCCCATTTCTTCAACGAAACTTTTATCAATTTTCAGCGTATCAAAAGGCAGTCTACCGATCATGGCAAGAGAGGAGTTTCCTGTACCGAAGTTGTCAATGGCAAAGCGTACTCCGAGTTGTTTAACTTGTCGAATAGTACTTTCTACAGCCCCATCTTCATCCATTATTACGCGTTCAGTTATTTCTAACTCTAACGTTGATGGATCTATGGAACTTTCGTCGAGTACCTGTTTGATTAGTTCTGTAAATGAGGGGATTACAAGGTCACGCCAGGATATATTTATAGCTAAATGTAGTTGAGACAATCCTGATTGTTGCCACTCTGCTAGTTGTTGAGTTGCACTTTTGAGGACCCATTGATCCAAGCGCACAATGAGTTCGGACTCTTCAGCAGCGGGCAGGAAATCTTCCGGCTCTAATGTACCTAGATCTGGATGATTCCATCTAACCAATGCTTCTACTCCTATGGGGGCATTAGAGCGAATATCAACGAGAGGTTGATATAGAATGAAGAACTCTTCTCTTTCCAGCCCATGGTGCATGTCTACCTCTATGTGCATAGTAGATGCCTTGGAGCTCTCCAAAGTTACATCGAACATGGAAAAAGTGTTTCTACCACGCTCCTTGGATCTATACATGGCAGCGTCAGCATGGCTGATTAGCTCATCATAGCTCTGTCCATGTTCAGGAGATGTGGACACCCCTATGCTTCCTGATACATAGACCTCTTGTCCCTCTATGACGAATGGGCGACTCAATGCAGAGAGCAAACGCTTGGCTAGGTCGTCTATGATTTGTCGATCGCCTAGTCCTGGAAGCAAAATAGCAAACTCGTCCCCTCCTAGTCTTGCTACTGTATCTTGTCGTCTAGTGGCCTCCACTAGACGATGAGCTACTTGTCGTATCAAATCATCTCCAGCAGCATGACCCAGTGTGTCGTTGACATTCTTGAATCTGTCCAAGTCGACGAAGAATACTGTTACTGGCTCACCATTTCGTTGTGAACGTGCCAGAGCTTGTTCTACACGGTCTTCGAGCAAACGTCGGTTGGGTAATCCTGTTAATGCATCATGCCAAGCCATATGGCTGATTTGGTCGAGAAGACGTGCTCTCAACAAAGCGGTTGAGGCTTGATCGGATAGACCTGCGAGGCGTTTTAACAGATCCTCCTTGCCCAGTATTGCGTTGGCAGAGTCGTTTTCGAAACTTATTACGGATACGCCCAGGAGATCATCTGGAGACAGTATTGGTGTGATCAGAGCAATGTCAGATGCTGACCCACCTAGGAGTATCTGAGTACCAGGACAGGCAGAATCCCATTGCAAAGCAAAGGTTGTTTTAGTAGAGAGAAGCCTTTGACGCAAATTAGCGTTGGCTGGATCGGCTAGATCGATAACAGGCTGTTCGTGTTCTCTTCCCAACTCTTTTTGTTGTTGGTCCGCAATGTCGCTTTGAGCGACTAGAGCCAGTCTTTGAAATTCTGGGTCATAAAGGTACACCGATGCATCGTGGCTGTTGGTTACTTTTTTCAGGGCAATGGCGAGGTGGTGGGCTACATCTAGCTGGCTAGTGGCTCCAGTGAGCGAAGATGCAAAGTCCAGAAGTGCTTGCGTAGTTGCATTTTGGCGACGAGAGTCGTCTAATGCAGTGACAACATCTAAAGCTGTGGCAGCATAGTTTGCATATACTGCTAGAACTCGTTTTTCCTGAGCAAAAAACTGAGTACCTTCAGGGTAAACGGCAGCGAGCTTTCCATAGTGCCGGCGTCGCGATTCGATGTCTACGATGAGGTGCGATCCCCCGTGATCGTCGGGGTGGTCCTTGGATAGTTCATCTGCTAACGCGCTTGCCTCGGCAGGCGTGAAGCCATGATGGTGCATGCGTACCTTTGAACTGGGGGTTGTTTGGACAGTCAGCAGGTAGCGAGGTGCATTTACAGCATGAGCTGCACGAGTTGTGATACGTGCCAATAGCGCGTCTATGTCTTCTTCGGAGAGCAGATCTGCTGCAGTTGCGTATACATCCTCTAGCCTCTTGGTCACGACTCCAAGGTGCTCTTGTAGCTGAGCTATCTTCTCCTCTGGGGTCAAATCTAGTTCCGAGCGAGCCTCTACGACGCTTTTCTCTGCCCATGCCGCAGTGTAAAGACTCCCTCTTTGGTCTACGAAGCTTGACCACTGGCGTTCCTCCCATGACAGAGAGTACAAGCAGAAACGCCCACCTCTAGCCTGACACTCCGATTCAGTTACTACTGCAGGTACCAGACCGAACAACACGGGTATTTGAGATAGCAATCCCTTGTCAAAGTCGCACATGTACAAACTGCGACGAACCCCCGGTCTGGCCATCGCCTTCACGACTGCATGAGCATTGCCTACCTCTAGCGCCTCTACTTGATCACTAGTGGAGAACTTGGCTGCTGCTCTGGCCACATTGGCTAGCAATCTTCCAGGAGAGCCAAGGGAGCGGAAGAGGTCTCCTACCTCAGTGGCTTGATGTTGTCGAAGCATCTCTTCACCGATATGCATAGCAACCGCGGGGTCGCTGGTCACTGCTCTAGCACCTTCGAACAGTCTCAGGGCCTCAGCATATGAACTCCAGCTAGTGGGGTCTTCCAGTACTTGAGCAGGACGAGTATCTCCTGCCAACTGGAGCATACGAATTACTCCCTCATCTCCACTCACTTGGCGGACATAGCGTACTATCACGCTAGTAACTGCACCTGACACGTCTTGTCTTTGTGTCTCGGTTATCTGAGGTGGCTTGTTCTTTGAGCCGAACATGCCCTAACTCCTATTCAGTAAGGATTCTATTCAGTAAGGATTCGAACATCCAAGCGCCACCCCTGCAAGAAGTAGATACTCCACTGTCTTTATCGTCTTTGATCACCTACCCATTAGCTCGGCCGAGCAGTAATCGGTAGACGAAAAAACACTAAAAAAATATACCATATCTCATTCAATATGCCCTGAGATGGTACTACAACATGCAACTATAGCAAGCTGTTGCTAGCTTATGTCATAGTACATGCCAACATGAGTAGTTTCAACCATTCCAGCAACAACATCTCAAGAGGTCATGGTGGCAAAGAGATTCGTAGATTCCTACAAGGCTATAGATCATGCAACTGGTCCAGCTCATGTCCTTGACATCCGTCCAGACGAGAGTATCCCCATTCGTTCTAGCATCACCTTCAAATCATGGGGATTGGATGAAGAAGCCATAGCTGCGGGTAAGCTAATAGCACCATTTTTGAGCAGTTCAGCTAAGGATTGATCGAAGCTGCACATCCCGTAGTACTCGCCTTCGGTAATAATTTGGCTGATATCGGAGGTATGCAGCGGGTCTAGTATGCACTGCTGGATCCGTCCATTCGAGATCATCACCTCTACAGCAGGGATCCTTCCCGTACCGTCTGCCTTAGGAACGAGACGCTGGCAGATGGTACCCTTCAATGTCTCTGCCAAACTTACTCTAATCTGGCCTTGCTGGTGGGGTGGGAAGAAGTCTACGATACGGTTGATTGTGGCGGGTGCATTTACCGTATGCAGGGTTGGGGGGACCAGATGACCTGTCTCTGCAGCTGTAAGGGCAGCGTATACGGTTTCCGGGTCTCGTATTTCACCTACTAGGATTACATCCGGGTCTTGCCTCAGTGCGACCCGCATGGCATCGATGAAAGAGTCGGTGTCTATTCCTACTTCGCGTTGATCTATCGAAGCTAATCTGTCACGATGCAAGTACTCGACGGGATCTTCTATGGTGATTACATGACACGACCGCGTATTGTTGATGTGGTCGATCATGGTAGCAAGCGTTGTAGTCTTACCTGATCCGGTGGGTCCTGTAACCAACACCAGTCCACGCTGCTCGTCAGCGAGCTTTAGCACGGTGTCCGGCAATCCTAGCTCACTGATACTGGATACGCTGGTACGAACTCGGCGCATTGCCAGGGCAGCAGACCCACGTTGGCGATAGGCGTTCACTCTGAATCTCCCCACACCTGGGACCGAGTAAGCGAAGTCAGCCTCATGGG
>Ga0080006_1097311_pt1 | contig 15441 bp, 11 predicted proteins | sample RS3BMetagenome_FD_69209 | JGI IMG/M metagenome (GOLD analysis project Ga0080006, IMG submission 69209) | Ferric oxide microbial mat and aquatic microbial communities from Rainbow Spring, Yellowstone National Park, USA - RS3B (SPADES... ... | reverse complement strand
TGCCGCCGCCGATGCGCGGTCTTTCCGCAGGAAAACGCGCGCGCTCCCCTGGCCGGGCCGGATCGAGGGGTGGCCCGGGCCACGACGGCGCGCGACGCGCCGCACGAGCGCGCCCGGGGGGCGCGCCGACACATCGACCACGCCGCTCGGGTTCACGCTGAATGACTGGAGCGGCGTCATCTCCCTGCTCATCAAGTGACGGAGATTGCACGGCTTCCTCGTCGGCGGCCGTTCCTTCGCGAAGGGGCGGGCAGTGACGACGAGCACCGTGCCTCGTTTCTCGTGCAGAGGACCGTTGCAAGATGAAAACGGCCGGCCCTTCGCAAAGGAACGGGCAGTGCGCGAAGGCGACCTCCGGCCCTTCGCGTAGGGACGGTCGGTGAAAGATGAAACTGCCCGGCCCCTCGCGAAGGAACGGCCGGTGAATGAAGAACCCGCCCGTGCCTTCGTGGAGGGACGGCCGACGCACGAAGAACGCGCCCGTTCCTTCGCGCAGGGACGGCCGATGATCGCGTGCACTGCCCGTTCCTTCGCGCAGGGACGGGCAGGGGACGATGGAGATGCCCGCTCCTTCGCGAAGGGACGGTCGGGGACGATTGAAATCGGCCGTGCCTACGCGAAGCAGCGGTCGATGACTCGACGAATCGCCCGTCCCTACGCGAAGGAACGGGCGCTGCTCGATGGAACCAGCCGGCCCTTCGCAAAGGAACGGTCGCCGCTCGACGACACTGCCCGGCCCTTCGCAAAGGAACGGACGACGCCGAAAGACATCGGCCGTTTGATCGAGGAGCGCGCCCGGCCCTTCGCGAAGGAGCGGACGTTGCCAGAAGACACCGGCAGTCTGCTCGAGAAACACGGCCGTCCCTTCGCCGAGGGACGAACGCCGTCCATTCACGGCGGCAGGGTGATCCAGTACAGGTTGGTGGGGCGCGCGATCCGCTCGACGAAGATCGTTCGCTCCAGCACGCCGCCGTTCGCCAGAATGGTTCGGTTCGACGCGATGCTGCCGGGCGCGCAGGTGAGGCTACGGCGCTTGTGGACTCGCGGGAGAGGCGAGAACATCGCTGGACAGCCGGCGGGCGCGGGCAATCTCACGTCGGGCACCCCGAACGACGGCGGCCTCTCCGGCGCCTCGCTGAGCGGCCCGGTCGGCGTCTGGAGCGACGGGACGCGGCTCTACGTCGTCGACAGTGGGAACAACCGCGTCCTCGTGTGGAACGCCATCCCGTCGTCGCCCGTGCCCGCGGACTTCGCGCTCGGGCAGCCGGCGGGCGCGAGCAACCTCACGACGAACAAGCCGAACGGCGGGGGCGTGACCGGCGCGAGGCCGGGCCCGCGACGGCGACGACAACGGACGCCGCGCTCGCGCTGCGCGTCGCCGAGACTCACTTATGGTGGAGACGCCACCGGCGTCACTTGCTGCCTGCTTGCGGCGGCTGCGCTGGCGGTGCGCTCGACGAGGCGCTGGGCTGCGTGGCCCCAAGCGGTGGTGGCGGGAAGCGCCAGGCCTCGAAGGACTGCGGCAGCTCGCACTGGCCCTGGAAGTCGGATTGCATATCGTCTCGACACAGATAACGGTCGTGTTGGCCGCATCCATCCACGTCGTACACCGTGAAGGTGTCCGCGTCGACGTCTGCTTGCTGGCGAAGCTGATCCCACATCGCCATCCGGCCAGGATCGCTCGACACGTTGGCTGGCGGCGGAGGAGATTGAACGAAGCTGCGCGCGGAGAGGTCGTGTCTCGGCGTCACGGTGATCCGTTCCCTCGGGCACATATGCATCCCCGCAAACTCGGCACGGGCTTCGACCGCCGCGTGACCGCCGCATGAGACGAGGATCGCCATCGCTAGTCCAAGGCGGACATGTCTGATTGTCATGAAATCATATTGCTGGGGGAGGAGCGGCCCTGTCACCCTGGCCCCCGCGCTCAGCTGAACGTGCCGGCCTGCGCCACGCACACTGCTCAACGCTGGCGTTGGGTCGGCTCGGCCGACTTGTGATCCAGCCGTCGCGCGCGCGCTCTCGCCCGGGGAAGGCAGCGCGTGATCGATATGATGGAGCGAGAGCTTCCGTTTCTCAGGTCGCATGTCGCAGCGCTCGAGCCTTTCCCTCCTCGTTCTGCTCGCAGCGTGCGCGGGACACGGTTTCGAGGCACAACCGCCGCCCAACACGGTCGCACCCATCCCAGCGCTTGTCCCGAAGGCGGCGTCCTCCTCGAGGCCCAATCGCCTGCCGTATCCTCCCACACGCCGAGACGACGTCGCCGACGTGCTGCACGGTGTCGAGGTTCACGATCCCTATCGCTGGCTCGAGGACGGCAACTCGAACGAGGTGCAGCGGTGGATGAGCGAACAGGACTCGCTTGCGCGCGCTGAGCTCGCGAAGATCCCGCTTCTCGAGCCTCTGAAGGCCCGCCTCGAGAGCATCGCCCATCAGGAGGAGAGCTGGGCGCCGGTTCCGCGCGGACGACGCCTATTTTACCAGCGGCGCGACATCGACCGTCAGCGCCCGGTCGTCTACTGGCGCGACGGCAACGGGCCCGAGCACGTGCTCCTGGATCCGGATGCGTGGGCGGCCGATCGAAGCCTTTCGCTCGGCGACTGGTGGCCATCCTGGGACGGCAAGAAGGTCGCGTACCAGGAGATGCACAGGAATTCGGACGCGGCGAGGCTGCGGATCATCGACGTGGCGACGGGGAAGATCTCGGACGTCGATGTCATCGAAGGGGGCGAATGGCCGATTCTGGCTTGGACGCCGAGTTCGGACGCCTTCTACTACCAATGGATCCCTACCGATCCTACTGTTCGCGCAACGCGCTACAGCCTCGCCGAAGGGCGGCTGCACAGAGTGGGCGACGATCCGGTGCACGACGTCGTCGTCAGGAAATTAGTACCGGGACAAACCGGGTGCCCCCTCGTTCTCGACTCACAGGGCCGGTGGCTCGTCTCGATCGTCACGCGCGGCTGGGCCAGAAGCGACGTGTACTTCGAAGACCTGCGTGAGCCTCACCCGCGCTGGCGCACGCTTGTTGCCGGTCGAGATGGGGAGTTCTGGGTCGAAGCGCATCGCGGCATGTTCTACGTGAGCTCCACGGACGGCGCTCCGCGCGGCGAGGTGTTCGCGGTGGACCCGCGTCACCCGTCGCGGGCAGATTGGGAGAGGCTCGTTCCCGAGCGGCCCGACGCGACCCTCCGTGGCTTGGCGGTCGTCGGCAACCGTCTCGTCATCGACTACTTCAAGGACGTGGTGGTCCACCGCGAGATCCACGCGCTCGACGGAACGCTCGTACGAGCGGTGCCTCCTCGCATCGGCACCCTCGGTTGGCTTCAAGGCACGCCCGACGGAGGCGACGCGTACTACGCGTTCGAGTCATACGATCAGCCCCCGGAGATCCGGCGCGTGTCCATGAGGGACGGCACCGAGAGCGTCTGGCGGAAGCACGAGGTCGACGCGGACTTCTCGCAGCTCGTGGTCGAGCAGGTCTTCTACCGCTCGAAGGATGGAACGCGGATTCCGATGTTCATCTTTCACAGGAAGGACGTGAAGCGAGACGGCTCCGCGCCCCTGCTGCTCTGGGGGTACGGTGCGTCGAATGTCGTGCCCCTGCCGAACTTCTCACCCCTGATCATCCCCTGGGTCGAGCGAGGCGGCGTGTACGCATACGGGAGCCTTCGAGGCGGAGGGGAGTACGGCGAAGAGTGGCACCGAGCGGGGAGCGGCCGGAACAAGCAGAACACCTTCGACGACTACATCGCCGGCGCCGAGTATCTGATCCACGAGGGGTGGACGAGCGCCGACCGCCTCGCTGCAAGGGGTGCGTCGTGGGGCGGTCTACTCGTGACGGCGGCACTCACGCAGCGGCCCGACCTCTTTCGCGCCGTGCTCGCCGTGGTCCCGCAAACGGACATGATTCGCTTCCCGCTCACGGGGCTCGGAAGGGCTCAGATCGCAGAGTTCGGCGATCCCGCCAATCCCGACGACTTCCGAGCACTGTTCGCATATTCGCCCTACCACCACGTCGTTCCGGGCACGCGCTATCCCGCCGTGCTGATCCGCGCTGCCGAGGACGACGAGAGGGTCGATCCGCTCCATGCCCGCAAGTTCGCGGCCGCCCTGCAGGCGGCCAGCACGGGAGGGCCCGTGCTGATGCGTGTCGATTGGGGGACCGGACACAAGGGCACCGGCATCGCGACGGACGAGGCCGAGAACCGCGCGGAAGAGTACGCGTTCGCATTGGATGCCATGGGGCTCGGCGGCCGCTGACGTCGAGCGGCTGCGCGCTCGGGTCGCGAGGACCTACCCTGCGTAGTGCCCGACCTGGCGAAGGATTGATCGTGCCCACCTGTAGCTCGCCTGTGCGGCGCAGAGGATCGCAAGCACCTCGCCTTGCATCTGCTTGCAAGGCGGCTCGTGCGTCAGCTGTGCTCGCAGCGGACCTCGCGCACGGACGCGGAACTCCTCGCCCTGCGCCAGTACGTCGAGGCGCTCGGCGAGCGCATCGAGGCGGACGAGGAGCTCGCGCCTCGCCCGTGCCCCGGGTGCGCGCGCTGCGAGTACAGGGCCTTCGTGTTCGGCGTACGCCGATGCGCTCGCGGGCAAGCGAAAGGCCGTTGCCGTCGACGTGAACGACCTGACGGCCGTCGCCGCCTAGCGAGAGGAGTGCGCACGCATCGCGAAGGTTGCTTACGAGCGCAAGTCGGAGCTCGAGGACGTGCTGCGAGCGCAGCTCGAGACGCAACCCCCCCCCGAGATCGTCGCGCGCCCGCTCGCCGCTCGACCCTCCGCCGTCGGCCGCCGGCCGCGGCGTCAGGGGGCATCGTGCCGACCGCGTGTCAGACTTTCGCTCGTCGCGGCGCAGTCCCTTGCCGAGAGAACGTCGTGCCGCCCCGGTGGGGCGGCATCGGCTGGGAGGTGACCATGAATCGATGGATTTGTTTTCGCCGGGCGGCGAGCCCCCGGATCTCGCTCGCCATCGTCGGGCTCGCGGCGGGCTTTGCCATCTCGGCGTGCGGCGACGGGGGCGTCTCGGACGAGCCTGTCGGGGTGCAGGCCCAGGCCGATTCCGCGTCGGACCTGCTGGCCATCATCGGCGGCTCCGCCGCATACCTGTCATTCGCCGCCGACCCCTCGGTCGCCGGGGCCATCGGGCTCGTGAACATCGTCAAGGACGTCTACGCCATCTCGCTGGAGGGTGACAGCAGCCCGTCGACCAGCCCGCAGGTGACGGCGCTGCTCGCCAAGGTGCAGGGCGAGATCGAGCAGCTCTACCAGAATTACAGCACGCTCGATGCGAGGGAGCAGGCCGACGCGAACGCTCTCAATTTCGACGTCGCCAACGGCGTGCGCGCGGACCTCGAGACCGTCGCGCAGTACCTGTCGGGCAACATCGCCCAGGTCCTCGCGCACACGGCGTCGGACGCGACGATTCAGGTGCTGACCCAGGACGTCGACTGGGTCGAGAGTCTCGTGTCCGACTGCGAAAGCGCCATCCAGAACCCGGTGCCGGGCGCCTACCCGACGGGCGCCGCGTACTGGTTCCAGACCTACGAGATGGCGCTCGGGCTGCGCATCGCGCTGGCCGCCGCCGGGTTCCCGATGGACAAGAACTGGGTCCTCGGGCGCTACACGAACATGCACTCGAACGCGATGCTGCCGGCCATCATCGAGAGCACGTACGGCGACTACGCGCTGTGGTCCGACCCCGGCAATTACACGCTGTGGACGAACGTGGTGGACAACTGGGGCGGCATCCTGTGGACCGTGAACGAGCCGTATCGCGCCATCCGCGGCGCGGCGGACTTCGATCACGACGGCATCCCGGACCTCGTCATCCACGACCCGGCCACCGGGACCGTGTTCGCCACGCGCATGGTGCCGACGGCGATTCCCGTCGAGCACCGGACGCCGGGCGGCGGCTTGGTGCGCACCATCGTGCGGGGGTTCGAGACCGGCTGGAGCAGCCAGGGCTGGGTCCGCTCGTTCGGCACGATGGATCCGAAAGCGTGGCACATCCAATCGATCGCCGACGTCAACGGCGACGGCAACCCGGACCTGATCTTCACGGGCATCCAGAGCCCCGGCCAGATGGCCAACTCGAGCCTCGGCGAAGTGCTCACGAACGGGCACGTCTGGTACACGAACGGCACGACGGTCACGAGCGACGTGACGCTCGGCACCTGGTTGGGCAACGCGTACGCCATCGGCGCCCAGGGCACGCCCGGTGAGCTGCGCCTCGTGGGCTGGGATTTCGTCAATAACATCTACACGCCCGGCCCCGGGTACTACGGCGGCAACGTCGCGTGGGGCGCCTCGAAGCTCTGGTACGGCAACTTGCCGGTCCCCTTGCCGCAGCCCTTCCCGCCGAGCGGGGGTCTACCCCCCGGCGGAGGCTGGTACATCGCTCAGCCCAACTCGCTGACCTCGGTCGACGCCGCGGGGGAGCCGTACCTCGACGCGCAGTGGCACATGCGCGGCGCGGCGGACTTCAACGGCGACGGGATCGTGGACCCGCTCTTTTATCACGGCGGGGACAACGACGGCGCGGTGCAGACCTGGCTGTCGACCCCGTCGAGCTTCGCGCCCACCGCCATTGGCGCGCAGGGCAAGGCGGGACAGGACATCCGCGCGGCCGCCGACTTCAGCGGAGACGGCCAGCCCGACCTGCTCTGGCAGGACGACGGCACGAGCGACCTCTTCGTGACCGTGCTCTCCGGGGTCGGCTACGCGGGCGACAGCCGACTCGTGAGCGTCATTCCGCAGCCGTCGTTCCCCTTCCACCCGCCGATGCCCGTCGGCAAACTCTGAGCAGAGCTCGCGCGTCCGCGTGGCGGGGAGACGACGCCCCCCCCCGCCGCGCGCTGCGGCGCGCAGCTCGAGCGGGCGCTCGGTCCCCGTGCTCGACGGCGCCGAGGTTCGGGGGACGCATCGGGGATGCTTTCCTGCTCGGGTGCGTGCCCGTCTTCGCGCAAGGCGCGCGTCGAGCCGCGCTGCATCGCAATCGCTGCGCACGCATCGAGTGGTGTCTGCGTCGTTCCGCCGGAATGTTCCTCCGCCGCCGGCCCGTCGAGGCGTCCCTTGCGTGCAAGCCACGCGACGACGCGCCGGCGCACGCGCCGCACGACATCCTCGAGCTCTTCGCGCGTCGGCGGCGGCGCTGATCACGAACCCACTCCTCGCTGTACGGACGGTAGGGAATCCCCGTTGCTCCACTCGAGTTTCGCCGGGAAAGATCGGTCGAAGAGGCCGACGGCGCCGTCAGCGCCCCTTCGCTTCGTCGCCCCGCAGCACCATGCACGTGCTGAACACCTTTGCGACGAGGCTGCCCTTTTCGTCCTCGACCTCGCACTCGATGAGTCCGAGTGATCGCGTGCGCTTCGTCACCCGCGCCGTCGCGCGGAGCTTCGCCGTCCAGATCGGCTTGAAGTAGTTGGCCGTCAGGCTCAACGTCGTGAACGACTCGCCGTCCTCGAGGGTCGTCGCGATCGCGGTGCCCATCGCGGCGTCGGCGACGTCGCAGATCACGCCCCCGTGCAGCGTTCCCATCGGGTTCGCGTGCCGCGGTCCCGCCTCGAAGGACATTACCGAGCGACCCAGGTCAATCGACACGAGATCGAACCCGATGAGCTTCGCGATGGGTGGCGCGCCGTCCTTGGTCCGGGCGAGGCGTTGGAGGGCGACCAGATGTCCGGTGGTGCTGGGTGCGCGAACCATCTCGCTCATGGAGTCCTCCCGCCGCGTGCTTCGTCGCCACGCAGGGCGAGCCGGCCGAATGCGCGGCACGCCTTGATCACCTCGTCCGAGAGCTGCGTGCCTCGAAGCGCACGCGCCAGACCGAGCCCTCCGACCATCAGCGCGAGCAGGCCGATGGCCATGTGTCGCGGCGCGAGGCGGTTGCCACCGCGCGGCAAGAGAGCTTGCAGCTCCTTCGCGAAGGTCTCGACCTGCTCGCCAAGGACCTCTCGATGCTCGGGGGCCGTCGTCGCGACCTCGCCGACGACGGCAGGGAATGGGCATCCGTTCTCGACGTCGTCGCGGTGGGCGGCCGACAGGTAGCGTTTGAGGACGACCTCGGCGCGATCCGCCTCGTCCTTCGCATCGAGACCGACGAAGAGACGCTCGCGCAGGCGGGCTGCCGTCCTGCGGAGCACGTCATCCACGAGCGCCTCCTTGGACGCGAAGTGGGCGTAGAAGCCCCCGACGGTCAGCCCCGCGCCTCCCATCACTTCGGCCACGCGTGCGCCGGCGATCCCCCTGGACCGGAGCAGTCGCGCCGCCGAGGCGAGGATGCTCTCGTGCGTGCGTTCCTTTTGCTCCGCCTTCGCGTTGATCGTCGCCATCTGCCACTCCGTCCGATGACATTCATAATATGATGGTTATAATACGTCACGTCAAGGCGACTGAAGGAGACGGAGACCATGGCAACGCACACCGAGCGACACGCGCATCAGGTGACGCAGATCGAAGTGGTCCTGGAGGTCTCGCACGCGGCATTCACCCGCGCGTTCGAGTCTCTCGTCCCGCAGATGTCCGTGGAGCTCTTCGGCGAGCTTCCCTCGCTGTCGCCCCAGGTGGCGCGCGAGAGACTCGCATCGGGCGTCGGGCCCCTCGGGTTCGTTCTGTTCCAGAAGCTCGACCACGGCGTCATCGTCACGGCCCTCGCCGGCAACCGTTGCGAAGCGACGACGTACGTGTTCGGCAACGCGCTCATCGCGGTCGAGATGACCAGGCACGTGGCTCGGGCCGGTCTCTACGTGCCGCTGCGCCTGTTCGTCGAGGCCGTCGCCGCCGAACGCGTGCGCGTCACCTACGATCTGCCATCATCCTTGATGGCGCCGTTCGGATCGGCCGAGGTCGACAAGGTCGCGCTTGGGCTCGACGAGAAGCTGGAACGACTCCTGGAGGAGACAGCCAAGACGTCGGCCTGAACGCTCACGGAGGAACGATCGGCGTCTTCTCGGGCGGGACCCTCGAGAGAATGTCCTCACCGATGCCCACCGTCGCTTCGACGAGCTCGTGAGGGGTCAGCGCCAGCCAGTGGGCCAGCGAGACCTCCTCGAAGCGATCGCTCCGGAACGTCTCGAGAAGCGCAGCATAAACGGCCCGGTGTTCTCGACGTAGTGGGGCAGGGTCCGCGGGACGTGGCCGACGTCGCCCGCCCGCGGAGGCGATGGCGGAGGACGGGGCGAGGCAGGCGAGGCTCGATTTGCTGGCGGCGACGGGCCGCTTCCCCTGAGAGGGCAGGGACGGGAGCGAGACCTCCCTCCCTCGTGGCTCGGGCGTTACCTTCGAGCGCATGCGAACCGTCGCTTGCTCCGCGTGCGCCGCATCCCTTCTGTTCGTCGCCGCCCCCGCCTTCGCCACGCAGTACGAGGTCGGAGCGGGAAAGACGTACACGTCGCCCTGCAAGCTGTTCGCCGCGGTGATGCTGCAGCCGGGCGATGTCGTCCTCGTCGACGCCGGCACCTACACCGACGCGTGCCAGATCAAGCAGTCGGGGACCGCGCAGTCGCCGATCGTGATGAAGGGGGCGCCTGGTCCGCGCCCGGTGTTCGACGCGACGGGGCTCGATCTAAGCGGCGCGGGCACCGTGCCTCGCGCGATCTTCCAGTTCACCGGCGCGAGCCACTGGCGCGTCTCGCACCTCGAGCTGAAGAACGCGTCGGGCAGCGGCGCGAACGGGGCGGCGTTCCGCGCGACCGCCGGCAGCGACGACGACGTCGTCTTCGACAACTCGATCCACGACAACCAGGACGGGTTGATGAGCGACGGCGCCGGCACGTTCACCATCGCCGACAACGAGATCTTCCACAACGGCGCCGGCGACGGGCAGTCGCACAACATGTACCTGGACAGCGACACCGTCCGCATCGTCGGCAACTACATCCACGACTCGAACGGCGGGCAGAACGTGAAGCTCCGCGTGCACTACGCGGAGGTGCTCTACAACCTGATCGCCAACGCCGGGAACTACGAGATGGACCTCATCCAGGGTCCGCCGCTCACCGACGAGCCGAACTCGAACGTTGTCCTCATCGGCAACGTCGTCGTGCGCAACCCGAACGCCGCCAACGACGGGCAGACGATCCTGTTCGGGAGCGACAACCCGAACCAGACGGGGCGCAACGGGAACTTCTACGCCATCGACAACACGTTCGTGATGACCGCATCGACCAACCGCCTGGTGCGCGCCCTCGCGCCGGCGCCGGGGGCGAAGATCATCTTCTACAACGACATCATCCACGCGACGGTCGCCGGGACCAACGTGTCGTTCGACGCGACGACCGCCGCGCTCTTCACCGGCTCGAACAACTGGGTGACCACGGGCGTGACGTCGCCGGCAGGGCTCACGGGCACGATCGGCGGCGCCGACCCGGGCTTCGTCAGCGCGACCGATTTCCACCTGACGGCGAGCTCGCCGGCTCGCGACGAGGGAACGTCGACGCTGTCGTACGTGGACGGCGCGGGCGCGACGCACCCGGGCGCGCCCACCTCCGAGTTCGCCGCCCTGGGCGGCGGCGCGTACGGGACGGTGAACCGGTTGCAGGACGGGACGATCGATCTCGGCGCGTTCGAGTACGGGACGCCCGACGGCGGCGCCCCCGAGGGTGGCGGGCCGGGCGGATCCGATGCGTCCGCCGGCGGCGGAGACGACGGCGGCGGCATCGGCGATGACGGCGGCGGGGTCTCGACGACGCCCGCCGAGGGCGGCGCCGGTCCGGCGAACGGCGCGAGCAGCGGACCCTCGTCGGGGTGCGGGTGCCACGTGACGGGCAGCGACGCTGGCGCAGGCACCGGCGGCGGTGCGGGTCTCGGCGCGGCCCTGCTCCTCGCGGCGCCGCTCGTTCGTCGCCGCCGCCGGGCGGGCCGCCGGCCGACGACTCGATAGGTGCGCTGCGTCGCGATCTCACGAGGACGTCACGCACCACGCGCGTGGCCTGCGGCTCGGCCTCTACGTCGCGCGCGGCCTGGCGCGAACCATGGACGACGAGGTCGAGATCGTGCACACGCAGGGCCCCGGCGCCACCTTCCGCCTCGCGCTGCCGGAAGCGAGCGCCGGCGCGGGATGACGGTGCCGCCGCGAGAAATCCGCGCCCGTCGTCGTTGCGACGGCTCCCGGTCATGACGCGCTCGGCGAGGTTCGCACGCCGATGATCTCGTACACCCGCACGATCTCGGAAGACGTGCCGGCTCGCATCGAGCCGAGGTCGAGGCGCGGAACGAGAAGGGCCTCGCCGCTCTCGGCGAACAGGTCGTTCAAGGGGCGCGAGCAAGGCCGTAGATCGCGTTGGCGGACGCATTCGTTCCGCTCGAGATGAAACGCGCCTGACCGTGCAGCATGGCTGGGGTCTCTCCTTCCAGTACGCCGGCGGCCGACAGGGCGCCCACAAAAACGGGGGCCGAGCTGTCGGCGGCGGCCGGCCCCGTTCGTCCTCGGAGCATGAACGCGACAATCTCCACCCCCCAGGCCTCCGTGCCCCCCACCTCTTCCGGCCCGTTCCCGGGCAGCCTCTGGACGGCCCGCATCCTGGGCACGCTCGTGGTGCTCTTCCTCTTCGTGGACGCGGGCGGCAAGATCCTGCGCCTGGCGCCGTACGTCGAGGGGACCGCCAAGGTCGGGTTCCACCCCAGAGTCCTCGTTCCTCTCGGGCTCGTCCTTCTCGCGAGCACGATCCTCTACGTCGTCCCGCGAACGGCCGTGCTCGGTGCGATCCTCCTCACCGGGTACCTCGGCGGCGCCACGTGCACGCACGTTCGGCTCGAGCAGCCGTTCATCATGCCCGTGCTCTTCGGAGTCGTCATCTGGGGCTGCCTCTTCGTTCGCGATGCTCGCGTGCGCTCCCTGCTGCCCCTCACCCGCCCCATGAATAGCGGCAATAGCGGTCGTAAGGAGGAGCCACATGCCTGACCGCGAGCCCATCCCCGGCAAGTTCGTCTGGTACGAGCTGCAGTGCTCGGACGTACGCGAGGCCCAGGCGTTCTACGCCGAACTCCTCGCCTGGAAGAACGTGCCCTTCCCGGCCGGCCCCACCACCTATGAGATGATCTTCACCGGCGAGGCGCCCGACACGATGATCGGCGGCTACGTGCCGCTGCCGAAGGGTGACACGCGCGGCTCGCGATGGATCGCGGCCGTCTCGGTCGAGGACGTCGATGCGGTCGCGGAGGCCGCCGCCGCGAACGGGGGAACGATCGTCCAAGCGCCGCACGAGGTCCCGGGCGCCGGTCGCGGCGCGCGCATCGCGGATCCCGGCGGCGCCGAGCTGTCGCTCATCAAGAGCACGCGAGGCGACCCGCCCGACGTGGAGACAGCGCCCCACGGCGCCTTCTTCTGGAACGAGCTTCGCACGGCCGACCCGGCCGCGGCGCTCTCGTTCTACGACAAGACCCTCGGCTTCACCCACGAGACGATGAAGAGCCCGGCGGGCGATTACCACGTGATCTCGCGCAACGGCATCGGACGCGGCGGAGTCACTGCGCACCTTCCGCCCGGCGTGCCGGCGCACTGGCTGCCCTACGTACACGTCGCCGACGTAGACGCGTCGGCCGCCCGCGCGCAGCGGCTCGGCGGGCAGGTCGTCCTGCCGCCCATGGACATTCCGGACATCGGCCGCTCGACCGTCGTTCGCGACGCGGTCGGCGCGGTCCTGGCGCTCATGAAGCCCAACCCCCGGATGAGCAAGAAGTAGTCGCCATGTCGAACATCACTCCGTTCTGGCCGTCGCGCCATCCTCGGGGGTCGTCGCGCGCGCCGACGGCCTCGGTCGGCTCGCGGATGCATGTGGCGTATTGACGGATGATCCTGGCGCATCGACCGAGGATCGAGGCGTTCGCTCGGGGGCGCCGGGCGGCCGAGAGAAGCGTTCTGGCGTGGGACGATGCGAGCGACAAGGTCGTGCAAGAGGGGCTCGACGGGCAAGCGGGCGTGCTCGCGATGGTCCCATAGCGTCCATTAGGCGTCCCGTACAACGACAGCGGAAACGTGGGCCAAGTTGGCCAGACCTGCCCCGTGCCTGGCGCGACACCGGGCACGCTGTGCGCAATCGGAAAGATGGACTGCACGACCGACCCCGAGAAGCCGACGTGCAAGTCGTCGTACACGCCCAAGCCGGACAACAACTGCAACGGCATCGATGACGACTGCGACGGCAAGATTGACGACGGGTACGTGCCGACCGCTGCCCAGGGGACTCCCACTGGATGTCCGACGACGTTCAAGGCGCCGGGGCTTTACTATTGCCTGCCGGGCGGTAGCCCGAGCGATCACCTCGTTTTTGAGAGCAAGGAAGATCAGGACTACTGCGACAAGTGCGACGACAGCGATAAGTGCGGGTTCTGCTACGGCGACCAGTGCATCCCCGGTTCGGACGTTTGCGCACCTGGATACGTCTGCAAGGACGGCCCTACCGCAGGCTGCAACACAGGCTCTGCGGGTGTCACATGCTATTCGGTCTACAACGTCGATGGGTGCAGCCCTTGCAGCCATTCCTGCTGGCTTCCTGGCTCTCTGAAGGCCGGCCTCAACAACGCCACGTGTCCGAACTGAGATTGAGGGGCATGACTCGCGCTTCCTTTCACCTGACCGCGTTCGCCGCGTTTCTGGCGAGTGTCTGCTGCACGTCTTGCGGGGGCCGGGAGACGCCGGCGCAGAATCCTGATGCGGGGGACGGGGCCACCTGCCCTGCTGCGGGTTGTCCTACCATTCTCGCGTCCGGGCAGACTAGTGCTCGCAACATCGCTGTCGACGGCACCAGCGTCTACTGGACGACCAACGGAACCGGTGAGGGACAAGGAACCGTGATGAAGGTTCCTATCGCGGGCGGCACCGCTGTCGCCCTGGCAACAGGTCAACCAGCCCCGATTGGGATCGCGGTCGATTCCACCCACGTCTACTGGAACAACGATGGTGGAAACGTCGTACGCGTCGCTCTGGACGGCGGGACTCCGACGACAGTCGCATCGGGGGGGACCGCTCAAACGGGCAATGCAGCCTTAGCCATTGACGCGAATTTCGTCTACTGGACCGCTGCATACAGCCAGACGACCAGTGTCATGAAGGTCGGCCTTGAGGGAGGTGCTTCCCTGACCCTCGCGTCGTCTGGCCGTCCGATCTTGAGCATCGCTGTCGACAACACAAGTGTCTATTGGGCGAGCCCTTATGACGGAATATTTCGACTGAGCATGGATGCCGATGGCGGCATGCCATACACGGTGTCATCGGTGCAGAAGACGCCCGTGGCGATCACCGTGGATGCGACTAGCATCTACTGGGTTGACGATCAGGCGGGAACGGTCAGCCGAGTACCGCTCGCTGGGGGTGATCCCGTGGTCCTAGCCTCAGGACAGAGCCATCCGCAAGCCCTCGCGGTCGATAACACCAACGTCTACTGGACGAACCACATCGGCGGAACTGTCATGAAGGTTTCGATTGGTGGGGGCGCGCCGGTAGTGCTTGCCTCCAACCAGCAATTTCCGGTCGGGATCGCCGTCGACGCAACGAGCGTCTACTGGGCGAACGCAGGGACCTCGCCCGGGGACGGCAGCATCATGAAGCTCACGCCGAAGTGAACGCGCACCGCGCGGCGGCGCGTCAGCTCGGCGACAAGGTCGTGCAAGAGGGGCTCGACGGGCAAGCGGGCGTGCTCGCGATGGTCCCATAGCGTCCATTAGGCGTCCCGTACAACGACAGCGGAAACGTGGGCCAAGTTGGAGTCGCCGAACTGCTCGTCGCTCCGGCCGCTGATACCGTCACGGCGTTCCGAACGCTCGGACTCGCGGTGAAGGCCAGAGATCAGGGCGTTATCGCCCCGGTATACGCACCGACTGGCGCCGGAAAGACGACGCTCGCGCACGCCCTGTCGACGTTCGTTCCGGACGTCTTCGCCTCGTCCGCGGTGCACGACGGGCCGATCGCCGCCGCAGGGCTGGCCACGACGCTGGCGAGCGTTGTGAAGCTTGGAGACAGCCGCGTCGTCCCCTTGCTCATCGATCATCGAGAGGGCTCGCCACCGACGGGAGCGGAGCTTGCCGAGATCAAACGGTTTCTGCGTACGGCCGATGCAGGTGCGCGGACCGTGGTCCTTTGGCCCGAGACAGACAGGGGAAAGGCCTCGCAGATCGCCCAAGACTACGAAGCGATCGCGGGCGCGCCGCCCGTGTCGATGCCCCTGCTCCCGGCTGGACCAGATCGAACTGCATGGCGGGATGTCGCGCTCCACACACTGAAGGTGTGTAATGACGTCGACAATCTGGAAGATCTCGGTGTCAATCCTGTCAGCTACGATCCGGAACAATCCCCCACGCTGGGGGAGTTCCTTCGACGAATCTCGAATGACTTCGTCAATACGATCAACACCATTATCGACTCCACTTCGCGTCTCATCCATGTGGTCATATTGTTCGCATCTGAAACACCAGATCATGGCATCCTTTCCAACCTCACTT
>Ga0080006_1136948_pt1 | contig 15446 bp, 15 predicted proteins | sample RS3BMetagenome_FD_69209 | JGI IMG/M metagenome (GOLD analysis project Ga0080006, IMG submission 69209) | Ferric oxide microbial mat and aquatic microbial communities from Rainbow Spring, Yellowstone National Park, USA - RS3B (SPADES... ... | reverse complement strand
CTCTTTCGTCACTTTAACGCGGGAGTTAACCGCGCTCCAACTGTGGCGATCGCTTTTATCCATCGCCGGCTTAACCTTACGCTCGAGGAGGCGACCAACTTCGTCAAGGAGCGTCGCAACTGCGGGCCGTTCGTTTCGGTTCTAGAGGAATTTTTCCGCTCCGGTTGCAACCGGATTGAGGCGGGGAGAAGCAAACAGTCGGAGTGACAGCTCTTCAGAGCGGGCGAGGGATAATCGACTGGCAGAAGCTCGGGTGCTGGGGAGTGCATTTCTATACCGCCCTGGGTGCGGTACTCGGGCTGGGCGCTTTATTGTTCGCCGCGAATTATCAGGCGCGCCAGGCGTTCATGGCGCTTGCCCTGTCCACTGCGATTGACTCAACCGACGGCTTTGCGGCGCGCGCACTCGGCGTGAGCACGCGTCTACCAGGGTTCGACGGAGCCTTGTTAGACAACATCGTTGACTATCTTACTTACGTGGCGGCGCCGGCGTTCCTGATGCTACGATTCGGGCTTTTGCCGGTTGGCGCCGAGGGGTTGGCCGCAGCGGGCTTTTTGATGGTCGCCAGCGCGTACGGCTTTTGTCGGCGCAACGCTAAGACTCCCGACAACTATTTTCTCGGCTTCCCTTCGTACTGGAACGTGACCGCGCTCTACATGTTTTGTCTCAAGGCTGGAGCTTTTGCCAACGCCCTGGCCGTTGTGGTGCTCGCGCTGATGGTGTTTCTCCCGCTCAAGTTCATCTATCCTAGTCGAACGGCGGCACTGCGTAGAGTTACTCTTGTGCTCGGTTCTGTCTGGGGGCTGCTGATTTTGCTGCTGCTGTTCGAGCTTCCTTCTCCGCACCCGAGCCTCGTCTACGGTTCGTTGGGATACGTCATCTACTACTTCTTGGCCTCCTTTGCACTTCAAGCCCGTTCGGTTCTGGTTCATAGCCGCACGGCAGCATCAGCCGCTTCGTGATGCTGGATGGCGGAGAACGCCTGAGCCAGGCGGGCGAGCACTCCTGGCTAGAGTTTAGAACAGGGCGCGTTCCGGTGCTGCTTATTGCTCCCCACGGCGGTCGCGCGCGGGACGGCGCGCAAAGCGAGGCTCACCATAAAGTCAACGACCTTTATACCGACGAGCTGACCTGGGAGCTTGCCAGCAGACTGCAGGCGAGCGCGATGATTAATCACGGTATGGACCGCAACCGGCTCGACTGCAACCGTGTTCCGCAACTCTTGGAGAGCGCGCCTTGGATGCTAAGCGCGCTCGCGCATCATGCCGAGCAGCTCGTGAATGCCCATGGTCGTCTGGCCGTGTTGATCATTCATGGATGGAACGTGATTGAGCCGCGGGTCGACTTTGGTATCGGCGTGCGCCTGGAGCGCGGCTGCTTACCGCCCAGCGACATGGATAGCGTCAGCGCTGGTCCTGAGTTCGTCAGGGACCTGCTATTGCCATTAGCTAGCCAACTGGCTGACTGGGGAATTATCGCGAGCTTTGGACTGCGCTATCCGGCTGCCCGCAAGCATAATCTTCTGCAAGCGTTTACGCGCCGGTATCGCGGGAGCGACGTGCCTGCTCTAAGACAATTGTCCGAGCTTGCCTGCCGCGGTGTAATCGAGGCTGCTCAGATAGAGCTTTCGGTTCCGTTGCGCTGGCCCGGTCGCCTGCGCGCGAACTCTCTTGCCTGCGTGGAAGCGGCGTTGGCGGCGTGGATTGAGCGGCCAGACGCGGGCGCGGGAAGCGGGGTAAACCGGGCTCGTTTTGGTGCGCGAGTCTTGTCGGCGTCCAAGCCGATCCTTTCGCCGCCGGCAAAGTCGCAATCCCGAGCATTTCGCTACGGAATGGAATTCTACGACCCTGCAGCGAAGCTCGGCGGTTTTGCAAGCTTCCGCTTTGGGCGCGGGCTGGGGCGCGTCTCCCTGCTCTTGCTCCGTGGCAACCGGGAAGTGGTGATGTTTTCGACAGAAGCTCGACCGCGTCTTACGCCGAAGGGGCTTTCCCTGGGCGGGCTTGACTTGATACTGAGCGAGAGAGGCTTTGGCTTGCGCTTCGCGGGTCCGGCAATTTTGGTTCCCGACGCACGAGCTTGCATCAGGCTGGAACGAGCGCTCGCCTGCGGGCGCTTGTTCGATGTTTCGCTAAGCTTGGACGCGTGCAACCAGGAGCAAACAAGTAAAGTTCCTTTTGACGAACTCTTGCGCTTGCCTGACCAAGCGGCGCTGCGCAGCCGCTTCGGCTCGGCGCGGGGAAGGATCAGTATCGGCGCGGCGGTGTACGTGATTAACGCCCCCGCGCGGGTCGGTTTCGGACCTAACTACGGGGAGGTGAACACTGGAGTCGGTTCGGTTAAGCATCTTTGGGCTCATCTCAACACCCCGGATTCGGCTACCACGCTAGAACCGCGGCTGAGTGTGTCGAACGGCCTTGTGCGTGTCCACGCATCCGGCGATTCACTACCGAGCGGAACACAGGAAGGCTTTGATCTTGATGCGTTCGAACTCGTCGCCCTAGGCGCGGGTCAGTTTCCGCAGAGGCTTGCAGCAGTGTTGAGGTCCAAAGTTTCTCGCCAGCTGGTCGAGTTGGCCGGAAAGGTGGAAGCGTGCGTTGCTTTAGCCCATCCGAGCGCCGACGGCTCAGTCGCATATACCACGTTAGGTTTTGCGGCGATGGAGTCCGGCGCAGCGTTTGGCCACGGCGCGTTCTGGCTTTCCCAGCGAGAGCGGCCAGCGTGGGCTGTATTACCGCCAGACCGCGCCTGAACCGCCCACCTTTTTCGCCAAGGGTCAGGCCGCCAATCGTAGCCCGAAGACGCCGGCGGCGACAGGCTATCAACGCAATTGCGCGCGGCCGTAGCCGCGTTCTCGGACTGACTGCGATGGCGGACCGCTTAATGTGCGGCTGGCGTAGTTAGGCGGCCGTTGGGCAGCGGCTCCTGAGATCTGGTCACGTCGGCCGCGGTTTTGATTTTCCGCGCCAGATCCGCCAGTTGCTTGGCCAGCGGGGTCTCAGGGAAGCGCTGAACGAACGGCGCGCCGCCCTCACAGCTCTCCGCCAGACGCGGATCGAACGGCAAGCGCGCGAGAAGCGGTAGCTTGACTGCCCGTGCGAGGTCCAAAACCGGGCCCTGGGGCAGCAGAGGGCGCACTGAGCGGCATTGGCTGCAGTAGAATGCAGTCATATTCTCCACGATGGCGAGTACCGGCACGTCCAGCGAGCGCGAACCCTCGATTAAAATGCGGGTCGCGCGCAGGGCGCTCGGCGCAGACTGGGTTACGACGAGCACTGCGCTTAACTGCACGATATCGGCGATCTCGCGCAGCGCTGTCAGGCCGGTTGCAAGATCGATAAAAAGCATGTCGAGGTCGCCAAACGCCAGACCATCGAGCAGTTGACCGGCCGTGGCCGAGAAAGGCAACGCGGCTGGCACCCCCAAGCCGTTGCCGGAAGGTGTTGAATCGAGCAAGCTTTGTTGGTCTTGGCTGACTAAAGGGATAAGCGGGTCGGCAATCAGGTCCAGACCAGCGATTCTCAAGCCGAGCGGACCGGCTGCGGGTTCGAAAAGGCCGTTGGTGGGGATCAAGATGCCTGGCATCAAGCCGAGCATCGTGGCAACTGACGGCGCTTCGAAATCTGCATCGAAAATCCCCACCTTGTGTCCCTGAAGCGCCAGTTGCGCCGCGAGGTTCACGGTAAGCGCGCTTTTCCCGGCGCCGCCCTTAGCACTGGCTATAGCAATTCTGGTTTTAACGCCGCTAAGCCGCGGTCTGCCGATTTTACCGTTTTCGATCACTCGTTCTATCCCCGCACTCCTCCGCTGCCTGTCATTGGCGGCAGCTCTTACAGCCACGCCGTTCGGACCAGCCCAAGCATAGCTTAAACCCCCGCCCGGCGGGCACCGCGTTGCAAAAATGGTCCTCTCTTTGCTGCGCAGTGCCACCAGGATCTTCCTGGGGCTCGCCGAAGCCGGTGCCGCTTTCGTCTGCTACTTCCGCACGACCCTTCTCGGCGTGCCTTGGATATGCTCAGCACGGCTGCTAAGCTAGCGCGGCCCAGCGCGGGAGTCTATCGCTCATGAGCGAGCTCAATCGCCTGGCGCTAGGTATTTTCCTCGTCACTGTCGGCCGAGCCGATGCGCCGGTAGGTAAAGCGGTCGCCTTCGATCCGTCGCTGAGCACGCTCTTTTCGCTCGTGGTCTTGTTGGCAGTCTCGGCACAATCGGGTAAACGGCATGGCTTCCAAACGTGCCTCGGCAATTTCCATTCCGCAGCCCTCGCAGATCCCGAAGGTACCGTCGTCGAGACGCTCGATGGCCTCTTCGATCTCGCGAATTTTGGTCAGTTCGCGGTCGGACAAGATGGAGTTCAATTCGCGGGCGCGCTCCTCCGAGGCCAAATCGTAGGTGTCCATCCCTTCGTCTTTAGTGCCTTCGCGTTCGGAGCGCAATTCCTCGTCCACGTCGTTAGCCAATTGCGAGCGCATGGTCTCTAGCCGTTTGCGCATCGCGGCCAAAAACTTCTTGCGGCTGACTAAGCCGTTCTTTTTTGGCATTTTTTCACCGCCTTTTCTCATGCAACTGTTTCGAGGACCCGCGCGTGCAGGTCGTAGGTGAAAGCCCTTTCGACACGAGCCCGCACAAACCTTCCGGCCGCAGCGCGGCCGCTCAGAAGCACGGAGCCGTCAATCTCCGGTGCCTGGGCCCAGCTTCGTCCGCGCATTCGGGCGCGTCCCTCAGGGCTGTCGCTTTCGACCAACACCTCTATTTCCCGACCGGTCAATTCGCGGTTTTTGCGCAGCGAGACCTCCGCCTGCACCGCCATCAAAGCCCGCCGGCGCTCGCGCTTGACCCGTTGCGGCACCTGTTCGGGCAGGTGGTAAGCTGCGGTGCCTTCCTCGCGAGAATAAGTGAATACGCCTAGTCGATCGAATTGCTGCTCGCGTACGAAGTCCATCAGATGAGAAAAAGCCTCGTCATCTTCGCCCGGAAAACCGACGATGAAAGATGTGCGCAGAGCAAGCCCCGGCACCTTATGCCGAACCCGGTCAAGCACCGAGCGCAGCGCGCTGGCTGAGCGCTCGCGGCGCATCGCGCGCAGAATCCTATCGTCGGCGTGTTGGAGCGGCATGTCGATATATTTGACGACCTGGCGCAGTTCGCGGATGGCGTCCAGGAGTTCCTCACTAAGCAAGTTTGGATAGCAGTACAATAATCGAATCCATCTTAGGCCTTGAATTGCAGCCAGGGCGCGCAGCAAAGCGGCCAGCGATGTAGGTGGCTGCAAATCGCGCCCATAGGCGGTAAGGTCTTGGGCCACCAAGTTAACTTCTCGCACGCCGCCTTCAACCAAATTGCGCACCTCTGCCACGATGTCATCGAGCGGTCGGCTTTGATGCCGGCCGCGAATCTTCGGGATAATACAGAAAGCGCATTGGTGATTGCAGCCCTCGGATACCTTGACGTACGCGCTCCACGGTAGGCCAGTTAACAGACGAGGCGTGTCTGAGAGCGCCAGTAAATGCGCCGCGCCAGGGTACGGGTTCGAAAGCGCAAGCCCCTGCTCTGCGCGACGCAAGAGTTCGGGCAGGTCGAGAAAGTTTCCGGTCCCGACCAAAATATCGATCTCTGGCATCAAGGCTCGTAGTTGCTGCCCGTACCGTTGCGCAAGGCATCCGGCGACGACTAACCGCTGCCCACGCCCTTTTTCCTTAATCCGCGCGGCATCCAAGATCGCTTGTAGCGATTCCTTTTTTGCTGCTTCCACGAAGCCGCATGTATTGACAATCAAAACTTCCGCTTGCTCAGGGTCAAGGCTAATTTCGAAGCCCGCACGCGCCAGGGCGCCGAGCATCAGCTCGCCGTCGACTTGGTTCTTTGGACAGCCGAGGTTGAGCAGGTGGACTTTTCCCATATGTCAGCGCCGTGACGAAAGAATATTAAGGATACTGCGTGAATGGCGAACCTGCAATCCTTATTCCAAAACGTAGCCTCGAGTTAAAAAAGCGTAACACAGCAATACAAGCGCAGCCTTAAGGAGCCTCAACCACATCGGCGCCAGCAGGGGCCTTAAAGTGAAACATCGAGGGGTCCAGGTCAACGTTGGTTTGCGAATTGAGAAACTCAAGGTGCGTTACGTTGCCGATTTGGTCTTCGATGCGGACTGCTTTGATGGCGCAGGTCTGGGGGTCGACTTCTAGCCCAATCGTTTGGTCTAGCCCCTGCCCAAGTTTGGGTTTCAGCGTGACAGCGACGCTGCCGTTGGTTGGTTGTGAAGCCGGCCACGCGGGCTTGAAGTCCTGCTCAAGGCGGCCCACGCCGAGCAGAAAGGCGGTTGCGGCTGAGGAGGAAAACGCCCTTGAAATGGGAACCTCGACAACCTGGTTGAGATCGGGTTGATAGCTGTAAAGCGTAGCTCCGTCTGAAACAACCGTTTGGATATCAGGAGACGCGAAGTCCCAACGCATCCTGCCCGGCTTTTGAAAGTAAATCTTGCCACGCCGCGTCCGCGGCTGCCCGCTTTGCGGAACGATTCGCTCCAAAAAGTCAGCGCGAAACGACTTGGTGATTTGGTAATGATGCTGGATTTCGCCGATGACACGATAAAGGTCGTGACCCTCGCACGAGTTGGTGGGCCGATGCCCTGTGGCTGGCGCCGCCCAGGTCAATCCCAGCCATGACAGCATGAAGTAAAAAGCGCACAGCGCGACGCCCCGGCCGAGGCATACCTTGCTAGTGCGAGAGCTTGAATGAAAAGGAATGGTCATAGGCTTCGATGAACAATCATAGGTTCTTGGAGGGCTCTTATGCAAAACGCTGTTTCGCGAAGTTCCTCAGCGTGACGTTTTTCGCTGAAGCGCGATTCACCGGCATCGGTTCGCAAGTCAGCACGTTCATCAAGGCACACTATGCGTCGAACGACGCGGAATCAAAGCTTGCCGTGAGACCTGTCTCAGCGGTCGTCCTGCACGAGCCACCTAGTTGGGACGACCGGGCGCGACGCTTTATTCCCGCTGTGCGCGGATCGCCCTTGCCCTGGTAGGCTGCCTGTCGGCGCTCATAGCGGCTAGGCGAAGCAATCTTGAAGCGTCGACTAAGCACGATTGAGCTGCGGCGAGTGCCGGTTCTCAACCACAAAAAAGCCGCCGCTATCTCGCGATTAGCAGCTTTTCGGCCCGACGGCTCATCGCTTATCGCTGACTAAGATGCCGATGAGCACTGATGAATCAACCGAAGTATCGGCGGTCAAGATTCGACCAGACGATAGCTTGGCTCGGTGCCGGCGACCGGCACGTGCCGAAAAGCTTCCAGAAGACACGGAGACTCAGCGCACCACGCGCAGGGTCCGAACCTCCCGCGGGCGCAGGCCGTCTCCCGGTGAGACCAGACCTTCGCGTTCCATCTGTTCGACAATTCTCGCCGCTCTATTGTAGCCGATGCGCAAACGGCGCTGAATCATCGAGATCGAGGCCTGGTTGGTCTCGCTGACAATTTTGACCGCTTCGTCGTACATCTCGTCGCGCTCGGAGGCACCCTCGGCGGCGGCGCCTTCGAAGCGCTTCGTCTCGAGAATTTCCATCTGATAATCAGGCGCACCTTGCGCGCGCAGAAAGTCGGTTACCTTGCGGATTTCGCCCTCTGAAACAAAAGGGCCGTGCAAGCGCTGCAGCTTAGCCGTGCCCGGCGGCATAAACAGCATATCTCCGTCGCCAAGTAATCGCTCGGCACCGATAGCGTCAAGGATTGTTCGCGAATCGACCCGCGAGGCGACCTGGAAGGAGATGCGCGCCGGCATATTGGCCTTGATAAGGCCGGTAATGATGTCGACCGAGGGCCGCTGGGTAGCCAAAATCAGATGGATCCCGGACGCGCGCGCCTTTTGCGCCAGACGAGTGATGTCGCGCTCGACGTTTTTTCCCTCGCTCAGCATCAGGTCGGCAAGCTCGTCGATAACGATTACAATCTTGGGCAGTTTGCGATGCTCGAGCGCCGGGCGGTCATCCTCGTCGGAGTCGGAATGTTCGGCCCGTCTTCTGGCGCGAGCGGCGACGAGCTCGGGGTCTTGTCTTAGCGCGAGGTTGTAACCATCGATGTTGCGCACCCCTAGTTCGCGCATCTGGCGATATCTGCGCTCCATCTCCTGGGTCGCCCACAGCAGAGCGGCGGTAGCCTTGTCCGGGTCAACTACCACCGGCACTAAAAGATGGGGGATCCCTTCGTAAACCGACAACTCCAGCATCTTGGGATCGATCAGGATAAAACGCACATCCTCGGCCGTCGCGTTGAAGACGATCGAGGCGATCATGGCATGGAGGGCGACCGATTTTCCCGCTCCAGTGGCGCCGGCGATCAACAAGTGCGGCATGCGCGCGAGGTCTGCTGCTGCCGGTCGGCCGCTGATCGTTTTGCCCAGAGCGATAGTCAGGTGGCCGCCCGAGGCAGCGAATTCCGGCGCTTCGAGAATTTCGCGCAGATAAATCTTTTCACGTTTGCGGTTGGGCACTTCGATGCCGACGACCGCTTCCCCGGGCACGGGCGCTTGAATCCTGATCGAAGGGGCCTTTAGCGCCAGCGACAGGTCGTCGGCAAGATTCAAGACCTGACTTACCTTCACCCCCGAGGCTGGCTCGAACTTGTACATCGAGATGACCGGTCCGGGCTGTACTCCCACGACACGACCCATCACGCCAAAGTCGGCCAGCTTCTGTTCGACTACGCGCGCGCTCTCTTCCAGAGCCGCGCGGTCGACGGCGCCGTCGGAGGGTGGCGGCCGATCCAGGAGTGTGTGCGGTGGCAGTTTGGTGGCGCTGCGTGTCCGGCGCGCCGTGGCTTCGTTACTGCGCCGCTCTAAAGAGCTGAACGGCTCAATCTGCTGCAGGGCTACTGGCTGCGGCCAGCTCGCCGGTTGGACATTTGCGTTGAGCGGTGTGGCGCTCACTTCCGCTTCGAGCAGAATGGGAGGCTCGGCGGCGGCAAGCTCGCCAGTTGCCGGCGCGCCCTTGCGCCGCATCAGGGCCCGGCGCGCGCGACGCGCTAACTCGGTTGGGGCAAGCTCGAACATCAGGGTGAGTCCGAGCAGCGTGCCCGTCGCCAGAAGCAGACACGTGCCGCCGATACTGAAGTAGGTGGTGAGCAGGTTGCAAAGCGCAAAGCCGCTCGCGCCGCCCCATGCAAAGCCGCCCGCCATTGCCGCGACGCAGCTCATCACAACCAGCATCGCCACGACCCCGACCCCAATCTTAGCGATGCGTTGCTTTGGGGTGCCGCGCCATACTGCCGCGGCTAGGCAAGCTAGAGCCAGCGCTACTGTACCGGCTATATGGCCGAAGTAATGAGTCAGTATGCCGGCAAGAGCCCGCCCGACAGGTCCGCCGAGGTTGGGTTCTTTGCCAGCTTCATAGGACGCGATGCTTAGCCCGGCAAACAACGCAGCGGCGCCAATCAGCAGAGCGCGCAGCTCGCGCCGAAGTTGCTGGGCGCTTAAGACCGCTGGCGCCGGCGCACTGCTTGCCGAACGCCGCGTTGCTTCCTCTTCGCCGCGCTCTATACCTCGACTACGCACGATATCACAACCGGACTTCGCCCGAACTGGTCGCGCAGAAACCCGCGCAAAACCCGTTCCAATTCGGCCTTAAGCAGGGCAGAGGAGGTCTTAAGCCGCTTATCCATGGTGGTCAATCGGTTGGCTACTTGCGCGCGTACAGCCTTAAGTTGCGCTGACGAGCCATCGCCAAACATCAGTCCGTGCGAGAGGATATGGGGTCCGGCAACTACTTCTCCAGTAGCGCGTGAAATCGCCATCACCAGTACCAGCGCTCCGTGGCGCGCCAGCGCTTCGCGCTGCTTGAGCAGCGTATCGTCGATCGGTTCGCCTGCGCAAATCATGACGCGTCCGCTCTCGACGCGGCGGCCGCGGCTCACCTGCGCTGCGCTGAGCGTCAGGCTATCGCCGTCCTCCAACAGCAAGGCGTTCTCCTCCTTCACGCCGCACTCGATGGCCAGCGCGCGATGGCGCAGCAAATGGCGATACTCCCCGTGAATCGGAACGAAGTACTTGGGCTGGGTAAGCCTGATCAGCTCGGCCAATTCTTCGCGACTGGCATGGCCGGAAACGTGCACGGGTGCCACGGTCTCGTAGTAGACCTCTGCGCCGCGACGCAAGAGCTGGTCGATCAACGCATGGATGGCGCGCTCGTTGCCCGGAATAAAGCGCGAGGATAGCAGCACCGTGTCTCCAGGCTGAACGTGAACCAACGGATGGGCGTCGTGGGCGATCTTCACCATCGCCGATAGAGGCTCGCCTTGGCTGCCGGCCGCCAGATAGGCAACTCGATCTGGACGATAAAATGCTGCTTCGTCAGGGCTGACAAACGCCCCTGCAAGTCCGTCCAGATGGCCGAACTCGAGCCCCAAGCGCAAGCTTTCGGCCATGCGACGCCCCAGTGCTGCCACGCTGCGCCCGCTTTCCCGCGAAACTTCGGCGAGCTGCCTTATCCGGTACAGATGAGACGAGAAAATCGACAAAAACACCTTGCCCTTGGCGCGCGCGACCAGATCTTTGAGCACCGTGCGCAGAGAGCTCTCCGAGGGCGTGCGGCCAGGTTGTTCGGCGTTGGTCGAGTCTGAGAGCAGCAAAACGACCCCGCGCTCGCCGAGCTTGCCGAACGCCGCGCGGTCAAACGGCCTGCCGTCGACCGGTGAATCATCGATTTTGAAGTCTCCGCTATGAACAATCAGCCCTGCCGGCGTGCTGATCGCAAGCGCGAACGAACCGGGCACTGAATGTGTTACCGGAATGAACTCGAGCGTAAAGGGGCCGAGTTGAAGCTGTTGGTAGGGCGCGACGCGGCGCAAATCGGCCTCGATAGCGCGTTCGGACAGACGCCGCCTGACAAAACCCAGCGATAGCTCGTCGCCGTAAACGGGTACGTTGAAGCGGGTTAGTACGTGCGGCACCGCACCGATATGGTCCTCATGACCGTGAGTCAGGATGACGCCGAGGATTTTAAGGTTAGCACGCTCAAGGTAGGTCAAGCGCGGAATGACGGTCTCGATTCCAAGCACCCGTTCCTGCGGGAACAGCATGCCAGCATCGATGAGCAGCGCCTGGCCCGCGCACTCGAGCACCAGCATGTTGAGACCAATCTCGCCCAACCCGCCAAGTGCCGATAGCTTTACGTCGTAGTCGGAAGTATACGCCATGGGTCTGTGCGACCAGCGCGCACGAAAACTTGTCTTTCCTGGTCCGAGATTATGCTAAAAGCCCACAAAAGCGTAAACAGTAGTGGACGATTATGCTTAAATCTCGACAGGCGAGGATGGAGATTAGCCAATGTCAGTTAACAAAGCGATTTTAATTGGCAACCTAGGTCGGGACCCAGAGCTTCGCTACCTCCCGTCCGGTCAGGCCGTAGCCAGTTTCGGATTGGCAACGAGTGAGACGTACACCGACCGCGCCGGCCAGCGACAAGAGCGCACGGACTGGCATAATGTCGTGGTCTTTGGCAAACAGGCGGAGCTTTGCAGCCAATACCTCAAAAAGGGCCGCCAGGTCTACGTCGAAGGGCGTATCTCGACGCGCGAATACGAGGCCAAGGACGGGAGCGGCAAGCGCTATAGAACCGAGATCGTTGCTCAACGCATTCAGTTCCTTGGCGGGCGGCGCGAGCCTGGCCAGGAAGAGCCAGTCGAAGCAGGTACGGCCAGCGCGGAGATTAACCCACCCCTGGACGACGAGGACATCCCCTTCTAAAGCGCCTCCTGAAACATCGCGGGTTGCCTAAGCTTAAGCGCATCCTGCTCCAGACGCGAATGGCCAGACTGCTATGCAGGCGGCTTTCGCCGGTCAACCAAGCTGCTCGCGACGTCGTGTTTTAGATCAAAGAGCGTCCCTGGGCGCCGTCCACCGGCAGACAGGCGCCGGTTATCCAGCTTGCCCGCTCGGAAGCGAGAAAAACCGTTGGGTAGGCCACTTCGTCTGGGCGCCCAAGCCGGCCGGCCGGAAATTCGTGCGCGATAAAGTCGCGTTCGAATTCCGGGTTCGCCTTAAATCTGCGCTCCCACGACCCGCCCGGATACAAGATAGACCCCGGCGCGACCGAATTGACCCGAATGCCCTTGGGTGCCAGTTCACGCGCGAGCATCTTAGTGAACGAGATCAGCGCGGCCTTCGATGCGTTGTACGATAACGTGCCGCCCGCCTCGCGTCCGTAAATCGAGCTGATGTTGACGATCGCACCGGAGCGATGCTTTTCCATCTCGGCCGCACAAAAGCGCGCTAGTGCTACTGCCGAAAAGAAGTTCACCTCGAACGCCTCGTGCCATCCGGCCTGCGATAGCTCAAGCAGGGTGCCGGGTTTGGCGCCGCCGGCGTTGTTGACCAAGACATCGATGGTGCCGAAGCGCTCGACGCTGGCCCTGACCCAATCGCTTGCCTGCGCCAGCGAGGTTACGTCGGCGACTTGCGAGAGAACCTCGCAACCACGTGCACCGAGTTCGCCCGCGGCTTGCGCCAACGCCTCGGCCCCACGCGCGCATATGCTAAGCCGGGCTCCTTCCTGGGCAAAGGCTTCGGCGATTGCGCGGCCAAGACCGCGACTTGCGCCGCTGATTAACACCACTTTACCGCGTAGCCCTAAGTCCATCCTTGCTCCCTTTACCTCGCCCAAAGCGGCTGAGCTCACTAGGCTGTCTGATGCACGCCGCCTCGATGCGTGCTAGAAGTTGATCCAGCAAAAATACGCTGCCTACTTCTTTTACACCAAGCAGCGAGGCGGTGCAGCCTCAAAGCTGCCCGTGGCCAGGGCGCAATCTGAGCGGCCGGCGAGCTGCTGGGGGGCAGCCGGTTTGCTCCGGCGCCAGGCGAAGACGTAGGCGAGCATGAAAACAGGAGGTCTATGGAGATAAGGGTTGAAGGCTCCCTGGATCAGGCGATGCGTGTGCTAAAGCGCAAGCTCGCCAAAGAGGGAGTATTCAAGGAGATGAAAAAGCGTTCCTTCTACGAGAAGCCAAGCGTGCGGCGCAAGCGCAAGCGCTCCGACGCTCAACGCCGGCGCCGTAAGGAACAAAAGCGTCGCCGCGTTGGCGCCATGTAGGCCCTCCAACCGAGTTTAGGTTGCCCTAGTTAGACCGCCATTGGCGGTGCTCTTACGTTGTCGCATCATGCTACGGACGGCGCAGGTTACCTACTGCAAGAGAGTGTCAAAGTGCTGACTTGCAAGCGCTGCGGTCTTGCATGGTACGCTTTGCAGTCCCACGCAGCGATGCCGGAATAGTCCTTTGGTCGCGGGTATCGCACACCGAGCGGGGCGCAACGCCCCGGTAGGCGTACCGCTGGCGCGCGGACGATTTTGAGTTGGCTATGGTCGGGCGAAGAGGCGTTCCTTTAAGTTTGCGACTTTCAACCTCTGTGGGATAGAAGCGCGCGACGCGCTACGAAACGCACGATGCCGTGAACTGGCTCGACTTGATAATCATAGCGATCGTTGCTACGGGCGCGGTCTATGGTTTATTCCGGGGCATCCTGCGCATGGCGACGACGCTAGTGTCTCTGGTTGCTGGGATTTACCTTGCTCTGCTGTATTATGCCGAGGTTGGTAGCCTAGTGCAGAAGTGGTTCCCTAGTGCGAGCGCGACTGTGGCGACCGCCTTGGGCTACGCTGCGGTGTTTCTGGTGGTTTTCGTGATCGTCGAGGCCATTGGGCATCTGCTGATGCACGTGGTGCAGACCGTCAACCTCGGATGGCTTGACCGGCTTGGTGGAATGCTTTTTGGGGGAGCTATCTCAGCCGCGATTTGCGGTCTTTTGCTGATGTTGATGACCGCGGCGATGCCGGCCGAGGCCGCCCTGCTGCGCGACTCCGAGCTGGCTCCCCAGGTGCTCGATTACACTGAAACGCTGCTGGATTACATTCCGCCGCAAGTCAAGCAAGCCTATCAGACAAAGCGGGAGTCTTTAACCCGCTATTGGCTGCGTAACCTCGCGCCGCGGTCGCGCTCAAGCTCGCAGCCCCAGGCGTCTGCGTCGCCTTAGGGCGATAGACTTGATGGGAGCCGGTGATTTGGGGTCCAATGTTTGAGCAACGCTGCCAAACAAGCAGAGAGGCTGCACCTTTAGGTGCCAAGTGCCGCCGACTACCACCGGGAGAGCCAGGAACTTAGTCCTCGTCGGGCAGCTCAGGCCCGTAGCTGCTATCGGTTGCTTGCTGCGCGAGCCACCGCGCGGGTGGTCACGGCGCCTTGATCGCCTGTAGTGCAATGAATGCGGCACCGAAGGTAGTGATCCTGCGTAAGATAGGATCGAGCGGCGCCATCGCGCGGGCGGCGAGCGTGAGGCGAGGGTAGTAAACCGCGCCGCAAAGTCGCTCGGGACGAAGCCCGGCGCCGGTCGCCAAAGAGCGCAAATCGCGCACGGTCATGAAGCGCGCTTGTTGCCAGAATTTGCTGCCCAGCCAGGCGCGAATACGTCGCGAGGCGGCCCACGTGCTCCATTTACTCAGCGCTCCCACGACGAGGCAGCCGCCGGGTTTAAGCACTCGTGCCATTTCCCCCACGGCCACGGACGTCTCTTGAACGAAACACAGGACCGCGACGGCGATTGCAATGTCGAAGCTCTGCGCCCGAAACGGCAGATGTTCAGCGCGCCCGAGCAAGTAAGTAACCGCGGTTTGGTCGCCGTCCGCGTGCGCTCTCGCCGTGGCGATCATTCTCCAGTCAGGATCGCATCCAGCCACGAACGCTGCACCTTTGCGCCGCAATTCGCGTGTCAAGGTCCCGTCTCCACAACCGACATCCAACACAGTCTTGCCCGATAGGGGCCCCGACAACTCCAGGACGAGTGCCTGTTCCAAGGACTCAGTGATCGCGCCGAGCGCACAGGCGCGCCATTGGACGTAGGCATCGGGGCCAACTTCACCCGCAGTTTTAGTGGTGCGCGTGTTGCTCAAAGCGTTTACCGCCGCCACCGCCCTAGCTCGACACCGGGCAGCTATTCGAAATTGTAACGGTCATCACGACTTCGCCGCTACTTGCGGCGGTGGCGAAAGCCTCGGCGAGCGCCCTGAACAGAGCGTCACTTTCCCCGGTTGCAAGCGTGCTCATCGGACCGACATGAGCAGTCAGTCCATGCCGCTCAAGCGCGCCGCGGACCGTCTGTACCGCAGGTCCAATGTGCTTCTGGCGCAAAGGATAGATACTGACCTGGGCGCTTGCTGTCATTGGCATATGCCTCCTGCTTCTCATGAAGTCATGGCTCCGTTCGATCGACGACGCGATCTCGTCCTGCCCTCAATCATAATGTGAATAGGCCGTCGCGTTCGGGCTGCGTGTGGACTAGAACCTATCTCATAAACGCTTTGGCTTGGTCGTTCATGAACGCTTTTGCTTTCTCGGTGATGCTGAACCGTTCGCCTGTCATTCCGAGCGCAGCGAGGAATTTAAGCGTTTGTGAAGCTTTTGCTTGAGTG
>Ga0080006_1139006_pt1 | contig 15450 bp, 10 predicted proteins | sample RS3BMetagenome_FD_69209 | JGI IMG/M metagenome (GOLD analysis project Ga0080006, IMG submission 69209) | Ferric oxide microbial mat and aquatic microbial communities from Rainbow Spring, Yellowstone National Park, USA - RS3B (SPADES... ... | reverse complement strand
CGGTCTCAGATGGTGGGGAAGGGCTCGCGGAGTGCCTATTGGAGGCTGTTGGCGGTCACCGTATCGAGGCCTCGATTCGTGGCCCTCAGGGTGGTGCACACATCGCATCGTATGCCTTGTTACCAGATGGGACCGCAGTGATTGAGGCAGCCGCCGCCCTCGGCCTGTCTCTCTTGCCGCAAACTCCGCTCAGTATTTTGCAAGCGAACTCGTGGGGTCTCGGCGACCTGATTCGTCATGCGGTGGAAGCTGGAGCACGGTCCATTGTGGTTGGTCTGGGTGGCAGTGGTACCAATGATGCGGGAATCGGCATGTTGTCTTCGCTCGGGGTTCAGTTTATGGGCCGCGATGTCCCACTGTCACCCGTCCCGCTTTCCCTTCAGGCACTGGATCATCTCGATCTTCGCGGCTTGTATCCTGAACTTTCAGACGTATCCATCCGAGTCGCCTGCGATGTGGACAACCCGCTGTGTGGAAGCCGTGGCGCGACCGCAGTCTACGGCCCCCAAAAGGGGGCAGGCCCCGCGCAGATCCTGCTGCTGGATGCCGCGCTCGCTCGGTTTGCGTTCGTCGTTGCGCGGGACTTGCACCAAGAGGTGGCCGGTTTGCCGGGATCCGGTGCGGCGGGGGGCTTGGGGGCTGCGTTTGCTGGAGTGCTTGGTGCCGCGTTGGAGCGCGGGATCGACCTCGTCCTCGACACCATCGGTTTTGACGACCGGTTGGATCATACGGATTGGGTCATTACAGGGGAAGGGAGAACCGATTCACAATCTGCAGAAGGCAAGGTGGTGCACGGGATTGCACGGAGGGCATACGCGCGTGGGATTCCAGTACTGTGTCTGAGTGGGGAGGTCACGGTGGATGCGAACGTTCTCCATGATGCAGGTGTCACGGCGATGCTGGCGATCCCCTTCGGTCCGTGTACGCTACAAGAATCGATGGAGCGAACGCGTGAGAACCTCAGACGTGCCGCGAGTGAGGCGATGAGGTTGATCCTGACTGCCAAATTGGCCCCGGCCCGTCTATCCTAGTGCAGCAAGGTCCTCCGCCTGCACGCAGGCGGAGGACCTTGATGGGCCGAGCCCCATCACCAAGATGGTCACAATCGATTACGAGGTCGCTGTGAGTTCGTTCACCGTGTTTGTGTTGTCGTCGGTGAAGTAGACGACCAAGTTTCCGTTTGTATCCGTCGTGGTCGCGATACCGAAGAGCGCGCCTGCCGCTCCCGTATCTAGAACTTGTTGTCCAACCACGTGCGCCATAGGCATCGGCGGTGCGGGAGGAGACGCTACAGGAGGGGCACCTGCCGGGCTGGGCAGATTCGCCGCAGGGGTGGCCGTGGTGATCGTGGACATGAGTGTCGGTGGTGCTCGCGCCCCACCAGTGGTAGGCACGGATCGAGTTGTCGGCGCCATCGGTGACACACAGCGTATCGTTCATCGAATCCCAGGCCATGCCCTGAGGTCCAACGATGTTGTTGGCGTTTAAACCCCAGTGCGCGAGTCCACTCCCAATCTGGAGGACCTTTGTGTCCGAGTTGAAGGTGGGTGGGCTGAATCCGTACATCGCCTCGATCGAACCGTTCAGCGCGCTGGCCACGAAAAAGGCCGGGGGACTGGATAGGCCATCGGCGGACGTGAAGCTCGGAGCGAAGGCGATACCCCAGGGCCCTTGGATGGCGGGGTTGGTGATGAGGCCAACGGTTCCAAAACTGGCCCCGGTTGGCTTCGTAACCTGTACGTCCCCGTCTGTGCCCCATTGACCAAAGTTGGCGATCCACAAGGGTCCTTTGGGCGAGAAGGCCATGGCGGCCGGGCCGGTGGTGCTCGAGAAAAAGGTTTGAGGTTGACCGTTCACGATTTTCTCGATGGTGGATCCTGCGCCGTTCGTTCCTGCGCTGCCATGGCGTAGCTGGCTCCCCCAAGTGCTATGCTACAGGCTACTATGGTCGGCAGCCACTTCATACGATTTTTCGTTCCACGTTGCTGACTCATCGGCTCGATCTCCCCTATCGTGTGTATTCACTTAGAGAGAACGAACAAGCTGGCAAATCGGTTTTACGGGTTGGGGTATACGACCGGATCGGGATGCCTGATACACGAACTACGAACTCAGATTCGCTTTATCGGCCTGACACACTCCAGACATCAACGCCGTTGCTCAAGATGGCCTGTTCTGTCATACCCACGAATAGCCCTGTCTCCACGACGCCTGACACGCGTTTAAGGGAGTCGTGCAGGGCAGCGGGATTTTCAATTCGCCCAAAATGGCAACGCGCGATGTAGTTGCCGTTGTCGGTCACATAAGGCGCGTAACCGTCCATGCGCAGCTCCGGGAAAGCCCCCTGCTCTTGAAGACGCCGCAAAGTGCCTTCGTGGCCAAATGGGACGATCTCCACGGGGAGCGGGAAGTGGCCCAAGGTCTCCACTTGTTTGGAGTTGTCCGCCACGATGATGAATCGCTTTCCTGCCAGCGCAACGAGCTTCTCGCGCAAGAGTGCTCCGCCCCCGCCCTTAATCAAGCTCAGTTGCGGGTCGATCTCATCGGCCCCGTCAATGACCAAATCGAGGACCGTGGTCTGTGCAAAGGTCAGAATTGGGATGCCTCCGTCTTCCGCAAGTTGACGGCTTTGCTCGGAAGTAGGGATGCAGGCAGTGCGAAGACCCTGGGTGCGCATGCGCTCAACGAGCCGTTCGATGGTAAAGAAAATCGTCGAACCCGTTCCCAGCCCGATTTGCATGCCGTCTTGCACCAATTCGGCCGCTGCGCGACCCGCTAATCGCTTGGACATGTCTTGCTGGTTCACTGTGCATCGCCTCGCTTGGATTCCTTTTGCCTTGGCTTGCCATACTAAACCAAGGCCAAGGTGAGTTGCGGATGGATAATCCCATCATAACTTGGCCACCTGTGCATGACAATTCGTGGCGAGTCAGCGCCGCCCCCCGATGTGCCAACTTGCCCCCTCGTTTTGCGAACGATACGTCACGTTTCGGGGGCTCGCACCTGCAGCATTTGAGGTGCTCGTAGTGCCTGCGGTGCCTGTCAGCTGCAGCTGACCTGCGGCATCCGCCGTGAATGCGGGGTCGTGCACGGGTGGGAGTGGCCCCGGTTCCCCGACAAGCTTCCAGTGACGGCCAGCGTCCAGCGTCTCAAAGAGAGCGGCGTTGGCGTTGTAACCAAATGGCGGGATCAGCGCGAAAGCCTGGGTCGATGAGATGGGAGCCAAGAGCAAGCCGCCGCGCTGACTGATGCCGGTCGGCGTTACTGTCTGCCAGCGCCGACCAGCGTCAACGGTGTGCAGGACTTCCTCATATGGGCCGACGGTCTTCGTCGCCCAGCCCACGGTCTTGGTCAGCATGTGCATCGAGTCGAACCCTGGCTTGTGCGGCACGCCCGTGTGAAAGACCCCGAGGTTGAGGGGCGAGGCCGATAACGTCGGTGGCGTGGCGTTCACCAAGCGGGCTGCGTAGTCCGCCATCATCGCACTCGTCGCCCCACCCAAACCTTCACTTTCACTGAGGTTGCCCAGCCACTTGACCTGTCCACTCGGTGCGATGAAGTAGACGTTGTCTGCATGGTCCACCATTCCGAGCGACTGCACGTTCACGTACTCATACAGCGACTGCCAAGCGCGTTCGAGTGTCGGAACGTTGGCCGTGAGATACTGCCAGTTCGGGAGTGTGTTCAAGTTCATCTCTGCGTCGAACCGTTGCAGGTCTTTGACCGAGTGAAAGATGGGGTTCGCGCAGATGGCGACCAACTCCACCTGACTGGAAAGCGGACCGAGCAGTTGATCCGCATGGGCCATTTCCTTGGCAAACAGTGGGCATACGTCATAGCAAACGGGGTCCAGGAAGGTCAGGATCAGCGCTTTCCCCCGAAAAGCCGCAAGCGATGTCTTGGCGCCATACTGATTCGTAAACATCATGTCCGGCTCATGCAGGTTTGTGGCTGTCAGTCCGGCCTGTGCCAGTGCAGGTGCGATGGCGGCCTGGTTGTTGCTACTTTCGAGCGACTGACCGAGCAAGGCGAGGGCGAGCACCGCGGCGACGGAAGAGCCAACCGTCGTATAGATCATCAGTTTCCGCGAGGCCCACGTGTCGTCGATCGGTAGGGCTACTGGAGCGGTCTGATAGAGACGTGCGGTAAGGACGACCAAGATCAGAAGGGGAAGACCGGTGTTAGGGTCGGTTCCGAGACCGCCGACGACACCGAAATCCTGTCCGATCCACCAGGTCAGGAAGGTCCAGATGCCGGTGAAAAGGGCAAGCCCCCGCGTTCTTGGGCGCAGTATCCACAATAGTGCCAGGGCCGTTAAGATCGCGACGAACACACCGTTAAACAAGGCGGGGGCCTGATTAAGACCATTCGCCACGCTATACAGTGGAGCACTCATCCACTTCGGTTGACTCATCTGTGCCATCGGCAGGATGGCGTTGTCCAGTCCGCCGAAGCTCCAGAATCCCGAATCTGGCCATGCTTGAAAAAGGGCGAGAATGAACCATAGAATCCCTATCCCGAGTGACAAAGTACGGCGTACCTGTCCGCTGGCCCAAGCCCCGATGGGGGTGAGGATCAAGACGGCCGCGAACAGATAGACTGTGGCGGAGCCTGGCACGCCAACGAGCCAGGTGGGAGTGTTGAACAGTCCGCCAAAGCCTTCTCCGAAAACCCAGATCATCACCGACCACGCAATCGAAAGGTAGAGACCGGCACGACCAATCAAGCGTTCTGGGCCAATCCAGAAACAGACGCCGATCAGAATCTGTACGATCGCGGACAGGGAATCATAGAGCAGCGGATGCAAGGTCCAGAGATAGGCCCCCGGTTCGAGCAACTGAGGCAGGCTGCCAGGGAGTGCTTGGATGATCGGCTGAATCAGCCCTGGTATGAACTGCGTGGTCATCGCGGGTTGGGCTTGCAGAAAGCCGTCGAGAATCCAAAGCAAGCCGAACACGGCACCGAACCAGCGGCGCATCCGCAGGTAGGAACTGGCAGCAGACGCGGCTGCCGGAGACAGTGTGACGTCCTCTGACCCTTGCCACAGAAGGCGGGCGCCATCCCCGTAGCGAATCATGATCCACAGCACGGCGACGATCACTGCAGCAACGCCCGCTTCTTCTAATAAAAAAATATAAAAAGATTGCAAGATCAGTGGACTGATCGGTGTATTCATGTCCATCATTTTCATTCCTTTATGCGAGTGATAAGATAAATTGAAACTGAGTCACTCCATCCACTCGATTGTACAGTACAGTGCGTGGGACTTTACAGAATGTACACGTGAAAAGATGTGGACAGTTTGCGGACATTTGTTTAGCGGAACTCACGTGCGTCTTAAGATGCAGCGCGCCGGTGAGCGGTGCGGTATGATCCAGGGTAACGGTGCAGGGCTGCCATAGTTGGGATTGAGGAGGTAGGCAGTGACACGGAAAGCAACCATCAAGGATATCGCGCGGTTGGTAGGGGTGACGCCTACGACCGTTTCGAATGTGCTAAACGGCACCAACCGCTTTGGCGATGACACTCGGCAACGCGTCATGGCGGTGGCCGAAGAACTGAATTACACGCCGAACATGTCGGCACGCGCACTCGTCAAAAAGCGAACCTATACGATCGGACTGTTTATTCCAGCCTCTCCCCGCGCGTTCTTGGACGCTTATTTTTCTGAACTTCTACGAGGATTGACAGAGGTCTCCTTGAAGCATGGCTATGTGGTGTCGATCATCTATTCAGATGGGTTGCGAGAAGGGGTTCGCGATCGGTTGGACGGTTTGATCCTCACGGAGATCAAACTGCATGATCCCTATATCGACTATTTTCGGGCGATTGGCATGCCTTTTGTCGCGCTTGGCAAGGGCAATGAGCACGAGGCAGCGGATCACGTCATATCGGACACGAGCAAGGCGCTCAAGGAAACCGTCAATTACCTTTATCGTATCGGCCATCGTCGAATCGGTTATGCGCTCGGGCCGCTCGTCTACGAATACGTCTACGAGCGGTACAAGCTGTTTCGCGAGATGCAGCGTGCCCTTGGGCTCGACTACTGCGTCCGGCACATCGCCACGGGAGCCAACAGTCGCGAGGGCGGCGCCATGGCCGCGCGTCGAATTGTGCGAAATCGCTCTGATAACCCCACCGCCATCATTGCGTCCACAGATATTATGGCGCTTGGTGTGATTGAGTATTTGCAAAGCGTGGGGTATGGCGTGCCGCAGGATCTATCGGTGGTCGGATTCGATGACGCCGACTTTTCCAAATACGTTCATCCCTCCATCACCACGGTCAGACACGATATCTACAGGGCCGGCTGCGAGGCTGCGGCGATGCTGATTGCGAAGCTGGAGGGGTTGAATTACGCCGGTCGCGTATCGTTGCCTGTCAAGTTTATCGTCCGCGAATCAACGGCCTCCCCACAATCGATAGAGGTGTGAAACCGCCGTACACGACGACGACACCTGACGGGATCGCGGTTAGGAAGCCCGGCCAGCGTGTATCCAAGATTTTACGCTTGGCCTTAAGGCTTGAGGTTGCGTTACAATAGACTGTGAGTCTCGGCTCGGGACATGGATGCGTACGGTCAGGTCCATCCCACTTCGATTAAGGAGCGATCGCCACTTGCAAAAGCGCCTCATCTCTGTCGATGACTTCAGCCTCTTTACGCTACCCGCAAACCCGCTTCTCTCACCTGAACGCGATCGGGTGATTTACGAGGTAACCCAGACCGATCCCAAAGAAGATGAGTACGACGTGCAACTCTGGTCGGTCGCCCTCGACGGACAGCATCGTCGAAAGCTCACGTCCTCCGGCTCGAAAAATGGTTCCGCAATCTGGCAACCGGGCGCCGATGCGGTGGCGTTTATCTCCAATCGCGCATATGGGTCACAGGCGTGGCTTTTGCCCATGGATGGCGGCGAAGCTCGCCAGCTGACGCGATTTGTACACGGGATCAGCGACCTCGCATGGACCTCGGATGGGTCGCACTTGGTGGCGTTGGTGCCCTGCGGCGCAGACGCAGACGTCGCTGTCTTTGCGTCGGATGTCTCCGCTAAAGACGCTGAAAAGCAGACGAAAGATGCTGCGGAGGAGTGGACTAAAGGACCGAAGCGGTACGATTGGCTTTACTACAAGTCCGATGGTGCTGGGCTTTCCAAAGGACTGTATCGGCAACTGGTCGCCATCGATGTTGCCAGTGGCGAATTCATCCAACTCACACGCGGTGACCGGTCAGTGGGGGCGTATGCTGTGTCTCCGGATGGCGCCACGATCACCTTCACGTCAAATCGGCGAAAAAACGCCGACGTTGACTGGTGGTATAGCGATCTCTATCAAGTGCCTCTGTCCGGTGGCGACGCGACACTTTTGTGCGACGCTCTGATTGCTCAGACGCTGGCCTACTCTCCTGATGGCCGCAGACTGGCGGTCGCGGGTCATGGTGAGGAATATGAAAAGTATCGGTCAGCCGCCCATACGCATCTTTTTCTGCTGCCGGCATCGGGTGGGACGCCCACTTGCGTGACGCGAGCGTTTCCGGATCCACTAGGTGACACCACGCTTACAGACATGCGTGCGGCTCTTCGCACGCAAGCACCGGTCTGGAGCCCCGATGGGCGCTTTTTGTTTGCTCTCAGCTCGCGCGAGGGACGCAGCGAGATCGTGCGGTTTGACGTGTCGAACGCAGAGGCCGCTTGCGACGCCATCGTGCTGATCGGTGGCGATCGGGACATTTATGGATTTGACACGGACGGTCAGGGACTTTTCGCGGCAACGTACGCTACCCAGACGCATCCCGGGCGGTTGGTGACACTCCATGCAACCGGTCTGGAGCCGGCGCCAGAAGGGGCGCGAACGCGTCGGCCACGCGCTTTGACGGAGCCGATGACCGAGCAAGTGGTGCCCCATTTTCCTGAGGGCGAACAGCGGGTCGATGCGTGCAGTGTGGCGGCCGAGGAACAGTTGTTGCTTTCCGCGCCGCAACCCTACTGGTTCACCTCAGCCCTTGGTTGGCGCGTCCAAGGTTGGGTGATCCGTCCTCCGCAGGCAAAGCCGGGCGACGTGCATCCGGTGATTCTCGAGATCCACGGGGGACCGCAATTGAACTATGGACACGCGGTTTTTCATGAGATGCAGTGGTTGGCCGCGCAAGGATATGCGGTTGTCCTGACCAACCCGCGCGGAGGCACGAGTTACGGGCAGGACTTTGTCAATGCGGTTCGTCATGATTATGGCGGCAATGATGCCGAGGATGTTATGGCTGGACTGGACGCGGCGGTTGCCCGGTTTCCATTTTTGGATGCGACGCAGGTGGCGGTGACAGGGGGGAGCTACGGCGGCTTCATGACAAACTGGCTGGTCGGGCACACGGACCGATTCTTTGCGGCCGTGTCTCAGCGCAGCATCTCGAACTGGATCTCATTTTATGGCGTGAGTGACATCGGTCCCTCGTTCGTGGAGTCCCAGCACGGACTGACTGTGATGGACGACTTGGAGGCGCTCTGGAAGATTTCGCCGCTTGCCTATGCGGCGCAAGTGCAAACGCCACTCCTGCTTGTGCACTCCGAGAACGATCTGCGTTGCCCGATCGAACAAGCCGAGCAGTTGTACACGGTACTGCGACGTCTGGAACGAGACGTTTCCCTGCTGCGGATTCCGAATGCGAGTCACGGACTGTCACGCAATGGCAAGCCCACACTTCGTGTTGAGCGGTTGAAGGCGATCTTTGACTGGATCGATGGCCATCGGGCGGCACGTACCTGAGGGGGATGACGATGTCGGTTTTGACAGGGATATGGAGTGCGTTACTGGGGACTTGGATTCGCATCGGAACGTCGCTCCTGCCGCGGACGATTCACCCGATGGTGCTGCACTTTCCAATCGTGTTGCTGTACTTGGCGGTGCTGATCGAGGTGGTGCGATATGTCGGTGGTCGATCCCGGGAGATGTTTTTTCAACGCGCCGGTTTTTGGGTATTGACCTTATCGCTGTTCGCGATCGTAGCGGCGGCTGCGGCGGGGGTGATCTCGGAACAGTTTGTGCGCTTCACGCCGCAGACGGCGGCGCTCTTGTCCGCACACCAGACGGATGCAGTGTTGACAGGTGTCTTGGCGTTGGCGGCGTGGCTTGTGCGGGTGTTCACAAAATTCCCGAGGGATGGAAGGAAATCTGACCGCTGGTCTTTATTTGGCACGGGCAGGGGGCGGGCGTCCGTCGTCTCCAGTCTGTTGGTTGTCGGTGCGATGGTGATGATCAGCATCACGGGATCACTCGGGGGTACGATGGTCTATCACTATGGAGTTGGCACCCCGGCGACATTGAAATCGGCGCCAGTGACGACCGGCCCCAACTCGTCGAAGCCCTGATCGTGGCGGAGATTACGCTGAACATGCGGGTTTTTGGGATGTTCGGCCGTCAGCTCGACTGAAGTGCGTGTGGTCTGAGGGCCCCTACTTATGCGGGCATCATGACCACACGCACTTTATTTCGATTGTCGTACTTCCTGCAGCTTCCACTATACTATTTCGAATTATTTGCTATACTAATGTTAGTCAGGATCCTCTGACGTGTAAAAAAAGATTACAGGGGGCGTCATGATGGCCGTACGGAAACAACTGATTGCGACCACGGCAAGTGTACTGCTCGCTTTGGCGGGTACTGCGTTCGCGGCTTCACCGTCGCTGGCGATGTCTCACCCGGTCGCGCACCGTAGCGCAGCACCTTCCGGTACGATTGATATCGGGTTAAGTGCCGATCCGCCGAAACTGGATCCAAGCCTTTCCAGTGCTTTGGTCGACCGCCAGGTCATGATCAATCTCTACGATACGTTGTTTCAGCTGTCTGCCAGCGGGATGCTGGAATCGGATCTCGCGACCGGCTACACGGTGTCCAAAGACGGCATGACCTATACATTGCAACTGCGCAAGGGTGTCATGTTTCAGGATGGCACGCCATTTAACGCGGCGGCGGTCAAGTTCAACTTGCAGCGTGATCAACTGAAGATCTCACCGCGTCACAGTTCGTTGTCGGCTGTGTCGGGGATTGATGTGACGGGACCGTATACCCTCGTTTTGCATCTGTCCAAGCCGTTCAGCCCATTGCTCAACGTCCTGGCCGGTCGCGCAGGAATGATGGTGTCGCCAACTGCTGTCAAGAAGGAGGGTGCCGGGTTTCTGAACAACCCCGTGGGCACCGGACCTTATGAGTTTGTCAAACGCGTCGTCGGTTCTTACATCGACTTGAAAGCGAACCCCCATTACTGGGTCAAAGGCGAACCACACTTTGCGAATGTCGAGTACAAGATCTTCACAGACCCGAACGTTGAGCTCTTGAACTTGCAGTCCGGCGCGGTACAGTTTATCGACACGCTGCCACCACAGCAAGTGTCGTCTATGGAGATGACATCCGGATATACGGTGATCAACAAGCCGAGCTTCGGCTACCAGGGGATCTACCTCAATGTCAAGTCGGCGCCATTTACCAACATGTATCTGCGCGAGGCGATCAACAACGCGGTCAATCGTTCGCTGTTGGTCGGTGCGATCTTCAGGGGAACGGCCGTTCCGGCCTACAGTCCTTTTGGCCCTGCCTCGCCAGCTTACGTTAAGTCAGAAGACACCCCGCCGGCCGTAAACCCTGGGTTGATTCGCAAGTTGCTCAAAGAAGGCGGCAAGCCAAAAGGGTTCTCGTTCACCATGCAGACGGCGACGAGCCCCCTGGACGTTCAGATCGCTGAGATCATCCAGAGCATGCTCAAACCGTACGGCATCCAGATGAACATCGACCAACTGGATTTCGGAACGATGTTGAACAACTCGGCGGACGGAAACTTTACCGCGATGGCACTTGGCTGGAGCGGTCGCTTGGACCCGGATCAGGACATCTATTCGTTCTTTTACTCGGGTGCGCCGCTGAATTCATCGCAGTACAGCAACCCGAAGGTCGATGCCTTGCTGAACCAAGCTCGTGCGGTCAGCGATATGGCGGTGCGCAAGGCGATTTATGCCAAGGCGGTGGCCATCATCAATCACGATTCACCGTACGTGTTTTTGTATCACCCAAACAACGTGCTCGCGTACAGCAATAGCATCAAGGGATTCGTGTACATCCCCGATGGCTTGATCCGTGTCGCCACGCTGTCTTGAGTGACGTTTGAACCGCAAGTGGGCAACATCGCCGGAGTTCTGACGTGTCTTACGTTGGTTTGAGGGGTGCGGGATGCTGACATTTATCACACGTAGAATTCTGTTGACGATCCCGGTACTGTTTCTCATCAGTGTGATCGTGTTCAGCTTGTTGCACCTGATCCCAGGCGATCCTGCCCGAGTCATCCTCGGGCAGGATGCCACTCCGGCAGCGCTGCAGGCGCTGAGGGTGCAGTTAGGGTTGACCCGGCCGCTGTGGTTGCAGTATGTGTTGTGGATTGGTGGGGTGTTTCACGGCAATCTGGGGAACTCGCTACAGACGGGTCTGCCGGTCGCCATGTTGATCGGACAGGCACTGCCCGTGACGGTTGAACTTGCGATCGGCACCATCATCGTTTCGGGACTGATCGCCATCCCTCTCGGGATCTATGCCGCCGTTCATAAAGGGCGCATGGCTGACTTGATTACAGTGTTCGGTGCGTCGATCGGCTTGTCTATTCCCCCGTTCTGGCTGGGGATTATGCTCTTATTGCTTTTTACGGTTCACTTTCATCTCTTTCCATCATCTGGTTATGTGCCCTTCTTTCAAAATCCGATACAAAATCTCCAATCGATGTTTCTCCCTGTCGTAGCCACGGCCGTGCGTGAGGCGGCGGTGCTCTTGCGCATGATGCGCGCGAGCCTCGTGGAGGTGCTCGGCGCAGACTTTATTCGCACGGCGCGCGCGAAAGGGATCCTATGGCGCGTGGTGGTGGTGCGACATGCGGTCCGCAATGCGCTCGTGCCAGTCCTCACGCAAAGCGGCTTGCAGATCGCGGGTCTGCTCGGCGGCCTCGTGATTACGGAGACGATCTTTTCGCTTCCGGGCTTTGGCAGCCTGCTTGTCAACAGCATCTTCAGCCGTGACTACACGATCATTCAGGGTAGCGCCCTTGTCGCTGCCTTGCTCGTGGTCGGTGTCAACTTGGTTACGGATTTGTGCTATGGCCTCATCGATCCGCGCATTCGCATGGGGAAGGGGGCGTAGGGCTATGGCCAGGACTGAACTGAGCGTGACGGCCCCGGGCGTTTTGCGCATCCGTCGACGCTGGCGTCTGTTTCAGGGTCGACGGCCCACGCTGTGGATCGGCGTCGGGATTGTCGCGGTGTTTGTCTTTGCAGCACTCTTTGCGCCGTTTATCACCCAGTACTCACCGGAACAAGTGGATCTCTTTCACATGCTGGCCCCGCCGGGCGGGTCGCACCTGTTTGGCACCGATGAACTGGGTCGCGACTTGTTTACGCGCATCATTTACGGAGCACGGACATCGCTGACGGTGTCGGCTGTGGCCGTGATCATCGGGGCCGTCATCGGCGTTGCGCTCGGGCTTGTTAGCGGCTACGTGGGTGGCTGGGTGGACGAGTGGTTGATTATGCGCATCATGGATGCACTGCAGGCTTTCCCTTTCTTGATCTTTGCGCTTGTTTTAGGCGCGGTCCTGGGCGGTGGCATAGTCAATGCCGAGATCGCGATCGGGATCGGCTTCATACCGGGTTTTGTGCGCATTGCCCGCGCCCAGGTCTTCTTGCAAAAAGAGACGGAATACGTGCAGTCGGCACGCATCGCGGGGGCCCACTGGTCGCGCATCCTGCTTCGGCATATCCTCCCCAATATCCTGGCGCCGATCATCGTTCAGATCTCATTGGCGCTGGCGGGTGGGATCGTGGCGGAAGCTGGACTCAGTTACTTGGGTTTGGGTGTGCAACCGCCAGCGCCGAGCTGGGGCACGATGCTGAAGACGGCACAGGGGTATCTGACGATCGCCCCGTGGCTTGCCATTTTTCCGGGTGTGGCATTGGCTTTGGCGGTACTTGGATTCAACTATCTAGGCGATGGACTGAGTGACGCGCTGAATCCGAAGGGTTGAACCGTGGTTTTGCGCGAACAAAGGCCAGACTTGTCCTAGGTATAATGGTGAACGGATCGGGAAGACAGAAAGAGCGCAGCCGCTTCCAGAGGGCTGCGCTCTTTTCATCCACACAGAGGCACCGCGTCGTATCGTTCCCTGCATGATTGAACGTTTACGCTCAGGGGCTTGTCATATCTTTGTCATATGTATACACTACGAAACAGAGATGCTTCTGAATTTAAATCGAGGCAATTGATGGTAGGGAGCTTCGTATGGGACGCAAAGATCAAGTTCTGTCTGCCCTGACCGACCTCTACGCGCAGAGGCTGAAGGAGGACCCTGACCTGGACGCTCGCGGCGTTAGCGCGAGTGCCATTGCCGACCGCTTGGGGATCTTGCGCAACAACTGCTGTGCTGACCTGAACGATCTGGTGCGTGAGGGGGTGGTGATGAAAGTTCGCGGAAGGCCGACTCTATATTGTCCTGAATGTCCCTCCGAACTCGCCTCAGGGACGAAGCAAGTCCTGCCCCATAAGACCGACACGGCGTCTGCGAAGGATCCTTTGCGGTCCCTGATCGGCTCAGAGCGCAGTCTGAAAGAAGCAGTGGAGAGAGCCATGATGGCGATGCGGTATCCCCCGAGCGGCATGCACGTTCTTCTCTTGGGCGAAACAGGTGTGGGCAAGTCGACGTTTGCCAAAGCGATGCACAGATGTGCGGTTCAAGAGGGGACGATGGCGTCACAGGCTCCGTTTATTCCGTTCAATTGTGCGGAATACGCGAGTAACCCCGAGATTCTCCTTGACCATCTGTTTGGCCATGCCAAAGGAGCGTATACAGGGGCGGAGAAAGACAAACCTGGCCTCATCGAGTTGGCGCATGGTGGCATGTTGTTTCTGGACGAGGTCCACCGTTTGCCGCCGCATGGGCAGGAGATGCTGTTTCACTTGCTGGACTATGGCGAATACCAGCGCATGGGCGAATCGTCGAATTGGCGTCGCAGTCAGGTGCTCCTGATCACCGCGACAACGGAACCGCCTGCTTCCGCATTGTTGGCCACATTTCGGCGTCGAATACCCATGGTCATTGGCCTTCCCAGCCTTCGCGACTGGGATATCCGGGATCGGTTTGAGTTGGTGTATTCCTTGCTTTACCAAGAAGCTTGCTCGACGCAGCGAACCTACCGCTTGAGTTCAGAGGCGCTTGGAAGCCTTCTTTTCGCCCATTTCCCGGCCAATATCGGCGACCTCAGAAATGTTCTGCGACTCGCGTGCGCCAACACGCTGTTGAGTCATCCGCCAGGCCGAGGCGAAGAGGTGGCGGACTTGCGTCCACAAGTGCACATGTATCCAAGTGGTCGGCAAAATTTGTTGCATCGATCGAGTGCGGGTGTGTTATCGGACATCGTCGTGGGACCGCGTGATGAGCAACCCAGTGTGCCTCAAGGTCTTCAGGAACAGTCGCTCTATGCCCAGATGAACCGACTGACGCGGATTCTCGATGAGTTGGGGTTCGCTGACGACGAGATTATCAGTGCGATAGAGCGGGAACTGCATCGCCGCGAGAAGGAATCCTTTCATCAACAGTCGTTATCCGAGCTGCAGCGATTTGTAGGTGACGCGTTTTACGATGTCATGCTCCGGTGTTGGTCGCCACTGGAACCGGAGCTCGACGATGCGCATCGCGATAGCGCATTCATGCGCATCTCCATGCACTTGTACGGTGTGACTCGCACGAAACCTCAGGCTTTACCCGACTTGTCACAACGAATGCAGCGAATCCAACTGGGGCACGCAAAGGAGACGGCCTTGGCCGAGAGACTGCTCCACCTGTTTTTCAAAGAGACCGGAATTCAATTGCCTGGTTACGAGGTGCCTGTATTGACCATGCTCCTCAAGCAGACCAGGTTGCAGCGCCGATTCGCGATCGGGGTTGTGGTGGCCCTACGTGGTGAAGGCGTGGCAACGCATCTTGTTGAGTCGGCAATCCAGGTCTTTCCCGACGCTCGTGTCGTGGCTGTCGATGTCGCTCTGAACCAGCCTCTGTTGGATGCGCAGAGTCTGTTGCAGGACGCGGTCACACAAGTCGATGCCGGCGATGGCGTCCTCGTCATGACGGACATCTTGTCCTTACAGGAGTGCATTCGAGCGATCCAATCCGCCCCGATGGCCATCCGCTTCGTTTGGCGACCGGATTTCTCCGTGCTGGTACATGCGTTACAGATCTGTTCCGCTGGGCGAACAGAAGTAGACGAGTTGGCGGCGTTGCTGGAATGCTATGGTGGGCGGCCGGTTGAAAGGGAAGGTTGGACGCGCACCATCTGGACGTGTTGTTTGACGGGAAAAGGGACAGCGCAGGCGCTCAAGCGCATGATCGAACAGGAATTGCCGCAGGATTGGCGTGCCTGGGTAAAGGTGATTCCG
>Ga0080006_1136983_pt1 | contig 15454 bp, 13 predicted proteins | sample RS3BMetagenome_FD_69209 | JGI IMG/M metagenome (GOLD analysis project Ga0080006, IMG submission 69209) | Ferric oxide microbial mat and aquatic microbial communities from Rainbow Spring, Yellowstone National Park, USA - RS3B (SPADES... ... | reverse complement strand
GGGAAACGTCCGGAGCTACTCAAAAAATTGCACACAGCGGTTCCCTTCGACGAGAACAGACTGCTGGCTTTGCAGGCAGGGCTATGGCGCGACGGGATTTACGTGAGCATCGCTCGCGGCGTGACGTTTGAGACACCGATTCAGATTGTCCATGTGGTCACACGCGGCGGCGCTGGGTCCTTCATCCATAATCTCTATGAGGCCGGGGACGGCAGCACGGCCACGATTTTGGAGACCTATCTGGCGGCTTCTGATCTCGCGGATCACCTTCACGTAGGCGTGACGGAGGCGTTCATCGGCCAAGGTGCGCGGATCAAGGGCGGCGTGGTGTCCGATTTGCCGCGGCGGATGACCAGTGTGGTGGTGCGGCGGGCATTGGTCGGACGCGATGCGGCCATGGACTGGGTCGTCGGAGAGGTCGGCGATGGGTACACTGTATCGGAGATCGGTTCGCGTCTCGTGGGCCAGGGAAGTACGAGCACGTGTCACGCCGTTGTCCTGGGCAGCGGTCGTGCCCACGCGGACTTGACCGCGCGAATGGTGCATGAGGCGAAGTTCAGTGAGAGTGACACCACGGCACGCGGTGTGATGCAAGGCCATGCGTTCGGGGTGTATCGCGGGATCACACACATCCTGAAAGGGGCCAGTGGGTCCAACGGCCAGCAAGCGGAAAAGCTTCTGATGATGAGCCCAGAAAGTCGCGCCGACGCCATTCCGATGCTTCTGATTGATGAAAATGATGTCAAATGCGGCCATGCCGCCTCCGTCGGACAGATCAACGAAGAGCAACTTTTTTACCTGATGTCGCGCGGAATCTCGGAAGGGGCCGCCAAAAAGATGGTGGTCTGGGGATTCCTTGATCCTGTCTTGGCGCAACTTCCTGTGGACAGTGTCCGGGGCGCCGTGGAACGGGTTCTCGAAAGGAAGATGAAGTAGATGGACAGGGCGCTGATTCGTCGCGATTTCCCGATATTGGGGCAAAAGATCAACGGCAAGCCGCTCGTGTACTTGGATAGCGCCGCCTCTTCCCAAAAGCCGCAGCGGGTACTGGATGCGCTGCAGCGGTACTACTCGGAGTCAAACGCCAACGTCCATCGCGGTGTGCACACGCTGGGGTCGCGCGCGACGGATGCGTATGAAGGCGCGCGCGCGAAAGTGGCTTCATTTATTCATTCGGGTTCGGACAGTCAGATTATTTTTACGCGTGGTACGACGGAAAGTCTTAACATGGTTGCGCAGGGGTACCTGCGGCCGCGGCTGGGACCCGGCGACGAAATCGTCATCTCGGAGATGGAGCACCATAGCAACTTGATTCCGTGGCAACAAGCGGCGAAGGTCACTGGAGCGACACTACGCTACATTCCGCTTCAACCTGACGGCACGATCCGGTTGGCGGATGTGGAGGCGGTCGTCACAGATCGCACGAGGCTGGTGGCGATGACGCAGGTGTCCAACGTCCTGGGTACGATAAACCCCATCAAAGAGGTGGCAGCGATCGCCCATCGGCACGGGGCTGTGATCGTGGTTGACGGGGCGCAAAGCGTGCCGCATATGCCCGTTGACGTTCAGGATCTGGATTGCGATTTCCTGGCGTTTTCAGGACACAAGATGTTGGGGCCGACCGGTATCGGAGTCCTTTATGGCAAGCGAGCGGCGCTGGAGGCGATGGAGCCGGTGCAGTTTGGCGGTGAGATGATTGACACGGTGGAACTGTTTGAGTCTACTTGGAAAGAGATCCCTTACAAGTTTGAGGGGGGCACGCCGATCATCGCCGGTGCCGTAGGCCTTGGAGCCGCGATCGACTACCTGCGGGAATACGGGATGGACAACGTCCACGGGATCGATCGCGACCTGACCCGTTACGCCATGGAACGTCTGGCGGCGATCGAAGACGTCGTGATCTACGGTCCGACCGGTGAGCGCGGCGGGTTAGTCACCTTCAACGTGGGTAGCGTTCACCCGCACGATGTGGCCACGGTTCTCGATTCTGAAGGCATTGCGATTCGGGCGGGTCATCACTGCGCGCAACCGCTTATGCGCTGGCTCGGTGTCGGGTCGACAGCGCGGGCGAGCTTTTACCTGTACAACACAGAAGACGACGTGGACGCACTCGCGTCTGCGCTGGTCCGGACAAAGGAGTTCTTCGGCCATGCAATTAGATGATCTGTATCGCCAAGTGATCATGGATCATTACTCGCATCCGCGCAATAAAGGCAGCCTGTCAGACGGGGCGCTCACGGTGGAATTGAAGAACCCCACTTGCGGGGACGAAATCACGTTGCAACTGCTTGTGGACCAAGGAATTGTGCGTGACATTCGCTTCGAAGGCACGGGTTGTTCGATTAGCATGGCGTCCGCTTCGATGATGTCGGAGGCCGTCAAAGGTCTCCCTGTGGCCGAGGCTTTGCAGATCTCGCAGGAGTTTCGCAAGCTGATGAAGGGCGAGGACGTGGATCCGGATCTGCTTGGAGACCTCGAGTCGCTCGGCGGCGTGTCGAAGTTCCCGGCTCGCATCAAATGTGCGACGCTCGCTTGGAACGCACTTGAACGCACGGCAGATCAGGCTGTCGTACAATCGAAAGGGTGATCAGGATGACGACGCAACCAGTAGGTCCGGAACTTGAAGAGTATCAGTATGGATTTATTGACAAGGACGTATCCGTTGTCCGCTTTGCCAAAGGCATCAACCGCAAAGTGGTTGAAGAAATTTCCACGATGAAGAGCGAACCGGGCTGGATGACTGATTTTCGACTGCGGTCGCTGGAGATCTTCGAGCAAAAGGCGATGCCAAATTGGGGCGGCGACCTTGGCGACTTGAATTTTGATGACATCACCTATTACGTGAAGCCGTCTGAGCGACAGGGCAAGACGTGGGACGAGGTGCCGGAGGAGATCAAAAATACCTTTGACCGACTTGGCATCCCGGAAGCTGAGCGCAAGTTCTTGGCCGGCGTGTCGGCGCAATATGAGTCGGAAGTCGTCTACCATTCCATGCAAAAAGAACTGAGCGATCTTGGCGTACTGTTTACGGACACTGACTCTGCGTTGCGGGATCATCCGGAGATCTTCAAACAGTATTTTGGCACTGTGATTCCGCCAGAAGACAACAAGTTTGCTGCACTCAACTCGGCAGTGTGGAGCGGTGGCAGCTTCATCTACGTTCCTAAAGGGGTACGGTGTGAGGTGCCGTTGCAGGCATACTTCCGGATCAACTCGGAAAACATGGGTCAATTCGAACGCACGCTCATCATCGCGGATGAGGACAGTTTTATCCACTACGTGGAGGGCTGCACAGCGCCGATCTACAGCACGAACTCGCTGCATAGCGCGGTCGTCGAGATCATGGTCAAGGACCGTGCGCGCGCTCGCTACACGACGATCCAAAACTGGGCGCCGAACATCTACAACCTCGTCACCAAGCGCGCCGTTGCGCATGCTGATGCGACGATGGAATGGATCGACGGGAACTTCGGGTCGAAGCTGACGATGAAATACCCGGCTGTCTACATGGTCGGCCCGCGTGCCAAAGGGACGATCCTGTCGATCGCCGTGGCCGGTGCCGGTCAGCATCAGGATGCGGGCGCCAAAGTGGTTCACGCTGCACCGGATTGCACATCCACGATCATCTCGAAATCGATCAGCAAGCATGGGGGCAAGGTGACGTACCGTGGCCTGGCACATTTCTCGCCCGAGGCGGAGCGTTCAAAGTCCAACATCAAGTGCGACACGCTCATCCTGGATGATCTCTCGACCTCGGATACGATCCCGTACAACGAGATCCAGAACGAATCAGTGACGCTCGAGCATGAGGCGACTGTGTCCCGCGTCAGCGAGGAACAGCTGTTCTACCTGATGAGCCGGGGTCTTGCCGAAGAGGAAGCGACGCGGATGATCATCATGGGCTTCATCGAGCCGTTTACGAAGGAATTGCCGATGGAGTACGCGGTGGAGATGAACCGACTGATCAAGTTTGAGATGGAAGGTTCGATCGGCTGATGGCATCCATTCGCGTCAAGGCACTCACTGAACTCACAACAGGCACCATGGCCCGCGTAGCGGTGGAGGAAGAGGATATCTTACTGGTTCACCTCGAGGACGGGGTGTTTGCCGTGAGTGATATCTGTTCGCATGCACGAGTCAGCCTTTCCGATGGATCGCTAGAAGGCAGCACGATCTGTTGCCCCAAGCACGGCGGCAAATTCGATGCGCGAACGGGCTGCGCCATTGCCTTCCCTGCATTCACCAATTTGCGGAAGTTCCCGGTCAGCGTTCGCGACGGAGAGATCTACGTCGAGGTCGATGAGTGATTGATACAGTTTGGTCAAAGGCATGGAACAGGTTTGTGACAAGGGTAATCTCCGGGAGGTATGGAGATGAAGGTGTCTAAGCGGACGGAGTATGGACTGCGCGCGCTCGTGAGCCTCGCGGAGCATGGGGGCGCGGATGTCCCGGTTTCCCTACGAGAGATCGCCACGATGGAGGAGATCCCCGAGGCGTTTCTTGATCAGATTTTCGGCTCACTGCGCCGTGAGGGACTGGTGAACAGCGTGCGCGGCGCCAGTGGCGGCTTTCAGCTTGCCCATGCGCCCGCTGACATCCGCATGGGACAGATTGTGCGGGTGCTCGAAGGGGACTTGGCGCCCATCGGTTGCGTGAGTGGAGAGTTCGCCGATCCGGAGGATTTTTGCGCGCGGGCGTCTCACTGTCACACACGCAGCGTATGGGTGAAACTCAACGCTTCGATCGAACGCGCTCTCGATGGCATCACCCTGGCCGATGTGATGGCAGAAGAGCTAACACCTGCTACGGTGGAACAGGTCTGACCGTGCAGTGGTACAGATGTATAATGGTGCGTACGCGTGGTAAAGCGATGATCTCATGGTACCGACGACCGCTGTTGTCGGGCGCGTGTCTGGCCAAGTTTATAGTGACTCCATGAGGCGATGAACAACGGTCAGACTGACCGTTGTTCATCGCCTGCTTTCTTTTTTTTGCTCGGAATTCAGGAGGCTCGGAACGTGGCTGTGCGTGTACTGGAGACAAACTTCTCTTCAAAGTGCACACTTACACGATTTTTACACAGTTTTTACATTCGCAAAGCCCGCTTGATATGTTAGCGTAATAGTCAGAAAGATTGATGGGTTCCGGACATTGATCTGGAAGTGCCCCGTAAGGATATCTAAGAGACCGCGTGCTGCCAGAGTCCAGTTGACTTTTAGCGACAAGTCTCTATTATATAGACCGAAGAGTTTACGTGGATGGTTTGTCGAATCTGCAAAGATTTGATGAATTGAGTGGGGATGCAATGCAGAGGCTTTGGCAATTTGTCTGACATGCGATGCCGAGCAACATGACGTCGCACGGCATGATGGCCGTCGTCTAACCAACGGCCGGAAGGTAGCGTAGAAGTCTGACTTTGGGGGGTGCAGAATGGCGCAGCCATTGCTGAAGGTGCGGAACCTGAAGACCCATTTCATTAGCCGCAACCGTACAGTTCGGGCCGTGGACGGGGTTGACTTTGACGTCTTCGAAGGCAAGGTACTCGGCATCGTAGGTGAGTCGGGAAGCGGCAAGAGCATGACATCCTTGTCGCTCATGCGCTTGGTCCCGGGTCCTGAAGGACGCATCGTGGAGGGCGAGGTTCTCCTCAACGGTCGGGATCTGGTCCAATTGAACGAGCGTCAGATGACGGACGTTCGCGGCAACGAGATGGGAATGATTTTTCAGGAACCGATGAGCGCCCTGAATCCTGTCTTGAAGATTGGGGAGCAGATCGGCGAGGTTCTCGTCCGACACCGCAAGATGTCAAAGCGCGACTCGCGAGCGAAGGCGGTCGAGTTGCTGCGAAGTGTCGGCTTCCCACGCGCTGAGCAGATCATCAACGAGTATCCGCACCAACTGTCTGGAGGCATGCGGCAGCGTGCGATGATCGCCATGGCTATGGCTTGTGAGCCTAAGCTGTTGATCGCCGATGAGCCGACGACCGCTCTTGACGTTACGATTCAGGCACAAGTGTTGGACTTGATGCGTGATCTGAAAACCAATCGTAAGACGGCCATCATTTTGATCACGCACGATCTTGGCGTAGTCGCTGAGATGGCCGATGATGTCGCGGTCATGTATGGTGGTCAAGTCGTGGAGTCTGGGACCGCCGACATGATCTTTGAGAATCCTGTCCACCCCTACACGCATGCGTTGATGGAGTCGATCCCAACGATTCACGAGTCGCGGGACCGCTTGGCGACGATTCCAGGGACAGTCCCAAGCGCCGCGAACTTTCCACCCGGGTGTCGCTTTGCAGATCGCTGTAGTTTGGCTCAGAGCCAATGTCACGAGAAGATGCCGGAGCTTCGCGAAGTGGAGCCGGGTCATATGATCCGATGTGACGTCGTGGCCCTGTGACCGCGGCCATTGGGGATCATTTTCAGCATCAGGTAAGGACGGTATCACGGTTCGGGGGGTGCGGGTATGAGCGTGGCAGAGTCAGAAGTGCCGGTGCAGACGAGTACGGACACCTTGTTGGAAGTCCGCGCAATCAAACGCTATTTTCCGATCCTCGGCGGTGTGCTGAGGCGTAAGGTCGGTGAGGTCAAGGCTGTTGATGACGTATCCTTTGTCTTGAAAAAGGGCGAAACACTGGGCATTGTAGGCGAGTCGGGATGCGGCAAGTCCACCACAGGTCGCCTGATCATGCGAATTGATGAGCCCACTTCGGGGAGCATTTTTCTTGAGGGCAAGGACATCACTCGGATGCGAGGAGAGGCCCTTCGCCGTTTGCGTCCAAACTTTCAAATGGTGTTTCAAGATCCTTATTCATCTTTGAATCCGCGTATGAGCGTAGGGGCATTGGTCGCTGAGCCACTGATCGTGAACAGGCGAGGATCGCGTAGTGAGCAACGCGACGAAGTGGTCCGCCTACTCGAGACGGTCGGGCTTTCTGCCGACGCCAGAGTGCGTTACCCTCACGAGTTCTCAGGGGGTCAGCGGCAGCGCATCGCGATCGCCCGAGCCTTGGCATTGCGGCCGAAGCTGATTGTGGCCGATGAAGCGGTTTCGGCGCTTGACGTGTCGATCCAAGCGCAGATTCTTAACTTGTTAGCGGACCTCCGTAAGGAGTTTGGACTCTCTTATGTGTTTATCTCGCACAATCTCGCTGTCGTGAAGCACGTCAGCGATCGGGTGGGTGTGATGTACTTGGGCCGGATGGCGGAACTCGCTCCGCGAGACCTTCTCTATTCGAACCCGATGCATCCTTACACTCAGGCGCTTTTGTCCGCAGCTCCCGAACCAAAGCGGGAGCTACGGCGTGAGCGGATTGTGCTTGTAGGAGATGTTCCAAGTCCTGCTAAGCCTCCATCCGGGTGTGCGTTTCATACGCGTTGTCCCCGTGTCATGGAGGTCTGCAGAACGCAGCGCCCCGAATTGCGCGACTATGGGGGCGGCCAGATCGTGGCTTGTCACCTCTACGCGTAGGAAGGGTCTGTGAGCTTCACAGCAAAGAGGGTCATCATATTCAAGGGGGTAATTCATTTTGAAGAAACGCACAACTCTGATGTCTGCGGCCGCGGTCGTCTCTCTGTCCGCCCTTCTCGCGGGATGCAGCGGTGGCATTGGCGCCGATGCGGCAGCCCGCCACGATTCCATTCCAAACGGTGGGACGATGGTGCAGACGTTCCCAACGACCTTTGGTACGAATCTGATTCCGTTCATGGACGCGTCAGCGTACACCGCCACGGCAGTGGGGTATTCGTTTGACTCCATCCTTCAGTTTAACAGGAACGCCGTGCTTGAAGGTGATCTGGTAGACAAGTGGTCCTACTCGCCAGATCGCACCACGATCTATTTCTGGCTCAACCCGAAAGCGCGCTGGTCCAACGGGCTGTATGTGACGTCAAAAGACGTGGAGCTCGGGGTAGACTGGTTGGCATCGAAGTCTTATAACACGACATACCAAGGTGAGTACGGTTACTTGGTAGCGAACATCAAGGGCGTGCCGGCGAGTGGGTACCTTCCGGATGGTCAGACCCCATCCGGGTTCAAGATCCTCGGTCCACGCGAGTTTTCGATCTCGATGAACCAGCCGGATGCGGCTGTATTGCCGTCGCAGTGGTCAGGCATCACCCCCTTGCCTTGGTATGTATTAGGGAATCTTCCGATGTCACAGTGGAAGTCTTCTGCGTTCAACAAGATGCCGAACATCGGTAGCGGCCCTTACATCATGAAGGGGCTCGTTCCTGGACAAAGTATCACGCAGGTAGCCAACCCGTACTATGTTTTCGGGAAGCCGCACATCGAGACGAACATCTGGAAGGTTGTGTCCGCAGACGTCGTCACGGGGCAGTTGGCTTCCGGTCAAGTCACCATCGCTGGCATCCAAGCCAAGGACTACAAAAAGATGGTAGCTCTGCCGAACATCAGTGTTGATGTGACGCCGTCAAACGGTTTCTCGTACCTCGGCTGGCGCCTCAACAACTCCGTATACGGTAAGGAATTCAGTAACGTCAAGTTCCGCCAGGCCGTTGAGTATGCGATTGATCGCAACGCGCTGGTCCAGGCCATTGACAAGGGATTCGGTAAGCCTGAGAACGGTCCGTTGCCTCCAATCAACGGCTGGTACAATCCTGCGTTGAATGGCACATACGCCTACAGTCCTGCGATGGCGAACAAGTTGCTGGACGAAGCCGGTTTCAAGATTGTCAATGGCTGGCGGACGACCCCGGGTGGACGTCCCTTCGCACCGACTATCACGATCTCTTCGGGAGATACGCAGATCGCGGTTGAAGCGAACTTTCTGAAGCAGTATCTGAACGCTGTACACATCAACGTCAAGATCAGTGCGCCGATCAACTTCAACACGATCTTGAACGAGTTGGACAACGATGCCAACGGCAAGCAGAACATCCAGGGATTCTTCTTGGCCTGGAGTCTCAGCACCGATCCAGATCCACGTGGGCTGTGGCGGTCGACCGACAACTTGAACTTGACCACCATCGACTGGTCCAACAAAAAGGATCCCGCGATTGTGGAGAACGACAAACTGATTCACCTGCAGCACACGGCGGCGGCGTTTGACTATAGCTACCGCAAGAATATCCTCGATCAATGGCAGGTGCTGTTGAATCAACAGTTGCCGGAAAACTTCCTGACCATGGACGATGGTCTGACGGCGTACAACAAGAGCCTGCATGGCGTTGTCTTCTCGCCCTATGGTCTCCTGCATCCGTACGAGTGGTACCTGACGCCGAGCAACTGATCGCGGACTTTCGGTGACTCTGGCTGAGGGGTGGATTTGCACCCCTCAGCCGCCATGAGGAGGGGTAAAGGTGACTGCCTATATCGTCCGTCGGCTTTTGGGGTTGATTCCGACGCTGTTTATCATCACGATCATCGGTTTCATCATGATGCACTTGATGCCAGGGAATGCATTTCAGGCCCTGCTGTTTAACCCCAAGATCAAGAATGGTGCCTCGCTCTTGAAGAATTTGCAGGACCAGAACGGATTGAACCTGTCTTGGCCGCAACAGTACGTGAACTGGATCGGCCAGATGGCCCATGGCAATTTGGGGAATTCGTTTGAATACAATCAGCCCGTAAGTCAGCTGATAGGAGAATATCTGCCCAATACCCTCGAGCTTGCTCTTGCCGCAGAGATCATCATTCTCATCGCCGGAATCCCTCTGGGTGTATTTCAAGCCAGCAAGGTCAATGGGAAGTTTGACATCTCGACCTCGTTTTTTGCGATTTTTCTATTCTCCGTTCCGGGCTTCATCTTCGCACTGTTTTTGATGTTTATTTTCTCCTTCATGCTGAACTGGCTTCCTTCTATCGGAACTGTAACCCCAGGTGTATCCTGGTCTGGAGATCTTGGAGATCGCTTGTCCCATCTCATCTTACCGGCTCTTTCACTCTCCCTACCGGCGATTGCCGGTTACTCGCGGCTTACTCGCGGTAATACCCTCTCGGTGATTGTGCAGGATTATGTCCGGACTGCCCGCGCCAAAGGGTTGCGCCAAAACAAAGTGCTGTTTCGGCACGTGCTGCGCAACTCGATCATCCCGATTGTGACGCAGTTTGGGTTTGATATCGGGGGGCTGTTCAGTGGGGCGGTCCTGATCGAGGAGATCTTTACGTGGCCCGGAATGGGTGAACTGTCTGTCAATGCGGTTCTAAATCGCGACTATCCGTTGATCCTGGCGACCCTGATGATTTTTGCGGTGGCTGTTTTAATCGGCAATCTCATCGCGGATCTCTTCCTGGCCGCAGCGGATCCGCGCATTCGTTACAGTTGATGAGGGAAGGAGGATGTACCTGTGGCCACTGCCGCTGAATCCAACCGTGTACACGTCAAGTCCCAGAAAATGATAAAACCGCAGTCGCAGTTTGTTCTGGGCTTGCGTCGCTTTGCTCGTAACCGTTTGGCGCTTGTCGGAGCGATCATCTTGTTTATCATTGTCTTCGTTACCGTTTTTGCGCCGCTGTTCACGCATTACTCACCTAACGCGGCCAATATCATGGATACGGATGCGCCGCCGTCGCCGCAACATATCTTTGGCACGGATGATTCGGGCTATGACAATTTGACGAGGCTTCTGTATGGTGGACGCGTTGACCTCACCATCGCGTTTGTGGCGGCATTCATGACCATGTTTCTTGGGACGACATATGGCGCGATCTCTGGTTACGTTGGTGGCTGGGTCGACAGCCTCATGATGCGGTTTGTCGATGTCATGCTGAACTTTCCGTTTATTCCGTTCATCATTACTCTCGAAGCCATCACCAATACCGCAAATGAATGGGTATTGATTGCGGTGGTCGGCTTTACGGCTTGGCCAGGCGCCGCACGGTTTATGAGAGGTGTCTTCTTACAGCTTCGTGAGCAGGACTATGTGATTGGCGCTCGTACGATTGGCGCGCGAAGTTCTCGGTTGATTTTTCGTCATATGTTGCCGAACAGCCTCAGCGTACTGGTTGTACTTGTCAGTTTCAGCGTAGCGGGGTTTGTGGGACTGAATGCCGGTCTGTCCCTGATTGGCCTTGGTCTCCCGATCAATGTGGCATCGTGGGGCGGCTTGCTGGCCGAACACAGCAACTACCTGGCACTTCGGACGGAGCCGTATGCATGGATTCCTCCCGCTGCCATGATCGTCTTGACCATTCTCTCGGTTAACTTCATGGGTGACGGCCTACGCGACGCTTTTGATCCGCAAGCTCGGGTCTAGGGAATGTTGTGGTGTCGCTGAAAAGAGGCTCCTCGCACGAGGGGCCTCTTTATGTCGGACCGTGTAACCAAGATGCCCTGAGAATCGTCATGATGGGTAACGCCGCAATGTGCGGGAAAGGGTGATTGTGTGATGAGAGTTGGCAGTCATCGATGCAAGGTCCATCTCAGTAAGACACTGCGAAGTGAGACACTGCGCAATCCGCTGGTTGCGGTGGTTATGATGAGCGCGGTCGCCGCGGCGTGGGTGCCGGCCGCGTCGGTGAGTGCACAAGCAGATGGGATGCCTCCGGCAACGGCGTACACGGTGAACGCTAGCACCGTTCAGGTCGGCATGCGCGAGACGGTCAACGGTTCGATGCTGCCCTACGTCTCTCGCTCGACCGGGATGCAGTTTGCCCTGCGTCAACAATTCGCCACCCTGTTGCACCTGGGTGCGCAACTGCAAGTGGAACCGGAACTGGTGAGCAAGTGGTGGTTTACGGATGGGGGTACACGTTTGTATATGGAGCTGAATCCGAAGGCCGTGTGGTCTGATGGCACGCCGATCACCACCGCGGATGTCGGATTGGCGATTGACTTTCTGGCGTCGCCTACATATAACAACGTACTCGAGGGGAATCAAGGGTACAGGGTGTTGCCCATCGTCGGATCCCAGGCAGAGATGGAGGGGCAATCCGACGCGGTTTCGGGATTTCACGTGGTGAGCGGTCAGGAGTTTTACGTGCAGTTGAAGAAGCCGGATCCATCGGTGGTGGCGGCTGACTTTCAAGGTATCATGCCGTTGCCGTCCGAGCTGCTTGGCAACATCCCCATGGCGCAGTGGTCGACCTCGACGTTCGCATCCGAGCCGACGGTCGGGAGTGGACCGTTTGTCATGGCCAGTCGCCAGCCGGGGGTCCTGACGATGGTAGCCAATAGTCGGTTTGTCCTTGCGGTGCCAAAGTTGTCCGGAATGCAGATTAAGGTGGTGCCTCCGATCTCTGTGCCGGGCCTGCTGCGTGCAGGCGCGGTTGACCTGTACACGGACCTCCCGTTGGCGAGTCTGTCGCGTGTCAGTGGCGTCGCGGGGTCGACGATCGTCTCCTCGGCGTCCAACTCTCTGGAATCCCTCGTGTGGAATGATCAGGGGCCGGAAGCCACCAGCCGGTTGTTCCGCCAAGCGATGCTCTATGCGATCAATCGCAAGGGCATCGTGTCGCAGGCGCTTAGCGGGCAAGGGGTCGTGGCCAATGGACCGCTTCCTCCCGACAGCCAGTGGTACGATACGGCTCTGGATGGTGCGTATGCCTATGCGCCACAGACGGCACGCAATCTCCTGATCAAGGCCAATTACTACATTGGAGATTTGGACTGGCTCGTGCAGCCCGATGGACGGGCGCTGAATGTCACGATCGGATATTTGCAAGGGGATCCGACTGGCGCTCTGGTCGCACAAGCCGTCGCCGCGGATCTGCGCGGTATCGCGATCAACGCAACGGCTCATGGTCCGTACACCGAACGGCAGATGATGGATGCGTTGAATGCGCCGGTGAATCCCAAGAGTACGAACCTGTTCGGCTGTGTTCTCGGGTGGTCGCTGGGCGCGGACCCCGATCCTCGCGGGATCTGGCGATCCTCGGATCCATTTAACCAATACCTGTTTCAGTGGGATTCCACAGCGGATCCCACGGTGACGGAAAGTAATGACTTAATCGCACAACAAGTCAGTGCGGCCGCGGACACGCTCTCCGCGCGAACGGCCCTGTTAAATCAGTGGCAAACGCTGATCAGCGAGGCCGCCCCTGTGGATTTTCTCTTCTCGCAGGATGCGATGGGCGTCACGAGTTCCCGTTTGACGGACGTGGAGTGGTCGGGGCTGAAGGGTCCGATCGACTCTTGGAAATGGGCTTTTAACTAGTCTCATGACGCGACGCCGGAACGGCCGTTTTGGTTCCGGCGTCGGGCCTCTTGTCGTACGGGTCTGGTGACGCAGCGTCGGCGTCTTGACGAATGGCTCGGTCTTCGTTACTCTTGTAGAGTGAATGAATATTCATTCGATCACCTGCTGTACGAGGGAGGTGGCCTGCATCGCATTGCGAAAGGATGCGGCGAAGTACGACGCGATTCTGGCGGCTGCCGTGCGCGTGATGGCGGTCTCGGGGTATCATGGCGCACAGGTGGCGCGCATCGCTCGCGAGGCGGGGGTTGCGGATGGGACTGTGTATCTGTATTTTAAGAACAAAGAGGACATTTTGATGTCGATCTTGCGCGAGACGATCGGGGAGATTGTGGCGCTGTCCACGTGGCTGGAAGGCGAGCATCCCGAGCCGTTCAAGGCGCTGCGTACCTTGATCGAGACCCACTTTGCGACGCTCGGGGATAACCCGGAGCTGGCGATGGTGTTGCAGGTGCACATTCGTCAGGCGGACCCTGGTCTGCGTGCACAGGTCGCGGACATCATGCGACCTTACCACCGTGCCATCGATCGCATTCTCGCCGTCGGCAAGGATCTGGGTGTGGTACGAGAGGCCCTGGATCCACGGGTGGCGCGCAGGATGATCTTTGGCACCATTGACGAGACGGTGAATGCGTGGATTTTCACAGGGGCCAAGTACGATCTCAAGACACTCGTGGAACCTGTATACGAGTTGCTCTTGGCCGGGATTCAAGTCCGAGCGACGGACTGTTCAGGGGAGGCGTAGACCAGACGATGAATATCTTGGTTTGTTTGAAGCAGACGTTTGATACGGAGACGAAGATCACGCTGCTAGACGGTGCGATCAAGGAAGACGGCGTTCAGTATGTGATCAATCCGTATGACGAGTACGCCGTGGAGGAGGCGATCGCGATCAAGGAGAGTGGCGAAGGAACGGTCACGATCCTGACGATCGGTCCCGCTCGAGTCGAAGAGGCGGTCAGGACGGCGCTGGCGATGGGGGCCGATGAGGCGGTCATCGTTGACGATCCGGCGGCCTTTGGCGACGAATATACGGCCGCGGCCGTGCTGGCGGCCGTAGTGAAGGGACGGCCCTTTGATCTGATTTTGGCTGGTAATCAGGCGGTAGATGATGGTTCCGGGCAGGTGGCGATTCGCCTGGCGGAGTTGCTGGGGATCCCGCATATCGGGGTGGTCACAAAGCTGACCATAGAGGGCGATCAGGTGACGGCTCAGCGCGATGCTGAGGGGGACCTGGAGATCGTAAGCGCTACCCTTCCCGTATTGGTGACGGCCCAACAGGGGCTCAATGAACCGCGATATCCTTCGCTCATCGGCATTCGCAAAGCCTCGAAAAAGCCTTTGACGAAGCTTACGCTGGCTGATCTCGGGCTCACACCGGACGCCGTGGCCCCACGAGCGCAGGTGACCGAGACATTTTTGCCGCCAGCCAAAGGAGCGGGCCGGGTGTTGCAAGGGGAGACGGCTGTGCGCGTGAGCGAACTCGTTCGCGAACTGCGCCAGACTAGCAAGGTGCTGTAGATGCGTCTTAGAGGTCAAGCGGTGCTAGAGGTAACGAATGGTTGGGGAGTGTGAGTCATGTGGCCAGAGATGTCTTGGTGATCGCGGATTTACGAGGACAGGAACTGCGAAACGTCACCTTGGAGGCGCTCGGAGGGGCATTGCGGGTGGCGCAAGGCGGACGCGTCGCCATCTTGGTGATTGGACACGGTCTGGACAAGGTAGCTGTCACGCTGTTTGCCTACGGAGCGAGCGAGGTGTGGCTGGCCGATCAGGAAGCGTTGGCACAGTATCAGCCGGATCTCTACCTCGCGGCAGCAGAGGCTGCGATTGCGGAGGTCCACCCTGCACTGGTCTTGCTGGCGCACTCGGCGATCGGGCGCGATCTCGGCCCGATGATTGCAGCTGCGCACGATGCCGGGCAAGCCTCCGATGTGATCGCGGTCGACCTACAGGACGGCGAGGTCGTCTTTACCCGTCCGATCTATGCAGGCAAGGCGTTCACGCGAGTGAAGCTGAAGGGGGATCTGTCTGTCGCCACCGTTCGCCCCAACAACTTGCCGATGCCTGAGTCGGGAACGGCAACGGGTGAGGCACGCAGGCTGGAGTTCTCGGCGCCAAACGACCTGCGGACGCTCTTGCGCGAAGTGGTGAGAAAGACGGCGTCCGGCGTCGATCTCACGGAGGCCAAGATCATCGTGTCTGGCGGGCGCGGCGTCAAGAGTGCCGACGGATTCGCGCCGCTACGGGAGTTGGCGGATGTGCTCGGCGCGGCGCTAGGGGCTTCGCGCGGTGCT
>Ga0080006_1175819_pt1 | contig 15466 bp, 13 predicted proteins | sample RS3BMetagenome_FD_69209 | JGI IMG/M metagenome (GOLD analysis project Ga0080006, IMG submission 69209) | Ferric oxide microbial mat and aquatic microbial communities from Rainbow Spring, Yellowstone National Park, USA - RS3B (SPADES... ... | reverse complement strand
CAAAAATTAATCAATGATGGTAGAACCGAATTTATAAAATATTGCGGGCAATATTTAAACAAATACGTCGATTTGATGAGGGAAATTTATATAGAGTAATTTCGTTTGAAGTGATAAATTGGTTCTATCTATGAAACCGTATATAACAGTTATTTTACTGGACTATAACAGAAAGGAGTTTTTGCTAGATGCATTTAACTCTGCATTGAATCAAACATTAGATAGAAGCAAATATGAAATAATAGTAACAAAAAACTTCAGAGATAGTAAAATTGATAGTTACATTAAAAAGAATGGTGGCAAACTTGTATTTTTTGAAAAAGGCAGCTACGGAGAGCAGGTTGCAGATGCATTGAAATACGCAAAAGGCCAAGTAATCTGCTTTTTAGAAGATGATGATTTATTTACAAAAGAAAAACTGAAAACAATTTACTCATTGATAAACGACAAAATATGTTATATACATAACGGTATGTTTTATATAGATGAAAATGGCAACCAGATTAAAAATGAAAAATATGGAAATTCAGAAACCAAAACGTTGGTTAGAGACGAGGATAAAGATAAAAAATTTAATATACCTTCTATAAATCCGAGCGCTATTTGTATTAAAAAAAGTCTATTGGTAGGAACTAAAAGCGTAAAAGAAGCATTATCAAAGATAATCTCCGGGCCGGATACCTTTTACTATTTTGTTGCACTTGACTCAAACTGCGATATGCTTGCTATACCGGATAAACTTACAAAATATAGGATTCACGGAAGCAACACCTCTTTTCAACTATCTTCCTATAATGAATTTTGTGAGAAACAAGTTAAAAATAGCCTAAACTTTTTGCACGACTTTCAGATAGTTCAAAAAATCGCAAAAAAAGAGATTACCAAAGAAGTTTTGGCCCTGCACATTTCTTTTATGCAGATTACAAAAAATTTCTATGCGGGCTCCAGAAAAGGTATATTGAAAGCGTATGTAAATTATGTAAAGGCCTGTAAAAAACTTAAACAATCTATGCCTTTAAAGTTAGGTATTGAAATTATCTTCTTTGTTCTTTGGCCTAATCTAATAAGGTATATTTATTATAAAAAGATAACAAAGTTAAAATAAGATTCTATGTTTACTCTTTTGATCTTTTCACGCAATGATACAAAGAACGCGCTTGACCTAGCAGATTCTCTGCATGACATTGCCGATGAAGTTGTTATTATAGATTCAAGCGACAAGGCAGAGCACGAAACCCTTGCCAAAGAAGCGAAGAAAAGAGGTATCAGTGTTTATTATATTATCCCTTTTGGCTATGTAGAGCCCTTGCGACCATACGGTATTTCAAAGTGCAAGAATGAATGGGTTCTCTATCTTGACACAGATGAAAGGCTTAATGAAGAATTTGCCAAATCAATAAACGAGATAATTGCAAGCTCAAGGTGCGATGCCTTCGCTATAAAGCGCTACGAGGAATCTAATCCTAAGGGCCATACAGCGTTCTTTACCTGGCAGATAAGGCTCTTCAAGAAAAGCAAGATTTCTTTCAAAGGCATTATCCACGAACAGCCCGCTGTTCATGGCAGGCTATGCACACTTGATTCCTACTATATTGAGCACCGCACAGACCTTATGCACCATGCTGCAAACAACTACAACAAGATGATGGTATTTGAGACGCTCTCATATGCTGACTACAATACTGTCATGCTTGACTACGTGCGCAAGTTCTTTGCTCTAGATACGCAAACCCTCAAGGCTAAGCTTCTGCTCGGTTTTGCATCGCTAATGCTTAATGCTTACGAGCTTTTGCTGCTTAAGAAGAAGGATCAGGAGCTTGCCCTGCGTGACTACCAATGGTTCTACTTCATAAGATCTCTTGCTTATTCATTTAGGCAGCGAAGGTTTGGAAGCCTTTCAGAAATATGGAACGGGCAGAAGAAATACCTTGCCTATATTGAAGAGGAGAGGGCCAAGCTTGCCAAAGAGTATGGAATAACAAAGCAGGACCTTTTTGAAATATCCAAAATACTCAACAGGCAGGGTGTTATTAAGTATCTCGGCTTTGACAAGCCTGAGAATGTAGACCTACTTAGCAAGAGGTATGATGGCAAGGCCAAGGGTATTGACTTTACAATAAGGCTTATAATTGAGAAATACAAAGCAATGCAGAAATGAAAGTGACTATTTTTATATAGAAAAAGTAATCAAATTTTATTACTTATTAAGTTAGATATAAATTTCCACCCTAATTATATAATTTCCAAACTACTTTATATAAATTATTAATAAATTATATTAACTTCTAAAGGGAAAGTATTTAAAAATACAACAATATAAATGTTATTCTATATTATTCTATAATTAAAAATTATTCTATAATTAAAAATCTTTGTTTAATAAGTGTTTTAGATGATTAAAGCGGTAATATTTGATGTTGGCGGTGTGATAATAGACTTTTCAGAAGAAAAATATCTTACCTGGCTTTCAAAGAAAATTGGTATAGATTATGAAAGAGCAGATAAAGTAATAGAACCTTTAATTAAAGAGATGGAAAGTGGAAGACTCAAGTTAAGAGATGCAGAAAGAATATTTTCTAAAAAACTTGATCTTCCATTGGGCTCCCTAATGTGGACTAAAGGGTTTTCTGAAACCGCCTCTCCAAGCATAGAAGTGGTAAATATTCTTAAAGATCTTTCAAAGAACTATAAAATCGGCGTTATAACAAACGTCTCTTTCAGCAGGTATTATGAATCAAGAAAACTAGTTCTAAAATCTCTCATACTAAAAAAGTTTATCAAAGAAATTATAGCTTCATGTTATTTTGGAGTAAGAAAACCAGATGCAAGAATATTCAAAGAGATGCTTAGAAGGTTGAAAGTCAATCCAGAAGAGGCTGTTTTTATAGATAACCAAATAGAGAATGTTGAAGGTGCAGCAAAATTAGGGATTCATGCGATTCTATTTACAAATGCAGACAAACTAAAAGAAGATCTGAAAGATCTCGGTATCAAAGTAGATTAATTTTGATTTTATTAACTTCTTTAAATTTGGTATGTTAATTAATTTCTTGATTTTATTGTTGTATTAATATATTATATTGTTTTTATACATTATCTTTATTTAATTTTATTACTTTAATCTTATTATTTTATAATTAATTATTACTTTATAAACTAATAAATTATATTTTAAGGTTTAAGTATAATATAAGCACTAGCCTACCCGTTTCTTAGTTCATTTGGATTTAATTTATAACTTTATTCTGATTATTGATCTGCATTATATCCTTATTATATTATAACTTATATTACATTTATTCATTAATTTTTATTGCAACGTATAATATCAAAACAAATTAGCTAAGAAAAAGATATTTATAAATGTAAATATATACAATAATAAGAAAACTAAGTGGTTTTATGCTTGATTTTATTGAAAAACTCTTTGCAGGTAAATGGATTGCGGGTGCTACAATTGAAGATGCGGTATTTGCAGCACGCTATTTTAATAATAGAAATATATCTGCAATAATAAACTATCTTGGTGAAGAAATATCTGAAAAAGATAAAGTCGAAAAGACAAAAGAGGTTTATAAGAATCTTATCGATAGGATAAATACCGAAAACCTTAATGCTGTAATCTCATTGAAACCAACACAGCTTGGTTCACTTATCAGCAAAGAGTACCTTAAGGAAAACTATCTTCAAATCGTCAATTATGCATCAAAGAAAAATATCTTTGTATGGCTTGATATGGAAGCACCAGATAATGTGGATTTAACAATAGATCTTTATAAGAGTGGAATTAAATTTAGCAATACTGGAATATGTATACAATCAAATTTAAAAAGAAGTTTTAATGATATTAAAAAACTTCCGAAAAATGCGATAATAAGGCTTGTTAAGGGTGCATATTCTGTAGATAATAAAATAGGTTATACAAACAAAGAAGAGGTAAACAAAAATTTTCGTTTTCTTATGAACTATCTTTTTGAAAATAAAAATAAATTTATGATTGCAACGCACGATATTAAAATGATAGAGCATGCAAGAGCGCTTAATAAGAAATACAAAAGAGACGTAACCTATGCATTCCTAAGGGGTATAATGAACAGCTATGCAGAATCGCTCGCCAAAACAGAAAAAGTTGCGGTTTATATCCCTTTTGGAGAAGACTGGATCGCTTATTCCTATAGAAGGATGAGGGAATCAGGCCATGTTTCACTTATATTTAGATCATTAATTCCTGAAAGGTTCAAAAAATGAAATGAAAACAACAATATAACAATATATTAACTTTTTACTAAATAAATTATCAAAAATTGATATAATATTGTTTGCTTTATTTTAATTTATTATTAATTTATTTTAATTATTTTTTATTAATTATTTATTTTAATTTTAATTATTTATTGTTAATTTATTTTTTAATTTTTATTATATTATTATTTATATTTTAAGCTGTTAAGCTATTAAATCATTTATCATTATTTATCATTATTTATTATTATTTATATTTATTATTAAATTTAATTGTTAATTTTGTACAAAAACATTAAAATTTATAAAATAAGAATAAAAATAAGAATATATATAATTTATAATTGTGTATGATGGGATATTATTATAATCAATAACTATAACAACTATAATTTATTATATATTAATTTATTTATTATTTGTTAATAAAAATATTAAAAATCTATATTAAATGTAAAATATTAATAAAAAATATTATAAAAAATATTTAAATAGCAAAGCAAATATCTAAAAACAGCTAAATAATAACTGGTGCTGGTATGCGGAATGATAATAAAGATGATAAAAACAAAGATACAAACACTAAGGATACAAGGGGAATACAGTCCCCTAAAAGCGACCTTGGCAATTGGTACTCTGAAATCCTTGTCAAATCAGGTTTTATAGATTACAGCGATGTTTCTGGCTGTATAATACTGCGGCCTTCTTCACTCTTTGCATGGGATGTTTTAAAGAATTATGTTGATGCGCAGTTTAAAAAACTTGGAATAGAAGATGTCTATTTTCCCCTTTTTATACCTGAGAAGTATTTGAAAAAAGAGGAGGAGCATTTTTCCGGCTTCAAGGCAGAGGTTGCATGGGTAACCCATGGAGGAGATTCTAAACTCGATGAAAGGCTTGCTGTGCGCCCCACTTCAGAAACAATAATGTATGTAAGCTATGCTAAATGGATACGCTCATGGAGGGATCTGCCACTGCGCTATAACCAATGGAATAATGTTGTAAGATGGGAGTTTAAGCATCCAATGCCTTTTATAAGAGGGCGTGAATTCCTATGGAACGAAGGCCATGATGTATTTGCAACAGAAGCAGAAGCATTAGCAGAGCGTGATAAAATACTAGGAATTTATGAGAAGGCCCTTAAAGAATATCTCGCGCTTCCTTCAATAAAGGGGCAGAAGAGCGATAAGGAGAAGTTTGCGGGAGCGGTTGCAAGCTATAGTCTGGAAATGATTATGCCTGATGGATGGGCGATACAAGGTCCTGATTTCCATTATGATGGGCAGAATTTTGCAAAAAGTTTTGATATAAAGTTCTTGGATAAAGATGAAGAGATAAAATTTGTATATCAGAATACATATGCGATAACAACAAGGGTTCTCGGTGTTATGGTTGCAACGCATAGTGATGAAAAAGGTCTTGTAATTCCACCTAAGATTGCGCAGGTGCAGATAGTAATAATTCCAATATTGGGAAGGGATAATGAAAAGGTGTTGAAAGAAGCACAGAATATTAAAAGAGATATTGAAAAGTCATTTAGGGTTGTTATTGATGATCGCGAGGGCTATACTCCTGGATATAAATTTAATGAATGGGAGTTAAAAGGGGTTCCATTGAGGATAGAGATAGGGCCTAGGGATATAGCAAGTGGCTCTGTGGTTGTTGTAAGAAGGGATAATGGAAAGAAGGAGAGCATTGAAATAAGCAGATTAAATGATGCTATAAGCAGAATTCTAGAGGAGATGCACAATTCGCTCTTTGATAAGGCTTTGAAGTTCCTAAACGAGCATATTACTATGGTAGAGAGCTATGATGAATTCAAGAAGGTGCTTTCAGAGAAGGGAGGCTTTATCCAGGCTGGATGGTGCGGCAGTGTTGAATGTGAGGATAAAATAAAGGAGGAGACGGGAGCAAAAATAACTAATATACCTTTTGAGCATAAGGGTTTGAGCGAGCATTGTGTATATTGTGGAAGGAAGGCGAAATTCATGCCGAACTTTGCAAGAAGCTATTAGTGGTTTTATGGTGAGTTATGAGGATTTTTCCAAGATAGAGCTAAGGGTTGCAAAGATTATAGATGTTTTTGATGTTGAAAATTCAAATAAGCTCTATAGATTGAGTATTGATGTTGGAGAGGGAAGATTGAGAACTCTAATGTCGGGTATTAAAAAATATTATAAAAAAGAGGAATTGATTGGAAGATATATAATCATTGTTGCAAATCTCGAACCTAGGGTTATTGCAGGGGTTCCTTCAGAAGGTATGCTTCTTGCAGCAGAAGATGATGATGGTAAAGTCGTATTGCTTGCGCCAGAGAAGGAGATTAAAGTAGGTTCAAAAGTTGGCTGATTAGATTAAAAATTCTCTTATTTTATAATTTTTATTATTTTATACTTTAATTATCTTATTTTATATCTTACTTAATCTTTCTCTATTATATTATCTTACTTTATTATTCTTATTTTTCTTATTTATTATTATTTTTATTCTTTTATAATCTTATTTTATTCTTAAGTTTATTTCTAGCCAGCCTTATTTAGCCTGCTTGTAAATACATAGCCCAAATTCTAGATATTTATTATATCTATTTTATTATATTTATTTTTAAATCCACTTTTTGCGGGTAATATTGCACTGCATCCGATTCTATCCTTCTAATTTCTTTTCTGAGCTCATTAGTTAAGGGGTTGAGGATGTACTCTTCATCATTATGTTCTTTTAAGATTCCATAATACATTTTATATTGTGTGTACGTTTCTATTTTTGTTTTGTTTTTCCAATAAATATTTGTAATCCTATAAACTACGGTTATGTTTTGATTATTAATTTTAATATACTCTCTTGAGGGTTTGTTAAATATTACTTTTTTTTCATTATCTTCTTTCTCCTCTCTTTTATCAGGAATATGTATAAGCGTTTCATTGCTTTTGTAATCAATGCATATTGATGGCCCGCTATTATCTGTTTTTTCTACTTTCTTTTCCTTTTTCATTCTAACACTATTATCTAAACACCTTATAACATAATTAACTTTCAAAGAATAAAAGCTTTTCTACATCTTGTTTTTACCACTGCTCTGTTTTATTATATATTACTATTTTTATTATCTATTTTACCGCCCTATCTAACTTTTATATTACTTATTAATTATTTATATTACTCAAGTTTAGCATTTTCATAAGCAAAGAATTCTAATATACTACCAAGCCTGTTCTTTACTAGTCACTTCAGTTTACCTTACCTCTCAAGATCTACGTCAAATGTTTAAGTGGAAATGAAAAAAGAGAAAGGTATTTAAAGGTTTGCAGTTATTCTTTTGCGGTGATATAAATGAACGGAGGAGGAACCGATTAATTAATAATAGATTATAAGTTATAGTTTGTTTTTTCTTCTTGTTTTATTTTGTATTCTTCTACTAAAATTTTATATTCTCTTGAATATAAATTATCAAAATTTCTATTTATTATAGATCCTATAATAATATTTGTTATTAGTATTGAATTTACTTTTATACTTTTGAACATATTAAGTTGATCCTCATAATCAAAAAAATCATTCTCATTAAGGATCGGTGCAATATAGATTTCACCAACAGGGTTTCCTACATCTCCGGCCAATGCATATTTATTGATCCATGGATACTGATATGCAAGCTCCTCTTTTATTAATTCCAAACGTTCATGTTTATAATAAAGTTCTCTATCAATTATCTTGATATAAAATAGACCATAATATTTTATTGGAAGATCAGTCATATTAATAGTTATTCTATCTATAAGCTGGCGCTCTAATAAACGATTGAGTATATAACCTGTTGCTGCAGATCCACTCAAACCATATTGAAGTGCAATATCATTAAGAGGTTTTAATCCATTGGTATTAAGTTCTTTGAGTACCCTGAATTCTGAATCTGTAATCTGCCATGGAAGTTTATGCGGCTGCTCTCTTGTTCTACGCCAAACCCTCTCTTTTAAAAGATTAAAAAATGGTTCTCTAAGTGGTGCACTTCCATAAACCTGGCTGAATGGAGTAACATAACTTTCATATATATAATTAGGAAAAATATTCTGCTGCCAATTATAAATAAAATCTAATATTGCTTTATCACTTTCAAGGAAAAAATAAACCATTAAATCATAATCGCCCTTCAATGTTGCAACAAGAAGAACTCTTGGATCGTTTTCAAAGGTATTTCTGATCTCATCAATTTTCGGAATTTTATCTTTAAATTTAATAAACAGCATATATCTCAAAAAACCCAGGTTTTTAAGATTGGGCTCTATAATATATTGAATATTAAATTTAGTAGTTAGATTTTCAATAATCTTTATTGCAGTATTCTCCGTTGCTCCTATCCTCTTTGCAATTACCGCCCTTGGTATTCTTGCATTCATACTTAGATTCTTTAATATGACCGCTTCCGCATCTGATACGAGTGATGATAATTCAAGTTTTGCGTTTTCATATTTAGAGAGTTCCAATCTGCCAACACGCCTGTTCTGTGCTGGTATAAATTCTCCCTCTTTTGTTATTATACCAAGATAAAAGGGTTTTATTATCTTCTTCTTTCCAGTCAGTGGATCTGTAATAATCTTATTTTCATACAAATAGAAATTATCTTTATAACTACGCAATGACAATCTTGCTTTGTATTTGCTTCTTAAATTTTCTACCGCTTCACTTACGCGTTTTGGTATCTCTCCCATAATTTAATTTTCCACCGCAGTTTATAAAAATCTTCTTTAATATTATTGATGTTAGAAATCTTTAAACCTTATTTTATTCTTATTTTCTCCTTTGCTCCTTTTAGCTTTTATAATATTAATAGCATTTTAGCGTTTATATAATTATAGTGTTTAAGTGTTATAGTGTTTGTTATAATATTTATAGCGTTTATAATATTATAGCGTTTATAATGTTATAATGTTTGTAATGTGTTGTATTAATTTTATTTTGATTGTTTATTTTACCGCTTTTTTATTTCTTATACTAATTTTTTTACTAATATATTATACTTATATTTTATAATTTATACTTTACTGATATATTATAATTTATATTTTATACCTTATATTTTAACTTTATTCATATCTCCCTTTTACCCTTGCTCCTCCTTTATACTGCATAAATAATATGTGTAATAAAATAAATAGATTAATAGAAAAGTATATATATTTTTCCTTTGATATAATATTATGCAGGTTATGAGGGCTTTTAAATATAAGATATATCCTGATTCAACCAGGAAGGAGAAGATAGATGCAAGGCTTTCTCTACTTTGCACCCTTTACAACAAGACCCTTGAGAAGCTTCATTTTGAATATAGGAAAAACAATGACCTCTCTCTTGATATACCTACTATAAGGAGGTATGTTGATGAATCCGCTGCTGCCTCTCCAGAGCTTTCAAGCATCCCATCAAGCGACCGTGCTGAAATAGCTAGAAAGCTCTTTAGATCCTACAAGACATTCCTAGCCAGGAAGGCCGCAAAAGCTTCAGGAAGAAAAATCAAAGCACGCTTTCTACCCTTTAAGTCCCCGCTAGACTATAAATCAATGTTCTTCTATAAAAACAGTTCTGATTTCTATATAACGCTTGATAAAGACTATGCAACGCTCACAATACCCGAAATCGGGCGTGTCCGCATAAAGCTATACCGCGATATCGAGGGGCTTGTGCGCATGCTTGTAATAAAGCGTTATGCGGGCTCCTACTACGCTATCTTCGTTTCATCGCTTGAGCTGGACCCGGACCCTGTCGATGTTTTCAAAAATCCTGTTGGCGTTGATCTGGGGCTCAACAACTTTGTAATGCTCTCTAACGGCGTCAGCTTGGACAAGCCGAAATTCGTCAAGCAGCGTGCCTCCAAGGTCGCCAAGCTCCGAAAGCGTGTTAATAAGCGCAAGAAGGGCTCAAAGCGCAGGGCTGAGGCGGTTATGCGCTTACAGCGTGAGCTCGCTTATACCGCAAACCAGTCTCTCGATTTCTCATACAAGGCGGCTCGCCAATTGCTAGATCAGGGCTTTACTGTAATATTCTTAGAAAAATTAAATATTGAAGGTATGGTCCATAATCATTCGCTCGCTGGATCTATCCTTAACGCTTCATGGGGCAAATTCACTCAAATACTAAGATATAAAGCTGAAAGTGAAGGAGTTAAAGTAATAAAAGTTCCATCAAAAGATACTACAAGAAAGTGTAGCCGGTGTGGATATATAAATAAGGTAAAATTGGGACAGTCTATATATAGGTGTGACTCGTGTGGGCTCATAATAAATAGAGATCTAAATGCAGCTACAAATATCCTGAAGATCGGTTTAGCTCTATTAAAGAAAGAGATGGGTACCGCCGGACCGGTGGGAGGTTAAGCTCAGGGAGGATATAGTAAGACCCTTTTGGAGGGGCATTTATCGATGAGCTGAGAAAATAGCCTTGCACGTATGTGCAGGTGAAGCTCCGAAAGGAGGAAAGGTCATAGCGAGGGACGGATTTGAACCGCCGATCTCTGGGTTATGAGCCCAGCGAGTACTCCAGACTACTCTACCTCGCTTCATAGACCTTGCAACTCTCATCAAAGACCTTTCCATAATGCAAGTCCAAATAGAAATAAACTTAAAACTATTTAAAATATTGCTTTATTCCACTATTCTTATTTTATTTACTTAAATAATACTTAAATACTAATATAATAATATTATTATATAAAATTAATTATAAAAATATTTATTTAATTTTATTATATTTATTATTAATTTTATTAATTGCGGTTTTAGCGGGGCGTCCTAGCTTGAGCTCAAGCTTGAGCTAGAACCTGGCTAAAAGCTTAACTATAAAAGCAACTATAAATCAGTTATAAGTGTGGATATGACAACGGTGATAGCGCTAGGTGGGAATGCACTGCTTCGGGATAACGAGGTTTCTCTGGCTAGCCAGAATAGTGCTATAGCACGCACGGTTTCATATATAAAGAGAGCGTTCGCCAACAGCTCCGAGCGATTGGTTATAACACACGGCAACGGCCCTCAGGTTGGGCTTGAGCTCATGAAGAACATCGATGCTAGGTTGCCACTTCCCCTCTATATGCTCACAGGAGAGACGCAGGCTTCGATAGGCTCAACGCTAGCGCTAGAGCTCACCCGCGCCTTCCACGCCGCTGCCGTGGTGCTCACGCACGTCATCGTCGATAGGAAGGACCCAGCATTCGCAAAACCCTCAAAGCCCATAGGGCCCCTCTTGTCAAAAGGCGAGCTAGAGCGCTACCTTGTCGCTGGCTTGTCCTTCGAGCGTGTTGATTCAAGCATGAAGTTTTCAAGCCAAAACCTCAGCAATCCAACATCGAGCATGATGAACGCATTTTCAGAGCATTCAAAACAAGCAAACCAAAACCAAAATTCAAACCCAAAATCAGCAAACCAAAACCTGGCCAGCTCCCGACGCTCAACACCCCGCCTCTACAGGCTTCTCGCACCATCGCCGCGCCCGCTCAAGATCCTAGAGGAGGAAACAATCAAATCCCTCAAAACGATCGTCGTATGTTGTGGTGGTGGCGGTATCCCTATAGACGAGCGCTTAAACCCTCTCAACGCAGTGATCGACAAGGACCTCACAAGCTCGCTTCTCGCAACCCGGCTCAACGCCTCAAAATTCATAATCCTCACAAACGTTCCATATGTATACGACAGCGGGCCCCTTCACTCGCTATCGGTCGGCTCGGCGCTCAGCCTCGCCTCCCGCTCAGACCCGGGCTCAATGCAGCCCAAGCTCATCGCAGCCGCAAGCTTCGTCCAGCATACCGGCAGGAAAGCATACATAGGCTCTCTCAGCTCTCTAGACAAGATCCTAAAGGGCAAGGAGGGAACTGTTATAGAAGAATAAATAAATATTAAGTTAAATATATAAAAGTATACTTAACTGACATCTTACTAAAAATAAAATCGTTGGCTTTCTGTCATGCATTCTGTAAAGATATTATAGAGTATTTAAAAATAAAAATTTGAAATATAAAAATGCTGGTTACATCTTGAATATATTTTAAATAAAAATAATAATTAGAAAAGATAGATAAAATAAAAGGAAAGTTTATAATAAATATTTCTATATTTTTATCTACATAAATTCTATTTTTAATTTTTGTTTTCTAAAAAATTTTAACTATTCAATAAAAAATATTGAACTTACTAAAGTATATAAAAATATACTAAAGTAAAATATTAAAATTAAGGATTTAAAAATATTAGATATATTGAAAGAGAAGATTAATTAAGATTAAATTTTAATTATATAATTGATATATTTTTTGATATATTTTATTTGATATATTTTAGTTTTAATTTTATATCTCAGCTTATATGTTTTTTCAGCTCTTCCATAAACGCTTCTTTAAATTCGTTCTCTGTTGATGTAACCGGACCATACGCACCTGCCGCACATGGATGCCCACCACCGCTGCCTCTGATTATAGGGGCTAGCATCTTCATTATTTTTCCCATATGCAGATCATATTTCTTGTCGAGTGTTTCCCTAAGCCTTGCTGAGAATGATATTCCTTCTGCACCTATCGAAAAGAAGAGGGCTAGATCCGCACCCGCTTTTAATGCAACATCTGCTGAAACATTAGCGTGCGAATGCGCCCTTCCATAAATGAATAAAATATTTCCTATAATATATTTTTCTGCTGCACATGAATCAATAAGAACATTAAGCCTTGATTTTGGATCTGGCAGTGGCTCGATCATATTCAAAAGTGCTTGATAATTGCTGCCTGTATCCTCGAGAAGTTTACCAATCTGTATAAATGTTTTTGGAAATGCATTTTTAAGATCCGCAGAATCTGATATAATACCATATACAAGAAGATATTTTATTTTTACATCAACATCAAATTCAAGCTGCTCAAAGATTTCATAAATTATGCTTGCTGTTGAGTTTGAATTTTCATCATTATAAACATAAACCTTGTCCTTTTCTATATTGTGGAGTGCGTGATGATCTATTATCACTATATCTCCTTTAAAGTCATTAAGATAATAATTAAAAGAACCGCAGTCCTCAAAAGCATTTACATCTACAAGCACAACAATATCGCAATCAGTGTCAAATCCCTTTGAGATCTCATTTTCATTGATATTTGCTACTTTTAGCATTCTTGTTGCATTCGTTGTTATATAATCAGGTGTTGAAACCTTTGCATTATCTCCAAAGAACCTCTTTAATGCAATCGCACTTGATACAGAATCAGAGTCGCCTACAGAATGAAAGGTTATCAATATCTTCTTATTTTTTTCTTTTGCCTCTTTAAGCAGAAATAAAAGAGAATCAAAATTTATCTTCTCCATTTATCACGCCTTCTCCGCCTTCAAAGCCTCATTTATCTTTTCACGTAGCTCCTTCTCTTTCTTTGCATACTCATCATACTGCTTAGTTGCAATAGTCAAACGCATTTCAGTAGATTCAATCTTCTCCTTAAGCTTTTTGACTGCATCCTCTTTCTTCATTTCCACTAAGACTCCACCTATATTAAGATATATTTTGCCTGTTGCTTTTTCTATTTCCGCCATTGCTTCGTTCTGCTCATTTTTCTGCATTGCAAACTGCTCTTTTTGGATTGCTAGAGCCTGCAGCTGCTCAACAAGTGCTTGATAACTGCTTGTCATCTTTTCAAGTTCATTTCTTTCCATAAAATCACACTATAAATATTTTATATATTGCAAAAATTATATTGTTTAATTAAATTTAATTATATTATTTATTTTTATTATTGAGTTGATTAATTATATTTTTATTTTATTTATTATTGAGTCGATATTTATATTATTATAATATTATAATGTAAATTTGTTATCTCTTTTTACTGCAAAAAGTTAATAAACTTATTATTTAGTTATAAGGAAATCTATTATAAAGAAAAGATAATAAAAGTATTAAAGGCTTTATAATAATTTTATTTTTCTTTATTATTAATATTATTAACTAATTATTTTTGGATTTGCCAATTAACGCATCTTGTATTGTTTTAAGCGGAAGCATCATGCACTTCAAACGTGCAGGACCTGGATCAATTCCAATAAGCTTGACAACATCCTTGAAGCCGAGTTTTTTAATATCATTAATATTCTTTCCCTTTATAAAATCTGTAAGCATGCTAGCGCTGCTTGTACTAACCGCACATCCAGAGCCCTCAAACTTAGCATCAATAACAACATTATCTTTGACGTTTAGATATATTGTTATATCATCTCCACAATAGGGATTAAATTCATGATTTACAAAAGTTGCTTTTTCAAGCCTGCCTTTATTATGTGGATGCTCGTAATGTGCTATGATCTGCTCTGCATATATATCTTTATCGTTTATAATATCACCAGTGTTACTTTAATATAATTTTATTCATTAATATTATATTTATCAATTATTATTAATTGATATTTTGTTTTTTTGCCTTCATTTTATAAATAAAAATTAAAAATATGAAATTATAAAACATTAAACCTTTGCTTGATGATGTTTATTGCATTGATTGCAGCATCAATATCTCTTTCATCATTATATATATAGAAGCTCATTCGTGCAACCGCAGGCTCACTTAAAATATTAACAACAAGCGGCATCGCACAATGGTGCCCCGCTCTTATCGTTATACCCTGCTTGTCAAAGATTGTTGATATATCATGTGGATGGACCTTATTTATTGAAAATGATACTATTCCAGAATGCTTTCCCTTTTCCAAAGGACCATATATATTAACGTTCTTTATGTTCTGCATCTTTTCAATTGTATAATCTGCAAGCATTCTTTCATGCTCTTCTACATTTTTCATACCTATTTTTGATAAATAATCAATAGCAAACTTCATTGATATCGCACCTTCTATATTCGGCGTTCCAGCTTCAAACCTCCATGGAATATCATTAAGCGTGAAATTCTGGTATCCTACACTTTGTATCATCTCGCCACCTCCAAAAAGCGGTTCTGTATTTTCAAGGATCTCTCTTTTTGCATAAAGCACTCCAATGCCTGTATAAGCAAGCATCTTATGGCCTGAGAATGCAAGGAAATCAGCATTGATATCTCTAACATCTACTGGCATATGGGGGACAGATTGAGCTCCATCCACAAGGACCTTAGCACCATGCTCGTGTGCTTTCTTTACAATATTCTTAACATCAACAACATTGCCGAGGACATTTGAGCATTGGCTTACGGCTACAATCTTCGGATTTTTCT
>Ga0080006_1137018_pt1 | contig 15466 bp, 17 predicted proteins | sample RS3BMetagenome_FD_69209 | JGI IMG/M metagenome (GOLD analysis project Ga0080006, IMG submission 69209) | Ferric oxide microbial mat and aquatic microbial communities from Rainbow Spring, Yellowstone National Park, USA - RS3B (SPADES... ... | reverse complement strand
CTTTGCCGCAGCCTCCTTAAGCGGCAGGAAGCCGACTCCAGTGAATGGCACGGCGATTAGCTTAATTCCTTGCGGCATTTTTGGAATCTCTGAATCAATTGGAGACCAATCCGCAGCGACAACATCAGCACCCTCAACTCTTTTCAATAGCTCCGGCCCATCTGGAATTCCGTCAAAATATTTTACTTCTCCTAGTGAATCCAGTCTCTGCTTTTGCTCCTCGCTCAGCTTCATGCCCTCTACCACGTGAATCCTTACCATAAAAACACCATTACATGTCCTAGAAGATTTATAAAAGAGAAGTGGCTCAGTCTGGCACTATGTTGCCAACGACGAACTGGGGATTGTAAGGCATCAGGTCTGTGTACCTCTCGCCGGTCCCGAAATAGAGCACAGGCACTGTTGTGTCGCTCAGTATCGAGAGCGTGTTTCCGCCCTTCGCGTCAACGTCAAGCTTTGTGAGTATTACACCATCGAGCTTGGCGGCTTTATCGAACTGCTTGACCTGCTCGAGGAGCGAGTTTCCGGCTATGCCCTCCCCGATGAATATGCAGAGGTCTGGCTTGTTGACGCGCACCATCTTCTTGAGCTCCTCTATCAGGCTTTTGTTTGTCTCCTGCCTGCCCGCGCTGTCTATGAGCACGGCATCAATTCCGTGCGCTTTGGCGTAAGCAACCGCATCGAAGGCGATGCTCGCAGGATCAGCACCGTAGGCGCCCTTTATCACATCCACGCCTAGCCTCTTAGCATGTATGACTGCCTGCTCTATAGCTGCCGCCCTGAACGTATCGCTGGCAGAGATGACGCAGCTCAACCCATTTGCCTTTAGCATGTGCGCAATCTTGGCTATAGTTGTGGTTTTGCCAGCGCCGTTTGGGCCGAGGAAGAGAATCTTGAACGGTCCTCCGCCCTTCTCTTTATTCGTCCTCGCCCTCTCGATTATGTCTATTCCGCTGTTCTTGGCAAGTGTCTGCATCAGCGAGTTTCTTATCTCGTCCCTGATTTCCTTCTTTATGTCCTGAGTTCCCACCTCCTTGCCGACCAGATTGTCATGCAGTTTTGAAACAATCCTCTCCGCCACATCATAGTTCACATCGGTTTCGAGCAGCGCTATTCTCAGCTGCTCAAGGAAGGGCTCTGCATCCCTCTCGCTTATCCTTACCTTTCCAAGGAGCGCGCCCTTTATCTTGGTAGTAAGCGTTACGTCTGGGCCCTTCTGCCGTTCTTTATTCTCCCCCTCATTCACCCTTCTCTCTGCGCCTTTCCCCTCCTTCTTTTCCTCGGAAGCCTCGGCCAGGGCCTGCTCCTCCTGTTTTTCCTTCTTGCTCAGACCTTCTACAAAATCAGAGAACTTCTTCTTGAGCCCTTCAAACATCTTACTGACCCTGCTGCATTGCTTCTATAGTGTACTGCACTCGTATGATCTCGCTCTCGAGCTTCCTCTTTTCCTCCGCAAGTTTGCCTATTGCACCAGTACTCTGCTCTATGCTCTTCTTGATGAACTCCTTTGCCTCCTCCACTTCCTTCTCTACCAGGTAACCTGCGCCAACGTAGGTTATGACCTTATTTATCTCCTTCACGTTTGCTTCAAAGTACGTGCCGCCTTCTGCGTTGACCAGTATGCTTGAACCCTTGACCATCTCCTTCTTCTCGAGCAGGCTAAGGTTCCGCTCCAGCGCGGCTCGCGCCAGGCTCATCGTTGTAAGTTCGTTGATCAGCGCCTCATACTGCTGGCTGTAAAGGCTCTGCAGGTAGAGGAGCCTGTTTATCTCCTCCTCGCGTCTGCCCTTTTCCGCAGCTTCCTCAGCCATTTCCTCAGAAGGTTAGCTCGATTCGGATTTATATGCGTTCGCCTAGAAACCAAGCGCGTCTGCAATCCTTGAAAGCTCGAAACCAGTGGTGGCATCTCCTACTACAAGCCCGTTCGAGTTGGCTGCAGTGCAAAGGCCTATGCTGACCGAGCCCAGATTCGCAGTTGACTGCTCGGAGGGCATGCCGACCGCCTTTTCGAGCGCGGCTCTCTCGTATTCGGTGGCCCTGTTGTTGACGACCAGACCCCTGTTTGTCAGTATGTTGTTTGCACCCACGGTAGTGAAGCCTCCAACCGAAGCCTTCACGACCTCGACATCTAGAGCGTCGGCTATAGCTGCTTCATCATTCCTCCCGTAGTGGAGGTTTATCACGGCTATCTTGTCATTTGCGAGTATGTTGTTCCCTAGCGCGTTGTAGTCTGTGTGCAGCACCTCGACTCGCACGCCAGAAAGCTTCTGTTTCAGCGACTCCAGCTCGCTGTCCTCGACGCCGTATGGAAGCAGCACGCCTTTTGAGTTAGCAGCCACATATATCCCCACGAAGCCTGTGCCGCTTACGGTGGCCCTGACTCCCTCGACGCCTAGCGCCTCTTTTAGGATGCGCTCCTCGCCCTTGCTTACCTCGTTTCCCATTAGGAAGAATCTGTCGGTGGCGGTTACCCACGCGCCTATGTAGTCGTTACCAAGTATCTTGAGCCTCTCTATGCCCATCTTTATCAATTTATCAAATTTGCTTCTGCGGTTTTGGTTCCCCTCCGCCATTTGCCGCCTGCTTCTTCTCCGCATCCTTTGCCGAGTTCTGTGCCGCCTGCGCAGGTGCCTTTTCCGAGTACATCTTCACCTCTGTCCTGTCCCCCGTCTTTTCCACGCTGATCTTCAGCTTCGACCAAAGGGGCGATGCGCCTCTGGAGTTCCTCACTATGAACTCGTTCAGCTCCCTGCTGAGCCTTATGCTATCTTGATTTGACTTCGTGAATCTTGCAACCGCCTCGGTGACGAGCCCCGCCGCCCTCTTCCTCCTTCTTGCTGCGTGAAGCCTGAGCAGCTTCTTCCTGAGGTTTATCGTCATTGTAGTGGTCTTTGTAGTGGTTTGCGCTGTATCCTTTGCCATATGCCTACACCCAGAGCTTCTTGCTGTTTACGCCTGTTTTTGCGCCCTGCATTTCATCATCTAAAGGCCGAATTTCCTTTTTCTGTGCCAGGCGCTGAGTTTCAGCTTCCTGTGCCGCCAGTCGCGTGCGAACTTGTTCGTCTGCAGGCGCCTGTGCGTCCGCACCATCGCGAGCACCGGCATGCGCCTGTTCCGCTTGAGCTGTTTGCCCAGCATCAGCTTCTTCTTTAGGCTCTTCTTTCCCATCCTATCACTTGCACCATTACTTGTGCTTGAAAATAATCTTAGATTCCGGCTTGTATGTGAGCTTGGAGAGCAGGTCCCTGAGCTGCGGCTCGGTTATAGTGCCGCTTATCCTGTTGCCTCTGGCCATGGCGATGAGCAGGTCTAGCAGCTGTGAATAGAGCTCGTAGTTCGAGACGCGCACATTCATCAGCCTCTCATAGGCTTCGGGAGTCATTAATCTCTTTACAGTCGCCTTCTTCTCCTGCTCTATCTGAATCTCCCTAAGGCGCCTCTGGACCTCTTTTCTGATCCTAGCCTGCGCCTCATTATCTCCAGCTTGATCGTTTGCCAAATCTAAGCACCGCGTGAAATTTCGTTTGCTATCTTGTCAAGGAACGACCTGCCGCTCTGCGTTATCTCCCTCCCCTTTTTGCCCTTCTTTATATAGCCGGCCTTCTCAAGAGCGTTGAGTGCGTCGGTTATAATGCTGCCCCCGGCCCTCATATAGTGATGCCTGCGCACTACATGCACTTTTCTGCTGCCGTACCTGGTCCTGAGCCTCGACACGCCAACAGGGCCGTTGATGTATACCTGCCTCAGAAGCGAGGCGCTGCGCAAGTACCAAAAATCCTTCTGCTGGGGTATGCGCTCCCTGCTGGGCCCGGTCTTGACGTAGTCGACATAGGCTGGCTTGGCGATTCCCTTCTCCTTGAGCCGCTGCGCAGCTACGCCTATCAGCTTGCCTGAGTCTACCTCGTATACATTTGCCATGCTGCAACCGAAAATAGTGAATATACTACTATGTCAACCTATAAATATATAGAGATAGATATAGAGCTAGAAATAATAGCTTATTGTGGTGATGCTGATGCAGATAAGAGTGAACGTTATAGAAGACGAGGGCAAGAGCTTCGTGGCCGAGCTTGTCGGGGCTGACAGGAGCCTCGCGGAACTGATAAAGGAAAAACTTTCAGAGAACAAGGACGTGGAGTTCTCAAGCGTGGAGAAGGACCACCCCGAAACAGGCGACCCCAGGCTCGTGGTTAAGTCGACGAAGAACGCCAGGGGTCTCGTTCTAAAGGCTATAGAATCTCTGGAGGACGAGCTAAAGGAACTCGAGGAAGAGATTCCAAAGAAGTAGTTGGATGCCTGTCAAGCAGGGAATAAGGATTCTTGCTATAGACGATTCTTCTTTTGGCAAAGGGGACAAGGAAGCGCTTGCGGTGGGTGTTGTCGGAAGGGGCGAACTTGTAGAGGGGATGCTCTCCTTCAAGGTCAGGATAGACGGGAACGAGGCGACTGAGAAGATAATTGAGAAGATAAAGCGCTCGCACTTCTCAGACCAGATAAAGATGGTAGTGCTTCATGGCATAACGCTCGCCGGACTGAACATGGTCGACATAATCAAGGTAAGCAAGGAATTGAAGATTCCGGTTGTGAGCATAATAAGAAGAAGGCCGCACAGCTCCGAGCTCGAGAAGGCGATTGAGGCATCTGGCGCAAACGCGAAAAAGAAGCTCGCTCTTCTCAAAAGGCTCAACACAGCCCTGGAAATAAACAAGGCGGGGGGTTTCTATGTGCAGTGCGCAGGCATAGGAGCCGAAGAATTCGCGAAATTCCAGCCAAGTGCTGTTAGTTTACTTAGGCTCGCGCATCTAATAGCAAACGGCATATCGAGGGGCGAGTCAAAAGGAAGAATTTGAGAGTCACTCGGCCGCCCTTTCGACAATCCTAACATCAGAAGGCTTTTCATTTTCGTCAAACAGGATTTCGGCGTCAACGTATTTCCCCGCCAGGACCTGCGGCAGCCAATATGGATCGTCAGGCCACATTTTCTCAAAAGGAAGTTCATTCTTGTTGAACCATGCAGGCCGTATCTCTTCGCTCTCCGATGGCGTGCCTTCCCACTCGCTGACTACAAAAATGTGAACCTCCTGATTAAAGATATCCGCTTCGGACAGGTCAGAGGTGTAGAACTTTATGACCCCTGCCTTCTTCATCTTTTTTATCACCACACCTATCTCCTCATGCGTTTCCCTGATGGAGCATTCCTCTATGCTTTCCTTCCCCTTGAGCTTGCCTCCAACGCCATTTAGCTTTCCAGCCCCGAATCCCCTCTTCTTCAAACCCAGCAGGATGCTGTCTCCATTCACAAGGAAGCAGAGCGACACCTTCTGCAAGGGCTTTTTCCAAACCTTCTTGTATTCCTGGAGGTCCATGTAGTTTTCCCCAAAAGCATGTTTATAAATTACCTCAATCGTGCCGGAGCCACTGGATTCTCAGCGCAACGCTTCGAAAATCTCTGCCGCCCCGCGGACAAGAGAGAAAATTACGACAGCTGCTGTCAGCGCATAGCCTACGCTCGCAGGCCACCCCGCAACCGCAACGAGGGAGAGGTATCCGAAGTTCACCGACTTGAGAATTGCATAGGCGCCCCTGCTCAAGTGCGATGATGCCACTCTTCCAAATCCAGTCCGCATCTCCCTGAAAGTCTTGCCCCTTCGGAATACAAGGAAGTCTGCAAGCGTGTTCCTTACGAACACGATGGCTATGACAAACCACGGCAGTATGGAAAGGAGAGTGAATACAAGCCACAGTGCATACTCGATTATGCGGTCAACAGCTATGTCCAGATACGCTGCGTATCTTGGCGGCTCCGGCTTTTTCCTCTCCTTTCTGCGCAGGATGCGCGCTTCTTCGAGCAGATACTGCGCAAAATCGGTCAGGGAGTGGCTGCCGCCAAGGGCAAGGTAGCCGTCAACTGAATCTGATATGAAGAGCACAGCAAGCAGGATCAGCACTCCGGTAGCATTGAAGCGTACTTCAATCGCGTAAACAAGAATTAGGAGCAATGGGATTCGCAGTAGCGACGCGGCATCCGGTTTTCTCATCCAATCCCGAGAGTATATACATCAGGTTTTTAATAATGCAATGCAATTGGTAATCCTAATCATTTGTTAGTGCCAACATGCTCGACCTAAGGGAACGCGAAGAAGAGATATTGAAGTACTGGCAGGAGCACGACATTGACAGGAAGGTAAGGGAGCTCGGGAGGGGCAAAAAGTTCTACTTCCTTGACGGGCCTCCGTATGCTTATTCGGAGCTGGCATCACACCACATGTGGGTGACCACCATCAAGGACATGGTGGTGAGATACAAGAAGCAGCGAAGATTCAGAGTGCACGACAGGAACGGCTTTGACGTCCACGGCCTGCCCACAGAGAACCAGGTTGAGAAGAACCTCGGCATAAAGTCAAAGATGGACATAGAGAAAAAGGTGGGAATTGCTGCGTTCGTGCTCGCTTGCAGGGAGCTCGTCGACCAGGGTATCAAAAAGGACACCGAGACGCTTAGGAGACTGGGCGCTTCTTTCGATTTCGAAAACGTCTACCTGCCCTACAAAAAGGAATACATGAACAAGGGCTGGGAGATATTCAAGAGCATTTACGACAAAGGGCTGGTATACTCTGGATTAAAGCCGCTTGCCTATTGCCCGCACTGCGAGACTGTGCTTGCTGGAGGGAGCATCGAGCTCGAGTACAAGGAGGATACAGATCCGTCGCTGTTCGTTGCATTCAAAACGTTGAAGAGCAAGGCGGACAAGATTGAGCTTGAGCCCGACACGTATCTCGTGGTATGGACAACAACTCCGTGGACTCTGCCTGCGAACGCAGCCATAGCTGCAAATCCAAAGGAGATGTACGTGCTCGCAAAAATCGACGGCAGGAACTGCATCCTGGCGAAGGACAGGCTCGACGACTTCGCAAGCGTCATGAAAGCGAACGCAGTAGTGCTGAAGGAATTCTATGGAAGCGAGCTTGCTGGCATAAGGTACCTGAGCCCGCTGGAGGCAGAGGTGCCGATTCAGAAAGAAATGAGAAGGCACCACAGAGTGATACTCAGCGAGACTTTTGTCACCGCTTCTGAGGGAAGCGGGCTGCTGCACGTGGCACCAGGGCATGGGATTGAGGATGAAAAGCTCGGCAGAGAACACGGCCTGCCGGTTTTCTCTCCAGTGGATGCGCATGCAAGGTACACAGGAGAGGCTGGGGCATACGCAGGGCTTCTCGTTCCTGAGGAAGCCAACCAAAGGGTGCTTGAAGACCTAAAAAAGGCCGGAGCGCTTCTGGGAGAGGGAGAGGTGAAACACAGCTACCCGCACTGCTGGAGGTGCGGGACCAAACTCATCTACCGGGCTACTGAGCAGTGGTTCATAAACGTGCAAAAAATCAAGAAAAAAATGCTGAAGCAGAACCAGAAGGTGAAGTGGCAGCCGCAGGCTGGGCAGGAGTGGTTTGCTGAAGCTATAAAGAGCTCTCCGGATTGGACTATAACAAGGCAGAGGTACTGGGGCACTCCAATACCTGTCTGGAAATGCGCTTCGTGCGGCGAGGTTGAAGTGATCGGATCTGTGAAAGAGCTGATGGAGAGGGCTAAACTGGAAAAGGAGCCTGAAGACCTGCACAGGCCTTACATAGACGAGGTGAGGTTCGGGTGCAGGAAGTGCCAGGGAGAGATGCGACGCATACCAGACGTGATTGATGTGTGGTACGACGCGGGAATTGCGCACACAGCTAGCCTGAGCGAGAGCGAATTCGAGAGGCTATTCCCAGCTGACTGGATCACAGAGAGCAACGAGCAGCTGCGTGGATGGTTCGCTACTCTGATGCGCACCAGCGTGGCGCACCACGGCAGGACACCGTTCAAGACTGTATTGATAGGGGGCATGATGAAAGACCAGTTTGGAGGGGAGATGCATAGGCATCTCGGCAACGCTGTTACCGCCAATGACCTCTTCGGCATAGCTAGCGCTGATGGTTTCAGGCTGTGGTGCTCCAGCCATCCGAGATGGCAGGAGCTCAAGCTGAAGAAGGACGAAATGGTGGAGGCTGACAGGGACATAATAACGCTCTACAACACTGCAGAACTGGCCGGCGAGCTTGCGGCCCTTTCCGGAGTTGACATGAAGGAAATAAGGAAGCCGCGAGGTGCATCGCTCCTTCCTGAGGACGCATGGATACTCTCGAGGCTGAATACGCTTATAGTCAGTTTCAACAAAAATTTTGATGCTTATCTCCTTGACACCGCTGTTAACGAGGTCAGGAACTTCTTTGTCGAGGACTTCAGCAGGTTCTATCTCAAGCTGGCGAAGAAGCGGGTTGCTGGTGCCAAGAAAAGCGAACTGAAGAAGATAGCTAAAATTGTGGCTTACGTGCTGAAGGAAGTGTGCATACTCGCAGCTCCGATAATCCCCTTCTCTACAGAGTACATATACACGCACCTCTACGGGAGCAAGGAAAGCGTTTCGATGGAGGACTGGCCGAAAGCGGATGCAAGGGCGGTAAATCCAGAGCTCGAGGCAGAGTTTCTGATAGCCCGGGATGCGATAACTGCGCTGCTCAACAGCAGGGAGAAGAGTGGCATAAAGCTGAGATGGCCGATAGCGAACGGTGTGCTTGAGGTAAAGGACGACAAGAGCAAGGCTGCGCTGGAAAAGCTGTCGGGGCTGATACAGGACTATACGAACATAAAGAAAGTGACTGTAAGGAAGGTAGAGGGGTTCGGGAGGGAGATAAGGCCTGTCTTCGCTAAGATTGGGCCTGAATTCAAAGAGAAGGCGAGTGCTGTGGCTGAAGCACTCAGGAAGGAGGATGCTGACAGGCTAGAAAAGGCAGTTGCTGAGAGCGGGCACTACCCGCTTCATACAGATATGGGGCTCGCAGACATAAGGGCAGAGCACTTCACAATCGTGCAGAAGTTCGAAAGCGAGAATGCTGTGATGTTCAGGCACGGCATTGCATACGTAGACAAGGAGATGAGCAGGGAGCTGTGGGAGGAGGGCATGATGAGGGAGTTCGAGCGGCGGGTGCAGCTCGCAAGGAAGAAGAAATCGATGAAAAAGACTGACAGGGTCACCGTCCTCTACGAGGCAAGCGTGCCGTTAGCTGAGATAGTGAAGAGGAACCGCAATAAGATAGCGAAAGACGTCAATGCAGCTGAGCTCCGAGAAGGCGTTGGGGAGAGAGCAGACGCTGAAGAGTTTGACATAGAGGAGGAGAAGCTGAAGCTCGCTGTGGAGAAAAGGCAGTGATCAACCGAACTGCTGCGGCTGCACGGCCTGAATAGCAGGCTCATTGTTCTTGTACGCCTTCCTCCTTGGCATTACGCCCCAGCAGTCCTTGCATATCACCAGCCTGACCACCTTCGTCTTCCTCTTCGAGCTCTTTATGCACTCCTGCCCTATCTTCCTGCTGCAGTAGTTGCACGTGGCAAACTTGAAAATGTCCCTGCCGCATCTTTCGCATCGCATTTGATCTCACTGTTTGAAGGTGCTTTGCGCAGCGAAGATATAAAAACGCTATTAGAAAAGGAGGCTGCAAAAGGCATTTAAAATAGCGAAGCGAATTCTGCAATATGTACTCAAGGGAAATAGAGACCCTGCTGCAAAGAAAAGGAATCGCTCCTGGAGACATGATAAGCATCGTCTCAAGGGGAAAAACCTTCGAGGGCATACTTCTTCCGAGACCTGAATTCGGAGACAAAGAGGCTCTTGTGCTCAAGCTGAGGAATGGCTACAACATTGGAATTAAGCTAGGAGCCAGATCTAGGGTCAGGAAGCTGCGACATGCAAAAGAGTCCTTTGCTTTCCCGAGAGTGAAGCTTGAGAAGAGAGAGGGACTCCCGAATGTTACTATAGTATCAACTGGAGGAACAATTGAGAGCAAAGTGGACTACATAACCGGCGGAGTGCACATGCTGGTCGAACCGGAGGAGATGCTCGCGCAGGTTCCTGAGATATTGGACATTGCCAACTTCAAGGTGGTGAGCCCTATGCGGATAGCGAGCGAGGACATGCTCTACAAGAATTGGCAGGAGATAGCCAGGGAGACTGCAAAGGCGCTGTCAGATTCGCACGGAGTCATAATAACCCACGGGACTGACACGATGCACTACACCTCTGCTGCGCTGAGCTTCATGCTAAGCGGGCTCACCGGCCCGGTTGTGCTAACAGGAGCCCAGAGGAGCGTGGACAGGGGCTCGAGCGATGCATTCATGAACCTGCTGTGCTCGGCCCACCTGGCGGCAAAGGGCAACGTAGCTGAGGTAGGCATATGCATGCACGCAAGCTCTTCAGATAATTTCTGCAGCTTCATGCGAGGCACAAAGGTGAGGAAGATGCACACCACAAGGCGCGACGCTTTCAGGCCGGTAAACGGCAGGCCGATAGCGCGCGTGAGCCCAGCGGGCGAGATAGAGTATATAGACGACAGCAGGAAAAGGCGAGGGGAGCAGGGCGGCAGGCTGCGCGTCATCTCTGGCTACGAGCAGCGGGTTGCGCTGCTTAAGTTCTATCCTAATTCAGATCCTGAAATAGTGGACTACTACATAGATAAGGGCTACAAGGGCATGATAATCGAGGGCACTGGAATGGGCCACGTGGCGGTGGCACCAGCAGATGAGAAGTATTCGTGGCTTGGCCACATAAAGCGGGCTGTGGATGCCGGAATGGTAGTTGGAATCACTTCGCAGTGCCTCAACGGCAGGGTGAACGGAAATGTGTACAGGAACCTGAGGCTCATATCTGGCACTGGAGCAATATACTGCGAAGACATGCTGCCGGAGGTGGCGCTTGTCAAGCTCGGCTGGCTTCTCGGCAACTACAGGCGCGCAGATGCTGCCAGGATGCTTAACAAGAACGTGGCTGGCGAGATAACAGCGAGGACTGAGGTGGACTGGTTCTAGTGGTGCCATGGCTGAAGAGCTGGACTACAAGAGGCTTGGATTCGCATGCGGGCTGGAGATACACCAGCGGCTAGCCACAGACGAGAAACTCTTCTGTTCGTGCGATGCGCAGCTGCAGAACGACATCTCGATAGCTGAGATAGAGAGGAGACAAAGGGCTGTTGCTGGCGAGCTGGGAAGAGTGGATCTGTCTGCTGCGTTCGAGACGAGGCGCGGCAGGAAGTTCGTCTACAACACTTTCAGGAAGACCACATGCTTGGTGGATGTGGACGAGGAACCTCCGCACGATCTCAACGCAGAGGCGCTGTCGGCGGCGCTGCAGATAGCTGCATCGTTCGGCTGCTGGGTGCCTGATGAGTTTGAGCCGATGAGAAAGGAGGTGGTGGACGGAAGCGATCCCAGCGCTTTCCAGAGGACGCTTCTGGTCGGGCACGGAGGCTCACTGGAATTCAACGGCAGGAGAATAGGCATCACTTCTGTATTCCTGGAGGAAGAATCCAGCGGGATAGAGTACAGCGACAACAGCATTGTGATCTACAATGTGGACAGGCTTGCGATACCGCTCGTGGAGATAGACACAGAACCGGAGATAAGGAATCCGGCTGAGGCGAGGGAGGTCGCGAAGAAGATAGGGCTGCTGCTGAGGCTTACTGGCAGGGTGCAGAGGGGCATCGGCTCGATAAGGCAGGATGTCAATGTCTCGATAAGGGATGGGGCACGGGTGGAGATAAAGGGCTTCCAGGAGCTCGAGACAATGGACAAGATAATAGAAAATGAGGTCCGCAGACAGGTGAACCTTATAGAGATAAAGAAGGAGCTGCAGAGGCGCGGCGCCAGGGTGCATCCACCGATAGACGTGACAAGCATATTCGGAAATACGAGGGTGAGGCTACTCAGGAAAGCGCTCGAAGACGCTAACGGCGCGGTCATGGCCTCTAAGCTGGAAGGCTATGCGGGCCTGCTGGGACAAGAGATAAACCATGACAGGAGGCTGGGAAGCGAGATAAGCGACTACGCAAAGCTGGCTGGTGTAGGCGGCCTCATACACAGCGACGAGGATCTTGCAGCATATGGATTCGAGCAGGGTGAGGTGGAAGAGCTCAGGCGCATGCTTGGGATGAAGGAGAAAGATGCGTTTATCTTGGTCGCGGGAGAGAATGAGGTGTGCAGAAGCGCCCTCTCTTTCGCGAACACGCGGGCGCAGCATGCTGCGCTTGGCATCCCGAATGAAACGCGAGGAGTGGACCAGAAGAGGTTTGCTACAATCTTCCTAAGGCCGCTCCCTGGTGGCGCGAGAATGTACCCTGAGACCGACGTGAGGCCGATACCGCTCGACAACGAAGCCTATGAGGCGGCGAAGAGGCAGGCGGTGGACGTGGACAAGGTTGTGCGAATGCTGAGCAGGGAGATAAAGAACGCGCAGCTCGAGGAGCAGATGCTCTGGTCTCCTTACCTCGGCCTATTCATGCGCATAGTGGAGAAGACAGGCGCTCCGGGCAGCACCGTAGCGACTGTGCTGCTTGACAAGATGACGCAGATCAGGCGAATGGGAAAGAACGTTGGCTTGATAAGCGATGGTGCTATGCTGCGCATATTCGAGGAGTACGCGAGAGGCAGGATAACGAAGGCTGCGATAGAGGAGATACTGAAGCAAACGCCTGCTGACGAGAAGGAAGTGGATGATGTGATAAGGTCGAAAAAGCTAGAGAGGATATCTGGCAAGGCGCTGGAGAAGCTTGTGCGCGATGCCGGCCGGGAAAAAAGCAGGGAGGAGATAATGAGGGAGATAATGAGCAGGCACAGGCTCAACGTAGATGGCGAGGAGCTGAGCAAACTCCTTAAATAGGAAAGCAGCACGCCTAGTGCCCATCGGCTCTGTTCAAAACGCTACTTCCCGCTCCTTTTAATAACAGATATTTCATTGAGCAGCTCCTTCTCCTCGTCGGTGAGCAGATACGAGAACTTGGAACGGAGCAGCTGCTCCTCCTCATCGTTGATATGGGTGTAGAGCACGTCGTTTTCCTTCACCTGCCTGCCGAAGGTTATACCGTCTATCGATATCGCCACGCTCTCTCCCTTCTTCGCCTCCGCAACAGGCATGCTGTTGTTCTGAACCTCCCGCACCCTGCCTATCATCTCGCCATGCTGGTTCATCAAAAGCACGGAAGCCTTGAGCCTGCCCGCGACAACGTCAACGCCAAAGATTGCGGGATGCGAGATGCGAAAAGCGGTGTTCGGGAGTATCTTGACGATGCACGGAAAGGTGATTGACTTTGTGGCATCCTCGCGCTCCTTCTTCTTCTGGCTATCGAGCCACTCCTTGTAGTCATCGATTATCTTGTAGATTATGTTCTCGCTTATTATCTTCACACCCGCGGCCTCGCTTTCAGACTGCGCATCAAAATCTGCAGAGACGTTGAACGCGAGCACAACGGCGCTGTACGGGTCTATTGCGCGCATAGCAAACGCATCAAGAACGTCGCGCTTGGTGACATTGCCTATCCCCTTCTTGCCTATCTTTATTCCTTCGTTGGCCAGAAGTCTGGAAAGCGCCTCAAGGCTGCCGATAGTGTCGGCCTTGAGCACTATCCCGCTCTGCTCTGTGGCGAAGAGGTCTTTCATCTCTGTGGCTATCTCCTTCTCGTAGTCAGCGTCCTCGGTGGATATCACTAGAGAGCCGGGCAGCGCGTCCTCGAGGCCTACGCCGCTTATCTTTACCCCCGATGCCGCGGAAACGGATTCAACAGAGTAGAATTTGCTGCTGCTCTCGCGCATCTCCTGAAGCGGCTTGGGCTTGAGCAGCGCCCTTATCTTAGCCGTGGCCACCCCCGTGGGAGTTCCGAAGGCGATGGTGTCGTTGACCTTCAGCGTGCCATTGTAAAGTATGACGTCAATCGTTGTGCCTAGTCCTTTCTCCTCCTTCTTCTCGAGAATGCTGCCCTTGCCCGGTCCCTTTACCTCGATGTTCAACCGCGATTCAAGGAACTTCTGCGATATGCCTGCAGCGAATACGAGCAGTTCGGCGATGCCCTCCCCTGTCTTTGCGCTTACCGGCAATATCGCCACCTCCTTCCTGAAATCCTTTATTCTGTCGAATCGCTCGCTTGCGAAACCTGCCTCGCTCAGCTTGCCTACGAGTTCGTATAGCTTTGCATCGAGCGCATCAGCAACGCTTTTGTCCTGCTTGGCGATCGACTCGGAGAAGCTGTTCGTCTTCTGCACACGCCAACCGGTCAGGAGGTCGATTTTGTTTGCGGCCAAAACAAAAGGCGTTTTGTATTCTTTAAGTATGTTGAGCGCCTCGTATGTCTGCGGCTCGAAGTTCTTGGTAACGTCGACAACCAAGATTGCGAGATCCGATACTGCTCCGCCTCTCTTCCTCAGATTTGTGAATGCCTCGTGACCTGGAGTGTCGATGAACAGCAGGCCGGGTATGGTTATCTTTGCTCCGAACTGCTTGAGCACTGGGCCGGCTATGTCCTCGATGACATTCAGCGGCACCTCGCTTGCACCTATGTGCTGCGTTATGCCCCCTGCCTCTCGGCTCGCTATAGCACTACTTCTAATAAAATCCAAAAGTGTCGTTTTGCCGTGGTCCACGTGGCCCATCACGCAGATTATTGGCTGCCTGATCATGTGCATCATCAAAAACAGATACCTTAAATTACATTTCTCAATCAACATATAAAAGCATAGGTGAATTGTTGAGCAGAGAACTGATATTCTTGGGCCCGGACGCGATAGAGCGGAAGCTTGTTGGAAAGATAATAACTAGGTTTGAAGAGGCTGGTTTCAGAATAATAAAGATGAAGATGGGCAAGATGCCCGAGAAGCTGGCCAGGCTCATGTACGTAGACACTGAGGAGTACTGTAGGAGCGTAGGAGAAAAAACGTTGAAAGGCATGAAGGAAAATAAGATAAGCGAGGGCGAGGTAAGGAAAACATTCGGAAGCCTTGACCCTGTTGAGATAGGCAGGCACATAGTTAAGTGGAAGAGGGAGTACGAAACGGCTGGAGACATAATAGGAGTGATAATAGAAGGCAACGATGCAGCAAAAAGAACAAGGGCGTTCATAGGCTATACGGATCCGTCCAAGGCGGACAAGGGGACGGTGCGCGGAGACCTGGGCAACGACTCTATCATGAAAGCCAATATGGAGAAGCGAGCAGTGAAAAATCTGCTTCACGCGTCAGACGAAGAGAGGGCTGAAATCGAAATAAAATATTTCGAGGAAAACTTCTTCTAGAATCAGGCAATCATCTCGGGGCTCAGTGCTGGCTTCCAGCCCAGATCTGTGCAAGAATCGAAATCTGAATGCTAATAAAAATTTCTGACAAGAAATAATAAAAAGGCAAGACAAAAATAAGTAACAGCTTAATAATCTTACGACCACCCTGTCGGAAAGGCAGGAATTCCATTACTCTATAATCTTCGGAAAGATATTCATTATTTCTCAGAGATATAGTTCTTGGCGACTAAAGTGAAACCAACTTATGAAGAGTTGGTAGAGATTGTAGAATCTCTACAAAAGGAAAACAAGGAACTAAAGAGGATAATAGAGGCGCAGAACAAAAG
>Ga0080006_1144834_pt1 | contig 15472 bp, 12 predicted proteins | sample RS3BMetagenome_FD_69209 | JGI IMG/M metagenome (GOLD analysis project Ga0080006, IMG submission 69209) | Ferric oxide microbial mat and aquatic microbial communities from Rainbow Spring, Yellowstone National Park, USA - RS3B (SPADES... ... | reverse complement strand
TCAGCGTACAATGGAAAGGAGTCCTTCATCGCTGACTCGGAGTTCACGTGGAAATCTGGAACTCGTGCCTCTGCCATCAAGAACAGTCTTTGCGCGCTTTCCCCAGCACCCGCTTCTCTTTGCTCTCTTTCGAGCTCCGGTTTTACACACGCCGATCTTTCCTTTTCCTCACATTGCGTTGTGCGTAGTCAAAGGATGTCGGCTGCAGCATGAAAGCCAGGATTTCGCTGCTTTCGGCTATTGTTCGTGCAAGGCATGCGCAGGCGGTCGTAGTTGCAATCTACGCAGCGGGTGCCATTGTCACGCTTGCGAATATGGCCTCGGTGCGTCCTTCGCAGCGGTGATGCAGCCACTAGAGTCAGATATTTCTCGGTGTCGATAATCAACGCGCCTTCGAGACAGGCCCTGTGGCGCGTGCACGCTGCCCTCTTAGCACGGTACACGCCCTTGACGGGTATAGAAGCATTGGCCTAACGGTCTGCACGGTTCCTGCGCCCTGTGCGGTGCCACGCGATGACGGGGTTCTTCTGAACGATTCCATGCGCGAGTACCCTGTACGCTGCGCTTGGAAGCGCACGTTGCTCCGTTCGATGCGGGATACGTGGAACGCCACGACGTCCGTGGTGAAGCAGGTGTCGGAGAGACACTCCGGATTGGAGACCAAGTTGATAAACTCCGTTTCGCCTATGCTCCGTTCACGCAGATTGTTGACGCTTGCTCTGTGAGAGGCGGTCCCTGTCTCGACTCACGTGCGAGTCCAGGACGCTTCGCGATGTGAACAGCAGAGACGAGAGCTTCTGGGAGCGTACCCTATGAGCCGTGTGCTGCTATTGCCGAATCTCGTCTCGTCGATCTCCACAATGAGAACAGGACTTGTCTTTGGAACGGGCCGAGGAATGGACGTGAGCAGTTCAGTGAACGTTTGGCATGAGCTAGTGAGCAAGTCGTCATGGGACGACGTCCAGTGGTTTTCCTCGCCGATCTATTGACGTGAACTGCTGCATCCACGAATTACCTTGAAGCAGAAAGATCGAAACGTTGGAGAATGCAGGATTGGAGCACGCGATACGCTTGCAAAGGAGATGCGTGAAAGCTTGCGCGTATGCAATAGCTGATGATGGAGGTGATTCTGGGAAATCTTGCTGGAGCGCTTCGCGAACTATCCTGATTCTGGTAATGCACCGCATTTCAGCGACCGAACGTCGAAAGCGTAACCCCGAATAGACGACCGAGAATCCTAAAACGATGTAGGAATCCCTACGCCCCTATGTTTAGAATACGAATATCGAGGCTGTGCGTATACAGAAATGTTCGAGAAAAGTCGCAAGGCAGGACCAGAGCGAGTACTTTAGTGTCCTACGCTAATCTGCGACGGGCATCGTACAAGACGCTTCTGGACAAATGAGACATTTTCGTGTGGGTGTCTAGAATCACCAGCAGATCCGGCACTGCCTCTTCTAGCAAAACTTGCTTCACCATGTACGGATGAGACATTTTCGTGGGGGTGTATCGAATCACCAGCAGATCCGGCACTGCCTCTTCTTGCAAAACTTGCATCACCATGTACGGATGAGACATTTTCGTGTGGGTGTATAGAATCATCAGCAGATCCGGCACTGCGTCCTGTTGACGCAAACTGCATCATCGCCGACTACAGCGCATGCTGCGCCGCACGATGACACCAAATATGCGCCTCGTACCATCGTCTCGCCTGAACGTCGTGCACAAAAGGCCGCGCGCACCAGTGATCGCACGGCGCTCATGGTGATGCTCCTTCGATTATATGCGGCTTTGCTGAAGGACGCGGTTGGGAGCTCAGGCCTCGGAGAATGTCGATATGCGGACCTGCCTCTGAACATGCTGCAGCAATGTTCCAATGGACACGGAGTCCGCTCGTTTTACCGAGAAATAAAACGACGCGCAACGAGCGCTACCAGTTACATATTTATATGAAGAGGAGCTTTATACAGTTTCACGCAAGAACCCTGCGGCGTATCGCACCGTTGCATGTGATACACGCACACAGTGCGCGATCCAAATTAGGTTCCCATCACACCGCATCATCGAACCATTTCATGCAGTACGCAAACAGAGAGAGAGAGTGAACCTGTCGTGGCGCGACTCGTTGGACAGGCTAAGCTTCTCAGAATATCCACACTAGTGCAATGTCTCCAGGACAAAACACATGCGTAGACATTCTGCGAAGCCAAATGAGCGCTTTTGTATCGCCTGTCGATCGAGCCTCGCTGAATCCAACTGAGCACCGAATCAGATCCTCGGTCAGTTCCTGCGTGCGGCCGCTCTGAGCGTCGCTGAACGCACAGCGCAGGACGCCTCCACTTCCGCCGAACAGCTGGGCAATCGGATCACAGGGGGCGCGCACAGGTCGACGCCCCGCTCGCACCGAGATGATGCTGCGCGCCGATCACAGGTCTGAGGCACGGCGATCATCGTGCAGAGTACGATACACGAATGGACACGAGATGCATCACACTCGGTGACATACGAGCCTCCAGCGACAGCTATAGTGATCGTGGTGTGTGGCTGCGCTTGACACAGACTGGGTGCCCCGAATGACGGTGTGCTTCCCGCGGATGCATCCCATGCGCGCAATTACATACGAGCGGCTCGCGCGAACACCATCACTCCAGGATTACGCAGTACTGCGTCCGAACAGCGGACGTCATCGATGACGAGTATCGATGCAACGCGCATCAATCTTGAGTCAAGGCCTCGATCGAGCGGCTGCCTCGGATCGCGCGCAAGACGCAATCGCCCGATGCAAATCCGCAAAGTTCGTGAAGCGCGCAATCACCAGAAACGGGAAACGAGATGGCACCATACAAGCATCGGGGGCGGGAATCAATAGCTGTGGTGGAATGTACGGGACCTGCTCAATGAGATCCGCCTCCAAAAGTCGTTCAAAGAATTTGCGAAGGTACCCGCTCATTTCCTGCAGCACCACAGCCAGTTCTCGCAGGTCTGCAGCCTCGGAGGCAGTGCATCCGCTACCTGATAATGATGAGCAGGCTGTGGTTGCTGTTGGTGTCGCGGTGGTAGCGTTCCCGCTCGTGCCGCAGTGCGAACGCTGCGTGCTCACACTGCGCTTGCCCAGGCGCGCATGCATGCGGCTCATCATATAGACGACCATTTGATATAGATTTGTAGCATCTTGTGCTAGAAGCGCTAAAAGGCCACCCAAATGCGTCTGCTCCCGATACAACTGCAGCACGGGATCCGCTTCCGTCACGGTGCCTGACGTGGATGATGCCGTCTCGGACCGCGATGCCAGGAATCGACCAGCGTTCCGTGCGAGACCGAGTTCCGCATCCAGCAGACAATGCAGAATCGAGACCATTTCCGTCACAGTGTCGAGCGAAAAAAGCTGTCGCTGGGTCTCCTGGTTCTCCACGACGCGGAAGCTATCCGTAGACTCCAGTTCGACGCGTCGGAAAAAGCGTCCGAGAGCGTAGTTGGCTTCGAATGGCGGGTATGATTCGTGAAAGCGCAACTTGCGCGTGAGATACTCCACGACTTCAACGAGGAAGATCATACGCCAGTGTCGCGCGGTTTCGGCTTCGCTCAGGGATTTGAGGTCGGGCAACTGCGCGTGCCAGTGCCCATGCAGCGCTTGCCAAAAATCCACCTGACCGTTGGCAACAGCCTCAGCGAGTGCCTCCAGCGGACCGTTCAGGATCAGGTGCAGGGTGATATGCAGCGCTCCGTAGGCCGCTGTTTCGGAGCGCTGCGTTCGCTCACGCAGCGCATGGTGTGCGCTCAGGCGATAGAAAATATTCGCAGCAGATACGAGCCCATCGGCGACCAGACCCGACAGCTCACGCCACCAGTCGTCTTCTGCAAGCGCTCGATCGTGCCTGAGGATGCCGTCGAGCAGCTCGTCAAGCCGTCGATGCAGCCTGCGATGCGACCGTAGCGCTGATGACGGCGACAGCAGCGGCTGCGTGCCGGTCGCACAAGCCGTCCGGGGTGTCGCGGTTGATGCCGAAGATAGGCCAAGACGGCCTCCATCGTACCTCTGGTTGCTGCGATAGATGGAGCTCCAGCTCTGATTCAGGACAGGACCCGGCGACAAGGACGACAACGAACCTGCCCAGGCGCCACGGCGATGTGCGGAACGTTGCCAGAACGCCTCCCGCCGATCCGACGGGGGACTCATGGCGCCTCGCGGTGACATGCTCGTCGTCGCTGACGACGATGACGAAGACACAGGACAGGCTCCAGCTGCATGCTGAAACATCGGGAAACGCGGATAGCCATGAGCAACAGCAAGGAGAGGCTGCATTCCAGGTTCACCAGCAGCAGACGCAGATGCAAAAGCGCAGCGAACGGGGATCAGGACCTCACCGGGTCCAAAGCGCACTGCACCGTTCAGCGGTATCGAAGCGAGCGGCGTCTCTGAAGAAACCCCTGCACACTGTGTAGATCCCGTTCGACCAGAGCAAACAGCTGAATCCGGCTCCGATTCAGATGCATCGGAGTCGAGCAGTGAACGATGCATCGCGTCCGCCTGGAGGAGCGTCATCGAATTCGGAGGGCTCCCTGGCTGACCATTTAGTGTCAGATGTCTCAGCGCCACCAGAGAAGACCACTTGTTCGCGTGTCCATGTGCTTGTGGAAGAGCGAACGCTGTATCGATCGGCGGAGGACGAACGCGTTCTCGACGTGCTGCTGGCACAAGTTGCCGGTTCGTGTGCAGTGCTTCCTGTGCGCTACTCCCTAAAGCGTCGGGCGATGCTTCCGTATCGGGGCTTGTCCTCGTCCGAGTCTCCGTTCGATAGACATCCTCGAACGCCTTTCCAGACCACGGTGTCGAGGATACTGCTGGTACGTGCTGGCTGGGTCCTCGGTAAGTTCGCGGACTCGCGCCCTGCCAGAAGAGGCCCAGGGTGCTGTGCTGGCGTGCCGACGACGGAGACAGCCGACGCACCACCTCTCCCGCATGACCAACGGCAGGTTCGAGAAAGCTTGCTAGCCGTGTTTTCTGCCTGTTCATCCGTCGCTGTACTGGCTCCGATACCGGCGGAGAGGTACGCGTTGACAAGACGCCAGCGCACGGCTCTGCGGCCTCGCCGTTGGTGCCGAGCCCGTCCCAGTCGCTTTCGGAAGTGTACGCGGATGAGGAGCTGCTCATAGAACCTGAGGATGTACTTAGACTCTCCGAGTCAGTCTCCGAGGGCGAGGCATCGTCCAGAGTGCCCCAGCGTCCACTGAGGGTTCCAGGGGCCGCTCTCGCTGCCACCGAGTCGGCTGCTGGCTCCCGTGGTGTCGTTCCATAGGCGAAAACCAGCACATCTTCTGCACCCGTTTCGATTACTCGTGCCCCTAACCCCTGCTTCGCTGCACAGAGACCTCGTCTCAAGTCCATTGGGGCGCGCTGTGGTCGCTTCAGGGTCTCCTTCGTCTTTGCACACGTTCGAGGGGAAACGCTGTTTCTTGGATGCGGCACCACGCAGTCATGGCAAGGCGCTCCGTCCGGCGAGCTTGTCTCGCCTCCCGCAGCGACCGCTTCTAAGTGAGTGGACGCGTCTTTTCTTGTCCAATAAGCGTTGGAGGTGCACTGAGCGTGTTCCTTCTTTTGTTCAAATCGTTTACTATCGTGTTTCCGAGGTGTGAACCCCAGGGGAACGCACGACAAGGTGGGGCTTGTTCCGAGTCACCGACTCTGCTGGACTCGGAGTGCCGGCGGCGCAAACCTTTGCGAGTCTGGTCGGTGGAGGACAAGGGTGCTTTTTGAAACTGCTGGATAGCGTACGTCTGTGCGTCTCGTGCTGGTGACTGTCTGGGCTCCTTGGGCGTTACGCGAGTCTTTCGTTGAACGGAGCGGTGCACGCTCGGCGGAGTCGGCGAAAACGGCCCCACAGACAGCAAGGAGGCACCGAAGCACTCTGCGACCGTTCGGGCCGCAGACTGCGTCCAACAAGATGCGATCAACACGAGTAAACAAGGGCTGGCTTGGTTGTGGCGACTTGAGCGAGTCTGTCGAGTACGCTGCGCCAGGTATGGGTCGCGGCAGGCCGCAGCAGGTTATGGCTGCTTTCGTGGGTTCCATACCCGCGTACCGCTGCAGCTCGTTAACTGTTCAAAACCGCCGCTTTTATGGAAAGCAGGTTGCAACAAAACGTCCATACAGGGGATACGTTGTTCGCGAGCGGCAGCTTGTTTCGTTTCCGACGCAGCCGCATTGCCAAGAGCACCCTGGTTCCATACCAAACTCGAACAGGCGGCGTACATCAGGCGACTCGCGGCAAAAGCCAGTGGGAAACGCTTTCTATCAGGCCGCGCGCACTACAGAAGCGTCTACGCGGTACAGAACAGAACCTTTGACGAGTCGAATGAGCATACAGCGTGGACGTCCATCTTTTCGTGGTATTCCCGACGGTATTCACCTGCAAGCCCTCTTTATCGTGTTGTGCGTCTGCGGCTTATTCACGCTGTCAAGCTGGGCGCCGAATAGACGCTTCTCTATGATGGGCATCCTCGCGTGCATCGCTTGTGTGCTCGTGCTGCTGCTGTCCAGCAGTCGACGGCTGAGCACCGCGTCTCCTGATGACCTCGCGAGCGACGAGGACGACGTCGATGACGCATCAAAGCGAATCAAGGCGACACTACGCTCAAGGCATCATCACCACCGTCTTCGTCGTCTGAACCTTGAAGATTTGGCGCTCGTGCTCGGTTGGAGTGGAGGTTCTGACCTTGTGCTTCGCGGGCTGCCGCCTGCGGATCGTCTGCGGCAGCGCAGCAGACGCCGTGGTGCACAGGCTTCCGCTCGTGACGCCTATGCCGGTGCCGGCTGGTTCTCCGACACTGACTCCACTGATATCGCACAAGCTTCGAGCAGACCTCGTTCGGATGCTGCTCGACGACCGCTTCGGAGGCTGCAGTCTGGATCGGAAGAGCAAGTGCTTCCGTTTCCAGAGAGTGATTCGTATAGCTCGCTCTTTAAGAATCATCGAAGGGAGTGGCAGGCGGATAGCACTCTGGAAGAAGATGTTGATGGGTACGTTCAAGGGGGAACAGGGGCTGGAACGGCGTCGCACGGCGAGGATGATACTTTTGGTCTGGGCGCGTGGACGATTCTGGACGGTATGGACGGAAACGAGCCGGATCTGGGAGAGGATCTAAGGCCAGCAAGATCACCGGCAATATTTTCACGTCATGATGCGACGGAACAAACCGAAAGAGACTTTACACTTGATGCACAGGGCGGGACTGGAGTGCTGCAAAGCAACATCGTTCACGTCGGGCGGGCGGCGCCCGAGTCAGTTACTGCTGCAGTGGCCGATTCTTCCTCCTCGATAGCCATCGTTCCAGTAGAAGTGCTGAGCCCTGATGATGATGATGATGATGATGACGATGATGACGACATCATGGAGCGTGTCCGCTACGAGCGTTCCAAGCGGCGGCGACCTGCAAGGCGTCGTCTTGGTGTTGAGGGCGTTGTTCGCGTTGGCGGTGGCGGTGGCTTCCCTGAAAACCGGTTCGATTTCGATGCCTCCACCAAAGATGAGGTACGCTTCTCCGCTGGTGCTCGAACGGCTCGAGCCACGTCCCGAAGAGCCGCTACTTGGGATCCCAACTCCGTCCAGAGTGAATCAACCGTTGCCGCGGAGGATGTCTACTTCATGAATAGAGCCCAGCGTTCCAGCACCAGTGCCTCTGGACGCCAAACTCTTTTGCGATCCGTTTTTCTACCTTTATGGCAAATAAGCCGCATGGTGTATCGCGATCTTCAGACGAAGTATGGAACGACGAGCACGATTTCACAACCTTCACAACCACAACCTCGGAGGACTGCATCCTCGGGTGCTGTCGCGAGTGGTGGTGGCGATGTACCCGCTGAAGGCAGCAATGCATTTTACGCTGAGGGTTTCGAAGCGCCGTCTGGTCCAGACGTTTTTCAGGACGCAGCACGGTGGGTATCACGCTCCGCCCCAGGCTTATGGCGAACGCTTTTCGGACCTTGAGTGCTGCACGCCAAGACCGGAAGCTGTGTCCACCCGAGCCGCCTTGCTGACGCTCGCCCGCGGAGCTCGCTTGCATCGCTTATGCATTGATCTTGAGTTTAAATTCTGAGCATCTCTGAAGCGTACCGATTACGGCTGCCTCCGGAAAACGGCGTACTGCATGCTGGACAGAGCAGCGAGGTTCGTCTGAGGTTCCTGGGTCGGCGACGCTCCCACAGAGCGTTTCTTCTGGTATCCTGATCTAGAGCACAGGCTAGATACGGTTGCAACTGTCTCCTGAAGAAAGAGCGGTCGGTCTGCTGATTCCAGCACCAACGCGATGTGTCGGAATAGCCCGGGCCTCATTCGAAAGCCCCGTGTCGTGATTGCTCACTGGAATGCAACTACTTGCGATAGAATGCATTCTTTTGGACCCTGTGCCAGAATACAGCGTGCAAATGCCTACTGATTGCATTAGAAATGATTCGTTTGGGATCATGTGCTTGATAAGAATACACCATGGTTCGATTTGAAATCCAACGCCTGTCTTTCCCGCATCACGTCTTCGTCCGAGACACCATTTTCTTGGTGACGTCGGTCAATCATCAGCCGCAGGCATAAACCACGACGCCCGAAGCCAACCGTCTTCGAACAACGCTGCTCCGTAAACTAGTGAATCAATGGACTCGGACGGAGCACGTCAACTGCAGCGCGTCACGTACAAGCGGTTACGTAGTGTCGTTCCCGGTGATCGGCGTCTCAAGTAGCGGTAACTTGGTGCTCACAGACTTTCGTGGACTGTCTCACAAGAAGCGACAACACGCGAACAGCTCGATTTCCTCTAGGAAGCGTTGATGAACGCATGCAAATCGTTTTTTATGCTTGCTGCTCTGCTCAAAACGGTTCTCTGCGAGCTGAAGCGCTGCACCTGTTCACTGCGTTTCGAGACGCTGGAGGCCTCGGCTCTTATGCAGAGGGAACGGTCCACGAATCCCGCGGAATATTTAGGTTTTGTCGAAGCGTACCGCCGATTTTCCTGTGAACAGACTCCGACACCGACATACGAAAGCGTTGTTCTAGTCCGTGTGGCCTATGCAGCACACGCGGTGGCTGGTGACGGTTGCTGGACGCCTGTCCGAAACGAGACACTCGTGAGAAAACCTCGACGAGACTAGCCCCGTATTTGAATCGTTTATGTTTCCCACTATGCAAGATGTGCATTCAGAGAGTTCGCCCTCGCAAGCGTGCCGTATTCACGAAACGGAACGCTACAACATTCACGCGTTACCGGCACTTGTGCATCATCGCTTCTGATGCACTCGCGCTCCCGCAACTGCACTGGTGATGCTGCTCGACCAGGCTGCCAAGACGCACGTCGGATACCATGCTGCCCGAATGCAGCAAATACCACCAGAATGGTTTCTTCGCCGAATCTCCCTTGAATCCCAAGACGGTGACATGGCTCAACGAAACGCACCACCATCGAGCGCTGACCTCCAGTGTGACTTGCTTCCGGCCAGTCAACATGCACCAAGTCCTGGGCATGTTTCTCGGAACCGCAGGCGACTCGAGGAATCCATCCGTTCGGTATCCCCCGATGCAACGTGCCACTGGTCTCGCAAAGCATTCGCTCGATCAAAAGTATATCTGTGTCGTGCTTGGCAGCCGGTGCATCTCAAGGGCCCTCTCGCGCGTAAACCGCTCCCACTAGTCTCGTCGTCGTCGCCGTCGCATGCTATGTGTGCTGCTGTGAAGCGCCTCAGTGCACCCGTGTTCACAGGTTTCATCGCCGTCCAGCGTCAACAGAAAGCGCACCGCAGCAACAGCTGATCTGGCCTTGCGCCCCAGAGAGCCGCTGCAAGCCGCACTGGGGCCGGATAGAACCCCCTCGGATCCACCCATGCCCGCTTATGAGCCTTGCGGAACGTAAGGGAACGGAGCAAACTTGCGCTGGATTGCATCCTGATCACGTTCCAGCTGCAGTGCTCGTTCACGAAGCGAATGCATCGTCGGACGCTCAGTTGCCGCACTCGTTGCCACCTCGACCGTCTTGCCCTCCATGGCGGGTTCATCGAGGCAGGCCACCGCCAGCGCTGCAATGTCGTCACGAGAGACCTGGCCACGAAGCCAATCACCCTGCTCCAGGCGCAAAGCGGAAAGCCCGCTCGCCTCCTCCAGCGTGAGCGCACACGGGCGAATGATGGTATACGGAATCCCACTACTGCGAACGAGATCCTCACCAGCGAGCTTCCATTCGAGTACACGGCCGAGTTGTGCGTTCATCCGTACAGCGGGAGGTTCCTTGCTCAGATCCGGAAACTCATCCGGACGCAGCACCCGAGTCACTCCGGCCGATGAGATATGGATGAACCGAGGACGTTGAGTCGCGGTGCCGCCAGCCACCACCTGTGCCCCATGACCACGCACTCTGTCTGCTTCTGCTCCGAGCACATCCCGATATGCACCGATGTAGCGGAACTCGAGGCAGAAATCCCCGGCCTTGAAGCCAGGGTTCAACGCCCCGTCATATTCAAACTTCGACAGCATGATCTGGAACGCCTGGATGTTGCTCCGATCCAGTGGACGCTCATTCGGCCTGGTGGATCCCCGAAATACCGCCACAAAGCGCTCAAACGGCAGACGAATTCGTTGCCATGCTTTTGTCGAGCGATGATCCTCGGTATCAAATGAGCATGAGTAGGCAATGCCGTCCCAGCGATCATCGCAGCGTATGATGAACTTGTAGCGCTTGCCGTCGCCGCGGACCAAGAGTTCAATTCCATCATAGCCTTGTAGGTTGAGTGGCATCTGGAAAGGCAGCGTTCGCACGGAAGCGAAGCCCCCAAAATTATCCGTGCGGACAAGGCCTGAAAAGCGACCAATGCCTCGTTCGGGGAAGCTCAGTTTCGACGCTGACACTCCGCCCATGACGACGTCGTCGACCGGACCCCATTGCCGCGCGGCTGTCTCCGCATCCTCAAAGTCCATCAGTACGATCTTTTGGCCGCTAACGAGCACGTCCCGTGCGCAGCTCACGAGGTTCTGCACGCCCCGGTATTCCACGTTCTCGGGGGTGTCCTCGAGCACTACTGGCTCGTAAAACTTGATTCCTTGGCCGTATTTGTCACGATCAGGAGTATCGTCCTGAGGACCGATCTTCACACCAGTGCAGCAGATTACGGCAGTCACATCCTGAACACCTTCGGGTGGAACGTTATACAGGTCGCCAAAGAGCAGCTGCAGAGTCCCTGGTGCAGCGCGTTCCCCGAGCTTCGACTTTGGATACTTCAAGTTGCCAAGTGCTTGCTCCGCCCGTTTCTCTGAACGAACTAGAGCCCTCACCGAGTACCCAGCAGCAAGCAGTTGCGCTACGACGCGTCTCCCGAGCAGGCCAGTGGCCCCAGCGACCAGTACAAGTCCGCCCGGCGCTCGTTCTGGGTCCGCACGCGGCATCGCCTGCTGCTGAACAAGTCTTTCCGTCGGGTTTGGCCGAGCGTTTGGATCCCGAAAAGGGTTAAAGAAGAAGGTAGCGTCTTTGATGAAGCGAAGAACTGGCCAAGGACGCATAGAACCCGAGCGCTTATCCTCCGTCCGTTGCTGAGCTTTCAGCGTTTGCGGCGTCTCTGCTAGCTGCCGTTTCCTTGCGCTCTTCGTTTTGCTGCTGATCCTGTCCTGCTGTTGCTTCCACGTTGATCCCTGTAGACGCCTGTCTACGCTGTATGGCAGTGTTACGAAGCAGAAAGGGGCATTCACCATGAGCGGTGTTGGCAAGATACCATCCAAAGATTAGAAGGGCAATCTAGATCAAAGTCGTCGCCGCGGACATCGCGACTCGTCCGAGGTCGCACCGCGGCATCTCGCTGTAGCGCTCATACCTGATTGCCGACAGCAATCCTACACTAGATGGCAATGAGAACAATATTGACAAAAGTTATAGTAGGGACGCTCAACTCAATTATGGTTCACGTACGCTGCAGTGCATCATAATCGATCAGAATCGCTGTGCAACGCACCGAATAGATCGTAGAGCAATTACGTGTAGGATAGATGCTTTATCGAACAGTGCAAGGTGCGCTGCATGCCTCCTTCAGGTAAGTCATACCACAGGACTCTGATAATTGAGGAATACTGAAAGAAAGAAATAAGTAGATGCGCTCCGTGTCAAAATCCTGGTATTGTCATAGACTGCTAGCGGTCAATGCTATAAGACGACTCATTGATCACCTGACGGAAAGCAAAAGTAACGATAACAGCCACCACGGGCGTGACTGCATCTCAACAGCTTGTTCGCATTGTCCTGAAAACGCTGGGATCCAGTCGCCAGAAAATGTGCAGCTCCACGCACCACCATCTTCCATAGAAGTCGCAACGACAGCTTTCCCGAAACGTCGCGATCGGTGTGAGGCACAGGAACCTAGGTTCGTTTTTCAGTCGATGGGACGTCCTTCGGACGAAACGATCGGAGCGTTGATGGGTATTCGCGAAGAGGGAGCTCGTTTCATGTGCAAACGAGCCCGAAGAGAGCAACGACATCATCATCTGTTCTGGCTGCTGGGAATTCAAGTGGCAGCCGCTGATTCGCGCGTAGAGAAGGTTCATACAACAGCTCCAAACACTTTGCCGAATCATGAAAGACTTTTCGCCTGACATCTGGTGACGTCCTTCTATTCGATAATGTGGCATTTCAGGATTCCCGTTGCGTTTGAGATTTTGCTGATTCTATCGGGTAAATCTGATTTTCAGTCCGCCGTAGACTCCGCAGTTCAACCCGATCAAAACAGCGTTTTCAGTTGTGAAACATAATCATCGCTCCACTGGGACAGTCGCTGAAGCTTTCTGCTCACGGTAGCACACAAAGGAGCGTTTCCTCTTTCTTCCGCAGGTCCTTTCCCTCCCGAAAGGTCTTCTAGTAGGGCCATAAACAAGTGCGTTCATTTTAAAGAACTGAACATCCAAGAGCTGAGCTGTGGTGTATAGTTCAGAAGGCCTTGATGGAGAGGAGGAAGCGGAGCCCACCGACAATTGAAAGGTATGGAGAGCTGCCACAGCACCATACGGAACTGAGTGCACGAGTTCCAGGAATAGAAGCTGAAGCCCACAGTAAGCCGCCAGTCCGAACGGCTGAGAGGCGTCTGCGTGTGGATACGGATTTACCCTACATTGTCGTAAACCATTTACGCTCCACTACTTGTACGGGACGTGGCGAATAACGGGCGACTCTACACTCCAATCTATCGTTTCGACAACATCACAGTATCGCAATCTTGTATCCGGTTCCTGCAGTCTACGGTTGCGAGCCCCGCAGCGTGTATGCGGGTACTGTCACCGCCTCGACCGGCACGTGGCTGTGTTCTTCCCGGAAGCGCGGACTATTTCGGGGAGAGACGTTCACGGCAAGCTTCCTGGCGCGCTGGTTGCCTCTTCATTCGAGGCGTTTCTGGATCATTGGCGCTTTTCCTGCGAACGCTGCCGTCTCTTAACCGAGCAACAGCACGATGTCCTGCTGTGGAACCGGGAACATGGCGTGTCAAACGCTGTATAACAACGTGCGCTGCTGATCTGGACGTGAACGGGACTTCTGGCTCTGCGGAGTCGGTGCCCGGCTCCAACCAGGTAGACAAGTTTCTGCAGCTGCCGGCAGTTGAGCGAGGTCGTCTCTACGTTGTTGCAACGCCAATTGGCAACCTCGGCGACCTGAGCTTTCGGGCGCTCGCGATACTTCGTCAGGCGGACTGGATAGCGGCGGAGGACACCCGGCATACCGGCAAGCTCCTGAGCCACTATGGTATCTCGATGCGGAAGCAGGTGGCGCACCATGAGCATAACTGGCGAGAGCAAGTTCCGTTTCTGCTCAGCGAACTGCAAGAGCGTCGCGCTGCCGTTGCTTTGGTGTGCGATGCAGGCACGCCCCTGGTTGCTGACCCTGGGACCCAGCTGGTTCGCGAGGCAATCCAGCGCAATATACCGGTAGTGAGTGTTCCGGGTCCTTGCGCAGCTCTGGCGGCACTGACGATTAGTGGCTTTCTCAGCACGCCGAACAGCGGTCCAGTGAGCGCTGAAGACTGGGCGGCGCTGCTCGGCAACAGTTTTTCTTTCTACGGGTTTTTACCGCATCGCTCCTCTGGTCATAGCCGCTGGCGTCAAAAGCGAACGCAGCTGATGGAGACCATCATTCGCGAAGCGTGGTATCGCCCGGTCATTCTCTATGAAGCACCGCATCGGTTACGCGAAACCGTTCATGATCTTGCGTTGGCAGCCCGAAGCGTCCATGTAACAGCAGCGGAAGCAACAACGGTGCAACCTCCGGACGCATCACTGCAGATCTGCATCGCAAGAGAGTTGACCAAAGTGCACGAGGAGGTTTATCGGGGCTTACTTCGTGAAGCTGCCGCGTACCTGGAACAGCGAGAGCCGCGAGGCGAATACTGTCTGGTGCTCGGACCGCCTTCAAGGCCGGAGGACCCGCCCCATGCTCTGCACTTTCGCACAGAAGACCAGGATGTGGTGCCCGTTGTCGAAGCGTCCGCAGCGGCTCCGCATTCCATCGACGCTCGTATGGAGCGGGTTCACGTGGTTACCTTCATAACGGCATTATTGCAAGAGGGTCTTCCGGCATCGGCAGTGGCTCGCTGCGTAGCACGTTCCATCCCAAACATTCAACGCAAACAGGCATATGCACTAGTATTACAGATTCAAGAGCAATTCGGGAATTGCATATCCAAGCATCGCTCTCCTGGAAAAGAAGATTCCTCGTGATGGAGCGTGTCCCAAACACATCGCTGTCGGGTCGCGTTTTCGTACGCGAGCACCATCTGCTGCGAGACGCACACCGGGGGCAGTATTCGCATGGCTCGCGTTCGCATCGCCAGTGGACTTGCGACCGGAACAGATCAACAGGCAAGTAATGGAATGGATGCCATTTGTAAGCTGCGACACGGAATGTGAACATGGGAATAGGCTCGGACTTTGTTTTTCCGTGTTGGACCAAACTTGCTTGGACTAGTGCAACGCCTCGCCAAGTGCTGCATCGCGTGATACATTCGCCCTCAAACGTTTGTCAGTGGAGGTTGTGATTCTAGTAGAGCCTCCAGATTTGCGCCTCGGTTTATGCATGGTAAGAGCGCAACGAACATGCGAGGAACGAAAATGATATGTTTTTCAACCAGCTCGAGCTGGTTGCAGGACTCTGCTTCCGATGAGGCACCTCGGACGTAAACGCGCAAGTGTTTCCCATGCAAGCCAAGGGTTTTGTTTCCGAATTACGTGAAAATCGGACGAGATCTGTAAATTGAACGAAATCGATAACCAATGACAGCGAATAATTTGTTGTGCATTCCCCGAAACCAACGCCACGAGAACGTAACCCAGACACGTCTTTCAACGCCTATCAGCGTACAATGGAAAGGAGTCCTTCATCGCTGACTCGGAGTTCACGTGGAAATCTGGAACTCGTGCCTCTGCCATCAAGAACAGTCTTTGCGCGCTTTCCCCAGCACCCGCTTCTCTTT
>Ga0080006_1266455_pt1 | contig 15477 bp, 15 predicted proteins | sample RS3BMetagenome_FD_69209 | JGI IMG/M metagenome (GOLD analysis project Ga0080006, IMG submission 69209) | Ferric oxide microbial mat and aquatic microbial communities from Rainbow Spring, Yellowstone National Park, USA - RS3B (SPADES... ... | reverse complement strand
ATTTTTAATTTATAAATTAAATCTTAAATTTCGTCAAATGTTATATTTAACTTCTTTTATCCACGCATCGGTTCGACGAAATGCTATTTTTTGCAGTTTACTGCGTTTTTCATTTGCTTTTCATTTCTTATTTTTCATTTCCTGCTTAAGCACTTACCTTTCTCTTGCTTATCCTTTTACATGCGAAGTTTAAGCTTTTAATCCTTTTGTGAACAAAGATAAAGGAATATTTTTAAACAAGATTGCAAATTTTATAAAATATGCAAAATTTAAGGCTAAAGGATATACCGATAGATGCCTCAACAGCCACTCGGATAAATGAAAAGTACTACAAAGAGAATCTTGAATTACCTTTTCGAACAAAGGCGATGGGCAAAAAGTATCCAGAGGCGTTCGCCTCTTTCCTATATAATACAATATTAGATAATGCAGGCAACGGCAGGGACATTACAACAAAGGTTGTGGAGCTAGGCGCTAGAGGAACATATTTTGAAGAGAAGGTTTACTCGAATATAAGAGATATAGACAGAGCAAACAACACAAATATTGCAGATACTATAGAATACAGCATAGTAGATATTTCTCCTCTTGCTATAAGGGCGGCAAGTGATTGGTATAAGAATAACAGCTCTAACCTCTTTACAACAAAATTCTATGTAGCAGATGTACTTAACAAGAAAGAGTTAAGTAGCATTGGTGGCAATAATTTTATTGCAATATTAAATGAACTTATAGATGATCTGCCGCATAAGGTTGTAACAAGAATTGGCGATTCTTACTACGAGGTTCTATATAAACCAATATTCGATTTTGGCTATGGGCAGATTCGGCTTGCAAGAAATGGCTTTAGAAAGCTTAGCGATGAAGGGGCTAATATGCTTGCTGATTATGAAAGCAGGCTTAAATCTGGCAAGCTGGCTGAAGGCTATGCTGTAACCTTCTCTCCTGTGCTTGATAAGCTAGTAGAAAATATAAGCATGCTTCTCTCTTCCGAAGGCAAGATCTTTATTCATGACTACTTTATAAGGGGCCCTGTAAATCTGAAGCTTGCACATCACCTAAGGCGCATCTATGGCTATAATTTAATGCCTTCGGTGCTTTATTGCAGCATTGAAGATAGCAAGGTGCAGATAACCGCTGATGTTAACCTGCAACAGCTTATTATTGCACTTGACCAAAAAGGCTTTGATGCTCAGCCAATACCGCACAGGTTCTTTATAAATGAGTATAATGGAGTAAAAGAGCTATCATTGTTTGAGATTGCGGCATCGCTTAATGCAAGCTCAAAAGAGGAAAAGAGATTGCTACTTGAAAAGATAAGCAAGCACATTCCAAGCATTGATATAAATGCGTCTAATATCAACAAGGAGCTTCTTTCTGTATTGAACCTTATTTTCAGAGACTTTAAGCTAGGCCCTCGTTCCCACTTCAGTGCACCTAATATTGATCATAGAATAGAGATGATACAAGAGGAAGCTAAAAGAAATGTAGCAAATGAACTTTACAACCTTTGTAGGAAGAATTATGCGATTGCAAATCCATACATAGATATTATTGCTTCTCGTAGAAAATAAGCTTTAATTTTAAGAAAGTATTTTAAATGATAATTCTGAATTAATCTTTAGTGATGCTTTGGAAGAGTCATTCGTTGCAAAGATTGCGCACAGGCTAATAAAGAAGCACATAGCCGGCAATACGATGAGCTCTGCGCTTAAGAAGGCTAAGCAGCTTAATGCAAAAGGCTTGCTTACATCTATAACCTTTCTCAGCGATGTGCCAAAAAATATTGCAAAGAGCAATTATATAACAGCGACATACCTGCAGCTTATCCGTGAGCTCTCTAGGCTAGGCTTAAAGGCAAATGTTCATGTGCCTATAGAGCAGCTTGGAAGCAGCTTATCAAGCAATAATGCTATTGAGAATGCAAAAAAGCTCATAGAGTTTGGCAATAGATATGGTATATTTTTATGGTTCGAAGGCGGCGAGAAAGAGCTCAGCACAATAAACAAGGTTGCACATGAAAAAGGTGTCGGCATAGCTTTCAAAAATGCAGAGAGCGCATTGGGCTATTTTAAGAAAGAAAGGCTTAGCGTGCTAAAGGTTATATGCTCAGGAAAGAAGGGAGAAGCGGAGAGGGAGGAAAAAGCGGTAAAAGAGCTCAGCGGCAAGGCTAAGGTTGTTATGCTTGCACAGAATGAAGCTTTTGCAGAAAAGCTTATAAAGAGCAAGGGCAATGGCTACAAAAGGTCTTTAATCTTTGAATTTCAATTAGGTTATAGCGAGAAGAAGATGAGCAAATGGCTCAAGAGAGGTGCTTCGATAAGTGTTTTTATACCGTTCGGAAGAGACTGGATAAATTATATTATAAACAATATGCCTTCAGGCTACATGCAGAGCATAGCCAAGAACCTCTTGGCTGAAAAGAGTGAGGGAAATGAAAAAAAGTGATCAAAAAGCAAAGAATGCTGATGATGCTGAGGAAAGAGAGGCGAAGGATGAAGGTGAGAATGAAAGGGAAAAGGTAGAAAAAGAAGTTGACTTGGTAACAGGCGCAAATGGAAAGCTTGGCAAGGAGCTTGTAAAATCACTTCTCAAGAAGGGCGATGTAGTAAGGGCTCTTGTTAGATCAAAAGAGAGTATAGTAGAGCTTCCGCCCGGTGTGGTTCCTTATATTGGCGATATAACGCATCAGAGAGTGCTAGATGATGCGTGCAATGGTGTTGATAATGTTTACCATCTTGCTGCGGCTGTAAGCGAATACAAATATACAACAGAGGAGCTCATACACATAAATGTTGAGGGAACTAGAAATGTGCTTGATGCAGCTGAGAAGGGTGGTGCAAAACACCTTATCTTCACAAGCACTATTGATGTGTATGGAAGAAAAAGAAGGGATGTGCTTACTGAAGAATCACCATTAAAGCCGAGTGACAAATACGGCTATAGCAAGATGCTTGCTGAGAATATAGTAAAAGAATATGCAAGCACATTGCCTTATACAATACTTAGGCTCGCTACCATTTATGGACCATCGTTTGAAGCACCTTACTTCAAGGTATTAAAGGCGTTGCAAGAGGGCAAGATATACCTTATTGGAAACGGACAAAACCACCTTGCTCTTCTTCACGTATATGATGCTTTGCAATCACTTATATTGCCTAGAGTATATGCAGGGATAAGCAAAAATAAGGTATATAATGTAACGGATGGCAACAACTATACGCAGGAGCTTCTCTTTAATATGGCTGCAGATATGCTTAAGGTGCCTAGGCCCAAGAGACGTTTGAGCGAATTTATAGTAAGGCTCGTAGCAAAGAGCCGTGGGCTAGATAGCGATGAGCTGCGCTTCCTAACAAGCAACAGGGTTATAGATATAACAAAGATAAAGAGCGAACTTGGCTTCAAGCCTGTGGTTGAGATGCGCGTCGGCATGGGAGAGCTTGTTACCGCTTATCTAAAAAGATCTCACAAATCGGTGATTAGTTGAAGGTTGGCAAGACTGAAAAATACATTTATGAAAAACTTGAAGAAAAGGGAGCTATGATGTTCATGCTAGTAGATCCCGTCGATTATAAAACGCCAGATGATGCTATAAAAACTGCTATAGCAAGCATAGAAGGAGGAGCAGACATGATTCTTCTTGGCGGCAGCATAGGTGCACAGGGCGAGCTTCTTGATCATGTTGCAAAAGGAATAAAGGATAAGACCAATGCGCCACTCATATTATTCCCTGGCAATATAGCAACAATAACAAGGTATGCAGACGCTATCTACTTTATGTCATTACTAAACGCAAGGAATCCTTATTGGATTATACAGGCGCAGATGCTAGCTGCGCCGATGATAAAACACCTTAAGCTAGAAACCCTGCCTGTTGGCTATATTGTTGTATCTCCTGGCGGCACTGTAGGCTGGGTGGGCGATGTAAATTTAGTGCCGAGAGAGAAGCCAAAAATAGCAGCTGCACTTGCAGAGGCTGGCGAGATGCTTGGAAATAGATTTATTGTTACAGACGTAGGCTCCAACCCGGCGCTCCAGCATGCTGGTCCAGTACCGCCAGAGATGATAAAGGCTGTAAGAGAAGCAATAAGTGTGCCATACATTGTTGCTGGCGGCATAACAAATGAAGAGCTGCTCAGGCAAACGCTTAAGGCTGGAGCTGATATTGTGCAGATAGGCACAGCGATAGAGCAATCGGATAATGCGAGAAAGAAGACAGAGCTCTTTGCAAAGGTAATAAAGGAGGAGGGGCTCAAGAAATTAAGAAGTTAAAAAGCTGAAGCTATGAGGGAACTTTCTTCTATAGAGCTTGCGAGGCTAGAAAAAGAGCTTAAGCCCATAGAAGGATCACGCTTAAGAAAATTCTATGAGCTTGGCAAAGACGAATTTGAGCTTTATTTCTACAAAGCAGAGCAGCATGTTGTTTATGCCAAGCTTCTCAAGACAATAAACCTTACAAGCTATGCGAGCGAGCATGAAGAGGCTAGCATGTTTGCAATGCGGATAAGAAAGCATATTGAGAACAAGATTGCTGAAAAGATATACCAGCATGGAACCGATAGGGTGCTTATCTTTGATTTTTCAGAATTCATGCTGATCTTTGAGATGTTTGGAAGAGGAAACCTTATTCTTGTAGACGATTCATTTAGGATAATTGCACCATATAGAAGGTTAGAGTTTAAGGATAGAAAGATAGATTACAACGAAGAATATAAATTCCCTGCAAGCAACAGCGTGGGCTTTGGTGAAAAAAGTGAAACGCTTGAGATTTTGAAAAGGCTAGCGTTAGAGAAGAGGAATGAGAAGCTTATCTCGATCTCAAAGAGCTTTGATTATGGCCCTTTGTATATTGAGAATGCAGTAACAGCATGCAATTTAAAGCCTAGCGATAAGCTTGGCTCGATTAGCGATGAGAAGCTTGAAGAGCTAGCAGAGAGGATAGCAAACATTAAGAATAATTGCATGAATGGCAAGGCCATAATGTATATCAATGAGCATGACTATGCACTTGAGCGTATAATAAAATACAATAATAGCCCAGAGAACATAAAAGAGTATCCAACATTAAGCTCGCTGCTTGATGATTTCTATCTTAGCGAGAGGGGCAAAGAAGAAAGTAGCGAAGAAGCAAAGAGAAAGGAAGCGATAGCAAAAAGTATAGAACAGCAAAAAGAGCTTATAAAAAAGCTTGAAGATGAAGAGAAGAGATATGCAAATATAGCAAAGCTTATACTAGAGCATATGCACAAGCTAAACCTTATACTGAGCTATGCAAAAAGCAAAAAGAGGTTTGGCATAGAAGAGCTTAAGCAGTTTGAGAACTCTATTGAGATAGTAGGCATAGACTTAAAGAACAAAAAGATAAAGGTAAGAATAAAAGAATAATATGAGTTCTATGCGGGTTGTGATTTTAGGTACTTCGGGCTCAACACCAACGAAGAGCAGAGGCATGCCTAGCGTTGCTATTATAAGAGATGGCGAGGTATTCCTTTTTGACTGCGGTGAAGGAACGCAGATGAAGATGATGCAGAACAATATTAACATTTCCAAGATAAAGGCTATTTTCATAAGCCATACACATGGCGACCACGTAATAGGGCTCGCAGGGCTTGTAAGAACGCTAGCACTTAACAACAGGCTAGAGCCTCTAAACATTTATGTGCCAGCTGGCTACGAAGGCTATCTCAAAAACCTTATAACATTCGACAAGGCGATTATAAAATATCCCATAATAATACACGGTGCGCTACCTGGAAGGGTGTATGAAGATGAGGAAGTAGAGGTTAGAGCCTTTTCGCTTAACCATACAATAAGGTGCTATGGCTACTCGTTTGAAGAGAAAAGCAAGAGGCGCTTCATAAAGGAAAAGTGTGATCAGCTTGGCATAAAAGGAAGAGAGTATTCCATCTTATCAAAGAGGGGCTTTATAATAAAGAACGGAAAGAGGATAAGTATAAAAAATGTAACATATATTCAGCAGGGCAGGAAGGTGGTTTATGCAACAGATACAAGACCCTGCGCCACTACTATAAGGGCCGCACGCAATGCTGATATGCTTATACATGAAGCAACATTTACAGAAAGGGAGAAGAGGCTTGCAATAGAGAGAAAGCATTCTACAGCAAAAGAGGCTTCGCTTATAGCAAAAAAGGCTAACGTTAAGCTTCTTGTCTTAATGCACCTAAGCGCAAGGTATAGAAATATAATGCCCATAAGGAAAGAAGCTGAAAGCTTCTTTGAAAATGTTGTTGTTGCAAAAGATGGTTCAGCCTTTGAAATAGGAAAAAATAAAAGGTAGAACGACAAAATACTTAAAAGGGAGGCATCGTCTAGTGGTAGGATGGCAGATTGACATTCTGCAGGCCGGGGTTCGATTCCCTGTGCCTCCACTTGGTGTTTAAATGAGCGAAGAAAAGATTGAAAGTGATGGTAAAGAAGAAAGGGGGAATGTAGGTAATATACTTTTCTTTACAGCAATTGCCGCAATCATAATTATTACTATTTACTTTAGAATGCCTCTTTACAAATATGCTGGCTTCTACGAGCCAGATGGCTTTTACCACTATGCGGTAATAAGAGCGGCAATAAACAACAATTTTGTTGTGCCAAAATACCTAAGCCTTTCAGGATGGCCTGCACACACAATAACTGGCGAACCCCATGGCTTATATTGGGTTACGCTCTTGCCTTATGCTATACTGCATGCGATTGATTCACAGATAACAGCATATACTGTAATGAGGCTTATGCCTATATTATTTGGTATATTTGATGTATTAGGTGCTTACCTCCTTGCAAGGCACCTTAGCAAGAACAGACTCTTTCTGCTTCTTGTTATGCTCTTTGTTGCATTAAGCTTGGGAGATGCTGCAAGAACTAGCGCACTCATATACAGAGGAGACGGCTTTGTAACAATCTTCTTAATAATTGCACTCTTTTATCTTGTTAAAACACTTAAGGAAGATGCATTAAAGAAGAGGTTATTCTATGCTATCCTCTCGGGCTTCTTCCTTAGCGTGTGCAATTTTGTTTGGAATGGTGCACCATTTGCTACCGCTACATATATCTTTGCTTTTGTTGTTCTCCTTATCTATGGCTTCACATTCAACAATAAAAAGATAGCTGAGAGGAGCGGCTGCCTTATTTTAAGCATGTTTCTTTGGTATATATTTGTAAACATATACAAATTTACAGGATTTATATATTCACAGACATTTACAGGCGTTCACTTCTTACCACTTCTCGTTTTCATGCTTCTTGGCTGGTATATTGCATACCACATGCTTAGCAATATAAGCAAATACTACAAGCTTGTCGGAACAGCAAAGAGAAGGCTTGCATTTGCTCTATTCTCATTAGCTGTTATTGCTATTATAATAGATATAGCAATGCCAAGCTTTGTATACCAGATATTTATTGGAAACGGGTTCATAACAACGAGCAATTTTGCTGTAACAATAGAAGAGCTTCAGCCGCCAAGCACAGGCTTCCTGTTTGCAAGCTTCGGCGCTTTCATGTTTACAACGCCTATGTCAATAGTCATATACCTATCAACAGTTGTAACACATATGAAATGGCTCTTCTGGCTTATAATGCTCCTTACCTTCCTGCCATACCTCTTCATGCAGGTTGAGAACGACAACAACATGAAGAGTGTAAAAGCTTATATAAAGTTTGCACCAAGCGAGATGATGCTTACACTTATCTCCTACTATGCGATAACAGCATATTTGCAGATGCACGCTGTAAGGTTTAATTCTCTGCTCTCAGTGCCACTTGCTATATTATCAGCATATACACTCTACTGGCTTATTGCATATTTCAAGAAGTATAATAGAAATTATCTCTATATAGGCTATGGCATTGTTATTGCATTGATATTATATACGCTAATTGTAGACTATTCTTATTCGCAGGTTCTGGTGCAGGCTGATGCTATCAATCCAACATTCCTTAGTGCACTAAGCTGGGTAAGAAACAATACACCCGCAAACTCAGTTTTTCTTACCCTATGGCCAGATGGCAGCGTTATCGAAGGCTGGGCGAACAGAACAAGCGTAACAGACAGCGTTGGTTCACAGAATGCAACGAAGGCAGATCCGTTTGCACTCTGGCTGTATAATTCAACCCCTAACGGCCAATTCCTGCTAAGCGATATAAACGGAAAGCCGGATTATCTGCTTGTTAGGTATTCATGGCTTCTTGAAACAACAGGTATATTCATTGAATCTGGAATAAATACTTCTTTAAGCCAGCTATACAGCTATACAGCCTTTACAGGGCTTAATGAACAAATTAACCAAAGCTCACAGATCTTTACCTTCACAAACAACAACTTCCAGGAAAGGACAATAATAGTTAATCAGAACAATACCCAGAAGGTCTCGAGCTATCTTATACTGCCAAACGGCATTTCACCTGTAGAGTATGTTGCTTTTTCAAACATTTACAACGGGAGCTTTGCAGTAGTAAAGCAAACAGCGTTTAACAAGACAAATGGTGATCTTCTTCTAATAGCTTACTCACCTATACCAAACCCTAAAATGCCAATAAATATAACAGGCGCCTTCCTCTTTGCACCAGGGTTAGCAAACAGCAACATGCTAAAATTCCTTTACTTCTGCAACAACTATGAATGCCTTTGGAACAATAATGTTGCAAAATTGGAGCTTGTCTTTATGAATCCAGATACAAGGATCTACAAGATAATTTACAACAGCACTTAGCCGTAACAAAAAGGAAGAAGAAAGAGAAAAATAAAAAAAGGTTTAGGTTACTTCTTGTATCCTAGTCCGCTTCCTATGAAGGCTATTATGAAGCCGATCAGGACTGTTGCAAAGTAAGTCAGGTTGCCGTATGTTAGTGCTGCCAGTACTATGCTTGTGCATACTGTAGCCTTCATCGCACCGGTGGATACCGCCTTTTCATCAATTCCTGGCATTAGGTTGCCGAAGCTTACGAAGAAGAGTGCTATTGACCCGACAACGCCTATTGCGTATAGCAGTGGTAGCCATACTGCCGCTACTCCCCAGCTGTTAATAAGGCTATTCATATATGCACCGCTTGTTGTAAAGACTACAGCAAGGAAGAAAAGGCTTCCAATGAACTCCAAGGCAAAAACTCCCCAGTTTGGTGTTCCCTTCGCCATTTCGATCACGCTATAATAAAGAATAATTAAATTTTTAAATCTAACTACTCTATTCGTTTATGCTATGGTATTTATTTGACGTTTGCCGAAATAGATGGGATTGCATTCTTTATGATCTGGTTATTAATTGTTAAGGTAAGACCAAGCACAATTTTAAAAATGCTTAATATCTAATAAAATTCATGAAGCTCAAGCTTGCGTTTGCATATGACAGTGCATATCCTTGGTTCAATGGCGGCATAGAAAAGAGGAGGTTTCTCATTATGCAGGCACTGGCCAATTCCGGCCACGAGGTGCATTGCTTTACAATGCTAAGAGAGGGCATGCCGGGCAGAGAGTTTAGCTACAAGGGAATAAAGTATCATTGTTGTGGTGTCGGAATACCAAACAGCAAGATGTATGTTCATGGAAGGCGTAACATAAGGTGGCCGCTAAAATATGCGCTTATACTGCCATTCAAGCTAATAAAGTATGACAACTTTGATCTTATAGATGCTGACGCTTTTCCATTTCTTCACCTCTTTACGATAAGCCTTATCGCAAAGCTGAAGCGCATAAAGTTTATAGTGACATGGCATGAGGTATGGAGCCTTAGGTACTGGCAAAGGTACCTTGGCAAAGTTGGTGGTATTGTGGGCTACTTTGTAGAATACCTTGCTTCCAAGCTAACTAAAGATTTTATCTCTAACTCGAATGAGACAGCAAAGAGGCTCTATGAAGAATTTGGAAAGAAAAGCTTGGTCTTCCCTGCAGCTGTTTCAAGCTATGAGTTCGATGCCAGGCATATAAAGAAGAAGGATCAATTCATCTCTATAGGCAGGCTTGTTCCGGAGAAGCGCATGGACATGGTTTTAAGGGCTATTGCTGAGAGCAATGCAAGCGCAAAGATCATCGGCATTGGGCCAGAGGAGAAGAACCTTAAGGCGCTTGCAAAGAAGCTAGGCATAGAGAAGAAGGTCAGATTCATAAGAAGGCTAAGTCCAAGGAGGTTGTTTACTAGTATAAAGGAGTCGCATGGTCTGCTTATGTTCTCAGCTAGGGAAGGATTATCCCTTATAACGCTGGAAGCTATGATGCTTGGAGTTCCTGTATTCATTGTTGGCTCAACCTCGCTGCCAAGCGATGTTAAAAGGCTTTGCATAACGCTAGATGAAAAAAGCCTTGGAAAGAGCATAAATGAAGTGCTTAAAAACTATAGAAAGTATGAAGAGAAGGCGAAAAAAGCAAGGCAGGTTGTATTAGAAAGATATTCTGCAGATTATGCACTGCAGGTATATGAAAAATTCCTTAAATAGAAAATAGGATCCTGGCATTTACTTGAAATTGGTAGATCCATAATATCCACTTAGTTATATTATTTTATAACTTAATGGTTTTTATATATTTGCCAATTTGCAAATTACAGCTTACCATTGCCCTCTCGCTTTTGCTAACCAATTTTAAATATGAATTGAGGCCGATAAGTATAATGGAAAAACCTATTAAACTATGCTTCTTATTTTAAATCATGGAAAACAAAACACCTGTTGGCACTATCACACATTACTATGACAAGATAGGCGTAGCGATAGTTGAGCTTAGCGACAAGCTGAAAGTTGGGGATACAATAGCAATAGAAGGTAAAACAACAAACTTTACACAGAAGGTTGAGAGCATACAGATAGAGCATATAAATGTTGAGGAAGCAGGGAGCGGCGAATCTATAGGGTTAAAGGTAGACCAAAAGGTAAGGGAGGGCGACAAGGTTTACAAGGTATTCTAATAGTTACTAAGCTAGCTAAGCTAGGCCCCTGTAGCTCAGTGGCAGAGCGACTGCATGGTAAATTTTCTATACAGCAGTAGGTCGCGAGTTCAATTCTCGCCAGGGGCTCCATAAAATTTGGCTAATTTTATATCCTTAGCTTGAGCTTAATACCTTTATGCATGCCAAGCCTTTTAGCCATGTGAGCCTTTAGCTCGAGCACGTAGATAGCCTTTTCCCCTGGCAGATAGGTTTTGCATCTGAATATAGAGCTGCAGGGCTTTGCATCTTCAACAATATCAACAACGATGAGCTGCTTGCTAAGCCATATAATGTCTATAGGAAAGAGCATGTTGTGCATCCATATGCCGTGCCTGGCTTCTCTGCCAAATACAAAAAGCATGCCGTCGCTTTTGCCAAGCGAATTCATGTGCATAAGCCCGAGCATAAGCTTCGGTAAAGAATCTGCAACAAGCACATCAAGAGCTTTGCCACCAACATAAAGGCTTGCGTGCTTGTATCTGAGCATTCTGCGCATGAGCTTTGTAAGGCACATAATTTGTTAGCACATGCGAATTATAAAGATGTTGCGCACACGTAGCTATTTAGCAATGTAAATGCTCAAATAGGAAAGATTTTTAAGTATTTGATACTCAAGCCTATCAAGGTGAGGGCATGAAGATTTTGAAGAATAATGGAAAAGTTGTACTAGTAGCAACTGGCGCCATGGATCCGAAGAATAACTGCCCACGATTAATAGTAAATGAAGGCGTTAATGAGATTAGGGATGACTACAGAGGAAGTATAAAGGTATCGAAGAAGTTGCTGTCTAAGATTCTCTGAATTTTATATTTTTATTTCTTCTAAATGAAAAGGCCATTCGCCTACAATTATTCCTGTTAGGATTGCTTTTTTTATTACTGGATTTTCTTTAGACCACAGGTTCTTTAATAAATCAGGGCCTCTTTTTGCTAATGCTTCGCCATCCTTAAATACACATATATATAGACTATCAAAAAAACCCTGAGCATTTAAAATTAGATTATATTCATTAACAATCTCATTCTCTTGGTTATTGGATATGTTCTTGAGAAATTCATCTACAAGCCTGCCGTGCTCCTCTGTTGGATTTACATAAACAGTATAGGCATAGAATAGCCTTTTATCCGGGTTTTGGGTGAGGGCTGAGAATTTTTTAATTATGCCCATGCTTTTGAGCTTCTTGATGATGTATAATATTCTATCAAGATCCTTTACTTTGAGCTTTTTTGCAATCTCTACCAGCTTCATTCTAGAATTGCTGTTGAGAAGCATTAGGATCTGCTTTTCTGATTTCGACAAAACTGGTGATTTTTCTATTACCTCGTTCCTTAAAGGAAGAAAGCCTATGTTCACTTTTGAAATATCTGCAACATATAATGTTGCACCTTGCTTGCTAAATCTTAGCCTAAATCTCCACTGCCACGCTCCGAATTCCTGCTGCGTCAAGCCGACTACATGCAAAAGCAGGTCAAAATCTCCCTCTGCAAGATATGCATTCTGCACGTAAGGATCCTTTGCTAGCTCGCCCTTTATTACGTCTATGCTTGGCCTCTCACTGAACTTTACCAATATTGCCTTACCAGGCACAAAACCCAATGCCACCTCGTCTAACTCAAGCGTGTATTTTATTGCATACTCCTTCTCCAGCTTTTCTAGTATAGACTTTACAACATGGTATGATATGCCAAGCTCGCTTCCAAACTGCCTGAGAGAGATTCTGGAGTTAAAATAGATCCTTTTTAATATCTCATACGGCAGCTTGTTCTTTATATAAGCTTCCTTCTCCTTCGAAACCATGAAGGTATCTCTTATTGTATCAATATAAACTTTACCTCTATTTGTTATTCTAAATCTCAAAATCTTAAAATATTTTATTATATTTGAGAAAAATTTTAAATAAGTATAAAAGTATTTTAGTTAATTATTTATATACCCTTGCATAAATATTATTGGTGGTAATGGTGGAAGACATAAATGTTTATAACTTGTTCTCTGCTCTCCCAACCACACCAGTGTCTATGCCCACCATTACCATTGTCATGCTACACATGAGCGGTATGTAGAGAGCCATTATATAATATCGAAGAGGTAGAGGTGGAGTTTTATGTGGCCTTTTAATAAGCTTAAGCACGCATCTGCTAATGCACCAGGCAATAATGAGAATAGGCCTATAAAAATAATAAAAATAGGCTATAATGCTTGGCAGATCGTTTACGCCGACGAAAAAAATTAAAAAAATGTTTATTATTTTTTAGATTTGTTCACTTTAAGCATTACTAAAAATAGTTAAATTTAAAAAATAGTTTGTTCACAATATTTAGAACGCGATGAGGGGGTTTGGAAATGGATGAGGATGTTGATGCTGGGGTTGGGTTTGAAGCTGATTACATGGCTAAGGATAATGAAAAGGCTATCACACATGGCAATGTATTCGAGCTTATTATGAGAAAGTCAAAGAATAAGAATGAATACAAAAGGTATTCAGAGCTCGCAGGCATGCTCATGCTTAGCTATAACAAAAGGCTTGGCAGCATGAGCGCGGCGGAGAAGGCGGTTTATGATATTATAAATGAATCAAACAGTGTAAATGACCTGGTCATGCATTACAATGCACTGAAGGAAGAAGAGAAGGGAAATGCAGACAAGAGCACAGAGAATGCAAAAGCAAGGATTGCAAACATGCTTCTAAACGATTACAAGCGCAGGTTTGGAGAGGGAAAGAAGGAAGCATACAACGTTCTTGTGCTGCAGAGCTGGATGAGCAAGGTAGAAGGCATAAACGAACTAACCATATTGATGGACAACATACTCAATGTAAGAGACAAGCTAGGCAACTCATGGGATTATGAGGTGCATATAATACCGCTTCTTGCTGAGAGGGCTTTCTCAACCGATGAGCTAATGGATTATGCTAATTCTATAACAAATCTTATCGTAGGACTAGGAAAGAAGTTGAAGGATAGCTACCTTGCCGTTATGACAGGAGTGAAGGTATTAGAATATGCAAACTCACCCACTGTGATTAAGAGCTATATAAGAGATATGGTCAAGGAGAACAACAAGAAAATAGACCAACTAAATGCACAGCTTGCAATGATAAATTCAAATACAATCTCAAAGGTTAAGAATGTTGCAAAGATAAGGGCATTAAACCAGCAGATTGTTGAACTGCACTTGATAAATGAAGAATTGATGAATGGCATTGATCCAAAAGAGCTCATGCTAGAAGGAACAAAGAGGTAGAGAAGGCACCACTTCCCCACCCCAGCTTTCTCACCTCTTCTCCTTTTTATCTTTTATTTTTATCTTTTATTTTACTTAACTACTGCCTCGCTCTGTTCTCTCATGAATTGCTGAAGATAAAATTTACTTCCAGTGCCTTTTCCTGTTAAGCCGCTCCCCTTCCAGCCCACAAATGTGTGGAATCCAACAATAGCGCCTGTTGTTGCGCTGATTTCCCTATTTACATACAGCACTCCCGCTTCGATCTTATCTATAAACTCTTTTATCTCACTCCTCTTCTTGCTGTAGAAGCCTGCTGTAAGGCCGTATTCTACATCATTTGCCATCCTTAATGCATCATCTAACTTCTTGTATGTTGTAATAACAAGGAAAGGTAAGAAAAGTTCCTCGTGGAAGAGCCTGTTTTCATGGCTTATCTCAACAAGCGTGGGCTCGACATAATAGCCATTTAGTGGCAGCTTAACATCATTGCCGCCATATATTATTGTACCATTTTTCTTTGCTTCCTCTACCGCTTCGATGAAGCGCTGATGTGCCTTATCGCTTATAAGCGGGCCCATGTATACATCTTTTTCTAACGGATTTCCTATCTTGAAAGACCTCATCTTCTCAACAAGCTTGCTTATAAATGCTTCCTTAACAGACTCGTGCACATAAACTCTCGAGCATGCACTGCACTTCTGTCCGTCAAAGCCAAATGCTGCACTCGCTATGCCTGTTGCTGCTTCATCAAGATCAGCATATTTTGAAACAATAGCAGGGTTTTTGCCGCCCATTTCTACTATGAAGACCTTTTGCAAGCGATTGCTATAGTTCTTTGCTATCATGCTCATACCCGTAGCTCTTGAACCTGTAAAGACTATACCACTGACTTTCCTACTCATAACGATCTCATCGCCCACCTCTGAGCCAGGGCCTGTTACGTAATTGAATACCCCATCTGGCACACCAGCTTCTTTGAATATTTCATAGATTTTAAGGCCTGTAAGCATCGACATGTTATCTGTTGATGAGGGCTTGAATACAACTGTATTGCCTGTTATTAATGCGCCTGTGCTCATGCCAACCGAGATAGATATTGGAAAGTTGAATGGTGCTATAACTCCAAAAATGCCGTAAGGCTTCATCGCTATTGTAACCTGCTCTTCACTTCCTGGAGCACCTTGGAAGCCTGCATGCACTTTAGCAGAACTTCCTGGTAGCTTTACGCGCCTTATATAGCCCTTATTCCTCTCCATCTCAAGCGCATAATATCTTAAAAAGTCGATTGCTTCATCTACCTCGCCAACCGATTCATATCTTG
>Ga0080006_1190851_pt1 | contig 15484 bp, 14 predicted proteins | sample RS3BMetagenome_FD_69209 | JGI IMG/M metagenome (GOLD analysis project Ga0080006, IMG submission 69209) | Ferric oxide microbial mat and aquatic microbial communities from Rainbow Spring, Yellowstone National Park, USA - RS3B (SPADES... ... | reverse complement strand
CCTGCAACAACTCGCCAACACCGCATAACCGCATCCACCGAACTCCCCGTCGCACCAACAACACCGGGGAGTCACGCCATCCTGCCCTCACCAGTTGTCGTCACCGTTATTTTCGTGTCAGGAACGACGCCACGCTGGCGCTGGTGACGCGCCTCCCGCGACACTAGCGGGGTGACGAGGACCTCCAAGCACCATTTCTACCGTTCGGTCGTGCGCTGGTTGACAGCCGGATACCCCGAGGGCGTTCCCGGATCCGACCGGGTGCCCTTGCTGGCATTGCTGCGCAGCACGCCGCTGACCGAGGAGCAGATCCAACAAGTGGTGCGTGAGATCACCAAGCAAGGCTCCCCGGTCACCGCCGACGGCGTGATCGACCGGGACGAAATCGCCGAATTCATCTCCGACGTGACGCATCACGACGCCGGGCCCGAAAACATCATCCGGGTGGCCGCCAGGCTCGCCGCGGCCGGCTGGCCGCTGGCCGGTATCGACGTCAGCGAGGTGATCCCCGGTGACGCCGACGCGGAGTCAGCCGAAATGGCCGCACGCGGTTTCACTTCCGAAGACGAAACCTCAGACGTCGCCTCATAGCTTCGAGATGTCGATGACGAACCGGTAGCGCACGTCGCTGGCCAGCACGCGCTCGTAGGCCTCGTTCACGTAATCCGGCTCGATCACCTCGATCTCGGGCGTCACCCCGTGCTCGGCGCAGAAATTCAGCATCTCCTGGGTCTCGGCGATTCCGCCGATGTTCGACCCGGACAGGCTTCGCCGCGCCAGGGCCAGTGCGAACGCCGGCACCGGCATCGGGTGCTCCGGGATGCCCAGCTCCACCATCGTGCCGTCGACGTCCAGCAGGTTCAGGTAGTCGCCGAGGTTCAAGTTGGCCGACACGGTGTTCAGGATCAGATCGAAGCTGCCGCGCAGGTTTCGGAAGGTGGCGCGGTCGGACGTCGCGTAGTAATGGCGGGCGCCCAGCCGCAGCCCGTCCTCCATCTTCTTCAGGGACTGGGACAGCACCGTCACCTCGGCGCCCATCGCCGAGCCCAGCTTCACACCCATGTGGCCCAGTCCGCCCAGGCCGATGACCGCCACACGGGCGTTCTCACCGGCGTTCCAGTGCCGCAGCGGCGAGTAGAGCGTGATACCAGCGCACAGCAGCGGCGCCGCCTGGTCGAGCGGCAGCGAGTCGGGAATGCGCACGACGAAGTTCTCGTCGACGACGATGGCCTGGCTATAGCCGCCCTGCGTGGGCCGGCCGTCCTTGTCGATCGAGTTATAGGTGAAGATCGCGCCGCGTTTGCAGTACTGCTCCAGCCCGGCCACGCAGCAGCGGCACTCTCCGCACGAATTAACCATGCAGCCCACCCCGACGTGGTCGCCCACCTGGTGTTTGGTGACTTCGGAGCCCACCGCGCTCACCACGCCGGCGATCTCGTGGCCCGGAACCACCGGGTAGTTGGGTTTGCCCCACTCGGATTTGACGGTGTGGATGTCGGAGTGGCAGATCCCGGTGAACTTGATGTCGATCGCGACGTCGTGCGGGCCCGGCTCACGGCGGTCGATGGTGGTCTTGGTCAGCGGCTCGGTAGCCGAAGTGGCGGCATACGCCAATACAGTGCTCATCTGCAAATCCTTCGTTGATATCTCAGCCTCGCCAGAAGTTTAGCCAGAGTAACGTTCGCGGGCTACCCGCCAGGCTGCCAGCTTATGACGAAGGGTGCGGCGGCTAGTTGATCGGGGCATTGAGCAGGCGCAGGTCGCCGACGATGCCGCGGGCGGCGACCAATCCTTCTCCGGTTTGCCATATTTCGTCGTTGACCACGTAGACCCGGTTGTCGTGGTTGGCGGACAACTTCCGCCAGGCGCTGCTGTCCAACACGGTGGCGGCACGCTCCGCAGCGGCCGGTGAGGCGCACGACACGTAGACGACGTCGGCATCGGCGGCCGACAAATCCACTCGATCCGGCGCCTTGGCCAGCTCGGCATCGGTCGCGCCGATCTCGATGTAGGGCTTGTCGGTGAAACGCTGGGAGGCCGGCCGATCCACCCCGGCCGCGGTGAGCACGCTGGCCGGGAAATTGTTGGCCCCGTACACCCGAACGGCGGTGGTGGTCAGCTGGACGATGGAGGCCTGGAAATGCGCTGCGTCGTGCGCGGCCCCAACCTGGGCGGCCCGTTGCTCGAACGCGTTGAGCAGGCCGTCGACGGCGGCGCCGCGCGCGGTGGCGGCACCGACACCGCGCAGGTTGTCTTCCCACGCCGCACCCGGTGCGGCGGTGAAGACCGTGGGGGCGATGGCGGCCAACCGCGGATACAGCGTGGGCGTCAACCCCTGCGAGCCCAGAATCAGGTCCGGGTGGGCCTCCGCGATGCTGCCCAGGTCGGGATTGGTCCGGGTTCCCGCGCCGGGCAGACTGTGCACCGCGCCACCCAGGTAGGAGGGCTGACCGGGGGAGCCGTCCGGCAATGCGGCGGCCACCACCCGCGACTGCAGGCCGAGGGCGCACAACGCGTCGAGTTGGTCACCGGACAGCACCACGATGCGCTGCGCCTCGGCGGGCACCCGAACCACCTCGGGGCTCACGCCGGCTGCATTGTGGGCCTGGCGCATCGCGGGCCCGGGGTCGGGCGCGGCGGGATTCCGCGCGCACGACTCGTCCGGCCGGCGATCGTTGCCCAGCACGCCGGCCCCCGCGATCTGGGTGGTAGGCGTCACCAGCGACCGGCTCGACGCCCTCGAAGCCTGGCTTCCCTGCCCGGATCCGCAGCCGGCACAGGACAAGGCCACCGCGGCCACCGCGGAGCCGACCGTGAGCAGCCGAGCGGGTCGCCTACCGCAGGAAAGCACGCTTGCGACGCTAACACCTGGCCCCCTGAGGAGGCTTTTCCGCGGACGACCCGCGGGTCCGGAGGTCCAACTACGACGGTTTGTAGGACCAGCCCGGACGCACGCGGGATCAAACGCTAAGCTTGCGTCAGTGACACTGTCTGGGACGGATGTTTGGAGGACCTGTTGACAGCCGAAGCGCCCCCGCTGCAAGCACTTGAGGCTAACCGTCCGTATCCCGCGCGGACCGGCCCCAAGGGCAACTTTGTCTACAAGCTGATCACCACCACCGATCACAAGATGATCGGCATCATGTACACGGTCACCTGCTTCGTGTTCTTCTTCATCGGCGGACTGATGGCCCTGCTGATGCGCACCGAGCTGGCCGCGCCGGGTCTGCAGTTCCTGTCCAACGAGCAATACAACCAGCTGTTCACCATGCACGGCACGATCATGCTGCTGCTGTACGCCACCCCGGTGGTGTTCGGTTTCGCCAACCTGGTGCTTCCGCTGCAGATCGGCGCACCCGACGTCGCGTTCCCGCGGCTGAACGCGTTCTCCTACTGGCTGTTCCTGTTCGGCGGGCTGGTCGCGATGGGCGGCTTCATCACTCCCGGGGGGGCCGCGGACTTCGGCTGGACGGCGTATACGCCGCTGTCTGACGCCGTCCACTCGCCCGGGGCCGGCGGCGACCTGTGGATCACCGGCCTGATCGTGGCCGGTCTGGGAACCATCCTGGGCGCGGTCAACATGATCACCACCGTGGTGTGCATGCGCGCCCCCGGGATGACGATGTTCCGGATGCCGATTTTCACCTGGAACATGCTGGTGACGTCCATCCTGATCCTGATCGCGTTCCCGATCCTGACTGCGGCGCTGTTCGGGCTGGCCGCCGATCGGCACCTGGGCGCCCACGTCTACGACCCGGCCAACGGCGGTGTCATACTGTGGCAGCACCTGTTCTGGTTCTTCGGCCACCCCGAGGTGTATATCGTCGCACTGCCGTTCTTCGGCATCGTCACCGAGATTTTCCCGGTGTTCTCGCGTAAGCCGGTGTTCGGCTACACCACACTGGTGTACGCGACGCTGTCGATCGCCGCGCTGTCGGTCGCGGTCTGGGCTCACCACATGTTCGCCACTGGAGCCGTTCTGCTGCCGTTCTTCTCCTTCATGACGTATCTGATCGCGGTGCCCACCGGGATCAAGTTTTTCAACTGGGTCGGCACCATGTGGAAGGGGCAGTTGACCTTCGAAACCCCGATGCTGTTCTCGATCGGCTTCTTGGTCACCTTTTTGCTGGGCGGTTTGACCGGGGTGCTGCTGGCCAGCCCGCCGCTGGACTTCCACGTCAGCGATTCCTACTTCGTGGTGGCGCACTTCCACTACACGCTGTTCGGCACCATCGTGTTCGCCACCTTCGCCGGCACCTATTTCTGGTTCCCGAAGATGACCGGACGCCTTCTTGACGAGCGGCTGGGCAAGCTGCACTTCTGGCTGACCTTCATCGGGTTCAACACCACGTTTTTGGTGCAGCACTGGCTGGGCGACATGGGTATGCCGCGCCGCTACGCCGACTACCTGCCCACCGACGGCTTCCAGCCGCTGAACATCGTCTCCACCGTCGGAGCCTTCATCCTGGGCGCCTCGATGGTGCCGTTCATCTGGAACGTCTTCAAGAGCTGGCGCTACGGCGAGGTCGTGACAGTCGATGACCCGTGGGGTCACGGCAATTCCCTGGAATGGGCGACCAGTTGTCCGCCGCCCCGGCACAACTTCACCGAGCTGCCCCGCATCCGTTCGGAGCGCCCGGCATTCGAGTTGCACTACCCGCACATGGTGGAGCGGCTCCGCGCCGAGGCCCACGTAGGACGAGTCCACGGTCCTGAGAGCCGGGACGTCATCGGCGCCGACGACGCCAACGTCCGCAGGTAATGGACTGCCTTCCCGGTAATCGCGAGTGAGCGCGCCGCCCAAGGTGTCGGTGCTGATCACCGTCACCGGCGTGGACCAACCGGGCGTGACGTCGGCTCTTTTCGACGTGCTGTCGCGGCACGGCGTCGAGTTGCTCAATGTCGAGCAGGTGGTGATCCGCAACCGTCTGACGCTGGGCGTGCTGGTCTGCTGCCCGCCCGAGGTCGCCGACGGAGCCGACCTGCGCCGTGACGTCGAGGCCGCCATCCGCGCCCTGGCACTCGACGTCAGCATCGAGCGCAGCGACGACGTGCCGGTGATCCGGGATCCTTCGACCCACACCATTTTCGTGCTGGGCAGGCCGATCACTGCCGTTGCATTCAGTGCGGTGGCCTGCGAGGTGGCGGCGCTGGGCGTCAACATCGACCTCATCCGCGGGGTCTCCGACTATCCCGTTACCGGCCTGGAGTTGCGGGTCTCGGTCCCGCCGGGAGCCGACGGCGCGTTGCGGACCGCGCTGAACCGGGTCTCCTGGGACGAGGGCGTCGACGTGGCGGTCGAGGAGTACAGCCTGGAGCGGCGGGCCAAACGGCTTATCGTGTTCGATGTGGACTCGACGCTGGTTCAGGGCGAGGTCATCGAGATGCTGGCGGCCCATGCCGGTGTCGAGGACGCGGTCGCCGCTATCACCGAGGCTGCGATGCGCGGCGAGCTGGATTTCGCCGAGTCGCTGCGGCAGCGGGTGGCGACCCTGGAGGGTCTGCCCGCCACGGTGATCGACGAGGTCGCCGCGCAGCTGGAACTGATGCCCGGCGCCTGCACCACACTGCGGACGCTGCGGCGGCTGGGCTATCACTGCGGCGTGGTGTCCGGGGGGTTCCGTCAGATCATCGACCCGTTGGCGGAAGAGCTGATGCTGGACTTCGTCGCCGCCAACGAGCTGGAGGTCGTCGACGGCAAACTCACCGGCCGCGTGGTAGGCCCGATCATCGACCGAGCCGGTAAGGCCGAGGCGCTGCGGAGTTTCGCGCGCCAGGCCGGCGTGCCCATGGCGCAGACCATCGCCGTCGGCGACGGCGCCAATGACATCGACATGCTGGCCGCCGCGGGGCTGGGCGTGGCGTTCAACGCCAAGCCGGCGCTGCGGAAAGTCGCCGACGCGTCGCTGAGCCACCCGTACCTGGACACGGTGCTGTTCCTGCTGGGCGTGACGCGCGGCGAGATCGAGGCCGCCGACGCCGTCGACGGCGAGGTGCGCCGAGTGGCGATCCCGCCGGAGTAATTGGCGACCAGACGCAAAAGCCCCCAATTTGCAGCGAAATTGGGGGCTTTTGCGTCTGGTCGCGGGAGGCGGCGACCCGGCAGGCGCCGTGGCGTCGCGGTACGGCACGATGGTCGGGTGCCCGAAAACGGAAGCGTCTCAGCCGACAACGATCTGCTGATCGACTTTCACGACGTTTCGCTGCGCCGGGGCGGCCGCGTCCTGGTCGGGCCGCTGGATTGGGCCGTCGAGCTCGACGAGCGCTGGGTCATCGTCGGCCCCAACGGGGCAGGCAAGACGTCGCTGCTGCGGATCGCCGCGGCGGCCGAGCACCCGTCGTCGGGCGTGGCCTTCGTGCTCGGGGAGCGGCTGGGCCGGGTCGACGTGTCGGAGTTGCGGGCGCGGATCGGGCTGAGCTCGTCGGCCCTGGCGCAACGGGTGCCCGGCGACGAACTCGTGCGCGACCTCGTCGTCTCGGCCGGTTACGCCGTGCTGGGCCGGTGGCGGGAGCGCTACGAGGACGTCGACTACCGGCGGGCGGTCGACATGCTGGAGAGCCTCGGCGCCGAGCACCTCGCGGACCGCACGTACGGGACGCTGTCGGAAGGGGAGCGCAAGCGGGTACTGATCGCCCGCGCGCTGATGACCGACCCGGAGCTGTTGCTGCTCGACGAACCGGCCGCCGGCCTCGACCTGGGCGGCCGCGAGGAGTTGGTGGCCCGGTTGACCGACCTGGCCGCCGACCCGGATGCGCCCGCGCTGGTGCTGGTCACCCACCATGTCGAGGAGATCCCGCCCGGCTTCAGCCACTGCATGCTGCTGTCGGAGGGTCGGGTGGTCGCCGCGGGGTTGCTGCCCGACGTGTTGACCGGCGAGAACCTGTCGATCGCGTTCGGCCAGTCGATCGCCCTCGAAGTCGTCGACGGGCGCTACTTCGCCCGGCGCCTACGCACCCGCGCGGCCCACCGGAGGACCTCATGACCGCGCCGAACGATCAACCGCTCGTTCCCAGGCCGGCCGCGACCGTGATGCTGGTCCGCGACACCGTCGACGGCCCAGCGGCCGGGTTAGAGGTGTTCTTGATGCGGCGGCACGCGAAGATGCACTTCGCCGCGGGAACGATGGTGTTCCCGGGCGGCGGCGTCGACGACCGCGACCGCAACGCCGACTTGGAGCGGCTGGGGGCGTGGGCCGGGCCGCCGCCCCAGTGGTGGGCGCGGCGGTTCGGCATCGAACCCGCGCTGGCCGAGGCGCTGGTCTGCGCCGCCGCCCGCGAGACCTTCGAGGAGTCCGGCGTGCTGTTCGCCGGGCCGGCCGGCCAGTCACTTTCGGCGCCGGACGGCATCGTCGGCGACGCTTCGGCGTACCGCGAGTCCCGCCGTGCGCTGGCCAACGGCACACTGTCGTTCGGCGACTTCCTGCGCCGCGAGAACCTGGTGCTGCGGTCCGACCTGCTGCGGCCCTGGGCCAACTGGGTCACCCCGGAGGCCGAGCGCACCCGCCGCTACGACACCTATTTCTTCGTCGCCGCCCTGCCCGAGGGGCAGCGGGCCGACGGCGAGAACACCGAATCCGACCGGGCCGACTGGACGACGCCCCAGGCGGCCATCGACGACTTCGCCGCGGGCCGTAGCTTTCTGTTGCCGCCGACCTGGACGCAGCTGGACTCACTCGCGGGTCGCACCGTCGCCGACGTGCTGGCCGTCGACCGCCAGATCGTCACGGTGCAGCCGAACCTGGAAATCAACGGCGACAACTGGGTTTTCGAGTTCTTCGACTCCGATCGCTACCACCAGGCCCGCAAGGCGGGCGGGCAGGGGTGGCCTTTATGAAGGGTCCGGTGACCGCTCCGTTGAGTGAGTTCGTCAGCGTCGTGGTCAGCGACGGCTCCCGAGACGCCGGCCTGGCCATGCTGCTGCTGTCGCGACCGCCCACCAACGCCATGACTCGCCAGGTCTACCGGGAGATCGCCGCTGCGGCCAGCGAGCTGGGCCGCCGCGACGACGTGGCCGCGGTGATCCTGTTCGGGGGGCAGGAAATCTTCTCCGCCGGCGACGATATGCCCGAGCTGCGGACGCTGACGGCGGCGGAGGCCGAGGTCGCGGCACGGGTGCGCCAGGAAGCCGTCGCCGCCGTGGCCGCCATTCCCAAGCCGACGGTGGCTGCGGTGAGCGGATACGCGCTGGGCGCCGGCCTCTCCCTCGCGCTGGCGGCCGACTGGCGGGTCAGCGGCGACAACGCGAAGTTCGGCGCGACCGAGATCCTGTCCGGCCTCGTCTCGGGCGGCCTGGCGCGCCTGACCCGCGCGGTCGGGCTGAGCAAAGCCAAGGACCTGGTGTTCAGCGGGCGTTTCGTGGACGCCGAGGAGGCACTGGGGCTGGGCCTCATCGACGAAATGGTGGCTCCCGACGACGTGTACGACGCCGCGGCGGCGTGGGCGCGGCGCTTTCTCGACGGCCCGCCGCGTGCGCTGGCGGCCGCCAAGGCCGGCATCAACAACATCTGCGACCTGGGGTCCGCTGAATCGCTGGCCGCCGAACGGCGCCGCTACGCCGACCTGTTCGCCGCGAGCCCGGCTTGCCCGGGTCCCGACAGTGGTTAGGCTGCCCTTCATGACGACGAGTTCGACCGACCCGACGCTGACGCCGCACGTGACAACCGAGCAGGTGGAAGCCGCCCGGCAGGACAGCAAGCTCGCCCAGGTGCTCTACCACGACTGGGAGGCCGAAACCTACGACGAGAAGTGGTCGATCTCCTATGACCAGCGCTGTGTCGACTACGCCCGCGGCCGGTTCGACGCCATCGTGCCCGACGAGGTCCAGCGCGCGCTGCCCTACGACCGTGCTCTCGAATTAGGTTGCGGCACAGGTTTCTTCCTGCTCAACCTGATCCAGTCGGGGGTTGCTCGGCGCGGGTCGGTCACCGACCTGTCGCCCGGCATGGTGAGGGTCGCCACGCGCAACGGGCAGGGGCTTGGCCTGGACGTCGACGGGCGGGTGGCCGACGCCGAGGGCATCCCTTACGACGACGACACCTTCGACCTGGTGGTCGGCCACGCGGTGCTGCACCACATTCCCGATGTGGAGCTGGCACTGCGCGAGGTGATCCGGGTGCTGCGGCCGGGCGGCCGGTTCGTTTTCGCCGGCGAGCCGACGTCGGCCGGCGATGTTTACGCGCGCACGCTGTCCACGCTGACCTGGCGGGTCGCCACCAACGTCACGAAGCTCCCGGGCCTGGGCGGCTGGCGGCGACCGCAGGCCGAGCTCGACGAATCCTCGCGGGTGGCCGCGCTGGAGTCCCTCGTCGACCTGCACACTTTCACGCCGCAGGACTTGGAGGCGATGGCCACCCGCGCGGGCGCCGTCGCCGTGCGCACCGCCAGTGAAGAACTCACCGCCGCGATGCTGGGCTGGCCGATCCGCACCTTCGAGGCGTCGGTGCCGCCCGGGCGCCTGGGCTGGGGGTGGGCGCGGTTCGCTTTCACCAGCTGGAAGGCGTTGAACTGGGTGGATGCCAACATGTGGCGGCACGTGGTGCCGAAGGACTGGTTTTACAACGTGATGGTCACCGGGGTCAAACCCTCCTGAACACGAGCTTTTCGGGGCTGCCCTTCAGCGCGGACGACGTCGGTTACCTGCGGTCCGCATCGGGTGCCGCGGCGCTGGCGGCGGTCGCCGAACTCGAACTGACAAACGCCACCCGGCTGGCCGACGTCGCCGCCGTGCGGTCGCAATTCGGCGAGCGGGCAGCGGTGCTGGTGGAGACGACGCTGCTGCGCCGGCGCGCCGCCGACAAGCTCGGCGGGCTCGGTGACGTCTCGAGGTGGCTGTTCACCGACGAGGCGCTGCAGCAGGCCACGGCGGCGCCGGTGGCCGTGCACCGGGCGCAGCGGCTGGCAACCGGTCTGGGGAACCCAGAGGTCACGGTGCACGACGCGACCTGTTCGATCGGCACGGAACTGGCCGCACTGCGCGGCGCGGGGGTGCGGGCAGTGGGGAGCGACATCGACCCGGTGCGTTTGGCGATGGCGTGCCACAACCTGGGCGGGGCGGCCGATCTCTGCCGTGCCGACGCCCTGCATCCGGTGACGCGCGACGCGGTGGTGCTCGTCGACCCGGCACGCCGTCAAGGCGGGCGGCGGCGCTTCGCCGTCGACGACTACCGGCCCGGCCTGAGCCGGTTGATCGACACCTACCGCGGCCGGGAGCTCGTCGTGAAGTGTTCACCCGGAATAGATTTCGACCAAGTACGGGACCTCGGCTTCGACGGCGAGATCGAGGTGACGTCCTACCGGGGCTCGGTCCGCGAGGCATGCCTGTGGTCCGCCGGACTGGCGCAACCGGGCGTCCGGCGACGGGCGAGCATCGTGGACCGCCGCGAACAGATCACCGACACCGAACCGGACGACTGCCCGGTGCGGCCGGTGGGGCGCTGGATCGTCGACCCGGACGGCGCCGTCGTCCGCGCCGGACTGGTGCGCCATTACGGCGCCCGGCACGGGCTGTGGCAACTCGACCCGGACATCGCCTACCTGTCCGGTGACCGGCTGCCGCCGGGAGCCCGAGGCTTCGAGGTGCTCGAGCAGTTGGCGTTCGATGAGCGGCGCCTCCGGCAGGCGCTGTCCGCGCTGGACTGCGGGGCGCTGGAGATCCTGGTCCGCGGTGTGCAGGTCGACCCCGACGCGCTGCGGCGCCGGTTGCGGCCGCGTGGCGGCCGGCCCCTGTCGGTCGTGATCACCCGCATCGGCACCGGGCCCGCGGGCCATGCGGCGGCGTTCGTGTGTCGTCCCTCCCGATAGTGCCAGGTACCCTGGCTGCCGGGACTCTTCCAGGCGCATAGCCCTTTAGTCTGCGAGGACATTTCGACGATGCGATATCTGCTGGTTGCCGCGGTGCTTGCACTCGCGGGCCTGCTGGGCTGGCCGGCAGCCGCGGCGCCGCCGTCGTGCGCCGACTTGGACGGCGTCATCGACGCGAACCACCTGTGCCGTGTACATGCCCAAAACGCCACCTACACGATCGATTTGACGTTTCCAGTGGACTATCCCGACCAGCAGGCGCTGACCGCCTACATCGTGCAAAACCGCGACGGGTTCATCAACGTCGCCCAGACTTCCGCCGCCCGTGACCAGCTATACGAGTTGGAGGCCAGCACCGAGCAACACAGCTCCGGGCAGCCGCCGCACGACACCCGCAGTGTCGTGCTCAAGTTCTTCGAGGAACTCGGTGGGGCGCATCCCTCCAACTGGTACAAGGCGTTCAACTACAACCTGAGCGCCAAGCAACCCATCACGTTCGACAGCCTGTTTGCTCCCGGCACGACGCCGCTGGATAGCATCTTCCCGCTGGTCCAGCGCGACCTGGAACGTCAGAACCCCCTCGGCGCGGCGATCCTGCCCTCGACCGGGCTTGACCCGTCGCACTATCAGAACTTCGCCATCACCGACGACCAGCTGATCTTCTACTTCGCCCCCGGTGAGATGCTGCCTGCGTTCGCCGGACCGGCCCGGGCTCAGGTGCCCCGCAACGCCATCCCGCCTCTGGCCCTCTGACCGCCCGATGCAGGCCGGGTGGCTCGGTGGCCAGACGTCAGGTCGTCGAGTGTGGGCCCTGAACACGGTGAAGACCCTGGTTTTGTCCGTAGGCCCCACGGTCGGCGCGCCTCAGGACGGTGCAAAACCAAAGACCTGTCCGTCACTGGTCGCGGCCACCACGCGCCGATCTTTGCCGACCGACACCCCGACGGGATAACCCGTGGCCTCCGGGAGCGGATAACTGCCCAGCGTGTGGCCGGTGCCCGGATCGAAGACCAGGACCGACATCCCGGGCGTGCCGTTCACCGGCGGCCCGCCGACCACGGTGTAGCCGACGCCGGCTCCGGCCAGGCTCGACGACGACAGGGGGACGGCATCGTCGCGCCGCCAGACCTGCTCGGCGTGGTCGTCGGCATCCTTGAACGCGGCCAGACCGGTGTCGGGGCCGCCACCCGACACGATCAGTCTCCGTGGGGTGACCGCGGGCGGTGTCTGCGCCAGGAATCCCAGCGGCACGGACCATTTCACCTGCCCGTCGGCAGCGCGCAACGCCCACAGCCGTTGGTCGCGGCCATTGACGTACACCGTCGTCCCGTCGGCAGACAGCACCGGGCTGGCGATGACGCCGGCGCTCACCGCATCGCTGGTCCACTCGCGGCTCAACAGCGGCGTCTGGCCCGCGTGGTATTTCAGCCCGACCAGGCCCGCGACCGGCGCGTTCGGCTGCCAGACGCCCAGCACCACCGCCCCGGTGACCGGGGAGTAGGCGGGTGCGGCCGCAACGGGGCAGCCCTGCCGGGCGGGCGCGCAATCGCCCAACCCGCGCGTCGGGTCGGCGGGGTCGACGCCGTCCACCAGATCCAGCGGACTACCGACCACCTCGCCGCGGTGGGCGTCGAAGACCAGCACCTGGCCCAGGTGGGTGGCGACCAGCAACTGGCCGTGCCCGAGAAATCGGGGCGTGGCGGGCATCCCGATCACCGGCTGCCGCCACCGGGTCCACTGCGTCACCGGGAACGACAGGAAAGCACCCGGCTGGCCGACGTAGAGGTTGTCGAAGCCGTCGAACAGCGGGCCCGCGAAGCCACCGCCCTGCACCAGCCGGACACACCAGCGTTGCCGGCCGTTGTTGTCGTTCTCCCACTCCATCAGCGAACAGCCGGCGGGGGTCTGCGCATTGAGGGCGAGATAGCCGCGTGCGCTCAGCGCCGGACCGGCCGCCAGGCTGCCCTTGACGGACCGCGTCCACTTCAACGCCAGCTTGGCGGCGCCGTCGGTCGCGGTATAGCCGCTGTTGGCGGCGTCGCCGTATTGCGCGGGCCAGCCTTGCGCGGGGGATGCCTCGACCCACGAGTCGGTATTGGCGCATCCGCCGAGCCCCATCGCCAGCGCGGGGGCCAGAACCGCAGCGAACCAAGACCGAAGCCCACGCACACGATGTCGGGCAAGCACCTGGGTGTTCCAAATCCTTCGTCAACTCGGGTTGCTCGAGGGGGCGCCGTCCGCCCGGCGTGAGCAGCGATTGAGTACAGGTGAGGGTAACCCGTGGCACGTTGCATCCGGGCGATCGCCCGGCCCGCCCCCCGTTCGGGCGTACATCGAATCCCGTTAGGCTTTTCGGCCATGACGACGATGTGGGGCGCGCCGCTTCACCGCCGCTGGCGCGGATCGAAGCTGCGGGACCCGCGTCAGGCCAAGTTCCTCACCGTGGCCTCGCTCAAGTGGGTGCTGGCCAACCGCGCCTATACGCCCTGGTATCTGGTGCGCTACTGGCGGCTGCTGAAGTTCAAGCTGGCCAATCCGCACATCATCACCCGCGGCATGGTGTTCCTCGGCAAGGACGTAGAAATCCACGCGACCCCCGAACTGGCGCAGCTGGAGATCGGCCGCTGGGTTCACATCGGGGACAAGAACACCATCCGCGCGCACGAAGGGTCCCTACGGTTCGGGGACAAGGTGGTGCTGGGCCGCGACAACGTCATCAACGCCTACCTCGACATCGAGCTGGGCGATTCGGCGCTGATGGCCGACTGGTGCTACGTCTGCGATTTCGACCACCGCATGGACAACATCGACGTCCCGATCAAGGACCAGGGCATCGTCAAATCCCCGGTCCGGATCGGGCCCGACACCTGGGTCGGGGTGAAGGTGACGGTGCTGCGCGGCACGTCCATCGGACGCGGCTGCGTCCTGGGGGCGCATGCGGTGGTGCGCGGCGAGATCCCGGACTACTCGATCGCGGTCGGTGCGCCGGCCAAGGTGGTGAAGAACCGGCAGTTGTCCTGGGAGAAATCGGCCGCGCAACGCGCCGAACTGGCTGCCGCTCTGGCCGACATCGAACGCAAGAAGGCGGCCCGCTGAGCGGCCGGTCCGGCGGTCAGATGCTCTGATAGCGGCGCAGCGCTTCGGTCCTTTCGACATTGTGGTCAACTATGGGCGCCGGATAGCCTCGCGGCCGTTCGCCTTTGCGGAGATGCACGTCGTCGACCGAGCGCAGTTCGGGCACCCAGCGCCGGATGTAATCGCCGGAGGGATCGAACTTCTCGCCCTGCGTGGTCGGATTGAAGATGCGAAAGTACGGCGCAGCGTCGGTGCCGCACCCCGCGCACCATTGCCAGCCGTGCTGGTTGCTGGCCATGTCGCCGTCCACCAGTTGGTCCAGGAACCACTCGGCGCCCCACTGCCACGGCAGGTGAAGGTCCTTGACCAGAAACGACGCCACGATCATCCGCACCCGATTGTGCATGAAGCCGGTCTCCCGGAGCTGTCGCATCCCGGCGTCGACGAGGGGATACCCGGTTTGACCGGCCTTCCAGGATTCGAAGCGGCGCTTTGCTTCGGCCCCCGTGTCGGTTTGGATGGCGTCGAAATCGCTGTTCCAGTTGCGCCAGGAGCTGGCCGGCCAGTGATGCAGCACGTCGGCGTAAAAGTCGCGAAACGCCAATTCCCGCACGTAGGCCTGCGCCCCTGGGCCGCGCATGTCGAGGTCGGCGACCATGGTGCGGGGATGGATGGTGCCGAACTTCAGGTGCGCCGACATCCGGCTGGTGCCCTGCAGGTCGGGCCTGTTGCGGTCCTCGCCGTAGCGTTGCAGCCCGTCGTCGACGAACGACTTCCACCGGGTGAGCGCCGCTTGCTCACCGGCGACAACGTCGAGCGCGAGGCCCGGATCCGGGATCTCGCACCGTGCGATCCGCAGCGCGGCCGGGTCGAGCCAGCGTGCCGACCGCGCGCCCGATTCCGCGGGCGCCCGCCAGCCCACCTCGCGCCACTGCCGCAGGAACGGTGTGAAAACCCGATAGGGCGAGCCGTCCTTTTTCGTGACGCGGCCGGGCGACACCAGGTACGGCGAGCCTGTCGCCACCAACGGCACCGATCCTAGCGCGGCGCGCACGCGTTCGTCGCGGCTCCTCCCGAACGGCGCGCAATCCTGCGAGATGTGCACCGCCGCCGCATCGATCTCCCTGGCGAGACGGGGGATCTGCTGCTCGGGTTTCCCGCGGGTCACCAGCAGGCGGCCATCGAGTTCGTCGCGGAGCCGCCGCAGCGCATCACCCATAAATTGCAGCCGGCGCCGGCCCGACGACGCCTCCAACCGCGGATCGAGCACGAAGCACGCCAGGACGTCGCCGTTGCGGGCGGCCGCGGCGAGGGCCGGGTGGTCGCGCAGCCGCAGGTCGCGGCGAAACCACAACAGCGTCGGCATGTTCAAGGAATACCTCATCGGTTGAGCCACCACACGTGTGTGGCCAGGATGGTCGCGAAAGAGGTCCATGCTCATTTCGCATGACGAGGTTTTCCGCGTCTGGGGTCATTGGGCCACCAGATGCGGTCGCCGATGAGTGCGAACACCGCGGGAATGACCAGCGTGCGCACGATGAACGTGTCGAGCAGAATGCCCAGGCCCACGATGATGCCCAGCTGGGTCAGCACGATCAACGGCAGCACG
>Ga0080006_1146496_pt1 | contig 15484 bp, 20 predicted proteins | sample RS3BMetagenome_FD_69209 | JGI IMG/M metagenome (GOLD analysis project Ga0080006, IMG submission 69209) | Ferric oxide microbial mat and aquatic microbial communities from Rainbow Spring, Yellowstone National Park, USA - RS3B (SPADES... ... | reverse complement strand
ACCGGCGCCCCGAATCGCGATTTCGTCCGCCCACCACCTCCCCCAACTCGCCACCGGCACCTTCTCGATGCGTCCAGACCCAGAAACCCCCCCACTCACCTCCGGGATCGCTTGTTTTAGGGCTAGTTTGGCCAGCAGAGTCCCGGCGAGATCGTCACATTCGGAGCGATCGACTGAAAGGTGATACAGCTCCCACGCTTCGGTGTCATAGTCCGCGCCGGCGACGTGCTTGCAGACGGCTTTCCATTCCCCCGCGATCAGGGCCCGGCTGCCGCCGTTCTCGAAGTACTGGACATCGTTGGTTGCCGGCGCCGAGGGATCGGCGAGCGCTGCTGCAAACGAATGACCGGCCACAGGCAACTGGTCGACACCGTTGCGAACTAAGGGTGCCTCGATACCGAGCAGGTCATAGATCGTCGCCGCAATATCGGAGGCGAACACGAACCGCTCCCGCAGGGTATCGCTCTGGTCGGGCGCGACCCCGGCGGGCCAGTGCACCACCATCGGAACGTGCACGCCACCCTCATGGGCGTTCTGCTTGTACCAGCGGTACGGGGTGTTGCCACACTGCGCCCATCCCCACGGGTAGTCGGTATGACTGTCGGGACCTCCGATTTCGTCCAGACGGGCGATAGCATCGTCGGGCGACTCGATGATCCCGTTAAAGAACTTCATCTCATGGAGCACGACGAACGGGCCACCTTCCTGCGACGCGCCGTTGTCTGCGAGGACGATGATGATCATGTTATCCAACCGGCCGAGACGGCGCAGGCTGTCTACGAAGCGGCCGATCTGGTCGTCGGAGTGGTCGAGGAACGCGGCGAACGCCTCTTTCGAAGCATGGGACATTCTGGTTAGTGACTTTGATCGCAACCCGGCACAGATCGTGGCTGTCTGGAGTCCGCTCTACAGGCACTGCTCGTACCCGCATCTGATGGGTCGACATGAGCAGGCCCATCGGGTCGCAGCCGACGGCACGACCCAGCTCAACGACGACAGCGTCCGCGAAGTCCAAACCACTGCGGGTAGCGGTCACAGTGGCCCGCACAGCTGTGCTGCCGTCGCTGCGTAGCTCACGCGCGCTCAGTAAGCCGGCCAGCAAGTCACCGCAACGCTCAGCGCTCACCTTGGAGGCATGGCGCAGCACCCAGCAGATCTCGGCGACGCTCACCAAACTGACATAGCTGCCTCGGGCCGGGTCGGTCCCGGTCAGTTCATCGATGAGCACGGACGCTCTCGGTGACTGTTCAGGGTCGTCGTGTGCGAGGCAGCGGAGGCGATATTGGTGTCAAGGCTGATCATCGGGCGTCCGCAGTTTCAGGCGCCACGATAACATCCTCCATGTCGACGCCTCTGACCGGTCGAAGCGGCCGTGACATGGTCCCCGTCAGCTCTTTGATCGACGCTTCCTCCGGGTGAATCTCGAAGGTGCCCGTCGCCGTGGGGACGAACGCGGGCCACTATCCGGCGAGGGGCCAAGCTCTTGGAACACGGTGCCCTCAGCGCGCCAAAAGGCCGCCGGAACCAACCAGGTCACTCTCTCGGCGAGACGCCGGGCCTCTCGACCGAGCGCGTCGGCCGACCATCTCGACCGCGCCGGCCGGAGATCCAGCGGCACCTCGGAACCCGCACTGACTGTTGTGTCCACACGTTACTGGAGTAGTGTTATTCTAGTTAGGTTGAGCAGTCAGCTCAGTCCACGCCCGTATCGATGAAGCCAAGAGGTAACGAATGAGCCGTCGTAGTTCCCGTTGGATCGTGGCGGTAGTTGCCGCTGTAGGCTTCGAAACCCTCCTCCCGCTTGGGGGTGAAGCTTTCGCAACTCCATCCACGTACACCTGGTCAGGTGCCGCCGGGAACGGGAACTGGAGCAGTGGAGCCAACTGGGTGGGCGGCTCGGCGCCGAGCGCGACAACACCTGTAAATCTGTTCTTCCCCGCCACCACCTGCGCCTCCACGCCTACGACATGCGCGACCACCGACGACATCGCGGGGCTTATTGTCGACTCGCTGAGCATCGACGTCGCAGCCGGGTCGGCGATTCAGTACAGCATCGGCGGCACTGATCAGCTCACCCTCGACGGCGGCATCACCGTCCCCGCGCCGTCGGGAACGACCACCAGCAGGACAGGTGGCCCGTCGATCTCGGACAACCTTGCTCTCGGCGCGGCCAACACGTGGGCTATCAACTACGGCCTTCAGGTCACCGGAAGCGTGAGCGGAGCCTTTGCGTTGACCATAGACACGGTCCAAGGCACCAACCTGAGTCTCGAAGGTTCCTCCAACGAGGTCGGCGCTATCAGCATCGACGGCCCAACTGGCGTGAGCGGGTCAGCGGGCGGCGTCGTCGCAGCCACGCAGGACCTCAACGGCTTGGCGAACACCCCAGGGTCTATCCAGGTCACCGACGCCGCCCTGTTCTTCGGAAACGACAAGACCGTCGCCAACTTGACGGTCGGGGATGTCACTACCAGCCACGCCCTTGTGGCCGTCGCCGGAGCCCCGCTTGCCGCCAGCGTCACACTGGATTCTACGAGCACCGTTTCCTACCGGGCGCTGATCGCTAATCCTCCAACCAACAACGCTCCGCTGCTGACGACGACGGGCACCACGACGCTGGCCGGAGCGGCCTTGTCAATCTACGCGGCCTGCAACATTCCCCTCAACACGTCGTTCCCGATCGTGTCCGCTACCAACCTCTCCGGGACGTTCAGCACAACAAGCGGACTGCCGATCGCTAACGGCGACGTGATCGCCGCTTCTAACCAGCCGATGGGTGGCGGCTGCACAGCCCCCGACCTCAAGATCACCTACACCACCAGCGCCGCGGTCCCTGAAGTCCAAGCGACGATCACAAACGCACCTCCCACCTACCCAACCCCAACAACCCCAACAACCCCAACAACCCCAACAACCCCAACAACCCCAACAACGCCCGGGTACCGCTTGGCCGATAGCATCGGCGACGTCTTCAACTATGGGGTCCCGTCTTATGGTTCCCTCGCCGGGGTAATGATCAACAAGCCGGTCGTAGGTATCGCCAGTGATGCCTGTACGGGCGGCTACTGGCTCGCAGCCGCTGACGGCGGCGTCTTCTCATACAACGCGCCGTTCTACGGATCCGCCGCCGGAATCCAACTCCACAAACCGGTCGTCGGTATCGCCTCCTACACCTCTTACAGTCCGAACGGGACACCCGTGTCGTGCGGCTACTGGCTCGCAGCCGCTGACGGCGGCGTCTTCTCATACAACGCGCCGTTCTACGGATCCGCCGCCGGAATCCAACTCAACAAACCGGTCGTCGCGATCACCGCCGACCCCACAACAGGCGGCTACTGGCTCGCAGCCGCAGACGGCGGCGTCTTCTCATACAACGCGCCGTTCTACGGATCCGCCGCCGGCACTACTACGTCGGGCCCGGTGGTCGGAGCAGCGTCGGCGTAATGCCAGTAGAAACTCTCGCAAATGCCCGATTCACACCGGCTGTAAGCGAAACCAGCCCGGCCGGGCGTTGACGTCGTCGGTAGAAGCCGGAAAAGGACAGGCGGCGGGTATCAAATCGGTCGAGCTCGCTAACGACTTCCTCGTCGCGGTTGGCGCTCGGGTAGCACAGCAGAACGCGGCCACCTTCGGACACGTCGAAGCCTTCCACGGTCGTTGGCGTCGATAAAAGCATCTGCGATCGGGTCGAACTGCGGTCGGAGTCCACCAACCGCCGCCAGCTTGAACCAGTCGTTAGTGACCTGGCGGAATAGCCGTGGTCTGCACGTCGATAGGGACCCGAGTGCGAGGGGCGGGTATAACCGCTCACAGCATTACTCCGACCTCAGCCTTGGGTTAGAGAACCGAACCCGACGGGTTGTGCCACAGATCGGCGTCGCGTTCGATCTGTGAGATCTCTCGCGCCCGAGCACGGTGGGAAAGGGAGCTGGGCCTGTTGTATCGACCGGCACTACCTTGACCTCCCGCCGCACGCAGCCCATCCGTTCGTGCCAGCGGTCCATATCTGTGAAAGCGTGGGAAGCGGTCTGGAGCTCAGTTACGGCCTCGACGTGCTCCGCCACTGTCATCGTCCATCCTCCTCGTCCGCCGAGATAGCCCGACGGCAGCGATGATACGCAATCTCCGAAAGTGCCCACCCGTCGGCTCTCGATCTCGGCGGCCGGCAGATATGCGCTCCACCCGAAATATTGCGCTTGCGAAGCGAGTTGAAAAAGATAACTTGACCTTCGTATCCCGTCTTCCCGGGTGACCTCGATGATAAGGACCCGAGCCATGCCATCCACCGAAACCTCGATACTGGCTGGCGGCTGCTTCTGGGGGGCTCAGGAACTCCTGCGTAAGCGTCCCGGAATCATCTCGACCCGTGTGGGTTACTCAGGTGGCGATACCCCCAACGCCACCCACCAAAATCACGGCGACCACGCCGAGGCAGCAGAGGTCCTCTTCGATCCGGAGCTGATCTCATATCGCGAACTGCTCGAGTTCTTCTTCCAGATCCACGATCCGACTACGAAGAACCGCCAAGGCAACGATGTCGGGCGCGGCTACCGCTCGGCGATCTTCTACACCAACGACAGTCAAGAGGCTGCGGCTGTCGACACCATCGCCGACGTTGACTCCTCTGGTCTGTGGCCAGGCAAGGTCGTGACCGAGGTGGCCGCTGCCGGTCCGTTCTGGCAGGCCGAGGAAGGCCACCAGGACTATCTGCAAAAGTACCCGGATGGCTACAGCTGCCACTTCGTGCGATCCGACTGGAGGTTTCCCTCTGGTAACTGAGCGGGGCGCGAAAGGTCCGCTAAACCATTTGGGGCTGCGTCTGTCGAGCGGACGGTCGTCGACGGGGTGGTCTTCGCCGAAGAGGACGAGCTGATCGTCGCTTTGGTGCGTCCACGTAAGGGAGTCAACCGACGCGGCGGGATCTGTGCGTAGCGCTGTCCGGGCTGTGACCAAGGGGAGGGACCGAGCAGGTGGCGAAGCCTCGATCTCGGAACCATCCCGACCTACCTAGAGGCCGACGGGCCGAGGGTGAGCTGTGCTGCACACGGAGTGGTCGTCGCCCAGGTCCCCAGGGCACGCGACGTCGCGAGGAATACCCGCAACTTCGCCGTCATAGTCGCCTGGCTCGCCACCCGCACCTCGACGTTTGCGGTCGAAGAGCTCATGCGGGCCGCGTGGCGCACGGTCGACGCGATCTCAAGACGTGTCGTCGCTGAAGAGCACCCTGTGACCGATCCAGAAGTCGCCATCCTCAGCGCAGTGGTGACCGTCGAAGCCGATAAGGCCGGTATCGACCTAGCACCGGCAGCGATCGCAGACCACCCAGACACCCCTCGCCAGAGCGGACGTGGCGCCAGCAGCTCGAGCTTCCGCACGAGGTGGCCGGGGTGGCGTGGGCCGTGTCGTCCTCCCAAGCAGATGCGACTAGATGGTACTCGACCAGTTCCGCGATGTCGGCGAGCTCAAGCACCCGGTTCGTCTCCCCTTCGTAGTCGGGGTCGGTTGACTGCTTCCAGGTCTTCACCGCTTGAAAGGACACCGCCTCGCGCTTTAGGAGCTCACGGAGCCTCTCATGGGAGACGTCGACCATCCCCTCGGCGACCAGGAACTCTGCCAGCTTGGCGAGGCTCCAGGTCGACAACGCCAAGCCGTTTGACCTCGTCTAGGGTTGACATGGCACTCAGTTCGTTAAGAGCAGCTTGGGCGTGACGTGCCCAAGTGACAGGCAGCGGTGTTTCGGTCAAGTTAGTCAAGTTTTCCATTGCTGTACCTCCTAGGCTTATTGGGTGCGCGCGGCTACGACGCGCGCCGTGAACAGAGCGGGGTATGCCGCGACAGACGGACCCCAAAGGGGGTGGCGTCGATAGACGCCATTCGATGCGACGGAAGCCTCACGGCCCCGATTCGATCGCAGCCCAACCGGCTGCTGGCACAGCGAGTTGCTTCCTCTTTCATCCCGTATCACTACGGGACAGCTATTAAGTTGCCGAGGAGGGCGGCGAACAAACGTCCTTCGCTCTTGGCAGCTGGCGGTCATCGAACCGCAGCTTCGACACTATCCATGTTGCTGCGGCAGCTGTCAAGTGGAACCAGCGAGGAGCATTTCGCTGTGCTCGGATCAACCGGCGTCGGCTGCTAGCGCCCGGCGGAGGCGGGTCTGTCGCACGGGATGTCAGCGACGACTCTTAGGCGGTCTCGGCGTCTAGTCGCTCGTTGCCGTCGTCGCTGAAATCCCATTACCCGCCGACCTGATCCGCCATCCGCTCGAATAGCGCCGAGGTGACGGCCGGACTGCTACGGCGCGAGCCCCCGGATCCCTGTAGCGCTACCACCGCCAGGCCGCTGATCTACTGCCCGCTAGCTCGCGATCTGGCGCTGCTCGCCGTCTACCCAAACATTCAACCCGTTCGGGCAAACACCTCTAATGGGGCGACCGCCTATCTCCACGACGTGCCCGACAGTCCTGCCCTGAGGAGGTGCTGCACCCAACTAGGTCACCGTATGCTGTTTTGCTGATAGCCGGGCCCACCGGATTGTGGCTAAGGGAACGTCGCTCTTCGGAGGGTGTCATGATGTGGCTGTCTGCTGTCCGGCGAGCGGGGATGCGCCCGCAGGTGACGGGTGCGTCGACGACCCGGCTGTCTCCGGGGCGATTGCCACGTGAGATCAGGTCGGCCAGGGATACGCTGGTTGGACGACCGGCTGCGGCTGGCCCGATTGCCAAGCCCGAAGACCTGCGTGGGTTTCGCCGCGATAGCAAACGACGCCTGTCAGCGATCTCGGTGGCCCCCCATGTTCCGCGAGGAGAGCCGCTGGGATGTCCAAGTCCTTATCGGGAGGGTCGCTGTGGTAGGGAGCCATCACTCGGGCGCCGAAAAGGACAATAGTCGAAGCACCCGGTAACGCTGCTGATGGGACGATAAGGCCGGCGTAGTTCGGACGCATCTGTTGCGCAAGGGTCTGGCAGGGGGCATGGTCGTCGCCTACAAGGTGATCCGGCCTAATTCCGTTGCGCGACGCGTTATCGAAAGTTAACTCCAAGACCTCACCTGGGCCGAAAATCAGACGTGCCGCCCAAAGCCGGGACCTGACCTCACGAAGGTCCGCCCAGTCTGTGACATGAAACCTTCTCGCGTACTCCGCCCACGGGCCCAGTGGACGAGTCGTCCAATACTGTGTGGGATCGTCCCCGACGCAATGCCACCTTCCCGACGAGCGGTTGGGATTCACCCAAAGCGGCGTGTCGTAGTCAGCCCAGCGAAAACCGACAAGCTCCACGGCGCCCTAGAAGGCGACCATCGCTCGCGTGGCAGCCGCCAGCCTCGGAAGCTCCGCGTAAGCACCCGGCTCGTCCAACAAGTCCGCCGGCGGGCGGCCCCCAAGGTCAGGATGCGGTCGTCTAAGCCAGCGCACAACCCCTACCGGCGTCATAGACCACCGAAGCTGGTCAATTATCCGAGCGAGTGTCCGCACGCGGACTTCTTCTTCCCCCGACGGGGCCGCCGCCTCAGAGGTCGAAATCCACCTTTGTAGCGTCCTCGGCGCTACACGAACGAGGGCAGCGATCTCCTGCTGGGAGACGCCTGACACCTCAAGCACCCACCGGGCAACCTCCTTGGACGGACGGACTTGGCCGACATAGCATCCGTCGAGCAGGTCACGTAGCGCCTGCCTTGTTCGCTCGAGGGCGAGCCTTAACTCACGACGCTGCTTGTGGTCGTCGCCCACCCACAGCGCCTTCGCACAGCCCACCGCGCCCAGCAAAAACGCCTCAACCAGGTAGGGATCGCTTTCTCGAAGCACCTCGGGAGTTATCTCGGAGATCATCTCGACCAGGCGCTCTATGGTCTCGATAACGTTACGACCAGCGCTGTTCGATGTCGACAAAACAGACGTCGCCACGTTGAGCTCCTCGAGCATAGCGGTCGCATTTGCCCAAAACCGTGAGACAGCTGGCGTCGTCGTGTCGTAATCTACCGTCACCATTCCGCCAGCATAGTAGGTTGCCCTGCCTACCACTGTCGCTCGGCTCCTTCCTCCGTCGCTCGGCTCCTTCCGCCGGACCCGGAATCGAACATCCGATACGCGTACAACCCAAACCCATCTCCGGACGTGACACAACGGCGCCGATCGACGGGCCAAACCTCCCGCTCGCGAGGACCTAACCTCATTCGTCTTGAAGTCGGCACGCCTGCCCGACCATGCCAGAGGTGGCGTTCTGTGCTCCTGGGGCGATGGCAGCGGTCGTCGTTGTGCGCCACTATCGAATCGCCCCCCGTAGACCGGACTCCTCGGACCAGTTCGGCTGCGTCCTGTGGAGCACCTCGAACGGGCTATTCGAAGCTCGTCGTCGGGCAACTCGTCAATCGGCACCGCCGCGTGGATGGTTTCCGGGATGAGAGGCGGGACGGCACCGCCGACGATCCCCTAGCCAACAAGCCGGCGGGTGCCGGTGAGTTCCTCGCCTCGATCGTCCCTCACGAGCGCAAGCCTGTAGCCGCTTGAGGCAAGCTCAATCCGATCCACTAAATCCCGAGTGGCCTGCAAGCCCACGATTGGTGCCCGATCTTTGAGCTTTAACATGAATGGGCGCTTCCGGGATCTCTGTGGGTAACCCAGGTCACGGCGTGGCGGGGTAGAGCTGGAGACCGCCGAGGTGGAACCAGATCGCGGTCTTGAAGTGCTCTCGGTTGCGATACCCGCGAGCGGAGACGCGAATCGCCTGGATGCGTGAGGTGAGGCGCTTCGCGCCGGCGTTGCCGACTCGGTGGGCGAAGTAGCTCATCAGCCCGGCCTCGTGGCACTTCAAGGTGCGTGCGGCATCGACCACCGGCTGGAGGCGCGAGTGGGTTGCCCAGAAGTACCAGCGCCTGAAGTGCTTCTCTCCCCAGCCCCGCCGCTTGTAGGACCACAAGTGGCGAAGGCTCTCCTTGATCGCCCACGCCCGGGCGGTCCTAAGGTCGCCTCCCCGAAGGGAGGCGAAGCGGTCCCGGTGGCGCTCGGGGAGGTTCTCCTCCGAGTACAGCCAGAGGTACTTGGTCCCCGAGAGGCTCTTGTCACCGCCGGCTGAGAACGCCCGGTTCTCCTGCTTGCGCACGGCGTCGACGGCGCCGGTCATGTACTCCATGAGGTAGTAGCGGTCGAAGACGATCTTGTCGTCCGCCTTGTCGAGGTGGTCTCGGGTCGAGTTGACGGGGGGATCCCACATATCCATCGCCACCGCCTCGATGCCCTTGCGCTCCTCGGCGCTGAACTTCTCGAAAAAGCGGTCCAGGCTGGCCTGACGCCCCTCGCCGGCGAGGTACTCCACCCAGCCGGTCTCCAAGTTGGACACCACGGTGATGTAGTCGGGGCCCCGACCCGCGGACTTTTCGTCCACGCCGACCTTGGCCGGGACGACGTGGGGGCTTGGCTGCCAGGCCTTGGGACAGCGCCCGGTCCATCAGGTGCCACGCCTCGTCCCAGCTGAGCCGCAACAGCCGACTAGCGCCTCCTACGTCACACTCCTTCAACACGTCGACCGCCAGACGCTCGAACAGCACGGTGAACCGACTCATCGGCTCCGCCCAGGAGAGGGCGACCTGTCGGACCCCGCGGGTCGGCCAGCAGACACGTGGCGGGCGGGCATGCAGGTAGGTCAAGAACGCGCACCTGTCCAGATGGCCCCAGGCCCGCTCCTCGGCGTGGTCGTAGACAGGAAGCTCGGTGCCGCATTCGGGGCCGCCAAACCGAGTGCGCTTCGGATGCTCCGCCCACACGTCGACCCAGCCCCCGTCGACGGACAGCTCGACCCTGCTCACCTCCCATAAAGCGACGAGTCCCAACAGGTGGCGGTAAAGCCCGGCGTCACGCATCGCCCCATCGTCGCAGAGCACCTCCACGTCGGTCTAGCCAACATCAGTTCGGGCAATTCACCCACTCAAAACACGGAAGCGCCCGTTTAAGAACGATATGCGGCTCGAAGGTCCCGCCCCGGCCGCGGGGCACGTCGAACTGGACGGGGCCGATCTCGGTCAGCGCCGTCTTGGGGCGAGTCCCGTCACGGGAGATCCCCGAATGATTTCCTGCCGGGTCGTAGGGCGCGTAGCCGACGCGCTCGGCCATCTCCGCCTCCAACACTGCCTCTAACATCAAGCTCACCCCCGCGCTGCCCGCCCGGGCCGTCAACTCCACGGCCAACTCCTCGAGCGACAACCCGCTGCCAGGTCCACCCAACGCGTTTGTCATAGTCGCAACATCAACTGTGTCACCCACAGCCACCTTCGCTTTCCGCCGGGCCGTCAACCCAGCTTGCCAGAGGCAGTTACATCGTCGTTGTTCAGACCATTTAGACCAGCCCTCGGCCTGAGCAGGACCTCTGGCAATACGGGCCGGTCAGGGGCCACTTATTCTGACCGTTCGTAACCGCTGCGAACCGACGTTCCAGATCGCTCGTGGCGCAGATGTGCTGCAGATGTGCTGCAGATGTGCTGCAGGCGGGTGGCCGCCTCGATGACCGTCAGGTTGGAGACCACGACCAGACAGAGCCAGTATGATTGAAGGTATGACCAGTACAAAGATCGCTGTGAGCCTGCCTTCCGAGCTCGTCGCCCAAGCGCAACGAGCCGTAGCCGAAGGCCGCGCCGCGAGCGTCAGCGGCTACGTCGCGCACGCGCTCGAGGAACAGGCGAAACTCGACGACCTCGCTTCGTTGCTCGACGAGATGCTCGCCGAGACAGGCGGCCCTCTCACGACCTCGGAGAAGAGCGCTGCCGACCGGGCTCTCGGCCGATGAGCATGGCGATCCTCGACACCGGCGTCCTCATCGGGTTCGAACGAAACGACCGGCAGGTAGTGGCCATCGTGGCGCGGGCACTCGAACACCACGACCCCCTAATCGTCCCCGCCGGCGTGGTCGCCCAGGCCTGGAGGGACGGTAGCCGCCAGGCACGCCTAGCCCGACTCCTCGGCTCGCCGATCTGCACAGTGCTTCCCCTCGACGATCACGCCGCACGGGCCGCCGGCCAGCTCTGTGGAATGGCCGGCACCACAGACATTGTCGACGCCTCCGTGGCGATCGCCGCACGGGATCGCCAAGCACGAGTGATCACCTCCGACCCCGACGACATCCGTCTCCTCGACCACAGTATCGACATCGTCCCCGTGTAGCAGCCGCGCTCGCGAGAGTTTCAAACGCCCAGAACGGCCCTTCGGGGGCATGTGACGGCCGACGTTGAGAATCCCACGAAGTACTTCAAGGACCGAGGGCTCGACGTACGAATCGAGGAGCACGACCTCCACGCCGACTTCATGGCCTCGACAGAACCAGACAGGGCATCCCTCTTCGTCGAGGGCCACATCTACTTCTGCGTCGACCTGCTTCGGGACGCCACGATCGTGGGCCCCGGTGTGCACACGGCGAGACGGTACATAAAGCGCTGATCAGAGCCAAAAGTCGGTACGAGCGGTGACCGCCCCCAGACGAACAATCAGAAGGTCGGGCAACCCTCGGTGGGGCCGCCACCGGCCGGCAATACAGACCCGAACCAGCTTGGCGAACCGAGGCACTCCAGCACGCCACAAGACGTCAACCACCTCAACATCTTCGGTCGGTGTCTGTCAGCGGCCATCTCCGTGACGATCCCGACCAGATCCCTCCAATAGCAACCCCGCAAAGCGCACAGACAGACGCCGGGACTGACCACGCTCACCCCGAGCCCCGCCAGAGGCTCGGGGTGGAAGCCCGTCAAGTTCGCAGTGACAATCCTCGACGGTTCTCAAGCCGCAGCCGCATAGAAGTGGTCATCGGAATCGTCGCCGGACATGACAGCGACCAGACGCTCGTAGCGCGAACGCGACACCTCCGCCACGACGGGAGCGTTTCGAGCAAACGGGGCAGATTCTACTCGAATCAACGCATCCAGCGGTCATAGCGGGCTTGACCACCCAACTACTCCCACACTTCAACAAAGGACAGTTCTCCACATTCGACATGACGGCGGACAAACACCCCAACGTTGGCCATCCCGTCGGCACGGATTCAGCGGAACTCCTCTCGCCCAGGCGGTAATCCCCACCTGTTGGTCACGACCCGAAAGCGGGACATAAGGATCAACCGACCCGCCGCCCCACACGGCAACATCCTCGGGCGCGTCGAGGGGAACGCATCGTCCTGGCCAACTGATCCAGGTTCATTGGGCCGCCGACCCGGCCCTGCGAAGTGGAACTCCAAAAGGGCGGTAGCGTCACACAAGACGACATTCCCCACGCCCACGTCGTTGCGCCAGAGCACCTCCCCGCCCTCGTGAGCCGCCATCTCGGCAGGTCACGCAGAGCCGATCGTCTCCTCGAATGCTTCGGCCGCGGCATGGAACCCCGCCAGCAGCTCAGCGATCGAGGCGAGCGCCCGCTCCGCATGGGAGCAACGAGAACCGGGTAGGAGCACCTTTAACCTGCGCGGCGAACCACCGCATGGCCGTCGCGCACAAGCTTGGCGATACTACGATTATCGGACAGGTGCCGCCCGACGCCTACCACGAGTTCACTCCCGACTGCACCAGCGAGCTTCTCCAGCGTTTCGAGAGTCGGCCGAACTCCACCACCCTCCATCCGGGCAATCGCCGACTGCGTCGTGCCCATCCGCTCAGCCAACTCGGCTTGGGTCAGGCCGGCTTCGCTCCGAAGCCGGAAAACGAACTCCCGAAACGCACTAATACGGGCCTCGTCCTCGTATGCAGCATGCCCCTCCGGGCTAAGAGGGTGCTCTGCTTTGAATTCTTCCCAAGTCGTCCGGTCGGTCATCGCTCATGCTCCTTGTCTTGTGTCGTATGCCCTTCGGCTATACAGCGTTCCATCGCCTGCTTCGCGCGGTTGATCTCTCGTCGCTCCTGCTGCTGGGTCTTCGCAAAAACCGTAAGTAGAATGATGCGACGTCCCGGGGCGATCCAATAGGTGATCCGTATTTGACGACCCTCCAGGTGGAATCGGAGTTGCCTCAGCTTGCCGTCCAATTGGCGGATATGCGGCTCGTCCAGTGGAGGTCCAAGTTCGCTCAGCCTATCGACGTGGAACCGCACCCGATCGACCCCGGTGCCCTGGAGGTGACGAATCCAGTCCCGCACCTCAGGCTCGAGCTCTACCGCTCCCCACATAGCGACGATGCTATACTATCAACGGGATGACAGTCGCCCGACACCAGGGAAACCGCTGTAGCGATCGTCTGTGCCTCGCCAACACAGAACAATCGCACACAATGACGACCGCCGCCATCATCGAACTAGCGCAGAACATCGTGGCTCAACCCCCGACATCGACATCCGACTCGTACCGAGCAGCCCTCGACCGTTGAGCGCCACGTCGAGATCGTCGGCAACCTCACGGTCATCGAGAGGAGTCGTATGCGAGTAGTGCCGCAACGTCGACGGGTCGCGATAGCCCAGCCGGGCCCGAGCCTTGACGATCTTGCCCTAGCCGACCAGACATGTAGCGACACCGTGACGGAAACGGTGAAAGGCCGGGTCAGCCACACCGCCAGCCCGCCCGAGACACCGGAATCTGTGAGTCAACCCATCAGCACTCAGATACGTCTTGCGCAGCAGGCACGCCGCGAAAAGCCAGTCCGACACCGGCGGAGACCCGAGCCGTTCCCACCTGGAAAAATGGGAATCGATCAGCCCGGCCGTCGAAGCCCCAAGCGTCAAACGCCTCGACCCGCTCGACCTCGTCGATCCCAACACCCCATGAGACAAACCCCTCTCGATAGTCAAAACCCTGCCATCAAGATCGCCGTAACCCAGCACAGATAACTCTCCTCTACACACCCCCGAGTCAGCCGCAAGCCGCACACCAAGAAAGTCCCGCTCCGCACCAAACGCCCGCCGCCGCAACATCGCCGACCCCCGATCCGAAGCAAACCCGAGGCACCCCCGTATCGCGCGCTCGCGATTTTCGTGTCCTACACCCACAGGCACAGCCACCTCACCGCCAACCACGACGAATCCGCCTGTCTCGCCAGGCTCACGACGCCACCGGTCCGCCGCCTCGCCGATCCACCCGCCCGGACAGAACCCACAGCGACAACAACACCTGACCCCGGTCAAAACCCCCACCTGATCTGCGCTCCAAGACCGTCACCGTCAGGTCCCGTTACAAATCGTTGCAAAAACCGTTACAAAAACCACCCCCCAGCCACCCCAAACACCAGGACACCCCTCCTGACCTGGGCTTTCTTGGTGCGCTCGGAGGGACTCGAACCCCCAACCTTCTGATCCGTAGGAGGATCCCCGACTCCCAACCAGCCCCACCGCTACCCGCCATGTATAATGAACGCTATCTAAACACCCTGTAATATCCGTAGGGCTCGTCCCGTCAAGTCGCTCCCGTCCCGGTCAGTCTTGCGCCGCCCGTTACAAAACCCGTTACAAATCCCAGGAGCAGCCCAGTCGCATTCAACTTACCTGCGTCGCGACCTTCCGAGCAACAATCAGAAAGGACACAAGACCAAGCCGAGCTGAAGCAACGCTCTGCCTCGTCGACACACTAATCCGACGTGCCGCTTCCGCTCCCCTCACCCCGTCCCTGATTAACTCGACGTAATGCCACTTAGCAGCAGCTGGAGCCCTATGGAGAGCGTAGCGGGGCATGCGAACGCCCTTCCATCGGACATTCGCAACCACCCATGGACCTCAAGCCCGGTCGAGGGGCCGTGACTGCCACCCGGTACTAGCAACATCGGTCCAGCTCGTTTGGGACACGCAGGGCCAGCGGGAGTGACAGGAGGTGAGACCGAGCAAGTTCGGCTGCCCTGGTTGGCAACAGCTTGGGCGATCTGTCTAATTGAAGGCAGCCCACGACCGCCGGTCGGCTCGCACACCGGGGCACCGGAAGCGTCGCTTCTGCCAGTGGAGCCGTGTCGGCCTCCCCAAGCAGGGGAGATCGATGAACGGGACGACGTGCCACACCACAGGACGGACCGCCGACCTGGACCTGATGGCACACAACGTGGATCTCGATGACCGGCCTGCCGAGAACGCCAAACACCACGACGTCGGGTAACCATTCACGTCCCGGGGTGCCCGGAGAGGGCTTTGTAGGGGCTTCCAGGGTCAAAAAGTGGCCTATGGCCTGCGGATTCGCGAAATGATAGGAATGTTGCTTCATTGGTGAGGTGCCGGGAGAGCAGCGCCACCGCATCGCCGAGCTGGAGGCGGAGAACGCCGACCAGCGTCAGCAGATCGAGGGACAGCGCAACAAGATCGACGAGCTGGTTGGAGAGGTCGATCGCTTGCGCGGGCAGGTAGCGGAGCTACAGGCGAAGCTCAACACGTCCTCTCAGAACTCCTCTGCGCCCCCGTCCTCGGACTCGCCGGGCAAGAAGGCGGAAGTCCGCAAGTCGCGCTCGGAGCGCCGCAGAGAGGAGCGGGCGAAGCTCAAGGCCGAGGCGCGCCGAAGAGGCAAGCAGCCCGGCGCAGTGGGCAAGAACCTCCCCATGCAAGACGATCCCGAC
>Ga0080006_1152223_pt1 | contig 15490 bp, 13 predicted proteins | sample RS3BMetagenome_FD_69209 | JGI IMG/M metagenome (GOLD analysis project Ga0080006, IMG submission 69209) | Ferric oxide microbial mat and aquatic microbial communities from Rainbow Spring, Yellowstone National Park, USA - RS3B (SPADES... ... | reverse complement strand
AGTCAGGCTGGGCAGGAACGCTTCTCCAATCGGTGTGGAACCTATCCTTCCCATGGAATAGGATATGCAATGATGCGCTCATCTGCAGCAATATCAATACGGCTAGACCCTTCGAAGAATAATTATTCAGCTAATTCTTGCCTTGACTATAAGTGCAAAGTGTCCCAGTTGCAATTCCTCAAAGGTGTACTACGGCAAAGTGATGACCCATAAATGTGGCTTTAGAGATGTGGAAGAAGCATTCGGCCAGACCGAAAAGTGGGTCTGTCCCCAATGCAAGGAAGGAATATATTCTCCTTATGAAGATTGCAAGGTCGAAGGACCTAGTTATAAGTGCAAAGCATGCAACACGTTCTTTGAAGTACCAAAGAGCTGCTACGTCTGCAAGGACTGTGGGCAGGTGTATGAAATAGGAGATGAACCATATGTCAGAATCAGAAAATATAAGCCTACTCCAATCTTGAGAGCTCTTAAAAATGACATAACAAGCTCTTTCAAACTCTTCGATGCCCTTTGTGAACAGTTCGTCAAAGGAAAATATGAACTCAAGAAAGCAGTTCTTTCGGACCATGATGAGACTACCGTGTATTGGGATGCTTTAGCAAGAAAAGGAAAGAGTATATACGGTCTGCTCGTCCTATCTCCTTCAGAGAGGCTGGATCTGGTAACTGCAGAGAGAATAATAGCTAAAAAGAGAACGTCAAGTCTAGGAGCTGTGGCGATTATAACAACTCAGAATGTATCAGCTACAGTGCAGAGGAAGCTTAGGGGAGAGAAGATAGCAATACTTAACCCTGATAAGTCGATGCTTTCGAACGAATCTGAAATAAAGAGGGCTGCAGCTTTGATTGCTCCGGAACTCTCTTAACTTTTGGTCAAAAGCGTTCATATAGAGATTTTAGGGCAGAGTTTGCGGGATGAGGATAAAGACCTCTTCTGTACTCAGGGATATAGACAATTGGAGAGAAAGGTTCTCGCAAAAACATGAAAGGCTGCAGAATGTTCTCATTCTTCTTTTAGCCATGCTTGGCAGCTCAAGAAGAGGGATGCTTCTGTTTGCATTAGTAGCTCCTGTCGCTGTCGTCTACACCGGACCTAGCGTGTTTCTCTGCCTTCTTGTGCTTGCATTCATGAAGTGCAGGCTCGGTTCATACAGGTTCGCAAACTTTTTTCTTTCTCTATTCTCCAAATTTGGCCAGATTTTCATCTGATGTATTTTTGAGGGTTTTTGTCAAAAGCCTTCTTGCAGCTCTCAGAGCAGAAATAATACACTTTCCCAGAATATTCCGTCTTGAATTTAGCCTTGGCAGGATCAACATCCATCTTGCAGACAGGGTCTTTTTCCAAACTACATCATTCTAGCTCATATTATTATGCTTTAAGAATTTTTCTGAATGCAATCTTATGCAGTTGTACACAAAAATCTTTAAGGTTAGTAAAAAATTGGGATAAATATGTTCAGCTTCGCAAGAGACCTAGTAAGAACAGTCTTTCAGACTGATAAAGAATGGGAGAGCAAGGTCTTGGCTTTCACCCTTGCATGGGGAGTTGCCTGGGCAGTTGTGGGAGGAGGGGATGCAATGCTTGTGAGGCTTCAGGAATCATCTTACTCTCTTACAGGCAATCTGATTGCTACACCGTGGGTATATTATGCGGCATTGACCCTCCATGCATCAAGGCTTCTTTTCGGATTTGCGCAGCAGATAGAGATGGGGCTTTTTGTCTATCTAGCAATAAAACTGACTGGGAAACAGCCTTTTGCAAAATGGGCGATATGGCTTTCTCTGATACTCATCAACGCATCTATCTTCCTGCTTGAAGGTCCTATTGCTCCTAACGCCAATTTCCTGGACAGTTATTTCAGCGCTGTTGGATGGGATTCTCTCGCTCCTCTTGGAGTACCTGGCTACAGCCAGTATGTTGTTTCCCCTTTATGGTGGCTAGGCTGGCTGTTTCTTGAATTATCTACATTCATATGGGGTAGCTGGGTTATAGTTGCATTTCTCAGAAGAAGAAAGGGAAGGCTTGACTATTTGTCTTTCTTCATAGTTCTTACAACTCTGCTTTTTGTGCTGGGCTACATAGCTCCTTTTGTTTCGACAAACTGGGAGCTTGCCTCAGCCTTTCTAGCCTTGCCTCTTGATACCCTAGTTAATCAGACAATCTTCTGGTTCTATGGACATGCCGTAGTGTATATGCTCTTTTTGCCGGCTGTTGCAGTTCTGTATTATGTGATTCCATTGCTTTCTGGTAGAAAGATTTATAGTGAGAGGCTTGCTATGATGGCTGCAATACTTTACTTTGCATTCTCTGGTATAGTGCCCATTCACCACCTATACCTTACAGTCTTCCCCTACTGGATAACTATAGCTCAAGAGGTAATGACCTATGGAGTTGTTGTGCCATCTATAATGACATTCTTTAACCTCTGGGCGACAACAAAGGGAGTAAAGAATGCTAGATGGAGTGTTCCTGCAGCGTTTGCAGTCCTCTCCTTCGGCGGGGCAATAGCTGCAGGGGTGACAGGGGTTGCGAATGCAACTGTGTCCTTTGACGCAGTCATTCACAATACAATGTGGGTCGTGGGGCACTTCCATGCAATGATATTGCTGATGATAGTGCCTGCAGCTTTTGCAGCAGTCTATCTTATCCAGCCTCTTGTGATGAGGAGAGGATGGTATTCAAAGCGATTTGCGTGGCTTCACTTCTGGTTAACACTATTAGGTGGAGCAGGCATTTCGGTATTCATGGATGACTTGGGTCTTGATGGGATACTCCGTAGAAGCATGACATTTCCTCTAACAGGCTCTGTTCCGCTTGATGAAGTCTTGCTGACAGCTTCTGCACTTATCTTCGGCCTTGGTCAAGTATTCTTCATACTTAACGTGGTTGGAAGCATGTACAGGGGAAAGCAGCTGGATTTTGCTGGTTTATCGTTTGGAGATAGCCTGCTTATAGGTGCAGCTGACCTGTCATATGGTAAATATGAAGAAGAGGAAGAAAAGCCTCTACTTGACAATGAATCAATTCTTCGCCTGCATAAGGCAAAGAGCAGGGCTGAGATGATATGGACCTTTCTCGCCATAGCTCTACTAGCCCTTACAGCTATATTGACAGCTCCTTATGCAATGCATGCAGGAGGTGCTCTAGCAAATGTACCTGCTGCATACCTAGACCCGGGAAATGCAACTAATATCAGAGTAATTGCAAATCAATATTACTGGGTCTTTGAGCAAGGAGGAAAAACAACAATAAACTATTTCGTTGTTCAACCTTCTGAGAAGATTCTATTGAACGGCACAGCTAATTCTGGTAACGCTTTGGCAAACCTTTACATGCCAATATTCAACGACAGAATCATAGACAACCAGCTTTACCAGAACTACAATTCTTATGTGTGGTTCGATTCTCCATCCCTGCCAGGAGTTTACGGTTTCATGAATGGAGAGTATAACGGACCATTTTATACTTACATGGGAGGGGAGATGATTGTAATGCCGTCAAATGGATTGATCAGCAGGCAGCAGCTTGACCAGTATCTTTCATCGATAAATGAAGACCCCTATACCCCTCCTGCATACACTTATCAGGGAAGGGTTGAACTTGTCATGAGCAGATTTGGCATGTGGAACGATACAAATCCTGCTCCCACTATAATTGCCAAGAACTTATCGATTGTTACTCTTGATTTCTACATACCATCGGAATCTGTAAGTAGTGTAGGTAATTACATGCTCAACATAACTTCATCTGATTTTTCAGCAGAGGCACAGAATTATCTTGTAAGCCATAACTTTACTCTTCCATACGTAATTCAGCTGATACATATATTTCCTTCAGGAGAGTCTCAAGTAATTGAGTCTATACCTGCAAGGGTGAATTCCTTAATGCAGATGAACTTTACAGCCTCACCAGGCATATACATCTACGGTATAATAGACCCAATCAGCTACAGGCTTGACCCAAACGGACTATCTAGCTTCCTGATGGGTGAGAATGGTGGAAAGATAAGCGCGCTGTGGGGGAGCGTGATAATTACAGAATGAAGCTAACTTTATTCTCTGCAATGGGGTTGGGTGTTATTCTTGCAGCTCTGCTGCTAGTTTGGGAAGAGGTGTCGATAACAGCTAGAGGTATATCTTCAGAAGCAAGCACCTTCTGGTTCACAACTTTCAGCCTATTGGCTATACTTATCTATTCCATAGCAGTGCTTAGGGCCCCTGACAATGAATGAATCAATCATCTTTCTGTAATTCGCTTCGATTCCGTTACAAGCAGAGCTGCGCCCGATATCAAGAGAAATGTTCCGAAGTCAAAGAGATTGTAGGAGAAGTCGAAGAATAGGTAGATGTATAATGCAAGAAAGAGCATTAAAGCACCTATAGTCATAACTATTATTGAAAGAATTGTGTGCTGCGAAACTGCCATTTGCACAGATATCTTATCGATTTAAGAGTATTAAGGTTTTTCTGCAGGCTGGTCTTTGCGAGCAATGCTTATATCTTCTGAAGAAATTTTGCAATGTATGCCTCTCTCTGTAATGGAAGAGGTTCTCCTCTGGAGCACAGCTGTTGCAACTGCAGTTATAACAGCTTACCTAGCAAAGAGGACGGCAGAAGGAGAGGGGATGATGGGCTATGGGTACAATTTCTTTCTCTTGACAGTACTTGTCGGAATGCCTGCAGCTGCTCTCGGCTACCTTTACCAGCCCGGGTATATTGGTGCGTTCTGGGCTGTATGGATAAACATGGCGTTCATGACCGTAGGTTTAATACCTCTAATGTATGGATTCATGACTGGACTTACAGATTACAGCGGCAAGTCCAGATATACTGGAGAGAAGCTGGGAAGGAGAAGACTCTACAGATGGAGCGCCATAGCCCTGATCCTTTCAAACGAGTTCATGATGGGTTGGGTATTCCTGTTGCTCAGCGGAACGAAGATTCCGCTATTTAACAAGTCGCCATTACAGTTTGCTGAAGAGATTGGCAGCATAATAAGCTCAAGCTGGTTTGTGTTTACAATGGCAATAGAAATGATAGTTGCAATATACCTCTTCAGGAAAAAGTTTCACGGATTCCCGATGGCGCTTCTGCTTCTGCAGAGCCTGATTATGGCTTTGACACCAACTGCTCTGGAGTCAGAAACATGGTATCACTGGAGCGTTTTGCTGGGAAGCCTGGCAATGACAGTTCTATTCATAATTTCTTTCAACCATATCAAAAAAGGCGAATATCTGAACAAATCATTAAAGAAGTATCTGACTACGCTTTTTCTAATTTATGCTGCAATGATGCTTGGCCTGTACGCTTGGGCTACAGCTAATGATACTTTGATTTTGTCAACAGCAATAATAGCAGAAATGAGCCTTTATTTTGGTATAATAATAAGAGAAGAAAACCTTGCAGGCCAACAAATAACTCAGCAAAAGAATACAGACTGGTTAACGATGGTAAGTGCCATATTAATCAGTCAGCTGTTCATGGGAGGGGCTATAGTTGTCGAAGAGTTGGGCACAAATCCATGGGCTCGGGCAGGAGAGATGCTTATCAATAGCAGTTCGTATATGACCCTTTTCTCTGTTCTTGCTGCTTCATTTGTTTTGATTGCAATCATATACAACATGATTCAACCAAACTTTAACAAGTTCCTTGCCAAAAATGCATCCTTTTTCATACTAGGGCTATTGCTGTTCCCTTTAGCTGTAGTCCAATTAGATGAGCTCGCTGACTCGAACCCTTCTTTCCATATGCTTCAGCATCTGTTGATAGGAATAGGAGGTTTTCTTGCAGGCTTAGCTATAGACAGATTGCTTCAGGGGAAAACGGAAAAAAGACTGGTCAGCTACTTTACCAAGATCGACGAAGCGATAGGAAACCATGCTTACATTACTCTCCTGATAGCTTTGTCCATATTTGGTATATGGCTTGAACCGAGATTGTTCATATATGCTTATGAAGATGAAGTTGTGCATGGGCTTGAGCATTTTACTATTCTTGCCTCAGGAATATTGGCTGGAGCTGCTTTTTATCATCTGAGAGAAAGAGTCAGGTTTCTGCTCCTTAACGTGTTTCTCTGGACGGGTCCCATGATGTTTCCTTTCTCTATACTTCTTGGACCTTACAGCTATGAGCCTGTTTACTTTACAGCTCTTATGAGTGAAATGATGGGTGTATGGCTGAGCAGCATACTATTCATAATTGTAATCAGCTATTTGGAAGGAAGGGAGACAAAACAAATCAAAGAGGCCAAAGGTTTGGTTAACGAACAGTCGTTTTAAATATCGGAGAAGTTTATTAGATAAGCTTTTCATGCTTTTTTGAATGCTTACGAGCAACTGGCTGACAAGAGATTCATTATATCTCTGCCTTTCAGCCTTTTTTGCGGATATGGGGTATCAAGCAGTAAGTGCTGTATTTCCAGTATTGCTTGTAATAGAGCTGAAGCAGCCAGCTTACTTGCTGGGCTTGATATTAGGCTTAAGCTACGGAGCAGGTTCATTCTGGTCGTTCGTGGGAGGGAAGCTTGGAGATCATCACAGCAAAAAGGTGTTATCCATAGCTGGCAATCTTATGATACCATTGATGTCGTTTAGTGTTCTAGCTGGGAATGTTGCTATGATTGCTTTGCTTTTTATTTTTGGCTGGTGGGGTAGATATTTCAGGACACCTACAAGAAGAGCATGGCTTGTAGAAGTTACGGAGCCAGTTTATAGAGCCAAAGTCTTTGGCTTTCTTCATGCTCTGGATATAGGCGGAGGTATAATTGCAGTTGCATATTCTATATTAATGATATTGCTTGGCTTTTCTCTTAAGGAAGTAATGCTTGTAACTGCGCTGCCTCTTTTTATATCGACTCTCTTGCTTGTCGCAGCAGGGACTACTAAGAACAAAAATTATATTCAGAATGAAGTTACGCATACGGAAAACTCAAAAGCGGAATTGGCAAGAGCTAGCAGCAGACTTTTCATGTTGATTCTCATTTCAGCAACATTGTTCGGTTTCAGCTATTATGCGTTTGGCTTTCCAATAGTGACTATTGCTGAGTCAAAATCAGGAAGCTTATCTGCAATTCTTTCTTTTGGAGTTTATTTATCGGTTTCTGCGTTGTCTGGCTATTCATTAGGCTCTGCAAAAAACGTGAGAGGGTTGAGGGCTCTCTGGGGCTATGGTTATCTCGCAGCTGCCATATCTTCAGCAATTATAGGTATATCATATAGCTTGAATTATACGTATCTACTGTATCTTCTAGGTGCTGCAGGGCTGGGATTTGCCACTGGAGCAATAGAAACGTTTGAGCCTGCTATCATATCGAAGCTTGGGAGCTCATCTACACTGTCAGGCAGAATGGGGTGGCTGAGCAGCAGTAGAGCAATTGGGCTCTTTGTTTCCAATGCTGCAATGGGATTCATCTTCCAGTTCAGCCAGTTCGCATCATACACGTACGCAGCATTGACTTCTTTAATTGCGGCTGTGATACTATTTTATGCAGAATCGAAAAGCCCTAGAGAACTCAGGGATAAATTGTGAAGGAAAACATGATTAGCTAGCTATTCAATAGCCTTGGTTAGAAGGGCAATGATTGACTTCCACGTCCATCCCTGGACCAAAGATTTCATGCTGAAGAATGCGCCTATAATGGAGGCTGTTAGATTCTTCGGGGTTGATTCTCTTCCTGATAGCATTGACCAGCTGATAAGAGACATGGATGAAGTTGGAATCGAGAAGTCAGTTATCTTGGGTCAGGATAGTTCACATACAAAGTCTGTTCCCTTTAAAAATTACACCGTCAGAAATGAGTATCTGAAGAAACTCAATGACTCTTATCCTGATAGGCTTATACCTTTTGCTGGGGTTGACCCGAACGAAGGAGCAGGCGCACTAGCAAAGCTTAGAGCTGCAGTTGAGGGTATGGGGTTCAAGGGTCTGAAGCTTCATCCGAGTGTAAACTCGGTATACATAAACGATGAAAGAATCTACATGCTTTGTGAATATTGCCAGGAGAGAGGGATTCCTGTGCTCTTTCACACAGGAACAACTGTCTTAGGCAATTGCGAGATCAAATACAGCAAGCCTGAATTTGTTGATGAGCTAGCAATACAATTTCCTGAGCTGATTATTATAATGGCTCACTTTGGATGGCCTTGGCATGAAGTTGCAATGGCTCTAGCATTAAGGCACAAAAATGTATATTTAGATATTTCGGGATGGAAGCCAAAATATATACCTGAATCTGTCATAAGATATATGAATGGCCCCCTTGCAGACAAATTCTTGTTCGGAACTGATTATCCTATGATAAGGCAGAAGGAATGGAAGACGGATTTTGAAAAGAGCCTCAAGCTGAAGCTGAAGAACCAAGTGATAGAAAAGCTGCTTGATTCAAATGCAAGAAGAGTCTTAAAGGTTTAGCTGTTCCGCTTTCTTTAACTTTCTCATCTCAAATCCTGAAGCAAGATAGCATATAGCTGAACTGGCCACAAGCTGACTTCTGCCTGTTGGGTCTAAAGTAGGAGAAGTCTCAACTATATCTGCTGCCAAAAGCTTTTCAGATGAAGCTATGTAGTTACATATGGTGAACATGTCTCTTGAAGATATGCCAGCAGGGCTTGGGGCACTTACCCCGGTTACTTCTCCCAAGCAATCGATATCTATGCTAAGATATATGCATTCAGCGTCGTTAGAAGCGATGGAGTACGCAGCCCTAGCTATTCTGTAGGCGCCCTCGTTCATTACATCCAAAGCTGTGAAGACAGTTATACCCATTCTTTCAGCTCTTGAAGCATAGAAAGATGAATTAAGAAAGCCGTGCTGACCTATGTATGCAACCCTTCCTTCCAGCTTCTTACCTAGCCTCTCCATTGCAAGATAGTAGGAAGAGCCGCTTGTAGGCTTGCCAGAAATTTCTCCCCTCAGGTCATAATGAGAGTCAAGCACTATCAGCCCGATTGATTCGCAATGCTCAGATAGTGCTGTTATGCCTGGCAAAGAAATACTGTTATCACCCCCAAGAATTACAAGAAGAGAGTTATGCAGAATACATTTTGAAACCTCTTTTCTTATTTGTGAATGAACAGCTCTGACATCTTTGCCCTTCAATGCAACATCTCCAAGGTCGTATATTCTTGCATTTTCCAGACTGATTCCAAGCTCAGGATTAAAGTTTGAATTGAACCTGAGCGACTCCCTAATGGCTTGAGGGGCTGCTGAAGACCCCCTTCTCCCCAGTGTGGCACCATCAAAGGGGATGCCGAGTATGTTAACAGCATTCGTTTGAGGCAGCTCTGAATGTCTTATTATGGAGATTATTCTCTTGTCATGCTTATCAATGTAGGATGGAGATGGGTAGACAGCTTTTCTCCTCATGCCCCTCATTACGTTAAGGGGAGAAGATAAACGTTGGTACCTTTGAAAGCCAGCAAATGCAGAAGCTCATGATAACATATTCTGTCACTTAAGAAATCGGACTTTTGGATTGAATTCAGCTGTATTTATACAGGTATCAAGGAACTTTTCTATTGCCAAGCCAATAGCTGACATAGAAACAGATTGCCGAAACGGCTACAGCAAAAACATACCATAGAGGAAGTGTGAAAGCTGGCGTTGCGATATAACCCCACTTTGTAGTGTACAGGCCTGGCGTGATAGGACAACTGCAAACTATGAAGAAAAGTATGTCTTCCATAAAAGCAAGAAACGACAAAACGCCAGCTGTAAAGAATAAATTCTGCAGAGAATTAAATGAACTGTCATGCCTTGTAAAAGAGTACGTAATCAGGCAGGAAGCTAAAATGAAAACAGGCAGCATAACTATGAGTTGATACTCTGCTATACCTAATATAACAGGGGCGCAGGAGAAGAATCTGCATGGTTTAAAGTATACTTCGATCACTGCATATAACAATGCAAACAGCGTTACTGCAAGTATCGAAAATAATGTTATTCTGACCATTTTTCTGCGGTATATGCTTTCCGTGCTAGACCCACCTCTGATGGTTAATATGATATGAAAGATAAACACCGCTACTCAAGGAAGAATTGACAGGCATGCGAACTTATTAAAGGGCCTTGACGAGCAGGGACTCAAATGCTTCTTGATGGTAGGGCTTTAGATTTGAAGAAAGTTGCCAATTACTTGCTGCAAAGAGATGAAGTTAGGATTTCCAAAGATGCGATTGAATCGATGAGGAGGTTCAGAAATCGACTTGAAGAAAGACTTAGGAAAGGTGAACAGATATATGGAATAACGACTGGATTTGGAATATTGGCTAAGAAGAGAATAGATGACGAATCTGAAATGCAGGAATTGCAGAAGAACCTTGTCAGAAGCCATGCTGCAGGAGCTGGGAAGGCGATGAGCGATGATGTTGTCAGAGTTGCTATGCTGGTAAAGCTGAACTCTCTTCTTCGGGGAAACAGCTGTGTAAGACCTGAGGTTGCAGAATTTCTAGCTGGTATGCTGAACAAAGATATAATACCTATAGTTCCGAGCTATGGTTCTCTAGGAGCAAGCGGTGACCTTGCTCCTTCTGCTTATGTCGCACTTGCTATGATAGGAGAAGGGCAGGTTAGCTACAAGGGGAAAGCAACTCATTCCTCTGATGCTCTGAATAAGTCAGGGATGCATGCAATGGCTCTGCAGCCCAAAGAAGGGCTATCGCTGCTGAACGGCACCTGCTTCACAACATCGTTTGCATGTATTGCTGCTATAGAGCTGAACAACCTTTTATCGTGGGCTAACACATGCGTAGCATTAACTTCTGAAGCCTTGCATGCCTGCTCTCAGTCTTTTGACGAAAGATTGATGAATTTAAGAGGGCAAATAGGACAGATTGAGGTCGCAAAATCAATCAGGAAATTGCTCGAGGGAAGTAAGAGATTGAGGGAAGAACCGATACCGCAGGACCCCTATTGTATAAGGTGTGCCCCTCAGGTGCATGGCTCTGTTTTAGAATCTTACTTTTTTGCAGTTGAAATTATCAACAGAGAGCTGAACGGTATAACTGATAATCCTGTTATGAGTGATGATGGGGATATATTGCATGGAGGCAATTTTCATGCGCAACCGATAGCGATGGTCCTTGACCTTCTTGCCATCTCATCGACATATATTTCTGAATTATCTCTAGCTAGAATCCACAAGCTTATGGATGCAAGCATATCTGAGAAAAGGGATTATTTTGCAGGCAAACCTGGGCTTGAATCTGGGCTTATGCTGACTGAATATCTTGCTGTGTCTCTGAACAACGCAAATTCTGTCCTTTTACATCCGGCTTCTTCATATCCAGCAACGGTCTCTGCAGGGATAGAAGACCATGCCAGTCATGGAGTTAACTCGGGACTGAAAGCTCTTGAAATCATCAGCAACGTTTCTAGAGTGTTAGCGATTGAGATGATATGCCTTTCAAACTTTCTGGGCGATGATGATGAAGGATTGTCAAAAGCATCCAGATTAATACTAAAACATGTTAGGAAATTCAGCCCTTTGCTCAAGGGTGATAGGAGTTTAGGGAATGAGATAGAAATGCTTTCCAAGGAATTAAGGAAGTCTACGCCTCCTTCGATGAATAGATGAGATTACCCTTCTTGAATACAGAATGAATGTAACTGCCTCCTACTCTGTAAGGCAGAAACATGTAATTCCTTACTCTATGTATGACGAAGTCTGCTATCTTTCCCACGCCTATCATTCCTCTGTCGCCAAGAGATAAGGCCTTTGCAGCTCCAATCGTGAATGCAGATATAGCTTCTGAAATTTTCATCCCCATCTGCACACACGCGATAGCCATTACCAGCTGGGGTGATTCAATCCAGGAATTAGGGCTCAGATCTGTGCCAAGTGCAAAGGAGCAGCCCGATTCCTTGACTTTTTTGAGGTCAGGCTGCTTTATTCTGCTGTAGAAGGCTGTTCCTGGCAGAAGCACCGCGCTTACATTTTTTGATGCCATCATACTCAGCCCTTCCGCGCTGCTGTTCTCAAGATGGTCAGCTGATGTGCATCCGACCTCTGCCGCCAGCTCTGCACCATGCGAGTAGCTGAATTCATCAGCATGAACCTTCAACTTTAACCCAAGAAGCCTTGAAGATTCAAGATATTTTTTGCAGACTGAACTGCTGAATAGCCCTTCCTCGCAGAAGCAGTCAGCAAAGTCAGGTTTTATCTTGACAACAGCTGGGAGCATCTCCCTTATTACGAAATCAGCATAATCCCCAGAAGAGTTGAACTCAGGGGGGAGAGAATGAAGCCCGAGAAATGTCCTGACAATATCTATACCGCTTCTGGCAGATAATTGTGATGCAACCCTCAGCATCTTCAACTCTCCTTGCACATCTTGGCAGTAACCAGTCTTAACTTCAACTGTTGTAACCCCCTGCCTAACCAGCTGCTTTAACCGAGAGAGAGAAGATTCGAGAAGCTCTGACTCGCTAGCCTTTCGTGTAGAGACAATGGTACGGTTTATCCCTCCTCCTGACTTCAATATTCTTATATAGCTCTCACCCCTTATCTTTCTATCAAGTTCATTTTCTCTGCTTCCTGCAAAGACAAGATGGGTGTGAGGGTCTATAAACCCGGGAGTTACAAGTAACCCTTCAGCATCTATGTTCATGTCTGTGTGAATCCCCATCTCCTTTAGCTCCCTTGTTTTTCCAACCCAGGCAAATTTCCCATCCTTTACTATAAAGGCACCATCCTCTATTATTCCTATATCATCTTCATCTGCCTTACGCATTGTGACAAGCTGGCCTGCGTTGTAAAGAGACAGGTCCATTGCGTTGGAAGGTTGCAATTGCAATCTTATATATTTGGTAAGATTAAATGATGACGTAGGAAGTAGATTTTGTATGCTGAAAAGGGTGGTAAGGGCGCCTAGAGGTAGAGAAATATCGTGCAAGGGATGGCAGCAAGAAGCAGCTCTCAGAATGCTGATGAATAACCTTGACCCGGAAGTGGCAAAGGACCCTGACAGGCTGATTGTTTATGGTGGGACAGGCAGAGCAGCAAGAAGCTGGGAAGCATTTGATGCAATTGTCAAGAGCCTTAGAGAGCTTGAGAACGATGAGACGCTTGTTGTTCAGTCAGGAAAGCCTGTTGGTATATTCAAGACGTCTGTACAGGCTCCAAGGGTCTTGATCTCTAATGCCATGATAGTCCCGAAGTGGGCTGACTGGGACTACTTCAGGGAGCTGGAGGAGAGAGGTCTTACAATGTTTGGTCAGATGACAGCTGGCAGCTGGATATACATTGGCACACAGGGAATACTTCAGGGTACGTATGAGACTCTCGCTGCTCTAGCTTCAAAGCATTTTGATGGAAGCCTGAAGGGTAAAATTGTCTTAACCTCAGGCCTAGGTGAGATGGGAGGAGCGCAACCTCTGGCAGTTACCATGAATGATGGCGTTGCCATAGTTGTTGAAGTGGATAAAAGGGCTATAGAAAGGAGAATAGAGAAGGAGTATCTAGACATGTTTACAGATTCAGTCCAAGAAGCGGTAAAGTTGGCTAAAAGCTATGCTGGCGAGGGAAAGAGCATATCCATCGGTATATTGGGAAACAGTGCAGAGGTCTTCCCTCAGCTGGCTTCTATGGAATTTCGACCTGACGTAATAACTGACCAGACATCAGCTCACGACCCGCTTTATGGCTATATTCCTGCTGGACTATCTCTAAAGGAGGCTGAGGAGCTCAGGAAGAATGATAAGAATGAGTATATGAAGAGGGTTCTTGAATCTGTATCCAAGCATGTTAGGACCATTCTGAAGATGAAGGAAAGAGGAGCTATAGCGTTTGAATATGGTAACAACATTAGAAAGCTGGCTGAAGAAGCAGGTGTGAAAGAAGCTTTCTCAATACCAGGCTTTGTAAGTGAATACATAAGACCTCTCTTCTGTCAGGGGAGAGGCCCCTTCAGATGGGTCGCTTTGTCAGGAGAGGCTGATGATATATATGCTACTGATGAGCTCATAAAAAAGGAGTTTTCATACAACAAGTCACTTGTCAGATGGATAGAAAAGGCTCATGAAAAGGTGAGGTTTCAGGGTCTCCCTGCTAGAGTTTGCTGGCTTGGTCTTGGGGAGAGAGCTAAGTTTGGTAAGATGATAAACGACATGGTAAGGGAAGGAAGATTGAGCGCTCCAATAGTTATAGGAAGGGACCATCTTGACTCTGGTTCTGTAGCATCGCCATATAGGGAGACAGAGGGGATGAAGGATGGCAGCGATGCCATAGCTGATTGGCCTATACTGAATGCATTGCTAAACGCAGCGTCTGGCGCATCGTGGGTAGCTGTCCATCATGGAGGGGGCGTAGGCATAGGCTACTCAATACACGCAGGCCTTGTAGTTGTGGCTGATGGTACTGATGAAGGAGAAAGAAGGGTAAAGACTGCGCTCACAAACGACCCTGCTATAGGAGTGGCAAGGCATGCAGATGCTGGATATGAAGAAGCCATAAAGACAGCAAAGGAAAAGGGCGTAAAGATACCGATGCTTGGCTAGGAATCCAAAGCTGAAGCTCTGAGTCTGAAATATTGCCAATAATGCAACTTAGCATATAAGCAGTGACATTCTCCAACGGGTGAACCCTTTACCTTCAATACTTTTTCTGCGGGTTGCCTAGATGGTTGCGCAGTCCTCAGAGCATTTTGCATGGAAGTTATCCCTTTATCAAGGGCCAAGGTTCCTCCTTTATCCATGGAAGCTTTGAGCTATTGCCATCCTTCATGGACTTGCATGGTTCTAGAGGCTTCCTATATCAACTAGTCCAGCATCCCATTGCAGAGCCTTGGCAACAGGTGTCCCTTTCCTTATACAGGGAAGAGAGGCTTTTGGCATTTTTAGCCTCAGGTGTGCATAAACATAGCTATCATGTATATCATCATTGATAAACATAAATTTAATGGGGACACAAATTCATCTTACCAAAGAATGGTGTGGGGTTTCTTTGTTCCCCAAACCCCTTCATTTGCTAAAAATTACTGCGTTAGATATATTGATGCTTGGTTTGCTGTCATTTACACTGCACTACCAACAAACATTTTGCCTTAATTTTTAGCGATTGTTTTTATCTTTCTTTCAATACTCTGCAAGCATTCTATCTATATTCCTTCTGAACTTTCTCAATGCTATGTATGATGCCAAAAATGGTATTCCTATAGCTAATATAAAGGCTATAGATACAAAGATTGGAGATATTACAAGCTGAATTGATAAAGTACTAGCATATACTTGATACCTGAATACAAGAAGATGGGATATTATTATGCTAGCTATCAAAGATATTGCAAAACCTGATATTGATATAATAAGGAAATAGAAGTAATACAATCTGTATACATTATTCCATAGCCACCCCTGAGCAATGAATAAACCTGCTTCCCATACTCTCCTCCCTGATGATACATTTGCTAGTAAAGCAGTTACTGCTATTGCTGCTATTAATGCTATTATATCTAATGCATAGTATAAAGGAGCTGTTTGTGATTGAAAAGATA
>Ga0080006_1136518_pt1 | contig 15493 bp, 15 predicted proteins | sample RS3BMetagenome_FD_69209 | JGI IMG/M metagenome (GOLD analysis project Ga0080006, IMG submission 69209) | Ferric oxide microbial mat and aquatic microbial communities from Rainbow Spring, Yellowstone National Park, USA - RS3B (SPADES... ... | reverse complement strand
CGCCATCATGAAACCACCTATAAGCGGTGTGGTAGTGGATGCCCTGGCTCTCTGCCCACTGCTTCAGGTTCACGTAATTGTCCTAGCAGGCACTAGTACGCACGTGTGGGCACTAGTTGGCTAGTGGTAATCAACAGTTGATAACCCCAACTTTTCAGACAGGAGTTCTGCCCTGCCTGAAAAGTTGGGACGGTTCACTACTGTTTCTTGGCTTCGACCTCAATTTCAATCTGAATCTGCCTGCCTACTAGCCACCCTCCTGTCTCCAGAGCTTGATTCCAAGTCAGGCCAAAGTCGTAACGATCGATTTCAGTGGTAGCAGAAAACCCGACACGCTCTACGCCTTGCATATCACGTATTGCTCCATTGAACTCTACGTCCAAAGTGACTGGACGAGTTGTATCCTTTATCGTCAGTTCTCCTTCAAGAACCCACCTGTTAGTGCCTGCAGGCATGACCTTGGTAGATCGAAAGGTCAAAGATGGGTACTTCTCCACGTCCAAGAAGTCGGGTGAGCGTAGATGGGCGTCTCGCTGTTCATCACGAGTATCAATGCTGGCAGCGTCAATGACTACTTCTGTTGAAGACTCCTCTGGGACTTCTGCAATGTTGATCGTACCCTGTAGTTTGCCAAAGCGCCCTCGCACCTTGGCCGCTACGAGGTGGCGGACCTTGAACTCAGCTGAGGAGTGCGACGGGTCAATCTCCCAGCTACCTGTCGAAGGCACCTCTCGACCTGCTATGTTCCTTGTGAGTGCGGTAGTAGTCTCCATAATCTCTCCTTTTGGTGTCTCTCTGTATCTTTGAGGTAAACCAAGCTAGTATATAGTAATCTTTCGTAACTCACTATAATAAACGTAGTAATCTTTGTCAAGCGACTAACTAATGATAAGATAAAAGAGAGCGGTTATGCTGTACTTGCTGATTTCAGATACTTGGTTCAGATAGCTGTTGAAGACTGGTGATCATGTGATATCAAATTTTTTAGGTTTTCTTGGGTTGTCTAGGCTTCCTATACAGGTTTGGGTCTCTGGAAGAAGTCGTGTGCCTCACCAATCCGGAATTGCAGCGTAGCGGTAGTATCCGATGGGGACGTATGAGCAGGGAAGAAGTTGTGGGTATCGCTGGATCCAATTGCATCAGACAGAGGCTATGGAAATGTATCTCTTTGGAGGTGGGTAGGTGAATAATCCCACAGAAGAAGAGCTGACCCCTTTTTGTCCCTACTACAAACGAGCTTCAGAGATCATAGGGGGAAGGTGGACCGCGGCCATTATCAGAGTGCTTTTGTCAGGAGTGACGCATTTCAGTGAGATAGCTGCGGCTATTCCTGGTTTGTCTGATCGACTTTTGTCTCAACGGCTCAAAGAATTGGAGGCTGAAGGTATTGTAACTCGTACTGTAGTTCCTCATACACCTGTATGTATAGAGTATGCTTTGAGTGAGAAAGGTCGCGATTTAGCTAGTGTAGTGAGAGCCCTATCCGAATGGGCAGCTCGCTGGGTTGAGCACGATTGAACTAGCCAACCCTACGGCAAAGGCAGCGTGAGCTACCGGCGAGACAGTGTTGGCAATACGTCGGAATCGCGGTTCTTTAGGGCCGAGAGAAGGTCGACTAGAGTCTTTGCATCCTCTCCGGCCCGAAGGACAGAGCACCGTGCAGGGGTGGTTGGGAGGTTCACTCCACCCGGTCAGCTAAGGATCGTATGCTAGTCGACTTGTTTGAATTGTAGCTTTGGCGGGATGGAAGTAGCTGGTGAGCGTTGTAGCAACCCATATATCAAAGCAGAGATTACAAAGGCGACGATAAATCCTATGTCCGCTTGATCCAATAAGTGGAAAGGTACATACCCTACTATGTACTTGAAGGAGGGATGACTTTGAACGAAATCGTACCCTGCAGTTGTGTTGGAGAAAGGAATGCTAGCCGCAAAGCCAAGTATAAAGGCTGTAATAGATGCCCAGTTCCAATGGAGCTTTTGCCAGTTGGAGAGCTCTCCCACCTGCACACTTCCTTGACGTCTGATCCAATCTACTACGACAATCCCTAACCATGCAGATATCCAGTAAGTGAAGAACAATAGGAGATTCTCTACTTTGTCATAGAGAGCCCCTCTGGCATAGAGAAACCATGCCGATAGTGCAAATGCGCAGGTAGCATTGATAAAAGCTACATAAGGACGTCGAAGGTGAATTCCTGCTGCTTGAAGGGATAAAGAACCCGTATAGTCATTCACGACATCTACAGCTACAGTTGCCAGGTAGATTGCTATCATGGCTATGACTGCGAATCCACCCTTCCCCATCAAATCCCATATGGTAGAGGCAGTGCCCAAGGTGCCCGCAGAAATTACTCGATGCGCTACAGTGAGGCCTAGCAATTCCATCCAGGTAAGCCCTCCTGCAATTCCTGCAAAGGTATACCAGAATACCTTTTTCTTGCTTGTGGATGAGGGCAGATAACGAGAGTAGTCACTTGCATAAGGTGCCCACGCGTATCCATCACTTCCTGCTATCACTACCATCAAGAAGAAGGTGCCGATCAGCATTCCCCCTTTTACACTGGAACCAAGGGCGGTAGTGCCGCCAGAGACGATCAACTTGATGGTCATTCCCAAAAAGATGGCCCCGAGTATCCAGCTCATCCACTTCTCAAAGGTATGGATCATTTCGTGGCCGAATACCGCTATGACGGCCTCACCGGCGAAGATCAAAAGGAGTCCTAGCCAGTAAGGGGCGTGGAACAGTACTCGTAAGGCAGTTGCCCCGAAGACGTTGTTAAACGCTACCCATCCAAGAGTGGTTGCCCACATCACTACTCCGGGCAGGACTGTAGACTTACCGAAGGCAGCTCGCGTGAGAGGTAGCTGCCCCATTCCTGTTCGTGGCCCCCACGTGGACAAAGCAGCTACGGGAAGTGCTCCTAAGATATTACCTATAACTATGGCAGCAAAGGCCCACCAGAATCCAAGACCAATTGCAGCAGCAATAGCTCCTATGAAGAACGCAGAAGGAGTGAACTGAGGTGAGAGCCACATGGTGAAAATACGGAAAGTACGACCATATCGTTCATGTTCACCTACAGGTATGAGTCCTCTTTGTTCTATAGTCAGATCACGTTCATGAGTGGGTATCTTCTCTACTGCTGTTGTCATAGTCATCTGTATAACTCCTTGCAGTTACAGTGAGTTGCCTGGTTGTGGTGGAATATTGAGCTAAAGATCGATTATTCGAGGATCTTTTATATTATTTCACGTGGCATCAGTTAAGAGTAAACGTAAGCTCGGTAAGGGTTATACAAGCTCAAGCTAACCAAATCACCTTCCTGAGTTGAATTCTTTAGTAAAAAGCTTATATATTTTCTCGGTTTGCAAGCAACTTAGCAGGAGAGCCAGGGAGCTAAAGGGAGCAGGAGAGCCAGGGAGCTAAAGGGAGCAGGAGAGAGCCAGGGAGCTAAAGAGAGCTGGGGAGCTGGGGAACCAGGGAGCCGAACGGTCGAGAGTGTGAGCCAGGGAGCTAAAGAGAGCTGGAGAGCCAGGGAGCTAAAGAGAGCCGGGGAGCTGGGGAACCGGGGAACCGAACGGTCGAGAGTGTGAGCCGGGAGATTGCCAGGCGAGTAGTGGATGTCTAAAATACTTTACGGAGAGGTGCGAGAGCGGCCGAATCGGGCTCACTGCTAATGAGTTGACTGGGGAAACCTGGTCCGAGGGTTCAAATCCCTCCCTCTCCGCTTCTTTTCAGAGGCGGTTACTGTAAGACCGTTGAACTTTCTATGATTTGGGTGTGCCAGTATTTTCGACTGCTTACATCGTCACTCTCGTATTGACGGCAGTAAGCAGTTCATTCTTGATCTGGATGGCTAGACATCATCCAGGGGACTGGATGAGATGGGCTGAGCGATCTCTGGCGGTTATACTGCTAGCAGTTAGCATTGCTTGGATCGTCACCACAACTACGGCAGCTCCATGGTCGTGGGCATACTCTCTTCCTCTGCCTCTGTGCGATGTAGCTACCTTGGTAGCAGTAGCAGGTCTATGGTGGAAGCGTCCAATCTGGGTAGAGCTTACCTATTTCTGGGGATTGGCTGGTACCTTGCAAGCTCTATTGACTCCTGATGTCAATGTGGGCTTTCCATCTCTGGAGTTTCTTGAGTATGTGGTAGCTCACGCTGGCATAGTGGTGGCTGCGCTGTTCTTGGTTGTTGGGGAGAGAATAGCTCCAAGGCCCAAGGCAGCTGTCAAAGTTTATCTCATCACACTGGCATATACTGCAGTGGTTGGCGGAGTGGATGCTTTGAGTGGAGGCGACTACATGTTCTTGCGCCATCCGCCATCTGCTGTGACCATGCTATCGGTGCTAGGTCCTTGGCCGTGGTACATAGCGTCGGCCGCGGGGGTGGCCATTGTGTTGCTGACAGCGCTGGACGCCCCGTTTTGGCGAGCAAGGAGGAGGTCGGCTAATTCCGATGATTCTGGCAGATCCCATAGCATGTCTTCACCATTGAATGTAAGTCTGCCTCACTAGTGAGCCGCTAAAGAGCGAAATGATGATCTCGGCTTCTTACGCCTCTCTTCGAGCCTGTTGGTAATGGTTATTTGCTAGATTAACCTTGTGGCTGAACTCTATTGGTTGGAGACGTTGGGATGTCCGAAAAACCAAGTGGACTCTGACAAACTAGAAGGTGTCCTATGCACTGAAGGGTTGTCTCCAGCTGCGTCTCCTGAGGAAGCCGACTTAATTGTAGTGAATACCTGTGCCTTTGTAGAGGCTGCTCGGGAAGAGTCCATCGAGTGCATCTTAGAGTTGGCCAAGAGTCGTCGACCGGGAGCACGACTGGTAGTCACTGGGTGTTTAGCCGAACGATATGGATCTGAGCTTGCTCGATCCATGCCCGAGGTGGACGTGGTTGCCTCACTGGACCGGCCACTTGGTTCTACTCCTATGGATCTTCTGCAACTTCCTCGTCCTCCTGTCAAGAAGCCTTGGGCTTATGTGAAGATTGCGGAGGGATGTGATCGCCACTGCCATTTTTGTGCCATTCCCTTGATTCGCGGCAAACAACGGTCAGTTCCTATGGAGTCCATATTAAAAGAGGTGAGTTCGCTTGATGTAGCCGAAGTAGTATTGGTGGCTCAGGACTCACTTTCTTGGGGGCGTGACCATAAGGGTAGCGAAACATCCTATGATGCACGAATAGCAACTACTGCCAAGGGAAACAGTAAAGACTCCAAAGACAAAGATGAAGAGGTCGGAATCGCCGATCTTATTCGTGCCGTTTCCGACAGGACTACGTGGACACGACTCCTCTACCTTTATCCAACTAGCTTGGATGATGAGATAATCCAGGCAATCATCGAGACGGGTGTTCCTTACTTTGACCTCTCTTTTCAGCATGCAGCGAGACCACTTCTCCAGCACATGGGTAGACCTGGCGATGGCGATAGATTTCTTGACCTTCTAGCTCATATACGTTCCATGGAGCCATCCGCTGTGTTCAGAGCATCCTTTATTATTGGATATCCTGGTGAGACAGAAGAGGATCACGATCTTTTGATGGACTTTCTTCGAAGCGCACAACTTGATTGGGCTGGGTTTTTTCCTTATTCCAGAGAGGATGGCACCAAGGCTGCAACGCTTCCCGACCAAGTTCCTCCAGCGTTGATTCGAGAGCGTATCAACGAGTGCTCGCAGCTACAGGATCGTATTACTACGGCCAAGCGCTACGAACTCGTTGGAAAGAGAATAGAGGTGTTAGTGGACGCTCCAGGAGAGGGAAGATCATACAGAGAAGCGCCGGAGATAGATGGCATGGTATGTGTTCCTCGGTGGATGAGGCCGGGCTCCATCTACGAGGTGGTAGTCACCGATGCAATTGGACCAGACCTGGAGGCTCGACCAGTGGATGCAGGACGTACAAGGGCTACGCGTACCTCCGAAAAACACTATCCTTCCACTTACTTTATGCAGCAGGCAGCCATGCAGCAGGCAGCCTGTCCTCCAAGAGGTCATACGGATGTCCACTAACGCTACATTTGGGCCAAGCGCGTTGGTTACACCCGCTAACGTGCTCACAGCAGGTAGGCTTATTGCTTCTCCGCTGATGTTCGCAGGAATTACGACTTGGGGGTCAAGCTGGTGGTTGGTAGCAGCTTGGCTGGTGATAGCAGGAAGCGATGGTGCAGATGGCTGGTTGGCTCGTAGACATGGAGTCACTCGTTCTGGTGCCTTTCTGGATCCCCTTGCTGATAAATTTTTGATCTTGGCTGCCCTCTCTGCCTTGGTAGTGAGAGGCGAGTTGTTCTGGCTTCCAGTGGCGCTGATAGCAGTCAGGGAGATCGCCATGAGTGGGTATCGTTCGTGGGCGGGGAGACGGGGAATTTCTATCCCGGCTCGGCGATCAGCGAAAGTGAAGACCTTGGTACAAGATCTTGCCGTGTTGATAGCCATAGTACCGGGACTACTATCGCAGAGCAGCTTTCCTCTGGAATTGGCTGTATGGGTAGCAGTAGTGCTCACTTGGTGGACAGGATTGCAATATCTGGCGGATAGCAAAACAGCTCTGCGCAAAGCACTGAACCATTGATCGACATTCACGCACGTCTCTAAAGGGGAGAGAAAAGGGGAGAAGGGTGGCAATGGATAAGGAAGACCAGGATAAAACTGTGGAAGATTCAGGATCAAAGAGAATCTGAGTGAAGGAGTCGTCTGGTGATAGTCGAGGTTGTAGCAGTTGGTACAGAACTCTTGCTAGGGCAGTTGGTGAACACCAATGCTGCATGGTTAGGAGAGCGCCTTGCCTCGCTGGGGTTGGACTGCTATTTCCAGACTACCGTAGGGGACAATCAGGCACGTATAGTCTCTGCCATCGAGCATGCCTTGAAACGTAGCGATGCAGTGATCACCTGTGGCGGTCTGGGGCCTACCCAGGACGACATTACGAGGGAGGCAGTTGCCGAGGTCATGGGAGTACCTCTAATTCGTGATTCCCAGCTGCTGGAGGCTGTGCGAGCTGCCTTCGTCTATAGGGGAAGAAGGATGACCTCTAACAATGAGCGCCAGGCAGATGTACCAGAGGGGGCTACTCCCATTCCCCAGAAACGAGGTACGGCACCCGGACTGATCTGTCCAGTAAGAAGAGATGGATACAGCAGGGGGAATGGTGAGCAAGTTATCTATGTACTGCCTGGTCCTCCCAGTGAGATGAAGGAGATGTTCGATAGAGCGGTTGTCCCTGATCTGCTACGACGAGCAGGCAAGAGGCATGTGATAGCTAGTCGTACCCTTAGGACGTGGGGGATAGCAGAGTCGACCTTGGCAGATAAGGTGTCTTCTGTCTTCGACGAATTGGAAGAGGAGGGAGCACCTATCACTCTAGCCTTCCAGGCAAGCGGAATCGAAGGCATCAAGATTCGCCTTACTGCCAAAGCTACCGACTTGGATGACGCCAAGGCGTTGTTGGATGCCAAGGAAGCCGAACTCCGAGAGATCCTTGGCGATCTGGTTTTCGGGGTGGACGATGAAACCATGGAGGTTGCCGTCGCTCGACTATTGGAGCAAGCCAATTTGAGCATTGCTTTGGCCGAGTCGTTGACTGGCGGATTGGTTGCTGCACGCATCGTATCGGTAGCGGGGGCCAGCCGTTTCTTCAAGGGATCAATTGTCTGCTACGACACTGAAGTGAAAAGAAAGCTGCTTTCGGTGACTGCTCCGTCGGTGGTAAGCGAGAAGGCAGCTAGACAAATGGCCGATAGTGTTCGTACTGTACTCAATGCTGATGTAGGGCTCGCTTTGACTGGAGTCGCCGGACCAACCCCCCAAGACGGTCAACCGCCCGGTACGGTCTTCATTGGGTTGGCACTACCAAATACTTCAAGCCATGTAGTGCAGTTGCTCCTGCCCGGTGACCGTCAACAAGTCAGAGAGTTCGCATCTATATCTGCCCTTGATGCTTTGCGCAAACGTCTTCTGAATGGATAGATGCATACAGAAATACAGAAGACAGGATTGCTAAACCGAATTGTCAAAGAAGACAGGATTGCATCTAAATCCACTCATGAGCTAGCCACCAAGGCTTGCAACGACGGCCAATCCAGTTCTCCTTCATCAGCTCGTTGTCGCAACTTTCTCCTTATCCATCACTACTTTGCATCCATCACAACTTTCGCCGTATCCAAAATCGGAAGGTACCTGGGGGTTCTTCGGATGCAAAGACTAGTTCATGTCCAGTGTTGCGGCACCAGGCAGGTATGTCCTGGTTGGCACCTGGGTCAGTGGATACTACCTGGAGCACCTGCCCAACTTGGATTTGGTCGTTGACTGCCCTAGAGGTCTCTACTATCGGCCCTGGGCAGAGCAAGCCTGAGGTTTCGAGTACGGCATCAGCTTTTAGGTCGTTGTTCACGTTCTTTCCAACTCCTTTGTCCGTGTTCCATCAACTGCCATCGGATGTGTTCTGTATTCAAATGGATCCAGTCATTCCAATGGATCCATTTGGTATCTCTAACTGGATGGATGGCAGTTATCCAGAAGAAGCGCCTTTGGTTATCCAGAAGAAGCGCCTTTAGAAGTATTGGGTTATATCGGCCCCCAAGGAACGCTCCGTGAGGAACCACGTAGCGCCCACTATGTCGTCTACTTCGTCTAAGAGATTCTCCCGAGTGGCCCCGAATATTTGGGCAGCCAAGCTGCATACGTATATATGAACCTTCCCCGTAGCCTTCATTGCCTGAATTATTCCGTCGATGGTTGAGGGCAGTCCGGATCTAGCCACCTGTTCCTGTACGTAAGCAGCATCCCCTGAGTGTTCTGCGGACATCGGGAGTTTATTGCACTCATCCTTCATCACGGCTCGCACCGCCCAGTTCACGAACAACATATCGACATCTGCACCGGCGACTGCTGCAAGATAGCCAAAGGCCAGTGGAGTCAAGATGCGATCATACGCTCCTTCTCTTACTACTATGGCGAGCTTGGTAAGACGTTTTGCGACTCTTTCCGAACCCGCCTCTTCCGCTCCAACATCTGCTTCCTTGGCGGTTGGAACATCAGTTTCTACGCTGGTCACGCTCATCGATGGATCTCCTCCATTCCACTAATTGACGCATGCAGGGCTCATGCGTAGTTCAGATTGCATCATCACCTGCAAAATCTGACGGCAACCATAATGATACTAAAGTTGATTAAAAAAGTCAACTTTAGTAACAATTGTTGACTTTGGACAGAGTGTTTAATGCGGAAGGTTGTAAATGCCTGGTGGTCAATGGTGTACCATCTGGATTGCCTAAGCGACTCGAGCTATCAGAGAGCTTCTGTGCCTCACAGGGCTGGGCCTAGTGTACCATCTGGATTGCCTAAGCGACTCGAGCTATGCCCCCAGTTCTGCGAGGTACAGTGAGAGTGTGTACTGGTCGAAAGCTACTAAACGAGCTAGCTGCACCGTATCACTCCTTACTTCGCGCAATGTCCCCACTGCAATTCGAGCTGCCTCTTCTAACGGATACCCATATACGCCAGTAGAGATTGCTGGGAACGCTACAGTGGCAGCACCAAGCTCCTCGGCCACTTCGATACTCCTCCTGTAGCAGGAGGCTAGTGCCTCTGGTTCACCGTGTCGTCCATCGCGATAACGCGGTCCAACTGTATGGATCACCCACTTGGCAGGCAGGCGAAAGCCTGGGGTTGGCTTGGCGTCACCTGTAGGACATCCACCGAGCTTTGCGCAGGCAGCATGCATCAGTTCTGCGCCCGCGGCTCTATGGATAGCCCCGTCGACACCTCCACCACCCGCGAGTGCCGAATTGGCTGCATTTACGATGGCATCTACCTCTTGTTTGGTGATATCGCCGATGATCGCTTCTATCCTCATAGTTATGTTCCCCTATCGAATTACTCAATTTAGCAGAGGCGGTCAGCCTTGCCCTCTTGGGGATGATCCCTGGCTATCCCATGCCGAGAAGGTCTATCGATGATGTCGCGTCTATTCGTAGCAGTTTGGCCTCCACAGGAGACGGTGGAGCTGCTCGAGAGGATGCCGCGCCCCAGAGTGGATGGACTGCGGTGGACCACGCCAGAGCAGTGGCATGTGACTCTTTGTTTTCTGGGAAGAGTCGAAGAGCCCACAGAAGTACTTGCCGCGGTAAAAAGGACATTGCGCGAGGAGAAGGCGGAAGACGACGACGGCGATAGCTATGTAGCCAGGCTTGGGCCGGAAACAAGCTGGTGGGGGCAAAAGTTGTTACAGGTGCCCGTAGAAGGTTTGTCGGGCTTAGCCGATATGGTGAGAAGGGCAACAGCTGGCATGGGAGAAAGCGAGAAAGAAAAGCCATTCGCAGGTCATCTCACCCTTGCCCGAGCCAAGCGACCTTCACCTGTTCTGGAAAGCCTAGGGGGGTTTAGTTTGAGCAGCAGCTGGAGAGTTGAAGAGGTCGTGCTGGTCTCCTCTGTTACCCTGCCAGAAGGTGCCAGATACGAGAGGCTGGCTGCTGTCTCGCTATTTTGAGCAGGACCAGATGGTTGGAAGCAGGATGATCCTCTTAGTTCTCTTAGAGATGATCCTCTTAGTTCTCTTAGAGATGATCCTCTTAGTTCTCTTAGAGATGATCCTCTTAGTTCTCTTAGAGATGATCCTCTTAGTTCTCTTAGAATTGTCTCCTCGAAGCAAAAGTTTCTTCTAGTTGATCTAGTTGTCCGTACTCGATCTTGTTCGAAGTGGCAGATTGCGAATCACCTTGGAGGGATCGACCGTTCTTAGGCGGTTAATCTGCAGCTGGCGGTAGGTTCACTGCTGAAAGCAAGTTTGGAAGTACAATGATGAAGTTACAGGAGTGTAAGTGATACACCCCTTGGATATGGTTCGAGTTGGATCGATAAAGGCGTTCTATGTCGATCATTGGATTAGCTGAGGTATTTGATTTGGCGAAAGGGGGAGGCAGGTGCAGATTGCAGGCAGGGTGTCCAGTGAAGATTGGCTTTGATACTCAGGGTAAGGGCTGAGCAAGGGTGAAAGTTATATGAAACGTGTGAAAGAAGTGGCTATGAGAGCAGGAGATGGAGGAATGGAGCGAGACAAAGCCTTGGAAATGGCAATAAACCAGATCGAGAGGCAGTTCGGCAAGGGATCGATCATGCGCATGGGAGAAAGTACGGGTATGACCATAGAGGCAATACCCACTGGAGCCATGGCACTGGATCTAGCGTTGGGCATGGGAGGTCTTCCGCGAGGGAGAGTGGTTGAAATATTCGGTCCCGAGTCTTCAGGCAAATCCACCCTCGCTTTGCATGTAGTTGCCGAGGCTCAGCGTAACGGAGGAGTTTGCGCTTATATAGATGCCGAGCATGCCATGGACCCAGCGTATGCTAGAGCTATTGGCGTAGACATAGACGATCTCCTCATTTCTCAACCGGATACGGGGGAGCAGGCACTCGAGATAGCTGATATGTTAATACGTTCTGGTGCTTTGGATGTACTGGTTATTGACTCTGTAGCAGCCCTCGTACCACGTGCCGAGATAGAAGGCGAGATGGGCGATGCTCATGTTGGTCTCCAAGCACGTCTCATGTCCCAGGCTTTGCGCAAGCTCACGGGTACCCTCTCCAAATCCAGGACGATAGCTATCTTCATCAACCAGCTTCGTGAGAAAGTGGGCATTGTATACGGCTCTCCTGAGGTTACCCCGGGTGGACGAGCTCTTAAATTTTATGCCTCGGTCAGGCTGGATATCCGACGCCTGGAGGCCATAAAGGATGGAGCAGAGGTTGTAGGGAGTCGAACAAGAGTCAAGGTGGTGAAGAATAAGTGCAGTCCACCATTCAAGTCTGCAGAGTTCGACATCATGTACGGCAAAGGCATCAGTAGGGAGGGATCTTTGCTGGATGTAGCAGTTGAGTTGGGGATCGTTAAGAAGTCGGGTTCTTGGTTCACGTACGAAGGGGAACAACTCGGTCAGGGGAGAGAGAATGCCAAGCAAACTCTAGCTGACAACCCTGAATTGATGATCGGTATAGATGAACGAATTCGCCAAGCGCTCGCTGATAGTACCGTGGATGCTCGACTTGAAGTAGTGGGATCGGCGGCAGATGACCTAGTTGATATCTAGCGGTAGCTTTAGCAATCGAGCGTGACCCAACGGTCACGGGTGTTGAAGTTGATGATAGGCAAATAAGCGGCTAATCTTGGCGCGCGTTGTGTCTATCGCGCACAGGGTTGCTATGCATGTAGCACGAGGGGGGTTCTATAGCAGGTGGAGCTCCGGGCACTTGTTTGATGCTCGGAGCGTTATCCACCGGGCTTCAACGACCCTTATAACCAGCGCTGTATTGGTAATTTTTATATCTCTACTTAGCTTTATACCGATGCACAAGGCGGGGGCTCAACCAGGAGGAGAGTCCATTGGCTCTTTGCAAATAGAGGCCTCTGACCTGGCAGGCCAGATCATTGCAGAAGGGATGCAAATACATGCCCTATCGTTGCAGTATGCCTCTGCAGAGGCGAAGCTTGTCCATGTCCAAGTACAGCTATCCGCAGATGAGACAGCTCTTACCTTGGCCAGGAGGGCTTTAGCGGTTCAGCAAAGACGACTTCGTCGTGCCGCCGTGGACGCCTACATCTTGGAAGGACAGAGTGTTGCTGTTCTAGGAGGACTACAACTAGGTAACGCCAATGAGGAGCTTATGCGCGAAGAGTACCTGAGCGCAGCTACTGGAAGCCTTTCTTCTGACATTGATCGCGTTCATCAAACGACAATCATTCTCGATGCCAGAGCCAAGCAGCTACGCGCAGAGGAGCATACCGTTAAGCTCGCTGTGAGCAATTTGGCAGAAGAACGCCAGAGGGTGACTACCGCTGCTGCCCAGGAACAGAGCCTTTTGAACAAGGTCAAAGGACGTTTGGCTTCTCTGGTAGCTCAGGCAGAACAGGCAAGTTTATTAGCGGCTGAGCAAGCTGCAGCAGAACAGACAGCGCAAAGCGCCTCGATGGTTCAGGGGGGGACGGCCCCCACCTCCCCACCTCCCCCTCCAGAGGGACCACCTGTAGCGGTGAGCACTGGTACGGTGACTCAGAGCTCATCGTTGAGCAATGACTTCGCTAAGCTTAGAGAGTGCGAATCTGGAGACAACTACTCAGCTGACACCGGGAACGGTTATTACGGTGCCTATCAGTTCTCTCTGTCGACATGGCAGGCTCTAGGCTATTCAGGTTTACCCAGCCAAGCTCCTCCGGCAGTTCAAGATCAGGCAGCGCGTAGGCTTCAATCCGAGTACGGATGGGGTCAGTGGCCTGCCTGTTCGGCTATGCTTGGACTTTGAGTCATAGACGGACTCACCCAGTTATGCTCGGAGGATGAGATCATTTCGAAGAGTGTATGCATGCTCGGAGGAAGACAAGAGCAGCTTGGAAGAGAGAAGGGATCCAGAAGGAGATAGTCGCTCAGATCTTTCGCGACAGAGCGTGCATCTCGGCTCTAATAGTGCCAGCTCTAATAGTGCTCCGAAGGGTACCCATCATGCTCATCAACTAAATCAGTGGTTGTCGCTTGCCTTGACCCTAATTGTTATAGGGCTTATTCCATGGACTACCTTTCTCGGCCTCACGCTTCCTGCTAGGTATCGTGCACACCACTGGGATCTGTTGTGGACCGGGTTCGATGTTGCCTTGATAGCGGTATTGGCTTATACGGCTTGGGCAGCCTGGTTTCGCCGACAAGTCATGGTGGCTACAGCTATCGTGGCAGCTACCATGCTCTTCTGTGATGCCTGGTTCGATGTAGTTACCTCCTTCGGTACGGGGAGCGAGGCGATTACTTTGACCACGGCGTTTGTTTGTGAAATCCCCTTGGGTATTTTTTTCGTGTGGCTCTCCCGGAAAATCATGGCCGGCAATGTAGAGGCCTTCCATAAGCTGGCCAAACTACCAGGATCGCCACCAGCTGTGAGCAAAGCACCTATCTTGTTCTCTCTTTTGCAGCGAGCAAAAGAAGAAATAAGCCAATACACGAGTTCGGATGATTCATCGGATGAACACCATAGGGATCCGGCGTGAGGGATCGAGCAGCAGATAATGACACCTGTCGTGATCACCTAGATACCCCTTCAGGGATCCGGCGTAGAGTGTACACGCACCTCTTTACACTGAGAATACATAAAAAGATATTGGATAACATGAAATGTTATCATAAGTATCGTGACACATCATCCATCGGTCGTGGGTTCCAGATAACGGGGCTGACGTGCTTAGTATCGGCAAAGTCCCATGGGGCGGTGAGCACTACTATACCGACGCGGTATTGAGCATAGAACGGGATGCTAGAACGGAAATAGAGTTCGAGCCTGAACTAGGAGAGCCACCAGGTACTTGGGTGGGCAGCGGAAGCGATGTCATTGGACTCGAGGGAGTCGTATATCCGGATGAGCTTACCTCGTTGCTTGCCGGAAAGGACCCGAAGAGCCAAAATGGCCTTGGCCGAAGGGACGGTAGCATAAAGGTGGTAGCCTTCGACCTCGTTTTTTCTGCTCCAAAATCTGTGAGCCTCCTGTTTGGTCTGCTCGATCCAGAGCTGAGCGCGGAGGTGAGGAAGGGTCATCAGATGGCCATGAGGGGAGCTCTAGGTTATCTAGAGAGAAATGCGATTGGTGTACGGAGAGCGGTCGAGGGGAGGCAGGTGACCCTATCTACCCTCGGAGCCCCAGCTGCAGGTTTCTTGCATCGCACTAGTAGAGCACTGGAACCCCACCTGCATACTCATGTGGTTATAGCCAATTTGGCTCGAGGAGGAGATGGTAGATGGTCGGGGATAGATAGTCGTGGTCTCTATTACCATGCCAAGACAGCCTCCTTTCTTTACCAGGCCGAATTGCGCAAGGAGATGACCATGAGGTTGGGGGTTGGTTGGGGGAGAGTTCACAATGGCTGGGCTGATGTGCTCGGAGTATCTAGAGAGGCGGTACGCGGCTTCTCTACGAGGCTGCTTCAGATCGAAGCTGATCTAGAGCGGCTGGGAATGAATTCCCCACGTGCTACGCGCCTAGCTGCTCTGAAAACACGTCAGCCCAAGGAAATTCTCTGTGCCATGAGCGATCTGAGGCGGCAATGGAGAGATAAAGCTGTGGAGTTGGGATTAGGTCCTCTGCAGTTGGAGAAGGTTCTCGGCCACAGAGCACTCGAAATGGACAAGGAGCTCCTGCCGCGATCGACAGAGAGCAGACTGAGCGTTGCGTGGGATGGGGTTGTACCTTCAGTCTACGATAGAAAGGCTTTTCTCTTGGAGGTGACCACGAAGTTGAGGAGAAGCGAGTGGGTCACTCGTAAAGAGGTGATTCAAGCGTGCTGCCAAGCATTGCATAGCGGTGGATCGGCCAGAACAATTGAATTGCTGAGCGAGGAGGTAATTCGGTCAGATCTGTGTAGATATATGGGAATTGCAGTTCAAGAGAGCCGCTTTCGGATCGCAGATCTACAACTATCCGAGAGGATGTACCACCTAGGCAAAGAGATGGA
>Ga0080006_1145120_pt1 | contig 15496 bp, 14 predicted proteins | sample RS3BMetagenome_FD_69209 | JGI IMG/M metagenome (GOLD analysis project Ga0080006, IMG submission 69209) | Ferric oxide microbial mat and aquatic microbial communities from Rainbow Spring, Yellowstone National Park, USA - RS3B (SPADES... ... | reverse complement strand
CAATGCGAGGTCATCGCGTTTTGCGCCGATATCGGCCAAGGAGGCGAAACTGCGGGGCTTGAGCGCAAGGCTTTGGCCAGTGGCGCCAGTCGCTTTTATCTTGAAGACCTGCGCGAGGAATTCGCCCGAGACTTTGCCTTTCCAATAATGCGCGCGGGCGCGGTGTACGAGGGCTACTACCTGCTCGGCACCTCGATTGCGCGTCCGGCGATCGCCAAGCGTCAGGTCGAAATTGCCCGCCGCGAAGGCGCCGACGCCGTTGGGCACGGTGCGACCGGCAAGGGCAACGATCAGGCGCGCTTTGAGCTTTGCTTTGCGCGTCTGGCGCCGGAACTCAAAGTAGTTGCGCCGTGGCGCAACCCTGACTGGAAATTCGAAAGCCGCAAGGCTCTTATCGCTTACGCTCACGAAAAGCAGATACCGGTTGCCGTAACCGTGGAACGGCCATATTCCACGGACCGTAATCTGCTGCACATCAGCTACGAGGGCGGGGTTTTGGAAGATCCGTGGCGCGAACCCGACGAAGACATGTTTCAGATGACTGTAGCGCCAAATCGGGCGCCTGACGAACCGGAGCTGGTAGAGGTCGAATATCTAGGCGGCGATCCGATAGCGCTTAACGGCGAGCGCCTTTCGCCGGCCGCTCTCATCGAGCGAGCCAACCAGATCGCCGGCCGCCATGGGGTCGGCAGAGTCGACCTGGTGGAAAACCGCTTTGTGGGGATCAAATCGCGCGGGGTTTACGAGAGCCCCGGCGCAACACTGCTTTTGCACGCGCACCGCGCGGTCGAGCAGCTCACGCTTGACCGCGAGCAGTTGCATCTGCGCGACTCGCTTCTTACGCGCTATGCCGAGCTTGTCTATTACGGGTTCTGGTACGCGCCGGAACGCGAAGCCCTGCAGGCGCTTATCGACCATACCCAGCGCAACGTTACCGGTCGGGCCCGCCTTAGGCTGTTCAAGGGAGGCGTGTGGATCGTTGGACGCCAATCTCCGCAATCGCTGTACAATCCGGCGATGGCTAGCTTTGACGAAGCTGGCGGCTACGCTCAAGGCGACGCCGAGGGCTTTATCAGGCTTAATGCGCTTAGGCTGCGCGCACTTGGACGCCTGGCGGGCTCGAGCTGAGGGTCTGCGCTCGCCGTTGATCCGTTCACCTTTTTCACCGACCGGGTTAGAATTGAGACCGCAGGCGAGCGTGGGGAATCGGGGCGCGGATGAGCGGGCGCGCAAGGCGCCGGCTGGCGCGCTATTATGTGTTTTGTAGCGAACCAGTCGGTCTCGTGTAATTAAGCGGCTCGCTTTCACCGCGCGAGCTGGTCTTACGATTGAGTTATCTGGCAAAGCAAAACACATGGCAAAGATAGTCCCCCTCAGACCCAGGCAAGCGCCTTCGCGCAAGCCGCTTGATTCCGCTAAAGAGGCATGTCCCAGATGCGGCCACCAACGCAATGTCCACATCACGCATCCCAGCGGAGTGGTGAGTTGTGTGGCGCGAGGCTGCGCATGCGAGAGCCGGCCGGGCCGGTAGCTGGGCGCCACGGCGCAAGAAGGCTGGTCGGGCATCAATTCGGCCGGCCAGGCCAACTTTCAAATCGTTTTCCCTGTTTGGCACCGGTCAGCTTTGGGTGGGTTGAGACAAAATAGCGGGCGGAGGTCGGCGGACGCCTGGCAGCATATTTCGCAATCAATTGCACTGCGCCGGCAGGAGTAGCCGGCGCGAATATTGCTTGCCGTTCTGGTTGAGTCGCTAGCGAACCAAGCTGCGGCGGTGATCGCCGTGCGTTTGTTTAGCGGCTTCTTCAGGAGCAACGGCCGGTGCCAATGGCAAGCAAGGCGACGCCCCGATGGATTGGTACCGCGCGCGCTGGGTGGTTGGGCGCAGCGTTATTCGCCGCTTGCGCGTCGCCGGCTTACGCGCAAGTGAACTGGCAGTTCCTGGGCAGCGAGACCGAGCCTTCGCCGAGTTCTGAGAGCGCCGGCTTAAGCCAAAAGGCCGTGGCGCCGCAAGCTTTGCAGGCGTCCACGTCGCCATGCGGCGAGCCTGCCCGGCCTGCGACCGAACCTTATCGCTCGATCGTCGCGCGGCTAGTCGAGGTTTGCGGGGTTAACGCTCAAGTTTATGAGTCGCGCGAGCGCACAAGCCCGCATGCACGAGCAGGCGGATGTATCTTCTACAACCGTGACGAGCTCGGCAGCCTTTTTGACCGCTGGCTGAATCTTACTCAACCGAGCCTTGCTGAGCCGATGCTGTACGCTATCTTCGCGCACGAGCTCGGCCATCTGGCACATCGCGACTTCTCCGAGGAGCGCGCCGCGCTGGAGCCGATGAGGCGAGAGCTTGAGGCCGACCGTTTCGCTGGATACACGCTGTCGCGGTTGAATATTAGGGTCGACGACTTGACGGAGTATTACCGCTTGACCGGCGATGACTTCACCGGCATCCGTCACGACCATGGGAGCAGCGGGCAGCGTGCTCAGGCCTTTATGTTGGGCTGGCGGCGGGCGGAGTTGGGACTACTCGAGCAATCAACGATCAGCGTAGGTTCATCCGACCATCCCTGACTTTCCGTTTGCGCTGAAGCGAGTGACTGTTTGGTCGCTCCCGCGCCTATCGGATAAAATTGCCCGGCGGGTGCGCGTTTTGCCAGCCGCGAGATCGGGCGCGGACGCTTTCGAGATTGGCTAAGCACAGATTCGGTTGTGCGGCTTAAATTGGGGCTGAGCTTAAAGGCGCGCGCTGCGTTTGAAGCCTCAAAGCCCAGTTCCCACCGGTTCAGCCGCCAGCCGATGGCGCGATGGATTAGATGGCCGCGGGGCGCTGCGGTCGGTTTAATGGTGGAACACGTATGAAGGAGGTGGGGGCGGCGCCGCGCGGCGCGAAGGGTAATCTTCTGCGAGGCCGCTTCACCCGCGCGCGGCTCCCTGAGGTTGAGTCGTTTACCGCGTCTTTGCCGTTTGACCGCAGGCTTTACCGGCATGATATACGCGGCTCTATCGCGCACGTCCGGATGTTGGCCAAAACGCGGCTTATTAAGCGCAGCGAGGCGGTCAGCCTGGAAAAAGGATTGCGCGCGGTGGAACGAGAGATCGAGACCGGACGCTTTCGTTTCAGCGTAGCTGACGAGGATATCCACATGGCGGTCGAGCGGCGTCTGAGCGAGCGCGTGGGCACGGTAGCTGGCAAGCTGCATACAGCCCGCTCGCGCAACGATCAGGCGGCCTTGGACTTGCGCCTATTTCTGGTTGACGAGTTGGACGCGGTGATCTCAGCCACCCGCGAGCTGCGCAAAAGCATGCTCAGGGTGGCTGAGCGGCATGTTGACACCGTGATGCCGGGCTACACCCATTTGCAGCGCGCGCAACCGGTCTCTCTAGCGCATCATATTCTCGCCTATGTCGAGATGTTTGGCCGCGACCAGGAGCGCTTTGCACGAGCGCAAGCGGCTGCGCGGGTGATGCCGCTCGGCGCCGGTGCGCTGGCCGCGACCACGCTACCGATCGACCGGCAAGTGGTAGCGCGCGAGCTCGGCTTTCGCGCCGTGACGGCCAACAGTCTCGACGCGGTGTCTGATCGCGACTTCGTAGTTGAATTCCTTGCCGCCGGCGCCCTTTGTATGGTGCATCTCTCGCGCTTGGCCGAGGAACTTATCTTGTGGTCGAGCGCGGAGTTCGGGTTCGTCGTGCTCCCCGACGAGTTCTCGAGCGGCAGCTCGATGATGCCGCAGAAAAAGAACCCTGACCTACTGGAGCTTATTCGGGGTAAGACCGGACGCGTACTGGGGAATCTGCAGGCCGTGCTGGTGATGCTGAAGGGACTCCCGTTGGCCTACAATTCCGACCTCCAAGAAGACAAAGAGCGGGTCTTCGATACTCTGGACACGCTCAAACCCGCTTTGAAGCTGACGGCCAAGCTATGGCCGAAGCTGCGCTTTGAGCGTGAGGCGATGCGCAAGGCGGCCGGCGGCTGGGCGCTGGCTACCGACCTGGCTGAGTATTTGGTGCGCCGTGGGGTGCCGTTTCGCACCTCCCATGAGATCGTGGGTCGGCTTGCGCGCGACGCTATCAATGCCGGAATCGAGCCGGACAAAATGACACTGGCGCAGTTGAAGCGTTACTCCCCGCGCTTTGGTCCGGACGCGCTCGCAGCGCTCTGTGCCTCTGACTCCATTCGCGCGCGGCAGGTGAGCGGCGGGCCGGCTCCTGTCCTGGTTAAACGGCGCCTCGCGCAGTTGAAGAAGGTGCTATGAGCTTTGGCCTGCCGCGTACCGCCTGTCTAGCCCTTACAGCATTAGTTATTGCCGGCGGAACCCTCGGATGCGGGATGAAGACAAAGCCGGTTCCTCCGTCCCAGGCGATCCCGGTGGCAATCACCGACTTGCGCGCCGAATCTGAAGTCAAAGGGATAAGGCTCACGTTTTCGCGACCCGACAAGTACTTGGGCGGCAGCCCGATGCGCGACCTCAATCATTTCGTGATCATGCGGGCGGAGGACGATGGCCCCCTTAAGCCTCTGGTGGAAGCGCCGGTTCCGGATCGCGAGCGCTTGCAGCAGCCAAAAACGCTCTCCTACCTTGACCAGGACACGCAAGTCAACCGGTCGTACCGCTATGCTATTGTCTCAGTCACCGACGATGGCGACGAAAGCCGTCCTTCGAACGAGGTCAGGGTTACGCGGCTAGCGGTGCCGGCGGGCGCTAAAAGCGCTCCCGCAGGCAACTTAAACGCCAAAGAACCCGCCCGTGCGCCGAGCGCTACTCCCAGTCGATAAGCGCTGCGTGGTACGGGCGCGCTAGCGCGAATTGAGCGGTTATGATCGGCACGCCAAAGGCGCTAAGATACGCCTTGGGCGAGTACAACTAACTCGGTATACGATTCAGTCACCATGCACTATTTTGTTTACCGTGGCAGTGAGCTTTTCGTCGAAGACGTTTCGGTCAAAGAGCTCGCCGCCGAAGTGGGTGTTCCGGCTTACGTCTACAGCGCCCGCACTTTGCGCCGCCATTACAAGGTTTTCGACCAAGCGCTGGCGGGGACGGATCATCTGATCTGCTTCGCTGTCAAAGCGCTCTCTAACCTGAGCGTGCTTAAGCTCTTGGCCGCGATGGGTTCAGGCTTCGATATCGTATCGCAAGGCGAGCTGGCGCGCTGTCTTCGCGCCGGAGCGGACCCGCGAAAAATCGTTTTCTCGGGAGTGGGGAAAACCGCTGAGGAGATCGCGGCGGCGCTCAACGCGGGGATACTCATGTTCAATATCGAGTCGCGTCCAGAACTTCACCAGATCGCTGCGATCGCGCGACGCCTCGACAAGCGCGCGCCGGTGAGCCTGCGCGTCAACCCTGACCTCGACCCCGGCACGCATCCCCATATTTCAACCGGGCATCGGACCAGCAAGTTCGGCGTGCCGCTGACGCAGCTTGACGAGTACTACCGCGAGGCAAAGGCGTTCAAAGAGCTGGAGGTCGTTGGCCTTAGCACGCATATCGGCTCGCAGATCACCGAATCCGACCCTTTTCGCGAGGCGGGCGAGAAGCTCGCTGGCGCAGTGCGCGCTCTGTGGGCCAAAGGGATCGAGCTTAAGTACCTGGACCTCGGCGGCGGCGTGGGCGTGCCGTACCGGGACGAGTCGGTTGAACTTGCGGACTACTCAAGCGCTATCCTTAAGCCGCTGCGCCCGCTCAACCTCAGGCTTATCGCGGAGCCCGGCCGCGTGATCGCCGGCAACGCCGGCATATTGCTGACGCGCGTGTTGTACATCAAAGAGACCGATGTTAAGCGCTTTATCGTGATTGACGGAGCGATGAACGATCTCATTCGGCCAGCGCTGTACGATGCTTATCATGCGATCTGGCCTGTAGAAAAGCGCGAGGCGGCCGACCTGGTCGTGGCCGACGTGGTCGGCCCGGTCTGCGAGAGCGGCGATTTCTTCGCTCGCGATCGGCTTTTGCCTTTGCCCCGCGCCGGCGACTTGCTCGCCGTCATGGGGGCCGGTGCGTACGGCTTCGTGATGGCGTCGAACTACAATAGCCGACCGCGCCCGCCCGAGGTGTTGGTTGACGGCCGGCGCTGGCACATCGTGCGTGGGCGCGAGACCTTCGACGACCTGGTACGAGGTGAAAGGCTGGTCGAGGTGAGCCCAGAGCCCGAACAGTGAACAGCGCGAATTGAGAGTCTGAACGGACGCCGAGGCTTATGCGCACGCTGGAGTTCACTAAGATGCACGGATGTGGCAACGACTACATCTACCTGATCGGCGAAAAATCGCGTCCGGCGGCTCCGGGTGCGCTCGCTCGTCGGCTCTCGGACCGACGCTTCGGAATCGGCGCCGATGGATTGATCCTGCTCACCCGGTCCACCGCCGGCGACGTGCGCATGGAGATGTACAACGCTGACGGCAGCCGCGCCGAGATGTGCGGCAATGGCATACGATGCGCCGCGCGGCTGGCGTTTGAGCGGGGTCTGGCCCGCAGAAATCCGCTCGTGGTCGAGACCGATGCGGGACTCAAGACCGTGAGCCTTAAGTTCGACCGCGATGGTCGCGCAACGACGGCTACGGTCGATATGGGTCCGCCGATTTTGGATGGCCCCGAGATTCCTGTTATGGCCAAGGGCCAAGTTGTGGATTACTCGCTTGACATCGATGGAGTGCCAACGAAGATAACCGCGGTGTCGATGGGCAACCCGCACGCCGTGGTCTTCGTCGACGACAACCGCGTGTTCTCTCTTTCCGACGATCAGTTCGCCGCTCTGGGCCGCAAGTTCGAACGTCATCCATTTTTCCCGCGGGGGGTCAATACGGAGTTCGTGCTGGTATTGGGCCCACAGCGTCTTAAAATGCGGGTTTGGGAGCGCGGCTCCGGAGAAACTCTGGCGTGCGGGACAGGGGCCTGTGCGGCGCTGGTAGCGGCTGTATTGACCGGGCGCGCGCAGCGACGTGCGACGGTGGTCTTAAGAGGGGGAGAACTCGATATCGAATGGAGCGCGGACGGAGATCTCGGCGGTCACGTCTTGATGACCGGCGAAGCGGTCGAAGTGTTTCGCGGCCAGCTCGAGGTGAGCGATCAGGAACTGGTCCGCCTTGGGTAGTCCCGCCTCAGCGACTCCCGGTTTAGCGGATCCGGAACGGAAACCGACCACGCACCATAAGCGCTTTACTGTGCCGTTAGCCAAAGGTCGCGCGCAGCCGTCAGATAACTCGCACGCAACACCGCGACATGAGCGCGGCTTCGTTGTACACTAGGCGGATAGGTTTGCGCACGTGTGCGGCGCGTCAAGGAGGCACTTTAATGTTTAAGGGAACTTTTTCCGCGCTTATCACGCCGTTTAAGGACGGCGTGCTTGACGAGCGCGCCTTGCGCGAGCTTATCGAATGGCAGATCCAACAGGGCGTCGATGGTATCGTTCCCTGCGGCTCGACTGGTGAAGCGGCCACCTTGAGCCATGCCGAGCACGAGCGCGTAATTAAGATCGCGATTGGCCAAGCGCGGCGACGGGTTCAGGTCCTAGCTGGCACCGGCTCCAATTCCACTGCCGAAGCAATCCGATTGACCGCGTTTGCGCGCGAGGCTGGCGCTGACGGCGCGCTGCTCATCTCGCCGTATTACAACAAGCCTACCCAGGAGGGTATCTTCCAGCATTACAAAGCTATTGCCGACGCCGTCGGCTTGCCGCTCGTGGTCTATAATATTCCGGGAAGAACGGCTTCGAACATCATGCCCGAAACGCTAGGCCGGCTTGCGCGAATAAATCATGTCGTCGGCGTCAAAGAGTCGTCAGGCTCGATGGAGCAAGCGTCCGAGATAGTGCGGCTTTGCGGCGACAAGATGACGGTGCTCTCAGGCGATGATTCGTTGACCGTGCCGCTCATGGCTTTGGGCGCCCGGGGGGTCGTCTCAGTTATCACTAATGTGGTGCCCGGTCAAATGTGCGAGCTGGTCCGGCACGCGATGGCGGGTGATTTCGCGCGCGCCCGCGAGCTTCACTACCGGCTGTTGCCCCTGATGCGCGCCATGTTTGTCGAAACTAACCCTATCCCAGTGAAATACGCCGCCTCGCTCCTGGGCAAGTGTGGAGCTGAGGTACGCCTGCCTTTGACGCCTTTGTCCGTTGAAGGGGCCGAACGCGTGCGCACGGCGATGAACGAGGCGGGGCTGCTTTGATTTGTTGGTGCTACGCGGTCTTGCTGCACCGATCGCACGCAGGCCCGCAGGTGTCTTGGAGCAGCGGAGTGCGCCCACCGGGTCGGCGCCGGCTTAGCCTAGAGGAGGCGTGCCGATGGCCCTCGGCAAGGTACAGATTGAGCAGCCCGCCACAAGCCAGCTAGAGCAGTTCGCCGCCTTTCCTTTTGAGATATATTCACACCGCGCGGCGTGGTGGCCGCCCGACACGCGCAGCGAGGTTGAACTTTTGCGGGGACGAACGCCGATCGCCGCCGATCTGGAGATAACTCCGCTCTGGGCGCGGCGCGACGATAAAATACTGGCGCGGTTGAGCGTGGTTATAAACCAGCGCTACCTCGACCACCATCGGGAGCGACTGGGACATCTGATTCACTTTGAGGCCTTGCCAAACGAGACCCAAGCCGCGGTGGCGCTGCTCAACGAAGCATGCGTGCGGCTTAAGCGACGCTCCCTCGCCTCCGCTCGAAGCGGCTTTGCGACGTTCCTGGACTACCCCTACGCCATCGACAACTACGACGAGTTCCCTTCGTTTTTGCTGCGCGCAACCCCGGACTATTATCACGCGTACTTCAAGAACGCCGGCTTTTTCAGCGAGAAGGGCCTGGTAGACTACACCATGGCCTTGACTGCGCAAGCGCTGGAAGGTTACCGCACGGCTGTCAGCGCGGCGCAAAGCCGGGGTTTTTTGGTGCAAAGCTGGCGCGAGTACGGCTTTATGCGGGCGGTTGACACTTGGGCAGACACTATCAACGCTGCGTTTGCGCGTCATTGGGGATGGAGTCCCGCCAGTCGCGTTCAGGTGCGTCCAACCTTGGCGATGCTTGAAACGACAGCGGCGGCTGATCTTTCAATGGTCGCCGTGACGCGCGGCAAGGTCGTGGGAATGGTCTTTTCGGTCCCGGACTTAAGCCCAATTCTAGCCCAAATCAAGCCCGGCGTGAGACTTGCGCCCGAACGTGGCGGAGGCAAGCGCGGGGCGTTGATTAACATCGGCGTGCTCGAGCCGTGGCGCGGTCAGGGCGTCAATCTTGCGTTAGCCGGCGCCTCGTTTCTGGCGATGGCGGAGCGCGGGATGAAGTACGCCGGCTATACGCTGGTTCTCGATGACAACTGGCCCTCGCGCAAAACCGCCGAGAAACTGGGGGGCTGCGTCACCTCGAACTTCGTGGTCTATCGGCGCGACTTCTGACCGTGGCCTTGCGTCGGTATCGGAGCTAAGCTCAGGTACCTCAAGCTACGGCGTTGGCCCGAAGCGAAGTTAAGTGCGCCGTGTTGCGCCACAGATGTGCGACAAGACGGCTGGCAGGCATTCCTCTTTTCTTGCCGAGCCTAAGGGGATATTTTCGCCGTGAGAGCGCTGGCGAATCCGGGGCTTCAAATTGATGGCCACGCCGCCAGCGAAAAGATGATAAGGTAGTAAACCATGGCGTTGCAGCTCATCCCGCCTAACCTTGACCTTGACTTTGTCGGCAAGCGCAAGTTTTTCGTCGCGCTGTCTTCCGTCGTCAATTTGGTCGCGTTGCTTCTGCTGATCTTCGTGGGATTGAACTACGGAGTCGATTTCGCCGGCGGCAGCGTCGTGCAGGTGCGCTTTAAGACGCAGGTGATGCCCAATTTGATTCGCGACGCCTTGGCGCCGCTTAATCTCAAGGATGTCACCGTGCAGGATCTCGGACACAGCGGGCGCGAGTACCTGCTGCGCTTCGAAAAAATCGAAAATATGGGCAGCATCGGCGCGCAAGTCAGGCAGGCGCTCGACCGCAAGCTCGGCGCTGGCGGCGCCGAGGTGGTGCGCGTGGAGAGCGTCGGCGCAAAAGTTGGCACGAGTCTGCGCCGCGACGCCTTCAGCGCGGTGATCGTCGCCACTTTGTTTATGGGCATATTTATCGCGATACGCTTTAGGCGCGTAAGTTGGAGCTTCGGCGCAGGAGCGGTGATCGCTCTGGTCCATGACGTGTTGGTCGTCACCGGTGCGCTGGTGATTTCGCAGCTTCAGTTCGACTTGACCACGCTTGCCGCGCTGCTCACGGTAATCGGCTACTCGGTTCATGACACGATAATTGTCTCCGACCGGATCCGGGAGGACGCGATGGTGCGCCGTCGCGAAACCCTCGCCTCGATCATGAACCGCGCGATCAACGAGACGCTCTCGCGCACGATTCTCACCTCCGGCACCGCGATCGCCGTGCTGATCGCTCTGTTGACGCTCGGCGGACCGATCTTGCGCCCCTCCGCCTTTACCTTGCTGGTAGGCTTCATCACGGGCACGTACTCGTCAATTTATATCGCTGGTCCGGTGGTGCTGTTTTGGGAGCAGCGGGTCCGCACCAGCGCGCTTTCCCGAGCGGCGTAAAGTCCGCTTTGTGCGCTTCGCATGGCTGATGAAATTGTGCTCAAAACCGGTCGTGGCGACTATCTGCTCAAGCTCGCTGCCCCGCCAGAGCTGAGCGGTGATGCGCTTATCCTGCCGCTGGTCATGGAGCATCGCGCCGGACTCGAGCGCGTCGGGCTTATATGCCGCGTAGCGCTGCAAAAAGCCGACGCGCCCAAAAGTCACTGCTCCTTCGGCGAGCTGCTAGAGCCGGACTCGCAAGCCGACCGCGAGCTGTTAAAGCGAATCGCTGCGGGCTTTGAGAGGGAGTTCGAGCAGGTACGCGAGGCTGCGCTAAGGTCAATCCGCGCCGAGCGCAAACCTCTGCAGATCAACGTCGAAGGGTTCAATCCTGCGGCATTCACGTTTTAGTCTTTTGTCACGCAACTGCGGTGGCGAGGCGAAGGTCGCCATTCTGAGCTCTGTTGCCCGAAGCCCCGAGGCTGGCGAAGGGATTGTGGCCGCGAGGGATTGTTCGGGCGGCTTGCCTGTGGCGGGAGCAGGCCGACGTGCCCGCCATGATGCCGGCCCGCCTGCCCGTGCCGGACATGTGTCAGAAAAAGGCCTGGCTGCTCAAAGCGCGACGTCCGCGGGACTGGACTTCCATTCTGTGCGAGGTGTGGTAAGTCTTTGAGCGGCTTTCCGGCTCGGGCGCTGACCGTACGGTTCGCCAGCGCGTTGACCGGCCTGATAAAAGCAGGGAGTAGCCGCAAGGCGCTGGCGCGCATAGCCAACCCCTGCGCATTCCAACACCAGGGTAGTTGAAGCCTTGACAAACCGCGCAGGGAATTAATACTATACCATTTAAGTCGGGTAATTCTGAGTGCTTCTAAATTCGGGCGCTCTTGAAGGCTTCTGGCGCCCCGGACGGGTTTGATTCAGTTAAGAGGTAAGCATGGTTAAGCTGCCGATATACATGGACAATCACGCAACTAAGCCCCTGGATCCGCGGGTTTTGGACGCCATGATGCCGTATTTGACGACCAAGTTCGGTAACGCGGCCAGCCGCAACCATAGCTTTGGCTGGGAGGCTGAAGAGGCGGTGGACAAGGCGCGCGGGCAGATCGCCGCGCTAATTAGCGCTAAGCCCAAGGAAATTATCTTTACCAGCGGTGCGACCGAGTCCGATAATCTGGCGATCAAGGGCGTGGTGGAGTTCTACAAGGAAAAGGGCAATCACGTTATTACCTGCGTAACCGAACATAAGGCGGTGATCGACAGTTGCAAGGCGCTTGAGCGGGCCGGCAAGGCGGTGGTGACCTACCTGCCGGTGGACAAGTACGGGATGGTCGACCCGGACGACGTGCGCCGGGCGATTACTGACAAAACCGTGCTGATCACGATTATGTTCGCGAATAACGAGGTCGGCACGATTCATCCAGTGGCGGAGATCGGCAAGATCGCCAAGGAGAAAGGCGTAATTTTCCATTGCGACGCGACTCAAGCCGTCGGGCACGTTCCGGTTGATGTGGAACGCTGCGCAATCGATCTGCTGTCACTCACGGCGCATAAGCTGTACGGACCGAAGGGCGCCGGGGCGCTGTACGTACGCTCGAGGGCGCCGCGCGTGCGGCTTACGCCGGTTATCGACGGCGGAGGGCATGAACGCGGGATGCGCTCGGGGACGCTCAATGTGCCAGGAATTGTTGGCCTGGGCGCGGCTTGCGAGCTGGCTGGACACGAGATGCCCGACGAGATGCGCCGGCTCACCGACTTGCGCCAGCGGCTGCAGGCGGAGATCTTCGAACGCCTCGATGACGTTATTCTCAACGGCCATCCGACCGAGCGGCTGCCGGGCAATCTCAATTTGAGCTTCGCCTACGTGGAAGGCGAATCGCTGCTGATGGGAATCAGCGATATTGCCGTGAGTTCGGGCTCAGCTTGTACGTCCGCTACGCTGGAGCCGTCTTACGTGATTCGCGCGCTGGGCACCGACGAAGAACTGGCGCATAGCTCGATCCGTTTTGGCCTCGGCCGATTTAATACCGAGGAAGAAGTGGATTACGTAGCCGGGCGTGTGGCTAAGGAAGTCAACCGGCTGCGCGAGATGTCGCCGTTGTACGAAATGGCTAAAGAAGGAATCGACTTGAAAAGCGTTGAATGGCGCCGCGAGTAGCATCGGACAGCCAGGTTTAGAAGGCAGCACTGAGACTCGCTCTTTTAGAGAGCCCAATTGGCAACACGAGACCCGAAGCGGCTGGTAAGCAGGCAAGAACCGATCGGGAGAGACGCTGAGGTGGAATAGGCATGGCGTATTCGAGCAAGGTTTTAAGTCATTACACAAATCCCCGCAACGTGGGCAGCTTTGCCAAAGATGAGGAGGGCGTCGGTACGGGAATCGTCGGCGCACCCGAGTGCGGCGATGTTATGAAATTGCAGCTGAAGATCAATGACGACGGCGTGATCGAGGACGCCCGTTTCAAGACCTTCGGCTGCGGCAGTGCAATCGCTAGCTCAAGCTACGTGACCGAGTTGGTCAAGGGCAAAAAGATTGAAGAGGCGCTCGCGATCAAAAATAGCCTCATCGTGCAGGAACTGAGCCTGCCGCCGGTCAAGATTCACTGCTCGGTATTGGCCGAGGATGCTATTAAGGCAGCGATCGCCGACTGGCAAAAGCGCAAAGGGCACAAGAGCGCGCAGAAAAAAGAGCAGGCGGCTTAAGGCTTAAGACATTTCGCTTTCATTTGCGGCTATCCATGATTTCGCTGTCGGCAAACGCGGCCCAAAAGATAAGGGCGTTGACCGCTGACAAACCCGCGGGCGTTGGCTTGCGAGTAAAGGTTGTCGGTGGCGGATGCTCCGGACTCCAATATCGGATGGAGATAGACGAAGCGAAGGAGCGAGACCGCGTCTTTGAGCTTGACGGGGCGCGATTAATTGTTGACAAAAAGAGCTTTCTTTATCTGAACGGCTCCGAACTCGACTACGCCGAAGAGCTGATGTCCGCCGGTTTTAGGCTCGTTAACCCCAACGTAAAGCGAACCTGTGGCTGCGGCGAATCCTTCACGGTATGAGGTTCGGCCGCGGGTTCAGCCTTTAACGTGGCGAATATACGATGCCCGTCCTGCGCCAGTGCGCAAGCTGCTGCTCTGGTATGCGCCCAATGTGGCGGACCGTTAGCGGCTGAAATCGACTTTTTTGCCGCTCTGGAGCTGCCGCGACGGCTTGTAGTCGAGTCGTCGGTGCTTGAGCGCCGCTATCATCAGCTAGGCCGGCGAATTCATCCCGACCGGTTTGCTTCTAGCCCGGACTCGGTTAAAGAGGCGAGCCTGAAAGCAACTGCGCTGTTGACGCAAGCTTACCGGGTCCTGCGCGACCCGGTTAGTCGCGGTCTCTACTGGCTTGAGCTTCACGGCGAAAAGCTCGCCGACAACAATAAGCAAGTGCCGGCGGAACTGGCGGCGCTGGTTTTCGAGGTTCAGGAGCAACTGGCAGAGTTGCGCGAGGGCCGGGAAAGACCTGACAGCGGCGCGTTGACAGAGAGAGTTCGTGGCTGGCGAGATGAGGTTCAGGCGGCGATGGAGGAGGCGAGGGAGCAGTTATTGGCAAACTTCGCAAGTTGGGACGAAGGGCGCGCCGAGGCCGCAAGCCTTTTAGCCGACCTCAAGGCAACGCTATCCAAGATTGCTTACCTACGCACCTTGTTGCGGGATATTGACCGCGAGCTCGAATCACCACCTTTGGGCGGTTGAAGTTACGCCATCCGAGAACGCCCGCTTACGGGTTTGGGACTGTTTGGCGGGTAGAGCGCCGGACCGGAGTTCTTATGAGTCGCATCTTTGGAATCGACCTTGGCACGACCAATAGCCTCATCGCAGTGATGGAAGGCGATACGCCGCGGATTATCCGTGATCCGCAAACCGGCGCCGCCCTTTTGCCCTCGGTGGTTGCATTGGGTCCTAACGGAGTATTGGCGGTAGGCGCTCCCGCCGTCCTACCCCTCCCGGCTTGCAGCCCCGCTCGCCCCCCCGCTGGCCGCCGTCCTGCGGGCCAAGACGACCGGCGAGGGTTCGTTCCTGGAGATCGCGCAGTCCGACGCCGCGGCCGCCATGGACTGGTACCGCAGCGAGACCTGGAAGGCCTACGAGCGACCGGAGTCGGAGGTGACCGGGAACCGGTCCGACGGCTACGAGCGGCGGGAGCCGGGGACCGCCGGGATGATCGAGGGGGTCCGCTACCAGGTCTACGAGGCGCGGGACGGGCGTTACGTCCTCTTCATGGCGTCCGAGCAGGCGTTCTGGAAGAACTTCTGCGACGCCGTCGGACGGCCCGAGCTGTTCGAGCGGTGGCCCGGTTCGACGTACGCGGACCACGCCCGGGGCAACCTCGAGCTGCGGACCGAACTGCGCGACGTGTTCCGCACCCGGACCTCGGTCGAGTGGATCGACTTCGGGGTGGAGAAGAACTTCCCGGTGGCACCCGTCAACTCGCCCCGGACGATCGCCGACGACCCCCAGTTCCAGGACCGGTTCCACTGGTACCCGGTGGAGCAGCTGGGGGCCGAGCAGCTGGGCTCGCCGATCAAGTTCCTCGGCGAGCAGCTCCCCGCGCCGGCGCACGCACCGACGGTGGGCCAGCACACCGAGGAGGTCCTCGCCGACCTGCTCGGCTGGGACGCCGAACGTGTCGCCGCATCCCGGGCGAGGGGTGGCCTCGGCGGGTCCGCCGAGGACTGAGGCCACGGACCGGGTCCCCACTGTCTCGGTTTCTGACGGTCCGTTAGGATCCGTCCCATGACGACCAAGACACGGGTGCCCGCCATCGAGGGCTGGTTCACGCTCGACGACCAGGCACCCGCCCTGCTCGGCTCACGGTGCACCACCTGTGCGAACTTCGCGTTCCCGAAGGAGACCTTCTTCTGCCGGAACCCCGAGTGCCAGGGTCGGGAGTTCGCCGAGGCCCCGCTCAGCCGGACCGGCACGGTGTGGTCCTACACCGACGCCTG
>Ga0080006_1252728_pt1 | contig 15508 bp, 13 predicted proteins | sample RS3BMetagenome_FD_69209 | JGI IMG/M metagenome (GOLD analysis project Ga0080006, IMG submission 69209) | Ferric oxide microbial mat and aquatic microbial communities from Rainbow Spring, Yellowstone National Park, USA - RS3B (SPADES... ... | reverse complement strand
CGGGCTTCCTCCTGAGGCCGTGCTTCTCCAGGAGCAGGGAGTTGGCCCCCTCCGCTATCACGACGTAGTCCGCGGCCACGGAGTCGGCCCCCGCCCTCACGCCGCTCGCGTAACCGTCGACGAAGTCCACGGCGTCCACCCTGACGCCGCTCGCCACGAGCCCGCCCTCGGCCTCGACCCTCGACGAGAGCCACCTGAGGAACGCCCCCAGGAACGCGGTGAAGCTCCCGCGGGGGCCGGCGTCGCGCGAGTAATCGATCGTCGCCGATGCGCCCTTGCAGATGACGCTGAACCTCTCCCTCCTCACCCACCTCTCGACCGGCGCCTCGTCCCTCCACCCGGGGAAGTGCCCGTCGAGCACGTGCGAGTATATCCTGCCCCCGAACACGTTCTTCGCGCCCACCTCCATGCCCCTCTCGAGCACCACCACGCTGAACCCCTTCTTCGCGAGGAAGTACGCGGCGCTGAGGCCGGCCGGCCCGGCCCCCACGACCGCGACGTCGAACTTCTCCCCCGAGCTCATCGGCCCCCGCCCTTCCCGCCCAGCAGCTTCAGCAGCTCCGGCACGACCACGTAGAGGTCGCCCACTATGCCGTAGTCGCACTCCTCGAATATGGGCGCCCCGGGGTCCTTGTTTATCGCCACTATGATCCTGGATCCGCGGGCCCCCATCACGTGATGGGGTTGTCCGGAGACGCCCACGCCGATGTAGAGCTTGGGGCTCACGACCAGCCCCGAGATCCCTATCCAGGAGTCGGCCCAGCCCTGATCCGCGGCCAGGGGCCTCGTGACGCTCCACGCCCCGCCGAGGGCGCGCGCCAGCCCCTTCACCAGCTCCAGGTCCTCCCTGGACCTGATGCCCCTTCCGGCGACGACGACGACGTCGGCCTCGTCCGGCTGGACGCCCTCCCCCCTCCTGGGCCTGAAGTCGACCGACGAGGCCGGCCCCGGGGCCCGTACCTCGTGGATCCCGCCGCGCCCGCCCCGGGGCCCGCGCTCCGGGTAGGATCCCTGCGCCATGCAGACGGCGGCCGGGGCGTTCATCCGGAATTCGGCCTCCGCCCTCCCCCCGTACACCAGCCTCCTCACCGTTATGGGGGAATCGCCGGCCCGGGCGGAGAGCGATATTGCATCGGTCGCGGACCGGATCCCGGCCGCCGACGAGTAGAGGCCCGCGATCGAGCGGCCCTTGTTCGTGCACGGGAAGAGCGCCAGGTCGGGCTTGAAGGACCTCGCGGCCTCGGAGAACGCGGCCGAGTAGGAGACGGGTTCGAAGGGCCCGAGCTCCGAGAAGTACACCTCGGGATAGAGATCGGCCGCGGCCTCCGCCAGCTCCCTCCCCGGGACGAAGACTGCCGCATCGCCGCCCTGGGCGTCCGCCGCCGACGCGAGCTGCGCCGCCCACGATCCGGAATCCGCGTACGCGAGCACCCTCAACTGAGGACCCCCTCCGACCTCAGGGCCGCGAGGAGCGAGGCGGAGGCCTCCGCGGCCCCCTTCTGGTCCTCGGCCTTGTAGATAACCCCCTTCCTCTTCACCTCGTACCTCCCGACCCTCAGCGGCTCCAGCCGCCTGAGGTCGACGCCGAGCTCCCCGGCGTCCATCTCCCTGATCCGCATGCCCTTGGACCTCAGTATGGCCCTCAGGTTCGGGATCCTGGGGGCGTTGGCCTCGGACGTCACCGTGACCACGGCCGGCGTCCTGGCCTCATATGTGTAGGAGCCGTCCTCCAGCTTGCAGGTGCCTGTGACCGCGCCGGGGCCGGTTATCTCCAGCCTGTCGACCCCGGCGATGAGCGGGATCCCGAGGATCCCCGCGATCATGGGGCCGGTGACCGACGCGTGGGTGTCCCCCGCCCCCGATCCGGCCAGCACCAGGTCGTACGGGCCTGTGACCTCCGCGACGCGGGCTATCGCGGACGCCACCGACAGCGCGTCCAGCCTCCACGGGTCATCCGCCTTCACCAGGTATCCCTCGTCGGCGCCCATGGCGTAGGAGTCCCTGATCGCCTTGTAGTGCGCCTCGCTCGACCCGACGGTGGCCGCCGCGACTGTGGCCCCCAGCCTCTCCTTGATCCTCACGGCCTCCTCCAGCGCGCATTTATCGGCCTCCCCCAGCGACACCGGGCAGGCGTCGAGCATGGGTGTGCCGTCCTTCTCGAACTTCAGCTGGCCGATGTCGAACGTCGGCTTGACCGCGACCAGGAGCTTCAATTCCGAGCACCGAGTCCGCTGTTAGCCGGTGTGGCTAACGTACTCGCTGCCTATCACGTCCCTGGCCACTATGTACCGCATTATGTTCTGGGTCCCCTCGGCCCCTATCATGTACGAGAACGTGCCGAGCCATCCCCTGTACACGGCGCTCTCCTTCGTGTAGCCGTAGGCGCCCAGCCACTTGAGGACCTCCTCGTAGATCCTGGTCGCCGTCTCCGGGCCCTTCATCTTCGCGAGCGCCACGGGCACGTTCAGGTCCCTGGGCTTGAAGCGCGGCGGGTTCTCCAGGTAGGTCTTGTCGAACATCCAGGCGGCCCTGTAGACGAAGTACCTGGCGGCCTCGAGCTCGGCGTACAGCTCCGCGAACCTGAAGCTGATCCCCTCGAACGATGCGATCGGCCTGCCCTGGAAGAGCTTCCTGCTCCTGAGCCACTCGGCGCCCCTGTCCAGGGCCCACCTCGCGCTGCCTATCGTGGCCGCGGCCACCAGGATCCTCGCCACGTTGAAGCCCTCCATGAGCAGGTAGAACCCCCTGCCCACGTCGCCTATCCTGAAGTCGTCCTCGACCTCGAAGTCCTCCAGCTTGAATCCGCCCGTGCTCAGCCCGTGCCTCCCTATGTCCTCGTAGATGGTCGGCCTCCAGCCGTCCCTCATCTTGCCGTTCCACCTGGGGAGGAGGGCGAAGTCCACCATGCTCCTGTGGCCGTACTCGGCGCTCTCGGCCTTCGAGACCAGGAAGAACCCGCCGCCCGCCGGGAGCTCCTGGATCTCCCTGACGCCGCTTATGTAGGCCTTCTCGCCGTTCACAACCCACTTATTCCCGGACCTCCTGGCGACGGTCTTCGCCCCCGCTACATCCGATCCCCCCTGGGGCTCCGTGGAGCCTATCCCGAAGAACGCGTCGCCGGAGGCCACCTTGGGGAGTATCTCCTGCTTCGCGGCCTCGCTCCCGAAGAGCGAGAGCGCCAGCGGCCATCCGTTGTTCAGCAGCGCGTACACGGCGACGGCCACCGCCGGCTCGTGGTAGGCTATCTCCTCGATGGCGAGCGCCGCCATCAGGACTGTTCCGCCCATGCCGCCGTACTTCTCCGGCACCGGTATGGCGAAGAGGCCCTGGTCGCCCATCCTCTTTATGAGCTCGAGGGGTATGCGCCCCTTCTCGTCCATGTCAATCCACGCGGGCTCTATGTATCTCTTGGCGAACTCCGAGACGCTCTCCTGGAAGCGCCTCTCATCCTCGGATAACAGGAAGTCCATCGATCGTCTTCGCCGTTCGCCGCAATATAAGTATTCCCCGGTTCAACGATCGGCGTTTCATGGACTCGCGGCCCGAGGCGGCGATGTGCGGCGCATCCGTTCGGCCGCGGGGCCTCCCCCGGGTCCACGCCGCCGACGCGGATCCCGCTCTATCCCGGGGACCGGGGCGCGCCCCGCTCAGGGCTCGGCCGCCACCTGCTCCGCGGGGAGCACGATCTCCTCCTCGAGCACGTAGTACACGGAGGGTTTCGTGCGCAGCTCCTCCAGGAGCCTGAAGTTCTTCTTGGATCTGAGGATCCTCGAGACCTCGCTCCCCGGATCGTCGAGGTCCCCGAAGTGCAGGACCCCCGCGGGGCACGAGTTGACGCACATGGGCGTCACCTCGGGGTCCACGCCCGGCTTCTTCCCGGTCTCCCCGGCCCTGTCCACCCTGTGCATGCAGAACGTGCACTTGGAGGCGGCCCCCTCCATCCTGCGATCGAACTTGTTCAGCTCGTACTCGGTGGGCTCCCCGTAGTAGAACTCGTACGGCTTTATCAGCCAGCGCGCCCCGTAGGGACACGAGAGCGCGCAGAGCCCGCAGCCGGCGCATATGTCGTAGTCGATGTAGACTATTCCGTCGTCCCTGCGCCTGCTGGCGCCCGTGGGGCAGACGGACACGCACGGCGGATCCTCGCAGTGCATGCACTGGGTGGGGAGGAAGACGCGCCTGACGTTCGGGTACTCGCCCACCTCCAGGTCCAGGACGCGCCTCCAGTAGACCCCCGGAGGAGTCGCATTCTCGACCTTGCACGCTGTGGTGCACGTCTGGCACCCGGTGCATTTGTACGCCTCCACCACCATCGCCCAGTGAGTCAATCAGCCCACCCTCCTTATCCTCACCCTCAGCAGATCCGCGGTGCTCCCCGTGCCGTCCAGGGTCGTCATGCTCATCCTGGTCAGCAGGTTCACGTTGACTATCACCATATCCTTGGCCACCGGCGTCAGCCAGTTGCCGAACTGCCCGGACGCCACCACGACGTCGGGCCTCACGCCCTCCCTGAGCTGCACGAACCCCCTGGCGGTCTTCCCCGTCGGCGCCTCCACCAGCACCTCGTCCCAGTCCCTGAGGCCCATGGCCCTGCCGACCCTCGCGTTCATCAGGAGGGCCCTCTGGCCGGCTATCAGCCTCGAGACGTCCGCCATGAGCGCGTTGGCGACCGTCGTGCTCCCGAGCTGCGGCATCGTCTTCGTGGAGACCATCCAGAACGGGTACTCGCGCGGGTCCTCGCCCAGCTCCCTGACCCACTCGTCCCATATGTCTAGCGGGTCGTCCCAAATGGGGAACGGCGTGTACTCATCGAGCTTCGCGTCCCACCAGTGGACGCCGCTCTCGTGCAGCCTGCGCTCCAGCTCGCGCCCGACCCTGTAGAGCCTCTCGTTGTAGGGGACCTCGTAGCGCAGCTTCTTGGCCACCATCAGCGGGTGCAGATACCAGTTGAGCCGGCTGAAGCGCGCCAGGTAGAACCCGTGCTCCCTGAACCAGTCCAGCCCGTGGACCTCATCGCCCCCGCTGAGCGTCCAGGTGGCGGCCCTGCACACGCGATCCCATATCTCCTCCGCGGAGTACTTCCTCCCCGGATCGAGCGAGAAGTCGTACGAGGGGGTCTTCAGCGGGTACCCCAGGACCCCCCGGTTGATCGCCTCGTTGTACTCGCGCAGGAATCCGGCCCGCGCGGCCAGCTCCGTCGATATGTCGGTCATGTCCATCGAGTTCACCCGGCGGTTCACGGCCGCCGGCTGCCTGAGGGCCACCCCTATGTAGTCCCACAGCTGCTCCATGTAGCTCGTTCCGCCTATCGCGAAGAGCTGGAGGCCCTCCAGGTCCGAGGCCTCCGGCAGCAGGACGTCCGCGAACCAGTTCGTCTCGTCGATAGTGAACGCGAACGCCACCATGAACGGCATCCGGCTCAGGTCGCGCGATATGAGATCGGGGTCCATGAACGAGACCATCGGGTTGCCCCTGAATATCACGTAGATATCGGGCGGGGTCACCCTCGGCCAGTTCTGCGCGGGGCTGTCCATGAAGTACCAGGCTATTGTGCTGGGCCCCAGCGCCTGGCTCCAGGACGAGTCGAGGACCAGCGGGCTGAGCGCCCTGTAGAAGTTCCTGGACCTGGAGTCGATCCTCCAGAGCTCCTTGCCCGTGGGATTGAGGTTCTGCGCCATGAAGCCGTCCTCGCCGATCCTGACCGTGGCGAGCCTGTCGTGCATGGGCTTGTTGAGCCTTGTGGTGGCGCCCACCATGCCCCCGGGCGTCTCGAGGGCGCCCACGAGGGCGCCGAGGACCGTGCGGGCCCACACGACCAGATACGCCCCCCAGCCGTTCGAGACCCCCCTCCCGGTCAGGATCGCGACGGGCCTCAGGGGGAGTTGCAGCCCCTCGACCTCCGTCGTTGCGCCTATGCTGGCGCTCTCGACGAACTCGCGCGTTATCCTGCGGATGGTCCCGGGGTCCACGTCCGTTATCCCGGACGCCCACTCCGGGGTGTAGGGCCTCACGTGCTCCCTCAGGAGCTCGAAGACGGGCTTCGCGCGCATCTCGCCCTCCCGCACCGTCTCCTTATCCGGCCCCATCTCGAAGCCTGCGACCGAGTACTCGCCCGTCAGCGCGAAGTCCCTCACTCCTTCGTCGTCGAACGCCCTGGCCCGCCCCTCCACGGGGTCCCACACGAGCGGCTTGCCGCTGCCCTTCTCGCGGACGTAGAAGCCATCGGGCCCCACCAGATAGGGGGCGTTGGTCATCCTCCTCAGGAAGTCGACGTCGGTCGACTCCCTCCAGTCCATCTCGTGGAGCATGACGTTCATCATGGACAGCATGAACGCCCCGTCGCCCTTCGGCCTTATCGGTATCCATTCGTCGGCGGTCGCCGCGGTGACCGACATGTGGGGCTCGAACTGTATCCACTTCATGCCCCTGTCCTTCGCGCTCATGTGTTTCCAGATGGAGTTGACGCCGCCGGTGGCGTTGTCGTTGTGCCCGAAGGAGAGCACGAGCTTCGTGCGCTGCGAATCGGCGGCGACTATGAACGCCCTGTGCCAGTACTCGCCGTACAGGTGTTCGGAGTGATAGCACTTGACGCCCTGGCCGCTGCCGTAGCTGTAATCCACCGGCCCCCACGCGGACAGGAACGCGTTGAACGATCCGTAATACCCCATCGGGGTACCGGCCTCGCCCAGGGTCACCGCCAGCCTGGGATAATCGTTCTCGTCGAGCGGCCCCTTCGCCCTGGCCTCCCTAAGCTTCGCGGCCACGAGGTCGAGCGCCTCATCCCACGTGATCTCCTCCCATTTCGGATCCTCGCCGATGCCCTTCCTGGGGTTCGTCCTCCTCATGGGGGACTTTATCCTGAAAGGATTGTAAGTTTTATGTATAAGTCCGTATGCTTTTGTGCAAACTCTCCCCCTGGCCGGGTGTTTATCTGATATATCGTAGTTGGGTTCGATGCCCACGGGCTTGCCGTCCTCGACCATCACGTATAGGAGATCCGGGCCGCTAACGCACTGATAGCAATAGGTTGGCACCCTCTTTACGGCCATAACCTCGATCCCCGCCGCTCACCCCTTGCTTTAAATATTTCCCGGAATACGCCGCGCGGTCCACGACGGGCTGTTCCCCATCGGCCCGCAAGGGATAAATGCTTAGCGCGGTCCACGACGGGCATGCCCGACGACGCCTTCTGCAGGATCTCGAGGGGGGAGGAGAGGGCGCATTTCGCGTACAGGGACGACAGGGTCATTGTGATCATGGACCGGTATCCGCTGTCCAGGGGACAGGCGCTCGTGATCCCCCGGGAGCATTTCACGTTCTTCTACGAGATGCCGGAGGGGCTCATCCACCATTTCTACTCGGTGGCGTCGGCGGCCGGGAGGGCGATCGAGGATTCCTTCTCCCCGGACGAGGGGATAGTGATGCTCGCGAGGGGATTGAGGGTACCCCATTATCACCTGATCCTGATACCGGCGCGCGGCGGGGAGTTCCTGAGCGCGCTCTTCTCCCTCATGGGCGCGGTCCAGGGATTTCCCATATCCTCGCGCGAGGACATCCTGGACAGGTACAGGAGGCTGGGATCCTCGCTCGAAGCCCCGGCGGTATCGGAGGACGAGCTGGAGGAGGACGCGCGGATCCTGGGGGCCGCGATGTCCGCGCGCATGAGCGCGCCGCCCGGGTGATCGCGGCCCATCCGATGCACGCCCGGGACGCTGGTATTGGTCGGATAAGACGATGGCGAGACGTAGCGACTGCCTCCCGGGTGAGGGCGGTTCTCTTTCGGCGGCCCCCTTCCCCGGGTCAATGCTCGCGGACGCGAATGTTGTCCGCCGAATGATGTTACCCGGCCAGCACCGTTCGAGCGGCCGGAACGCTCAAATGGAATATCCCAATAACCTTATTGGTATGTCGGGTGCTGGGTGGAGGCGCAGGCGGCCCCGGTCGGAGCCGAGGCCCATCTGCCCAGGTGCGGGAGGGGGTACTCGCACCTGGAGACGAGGCGCGTCGGGGGGAGGGAATACCTCTACGCCGTGCACGAATCCCGGGCCGGGGGGCAGAGGACCCGGGAGTTCCGCTACTTAGGACCGAGGGACGGTTACGCCGCGGGGCTGGTGGCGCACTCCTGGAGGGGGGCGCCGTGGCTCGGGCTCAGCGCGATGGGCGCGACCCGGGAGGAGGAGTTCCGCCGCCTCGAGTACCCCGGGGAGGTCGTCCGGGCCGCCCTGGACGCGGCCGCCGCCGGGGAGGACCTGGGCTGGATCTTGGGGGCCCTGGATGATGCGCGGCGCACGGTCGAGGCGCGCCCGGCGGAGGCCCGCGCCGCCCGGCGGAATTCCCCGTGAATTCGGGGGTAAGGCTCCGGGCGATTGCATCCATCGGGCTCCCCGATGAGGACCTCGGCGCCCCCCGCCCGAGGCCGCGGATGGCTGCCGTCCGTCCCCGCGCCATCGTCCCGTTCATCCGATCATCGATCGCATCGAGCGCGGGGATCTGCGCTGCCTGGGAGATAGTCACCGCGCACTCGCTATCGTCTCATCCGACCGGCATCCGGGACGCGCGGCACAATGATTATTAACGCCGGCCAAGCGCGCCCCTATCCATTGAAGGACGCCGATCTGCCCACATTGCACGATCTGTTCTATTCCAGGGGGGTCGCCGTTGTCGGCGCTTCATCCAATCCAGCGAAACCAGGCTATAAAATTATAGAAAATATGGTGACACAGGGTTATAATTATGGAATTTTCCCCGTGAATCCCAGGCTGGAGAACGTGCTGGGGTTGAGGTGTTACAGGTCCGTGCTCGACATCGACGATAACGTGGACCTCGTCGTGTTCGTGGTCCCGGCCCCCGAGATCCTGAGGATAGTCGGGGAGGAGCTGTCCGCCAGGAAGCGCACCAGGGGCGACGTGAAGGGGGTCGTGGTGATAGGAGGGGGATTCAAGGAGATGGGGGAGGAGGGCGCGGCCAAGGAGCTGCGGATGAAAGGCGAGCTGAGGTCGCTCGGAATCAGGCTGATAGGGCCCAATTGCCAGGGGTTGATCAACGCGGAGACGGGCCTGAATACCACGTTCGACATGAACATCAAACCGAGGAGGGGCGGCGTGAGCTTGATCAGCCAGAGCGGGGCGCTGGGCAACGGGATCCTCAGGATGGCGGCGACCCGCGGGCACTTCGGCATCGACAAGTTCATCTCGTTCGGCAACATGGGGGACGTGGACGCCGCGGAGGCGATCGACTACCTCTCGGGCCTTCAGACCACCCGCGTGATAGCCGCGTACATAGAGGACGTTCCGGACGGAAGGGCGTTCTTCGAGTCGATGAGGAGGGCCGCCGGGAGGAAGCCCGTGGTGATTTTGAAGCCGGGGCGCACGCGGCTCGGGGCGCAGGCCGCCCTCTCGCACACCGGGGCCCTGGCCGGCGAGGACCTGATATGGGATGCGGCCATCAGGCAGGCGGGGGCCCTCAGGGCCTATACGCTGAAGGAGTTCTACGACGCGGTGAGGGCTCTGGATAAACTCCCCCCGCTGAGGGGACCGAACATAGCCGTGCTGACAGTGGTCGGCGGCCCGGGGACTCTCTGCGTGGACAGGATCCACGGTTCGAGGTGCCTGAGGATGGCCAGGCTGTCGGACGTCAGCAAGGAGAGGTTGAGGGGGATCCTCGCCCCGGTCGCGAACGTGGGCAGGCCGGAAGGCTACGTGGATATGACCGGCTCCGTGACCGAGGAACTGCACTACGAGGCGCTGAAGATAGTGCTGGAGGACGAGGGCGTGGACGGCGTCGTGTTCCTGGAGGAGCCGCCCACGTATCTGTCGGAGAGGTGGGCCTCCGAGGTGGTGAGGGCCTATTCCGAGCAGGATCCGGCGCGCGCGAAGCCGGTCGTGGCCTCCGTCGTGGCGGGGGACGCCGTGTACGATCACATCAGGATACTGGAGGAGGGCGGGATCCCCGCGTTCGAGCACCCGGAGGCCGCGGTGGATTCCATCGAAAAGGCCGCCGAGTACCACCTGCGCGCATCGTGCGGCGGAAAACGGGCGGCGGGAGGGGCCTCCGCCGCCAAATCCACGTGATCTCACGCCGAAGCGCGTGGGCTTCCCGCACCGCTATCCCCCGGCACGGGTTCGTCGGCAACGCGGGAACTTGCTTCCTGGTTCGCGGCTAGCGGCGGCCCGATCCGGTTGGCCGGTCCGCTGCCCCGCCGTGGGTATCTCCGCGGGCGTGAATTCGGGCATGTCCATCCTCACTGCGGCGCCCACCTGTGTATGGAATATGTTTAAACGGGGAAGTCCGCCCATCTCCTCCCCGAAGTTCGGAGTTTCGGTTCACCGCTTCCCCCAAACCCCTAACACCTTTATAAGATGAACCGACCGAGCGGGGATCGATATGGAGGAGGTTTCGGTAATAGGCTTTGGAGCCATGGGCAGCGGTATTGCGGAGCTTTTCGCCATGAACGGATATATCACAAATATATATGAAATATCAAGCGAAATAATCAAAAGGAACTACAGCGGTGTCGAGTGGAGCCTCAGGAAGCTCGCGGAAAGGGGCGCCATAAGGGAGTCGCCCTCCGAGATCATCGGGAGACTGAGATTCAGGGAGTCGCTGGCGGACGCCGCCAGGAACAGCGGCCTCATCGTCGAGGCCGTGAACGAGAACCCCGGCGTTAAGCTCAGCGTGTTCAACGAGGCCGGGAAACACGCGCCGAACACCGCGCTGCTGACGACGAACACCAGCAGCATCTCGATAACCTACCTGCAGAGCTCGCTCGGCGACGACGTCAGGCGCAGGTTCGCCGGGTTCCATTTCTTCAACCCGCCGGTGTTGATGAGGCTCGTCGAGATCGTCAGGGGCAGGTTCACATCCGATGACGTCGTAAATTCCCTCGCGGACGTAGCCGGGGCGCTGGACAAAACCCCCGTGACGGTCAACCGCGACGTCAGGGGGTTCGTGGCCAACAGAATATTCCGGGCGCTGCGTTACCAGTCGTTCATCCTTTACGCGCATAAAATCTACGATTACAGGGAGATAGACTCGGCGTTGATGCATGGGCTGGGATTGCCCATGGGCATTTTCGCCCTGACGGATTTCACGAGCGGCGTCAAAATAGAGTCGGAGGAGGCAGGGCTTTACGATATTGTGAGAAAATCGGTGCCCGATTATGAGCCCTCTGCGGGATATGACGCGGCGTTCAGAGAGGCGCTGAAACTTATGACGAGCATGGTCCACGAGGGCAGAACGGGGGTCGCCGCCGGGAGGGGGTTTTACGAATATCCGGGCCCCGGCAAATGGGCGAAGCCGGATCTGCCCCCGGAGTTGGGCGAGAGGGTGAACCCGCTCCATCTGCTGGCGCCGATGATCAACCAGGCTTTCTACATGGTCGATAGCGGCATATCGACCGAGGGCGACATCGATCGGGCGCTGAAGCTCGGATATAACTGGCCCAGGGGCATCTTCGAAATTTACGGGCAGTACTACGGGCCCGGGGAGGTTGTGAGAGCACTGCGCGAGCTTCAGACGATGATAGCCGGGTTATCGGCCTTCTACGAGCCGGATAGGCTGCTTTTGGGGTCGAGCCTACGATCAGCGGGCGTCGGATTTGGGGCGCCGCGATGAAGCCGGATGACCGGGCCGAGCTCGCCCGGATCCCGGCCCCATACGGATCGACGCGACGCAGGCCCCGGCTGGCTGTTATTGAAAAACATAGGACAAAAATTATTGAAAGAACAAAAAGAAGGGCGGACGCCCATCTGGGTTTATATGATCAGCATCGGAGGCGTCAGCAGAATGTTTAAATAAAACTATCGACGAGACGCGCCTCGGTGATTTTATGTCCGACGTGAGGGCGATAGATACTCTATTTCCAATAATATTGAAGGACTGGTTTGATAGTTGGAAGGGCGCCACGAACTCGCCGGGCGAGCTGCACTGCATGGTGGAGAACACGTGGAAGCCGTTCAGCAGCCCCGAGGAAATCATCGCGGAGATGGACAGGACCGGGGTGGAATCCGTCCTCGCGACGGATCTCCTCGCCTGGTCGTACAAGCGCCAGGCCAGGTTCGCGAAGGACTACAGGGACAAGATCTACGAGCTCTCGAAGAAGTACCCCGGGAGGATATACGGCCTGGCGGACTACAACCCGCTCAACATATCGGAGAGCCTGAGGGAGCTCGAGAGGGACGTCAGGGACAGGGGGTTTGTGGGCGTCTACGTCCACATATACGGCTTCGATATACCCCTGGACGATCGGAGGATGTATCCGCTCTACGCCAAGGCGGAGGAATTGGGGGTACCGGTTCAGATGCAGACGGGGTACGTGCTGGAGGCCATGCCGAGCGAGCACGGCCGCCCGATAGCGCTCGACAGGATCTCGCTGGACTTCCCGGACCTCGTGCTCGTCGGGACCCACACGGGATATCCCTGGGTCGATGAGCTGATATCGGTGTCCATGAAGCTCCCCAAGGTCTACGTCTCGATAAGCGCGTGGCTTCCGAAGTACTTCCACCCGTCCCTCGTGTCGTATCTCAAGTCAAAGATATCGGCCGATAAGGTCATCTTCGGCAGCAACGGCCTGGCCTGGGGCAGGTACCTGGATCAGATGAAGGACCTGGGACTCCCCGAGGAGAGCCTCAGGAAGATTCTATACGACAACGCCAAGAGGATATTTAAGCTGGACGCGCACAAGCGATAGATGGAATGTCCTGGTCGTGCAGGCCGGGCAAGGGCGGGGCTGTCGGGCCCGAGGCCCTCTCGCACTACGTAGATGTCGCGCTGGGCAGAAGGGACCCCGACCTGCTGGTGACGAACGGCCAGCTCGTGGACGTCTACACGAGGGAGATCCACGAGGGCGCGTCCGTGGCCGTCGCCGGTTGCAGGATCGCGCGCGTGGATCTGGAGGGGCATCCCCGCGCCGGATCGGGGACGCGCGTGATCGACGCGCGGGGCAGGGCTATCCTGCCCGGATTCATGGACGCCCACACGCACGTGTTCGACTGGCTCTACAACGTGGACGAGGCCGTTAAGTACGCTATGATGCACGGCGTCACCACAATAGTGACGGAGACCGAGGACATCTTCTACCAGTGCGGGCACGGGTGCTTCCTGCCCCTCCTGAACTCCCTCCTGGATCAGCCGATAAAGATCTACGCGACGTTGCCCCCGATAGCCACGTACGACGAGGAGTCCGCGGAGGGCCTCCCGGAGGGCCTGTTCGACGAGCTGCTGGGCAGGGACTACGTCCTGGGCCTGGGGGAGACGTACTGGCAGTTCCTGCTGGGGGACGGGGGGAGGTTCCTGGGGCTGTACTCGAAGACGCTGTCGGCCGGGAAGTCCGTGGAGGGGCACTCGGCCGGCGCCAAGGGGGCGAAGCTCCAGGCGTACGCCGCGGCCGGCGTATCGTCCTGCCACGAGCCGGTGACGTCGGAGGAGGTGCTGGAGCGCCTGAGGGCCGGCATGCACGTCATGATCAGGGAAGGGAGCGTCAGGCGGGATCTGCGGAACGCCCGGGCGGCCCTGCTGAGCGGGATGGGGCTGGAGAACGTCAGCCTCGTGAGCGACAGCATGAGCCCCGTGGACCTCCTCAGGCGGGGTTACATGGACGCGATCGTGCAGGAGGCGATAGACATGGGCCTGGATCCCGTGGACGCCGTGAGGATGGTCACGATAAACCCGGCCAGGCACTTCAGGCTCGACGGAGCCGTGGGCGGCGTGGCGCCCGGGAGGTGCGCCGACCTCGTGCTGGTGCCGAACCCGGGGAAGATCGTCCCCGAGGTCGTGGTCAGCAACGGAAGCGTGGTGTTCGCGGACGGGATCAGGGCGGAGCCCAGGAGGCCGCGGCTGGAGCGGTGCCGCGGATGCCTCAGGCTGCCCAGGGGGCTGTCGCCCGACGATTTCATGGTCGCCGCCGAGGGCCCCGTCACCGTGAGGGTCGTCGACTACGTGACGGATCTCGTGACCAAGGAGGCGCGCGCCGACATGAGCCCGGTCGGCGGCTATCTGGAGGCCGATCCCGGGAGGGATCTGCTGAAGGCGTCCGTGGTGGCCGTCGGCGGGGGCCCGGCCGGCGTCTTCACGGGGTTCGTCAGGGGCTTCGGGATCGCCGAGGGCGCGCTGGCGATAACGAACCAGTGGGACTCCTCCGGGATGGTGGTGCTGGGGGCGGACGAGCCCGACATGGCGCTCGCCGCGAACAGGGCCGCGGAGATGGGGGGCGGGATCGCGTTCTTCAGGGGTGGCGCCGTCAGGTTCGAGCTGCCCCTGCCGATCATGGGCATGATCGCGGACCTCCCGGTGGAGGATCTGAGCTCGCGCCTGAGCCACCTGCAGTCCCTGCTGGAGGACGCCGGCACGAGGTTCAGGGACGCCCTCCTGAGCCTGGAGACCATAACGAGCCCGGCCATACCATTCATCAGGATCAGCTCGCGGGGCCTCGTGGATGTGAAGAGCGGAAGGCTCCTGGAGCTCCTGGTGGGGCCGCCGGGATCCGAGCTCCCCACTTCCTCCTCCTGAGGAGGGCGCCCATACCCAATAACGGCGATCTTCGGCATCCCGCCGGGCAGGACCCCTTGGACGTACTCGTCCGGGTCGTACCCCAGCAGGCCCTCCGCCGGGAACCGGCGGAGCCGCCCGCGGGTGCTGGTAGGATAAGACCGTTCGGCGGATTACATTCGCGCCCGCGCGCATCGACCCGAGGATGGGGCTGCCGGGGGAGGACGGCCCTCATCCGGGAGATAGCGCCGCGTCCTCGCCATGCCTCATCTGACCAACACCCCGCCCGCGGGACGTGTTTCATTAAGCCCACCCCCTAGAGCCGCAGCATCCGGCGCATCTCGTTCAGCCACGGGGGCATCTCCTCCTCCCTCCACACCAGCGGGGGCCTCTTCAGGTTCCTGTTCTCGAAAATGAAGTTGTGCATGAACGTGAACGCTGATAGCCAGTTGAGCGCGTGCTCGAAGGCGCGCCCGGACGCGAGCCTGCGCTCGCCGACAGGGAACAGGTCGTCGAAAGCCTCAGTCCTGTCCTTCACGTACTGGACCATGCGCTCCGCGGACATCAGGTTCCTCAGGGGGCGGCCGTAGACTACGTGCTCCACGCCCGCCCACCTGCAGGCGTCCGCGTACCATCCCGCGCCGTCCGTGTAGATCGGGACCCTGCCGTATTTATGCACGGCCTCCTGATGAAGAGGTACGCGTCGATGGAATTCCCGCGCCAGCTCACGTGGAAGTCCAGCATGGCGCACAGGTCCGGCTCGAATGCGACCCAGATCAGGGCGGAGGTCCCTCCCGCGTTCACCGTGGTCTCATCCACGAATATGCGATGGACATCCCTCGGATCCGCGCCGAAGGATCCGAGGACGGGACCGAGCCCCTGCACCCACCTCCATATCGATGTGTAGCTCCTCACGATTACGCTCCTCAGGGACCTGGCGGCGTACCTGAGGGACATGTTCGAGTAATACAGATAAACCGCGTAGGCCATGACCGGAAGGGGAGTCCTCCTCCTGATCTGCACC